>Ga0126373_10001862_pt1 | contig 15266 bp, 13 predicted proteins | sample PanSoiMetPlot_11_FD_92545 | JGI IMG/M metagenome (GOLD analysis project Ga0126373, IMG submission 92545) | Tropical forest soil microbial communities from Panama - MetaG Plot_11 | ecosystem: Environmental > Terrestrial > Soil > Tropical forest > Bulk soil | place: Panama | collected 2016-02-17 | reverse complement strand
GACGGAACCGGTGCGAAGCCGCCGACAATCTTCAGATGTGCTCGAATCTATATCATAGGTTCGCTTCCGGCTGAAGGTCGGCGTGTCCGCTCATTAGAGGATGTGTCCGCACCGAACTGGCACTTGCACTCGAAATCGGGCGTAAGGCAGGCTTCAAACAATGTTGCGTGCGAAAAGAGCGGGCTCAAGGGCCGGCGAGGTGGAGTGATTTCCGCGATTGGACGGCAAGGTCGTCGTCTTCGCCTATCATGTTGGGCAGGAGTGGCGAGACACACAAGGTGGGAAGGTGCTAAGTCTGCCTTGAGCACAGTCCGAAGGCGCATCGGTTCGCGCGTGCCTTACTGCAAGAAGCAACCGGGAGGGAACGATGTCGACCCGTAAGACCAATTCTTCGTTGAGCCGGCGCAGGCTGCTCAAAGGTGCGGCGCTTGCGGGTACCGCGGCGGTCGGCACACCGCTCACGGGCCGGGCGCAGGAGACGCCGCGCCCCGCCGGGCCAGTGACGCCGGCGCCCAATCCCGCCATGGAGTCGGGCCGTCCGCCCGAAATGCCCATCATCCAAGGCACGAGCGGCTCGGACTACATGGCCGATGTCATCAAGAGCCTCGGCATCGAGCATGTCGCCTGCAATCCGGGCACGAGCTTTCGCGGCCTGCACGAGTCGCTGATCAACTACCTGAAGATCGATTGGCATACCTGCACGCACGAAGAAGCGTCGGTCGCCATGGCGAACGGATTCGCCAAGATCGAGGGCAAGCCGCTTTTGACCTTGGCGCACGGCACGGTCGGCCTGCAGCACGCCTCCATGGCGCTCTACAATGCCTGGTGCGACCGGGTGCCGATCTACATGATGGTCGGCAACACGGTCGACGCCACCAAGCGGGCGCCCGGCGGCGAGTGGTTCCATTCCGTCCAGGATGCCGGCGCCATGGTGCGCGACTTCATGAAATGGGACGACCAGCCAGGCTCGCTTACCCATTTCGGCGAGTCCGCCGTGCGCGCCTACAATATCGCCATGACGCCGCCGATGGCGCCCGTGCTGCTCGTGCTCGACAGCGAGATGCAGGATGGTCCCATTCCGCCGCACGAGAAGCTCGTAATTCCCAAGCTTCCGAAAATCGCGCCGATCATCGGCGATCCGGGCGCGATCGCGGAGGCGGCGCAGCTCCTGGTCAACGCGAGCAATCCGGTGCTGGTCGCCGATCGCATGGCCCGTAGCCAGGCCGGCGTCGACCGTCTGGTCGAGCTTGCCAACATTTTGCAGTGTGCCGTGGTCGATCTCGGCGGCCGCATGAATTTCCCGAGCCGCCATCCGCTCAACCAGAGCGAACGTGCGCGCGCGGTGGTCTCCCAGGCCGACTTGATCATCGGCTTCGAGCTGGAGAATTTCTGGGGCGCGACGCACGCCTTCCACGACAATATCGAGCGCTATGCGGAGACCGTGATCCGGCCCGGCACCAGGCTCGTCAGCATCGGCGCGGCGCCGCTCTACGTGAAGGCCAACTATCAGGATTTCCAACGCTTCGCCGAGGTTGATCTCACCATCCCGGCAGACGGCGAGGCGACGCTGCCTTATCTGATCGAAGCTGTGAAGCGCGCGCTGCCGGCCGACCGCAGGGCCGTGCTGACGACGCGTGGTGAAAAGCTCGGCCAGGCTCACCAGCAGGCCATCAACGCGCTCAAGGCGGATGCGCTCTATGCCTGGGACGCGAGCCCGATCGCGACCAGCCGGCTGGCCGCCGAGGTGTGGGAGGCGATCCGCAACGAAGACTGGTCGATCGGCGGCATCAGCAGCAACAACCGTCCGCTGTGGCCGCAGCGGCTGTGGGACATGAGCAAGTACTATCACCACACCGGCCCTGCCGGCGGCGGCGGCATCGGCTACGGCGCGCCCGCGACCGCTGGCGCCGCACTCGCCAACAAGAAGCACGGGCGCATCACGCTCGCGATCCAGAGCGACGGTGACCTCATGTATTCGCCCGGCATCCTCTGGACCTGCGCGCACAGCCGCCTGCCGGTGCTCTACGTGATGCACAACAACCGGGCCTATCACCAGGAGATCATGGGCCTGCAGCGCATGGCCAACCGCCGCCAGCGAGGTATCGACCGCACCCATATCGGGGTGACGCTCGACGATCCGTTCATCGATTATGCCGGGCTCGCCAAGAGCCTTGGCGTTGCCGCCTTCGGGCCGATCGAGAACCCGGCTGATCTCGGACCGGCCCTGAAGCAGGCGGTCGCCATCGTCAAGCGCGGGGAGCCGGCGCTGGTCGACGTGGTGTCACAAGGACGCTAGGAGGGGGCGATGCCGCACGGACTCGGATTCGCGACGCTGGCCGCGCTACTGACATGCTGTGCCCCGGCTCTCGCGCAGAACACGCCGCCCGGCGACGCCAACAACGGCAAGCGCGTCTATATGGCGGACGGCTGCTACCAATGCCACGGCTCCGTCGGTCAGGGCAGCCGCCCGACCGGTCCGCACCTCGCGCCAAACCCGGTGCCATACGCGGCGTTCGCCGCGCAGGTGCGCCACCCGGTCAACACCATGCCGCCCTATACGAGCGTGGTGCTGTCAGAGCAGGAGCTCGCCGACATCTATGCCTATTTGCTTTCGATCCCGCCGCTGGTCGACCCCAAGGCGGCCGCGATCCTGGATCATTGAGAGCGGCGCTGCGATATTAATGTCGGTTGGGTTGCTATGTCGCCTGGCGTGGCTTCCTACGCATTGGATGCCGTTACCGGACGCGCCAACTGCTGCGTGAAGGCGAGATGAAGCACCGGCGGGATTAACCCCGCACGCGCAAGAGATGCCTCGTCAGCCGCTTTTTGGCCGCTCCTCTGACCTCGGCTCTGTCGTTTTGCTCGATACCGCGGGCGCGCGAGGCGCCGGGCAGCGAACTTATGCCGGACTGGCCTGTGACAGGCCGGGCTTACAATGATCGATGCCTCCTGCAGGTCTTGATTTGGATCAAGATCGATACGCGATAAAATTGGAAATGTGCAATTGGTCGGCGTCGGGGCCCCGCCGATATGAGAACTGGTGAGATTGGAGGCTACGAGCCCGCTATTGGACAGGAGGCGAACCATGACTCCGGAGGAACGCAGCCTTGTGACCGGTTTATTCGATCGCCTCGCGGAAGTCGGAGGTACCGAGCGCGATCCGGAAGCGGAGCGCGCCATCAGCGATGGGCTGCGGCGAGCTCCCCACGCAGTCTATGCGCTGGTCCAGACAGCGTTGGTGCAGGACGAGGCGCTCAAACGTGCAGATGCCCGCATCCGCGATCTTGAGGCGCAATTCGAGGAGGAGCCACAGCGGCCGCGCTCGGGAAGCTTCCTCGGCAGCATGCGTGAGACGACCGGGCGGCGCGGGTCGGTGCCGACGGCTCGGCCCGCTGAAGCTCCTATGGCCGCGCCGGCCGATTATCGCAGCCCACCCCTGCCCGCGGCGGGGCCAGGATCGAGCAACCCAGGCGGATCGTTCCTCGGTACCGCCGCTGCCGCCGCCGCCGGCGCAATCGGGGGCTCGCTGATGCTCGACAGCATCCGTGGCATGATGGGCCAGCGCCAAGGCATAGGCAGCTTCGGCGCGACGACGCCGTCCTCAGGCAGCGGGTCGGGAAGCTCCTCGGCGACCGCTCCGGCTAGCGCTGGCAACCTCGCGCGCGAAACGGAGCATGACGATACCCGGTCTGGAGACCATGAGGCGGGCTCCAGCCACGGCGACGACGAAGTCGACGACGGTGATCACCAGGACCACCATGGCGATGAAGAGGACTACGGCGATTTCGATGACGGCTCCGGAGACTTCGACGACGACGACAGCGACTTCGGAGGCGCCGACGACGAGGTGTAACAGGGGTGGCCGCGGTACATGGTGAGCCGCCTGAGTGAACCACCCTACAATCTGATGCGCTGAAAAGGTGCCTTACGCCGTGTGACGGCTGTCGATACCCTCGCAGCGACGCGGGCTCTGCTCGACGCCCTTGTGTGATCAGTAGTAGTAGGGCGACTCATGCTAATTGCAGGTGTCTACCCAGCGAACGCTGTTCCAGGTCCAGCACTGGTTGTAGTTCGAATAGCCCCAGGTGCTAGCCGCGGCAACGCCGGCAGCAACCGGCCAGCCCCACCCCCATACGCCCCGGTTACAATGCCAATCGGAGGCACTGCCACCTCATTGCCCTGCCGCCATCGAGCCCGGTTTCCGCCACCCAAACCCACGCCCGGCCACCATAAGGCACCAGGCTGCGTTGCTAATCATCGACATCCTCAAGGGGCTGTGACTGTCGGCGAACCCCAGCCAAGGGAACTCATGCGCTTCCGTACGGCCCGGCTGCGAGTCCGGAGCGAGTGTCGCCGATCTGCAGCGCCAGCTGCTCCAAGGCGGCTATGCGGTTCTCGGTCGATGGATGTGTAGAAAATAGATTGTCCATGCCCTGGCCAGACAGTGGATTGATGATGAACAGATGCGCAGTTGCCGGATTCTGTTCGGCCGAAGCATTTTCAATCTCATGTGCGCCCGCATCGATTTTTGCCAACGCAGAAGCGAGCCATTCCGGGTTTCCGCAAATGCGAGCGCCCAGATTGTCAGCCGCATACTCGCGCGTGCGACTGATCGCCATGTGCACCAGTGTCGCGGCGAGTGGCGCCGAGAGCGTGATCAACAGTGCTGCGACCGGCCCCGGACCGTCGTGGTTCTCGCGGTGGCGGAAAAGCATTCCAAACTGCGCCAGCATGGAGACGGCGCCGGCAATCGTCGCTGTGATCGTCATGATGAGCGTATCGCGATTTCTGATGTGCGCGAGTTCATGGGCCATCACGCCCGCCCCCTCTTCGGGCGAGAGCATCTCGAGCAGCCCAGTAGTCGCCGCAACCGCGGCATGCCGCGGGTTACGTCCAGTCGCGAAGGCGTTCGGCTGCGGGTTATCCATGAGATAGACTCGCGGCATCGGCAGCCCGGCATGATTGGCCTGCTCAGCAACGATATGGACAAATTCAGGGGCCGTGTGCTCATCGACTTCCTGCGCGCCGTACGTCGATAGAACGAGCTGGTCGCCTTTCCAATAGGCAAAGAAATTCGTCGCAGCCGCAACGAAGAAGGCAATCGCGGCACCGCCCCGTCCGCCGAGCAGGTAGCCGACCCCCATGAGCAAGGCCGTTAGCGCAGCGAGTAAAATTGCGGTTCGGAGGTAGTTCATCGGCAATCTTCCATCCTGTTAAACGGAGTGAAAAATGGATCAAGCGGCGACGGCCCTGCTGCGACGGCGAAGCAGCGCCGCATCAAACAAAACTTGTGACAAGGTTGGCATTCCAGCTCTTGATCTGAATCAATTAAAGCCTTGATTGGCGAACCAACATGCTCCAAGACCATTTTCGAGGCGATTGCTGAGTATGATCCCGAAAATGCGGAGGCCGGTTTTCAAATCGCGATTCCACGCAGCTCACGGCAGGTCCGCTTCATCCCCAAGCGCGGATATTTGACGGCTATAACCACTTCCCCCACTGGAAGAACAGGCGCTCCCGATTCCGAAGTCCGTTTCATTCTACGTGCTGGCCGGCGGCCGGCTTGCGCGCAGCATGCCGATCAGCTTGACGACGCCAAAGACAACGGCGCCGACGATCACGCCGACCATTAGGTCGGCCAGTATCCGGAGCACGGCGCCGAGCACGCCTTGTGGGAGGATCGCGCCAATCGCGAAGTCTGACGCCGGCACATTGTGGTTGAGAATACCGCCGCCGACCAGGAACATTGCGGCCGTGCCGGCGATGGAGAGGAACTTCATCAGCCAGGGAGCAAGCCACAGGATGCCGAACCCGAGCGAGCGCTTAGTGCGTATCGGGCTGCTCTCGCCTTCCTGGCGGCTCAAAAACAGCCCCACGTCGTCCAGCTTCACGATGCCGGCGACCAGGCCGTAGACGCCGACTGTCATCATGACAGCGATCGCGATCAGGACCCCGACCTGGACTGCGAATGCTTCCTTCGCCACTGTACCGAGCGAGATCACGATTATCTCGGCCGAGAGAATGAAGTCGGTGCGGACCGCGCCCTTGATCTTGTTGCGCTCCGAGGCGATTGGATCGACGCTGAGGTCGGCTAACGCCTGGGGGATCCCGCAGTCGTGGGCGTCGTCTGCCACCCTGGGGTGCAGCAGCTTGTGCGCCAGCTTCTCTACTCCCTCGAAGCAGAGGAAGGCTCCACCGACTATCATGAGCGGGGTCACCAGCCGAGGCGCGAACGCGCTCAGCAACAGCGCCGCCGGCACCAGGATCGCCTTGTTGAGCATCGAGCCCTTGGCCACTGCCCAGACCACCGGAAGCTCGCGATGAGGATCAACGGCGGCTACCTGCTGCACGTTAAGCGCGAGGTCGTCGCCGAGTACGCCGGCGGTCTTTTTGGTGGCGATTTTGGTCATCACCGCGACATCGTCGAGCACGGTGGCAATATCGTCGAGCAGCGTGAGTAGGCTGGAGGCCACTTTGAGACTCGGCGGGAAAACGCGAGGTTGCACGAGGTTCGATCGGCGGCCGGACGACAGGTGGCTTGACGTGCACCAGCCTATGGTCGGCGGCCCGCACCGAGCGACATTCCGGCTGAAAGCATCCCGATTACTTTGATCTACATCAGGATACGAGCAGCCACATCACCACGTCCGCTCGCCGAGCGCGCGGGCAGCAACCGGCGTTGCCACTCCTTATCTGCCTCGATTTGGGCCTCTTTGACGAACGTCCGCTCTGCCCCCGATTCTGTTGCAAAACTCTCAGTGAGCACCGCATGAACCGTGATTCCCTCGATTGAGGCGGTGATTCGCGGGAGCGATCTATGATGGGCGCAGTCGCGTAGGCTCGCGCTGCCGCAGTGTCCGACAAGTGGACCCGTCAGCGCCTTTGAGCACGCCATCGCCGACCCGCGCGTTGAAATAAAACACTGAAACGACCTCCCTCCCATCCTTTGGCCTCAACAACGTCTAACCTTTCCAGCCGCTCTTGTGCTTCAGTCGCACCAAGCTCTTTGGCTTTCTCATACCAAGCACGTGCCGTCGCGATATAGGCTGAACTTAACTCGCTCGAGACCACTCCAACTGTTTGCGATTCCCTGGGCACACCGCCCCCACCCGCTATGGTAACGCTGGGTCTGGCCAAATAGATTGGATCATATGTCGCGCCGAGCTCTAATGCTGCTGAAGCGTTACCCGCCTCGGCGGCCTGCCTCAGCACCAAGCGTGCTGCCGACATGTTGCCAGCGACAACCAATTCGCGCCCACGCTTAACGAGCTCCTCAGCTGGCCTTGGTTGCCCGGCGGCAAGTGATGTACCCCTGGACTCCGCTTGAGGAGAGGAGGTGATGGTTGAGTTCAGATTCTCGCCGAACCAGCTGCCGCCAAGCGCTACATAGATGAAAATCACTGCGGCAATTGCCCCAACGCCAATGAAAGTGCCGCGATGGAACCGCCAGTTTTGGCGCCGATCCGATAGCTGCGATGTTGCTAAAGCTCCTTCACGGACTTGGGCCGGCATTGAGCCCGCTTCATTGGAACGATGAGCAGCAGTTAATTGCTCTAGATCTGCAAGTTCGTCTAAAATAATTCTAACTGACGGAGTGTCGGCATTGTCGCTGGATCGGCGCTGAGAAGATGACGCCAAGGCAGCACGGATAGCCCCGGTCTCGAGAGGTTTTGCGCCAATCAAAGGCCTGCGGACACGGGCATTCTTCGGAAACCCCGCTTCCGACTTGGCCAAAATACTGGCCGCCATCGCAGCCAGTATACGCTCCCGCGTGTCAGCGCGCTCCTCGTTGGTAAAATTTCGCTCTCCATGAACTGCTTTCAGGAAAAGACCGACTCGCTCTTCAAATGTCGGAAAGCCGAGCCTGGCCAAAGAGCCGCGAACGACCCCTTTCGGGGCCCCATCAGCCTCTTGAACGAACACTCGATTAAATTGTTGTTTGGTCGCCATCGAATTAATTCCGCCTTCAGCTCACGAGGTTAGTGTGATGTAAATCTATCTGTATCTCTCGCTCACCACTTTCTTGTTGACGCGCCACTTTCGCGAATAGCGCCTCCAGGTCAGTTGCATCAAGTCTGTTCTTCCTCATCAAACGACTGATCCAATTCACCAACCGTCTCTTGGCATTGTCGACGCGATCATCAGTCCATGTAGCAGACGGGAAGCGTGAGTTTAACAAGGTCACAATCAATCTCACGGGCCAGCGGCCGGTAGATGAAACTCCTAGAATGTCGGGATCTTCGGCCATCAATCGAAGCAACATAGAGGCATCGTCGTTTTGAGAGAAAACCAGATCGGCCGCCGCCAGCAATCCAAGCCACACGTATCGCGCGTCCGTTTCCTCCAAAGGTTCGGCTCGACTCGGGTCAGGATCAATCTCATTCTCGCTGCTCAATTGCGCGATCCGCCGGCCTCCTCCCGGCAAGGAGCGTCCGTATCTTTGCCTTAAAATGTCCTCGCGCCGGTGCATCAGCGCTTCCGAACCGCCGATCTCCTCGACCAGCCATACAACTCTCCCGTCGCGCTCCGGTGCGTGCGGGTCAACGCTCCATTCTCTTGGATTCACCGGAAAGCAATCAGACGACTCGGCATCGAGCAAGGACACCGTTCCAATGAGCTTCTGCCAGATCTCGCTGACCAGCTCTTCGGGGGTCATTTCCGAAGGCGGAACCCGCTGTCGACGGAGATGACTGCGGCACAATTTATGTACCTCCTCAAAGAGATACCGTTGATGCCCCTCCGGCAGCGACCACAACACCTGCAGCCGCAGTTGGCCACGGGCCAAGCCCCCGCTACCATCAGACGGAGAGGGGGAACTGGCCGCGCTATCGCCAATACGGTTTGACGTCTGCGATTCCGACACGGCAGCAAGCATTTTATTTCGCTCAAGCGACGCCGGGAGGATCCTGTCGTCTATCGAGGCGAAAGCCCAGCATCCCTTGCAATTACGGTTCGACGCCTGAGATTCCGGCACCATACCAAAAAAATTTATTTCGCCCGAGCGATGCCGGGATCGATGGAGGTCTGCCGTCAAAAGATGCGACCCAGCGTCCCCCACAACGGGGGATCGTGAACCATCACGGACCGAGTATCAAGCTTCCTTTGGGCCGCATCTCTAGGCGAATGAACGGCGGACTTCTGGATTCGTTTTGGAGGATCGGAGTCATGAGGACAAACCTGTTTTGGCTGACCGATGAGCAGTGGGAGCGGATCGAACCTCATCTACCGAAGGATGTGCGAGGCGTCGCGCGAGTGGATGATCGGCGCGTCATCAGCGGCATTGTGCACGTGTTGACGAGCGGCTGCCGCTGGTACGATTGTCCGCCCGAATATGGTCGTCCAACCACGATCTACAGTCGGTTTGTTCGCTGGGCGCGACGCGGCATCTGGCAAGGACTATTCCGACAGCTTGCCGGGAGCGGACGATCTATAGACACGCGGATGATCGACTCCATGTACGTGAAAGCGCGTCGTTCGGTGCCGGGTGGAAAAGGGAGGAGCAGAAACAGGCTGTTGGTCGCTCGCGCGGAGGGCGCAACACGAAGATCCATGCACTCGGAGATGCTAGAGGGCGCCTCATCGCCGCTTTGCTGACCGGGCGCTCCCCCGACGGATTCTGAGTGATCAAATCAGCATCCGCTTTGGGACAACAATTAATTGAGTGCCAACAGAACCAGCAGCCACTGTCAGCTGCCATGTCCGCTTTTGTCGATAACGCACATCCGCCACTGATGGAATAATAAACGGCGGACGTCGGCAACGGCGACTCGCCTGAAGGATGGACGGGCCCGCCCGTTTGTGCGTCACACGATGTCCGATTAATCGCGCTGAACCGATTGTCGCGTCGTCGATCGCGAGACGTTGGCGAACAGGCGCGCTAGGCTTCGCCTAACGGCGGTGCTACGACCTGACTCGTTAGACGTCGGCATTCCTCGGCAAAACGCCGAAAAGTAGCCAGCCCACCGCACGTCATAGATTAACTCCCAGCCCAGCGGTACTGACGTAGTCTAACACGAAGTGGGGCAGTTACCATCGTTCGCGGTGAGCCTCCCCTTCATGAGTTGGACAATGATCGGGGAGGCCGGTGGTCAGGATTGCCTGAGACCGAAATTGTCACACAGGGCGCAGTGCCAGGGGACCGCGCGGCGCTTGACCTGTGGATATCCGCATCATAGCACCGGCCGGCAGTTCGGCATCCCAGCACCAGCGTCAGTGCTATTGTGCCCGCGGGGTCACGCACCGTAGACGCCTCCGACAGTGATCCATCAGCGTGACTGGAGTCGTCAGGGCAACTCCAAATGGGGGAGGACGACGCCTTGGCCAGTTTGGTTAGTTTGGTGATGGAAACAACCGCAACTGAACGGCTTCGCGAGGAGGCCGATCAAATCGACCAGGAAATGCAGCGGCTCCTCGCCGAGATGGAGCGAGCTACCGGTAAAGAGCACCGCGGTGGCCAGGTGCAGCGTTTCCTCGAGTTGCCGAAGCGCCGAGGCGAAATTGCCCGCAGAGCTCTAGCCCAGTTCGAAAAGCTAGAATCGGAGAGGCGGGTTCGAGCCGAATGATCAAACTGGGCCGCCGTGCATAGTCTGCACATCCCGCGGAATCATCGGCGCCGATGTGCGGCCGAGACTGGAAGAAGACAATGGAATTAAGGGCCCCGAGGAGGGGGACAAGGGATGGGGTCCTCGGGGCCCTCTGACCCCGCCTGTCGTCGACAAGGGGCCAGCCGCACCGATAAGTTGGAAGCCGATACTTGGTTCCGAAGCCACTCACGGCCGAATGCACAAACTGAAGCTGGATGGATATGCGCAACACCTTCCACGAATAGAACGCAATGCGTTCATCAAGGACGCGATCGCCCGCGCAGGCCAACCCCGCCGGCGATGCGGGAGCCGCGGGGCCCTGATCGCGCCGGGCATCACCCTATGTCTTCGTCTCGGAGCAAGGGACGCCGTTCACCACAGCGGGTTTCGCGGCCATGATCAAGCGCGCGGGGCAGGTCACACGGTTCGGTTTCCAGGCACACCCGCATATGCGGCGCCATGCCTGCGGCTTCGCGCGGGCCAATGCCGGGTACGACACCCGGGCTTTGCAGGCGTGGCTCGGTCACAAGAACATCCAGCACACGGTGCGGTACACCGAGCTGTCTCCCGCTCGGTTCAAGAACTTCTGGCGATCGTGAGGTGAGCCAATGACCGAAGTGCCGTGGACACGGAGACCCTGAATTTTGGTCGGCCGAGCAGGCCGAACACGCAATCGTTGGCAAGTACGAGATCGTCGCTTTCAATCTACAGCCGACAGCTCAATTCCCGACTAGGGACATGAAACAGGGAAGAAAGCGATGGACTGGCTTTACGGGACAACATCGATAGCGGGCGTTCAAATTCCCAATTGGTCGATCGTTTTGGGTGCCGTCGTCGTTCTAATTTTGCTCATCTACGCCTAGCTTGAGCAAATCTGACCGGCGAAAGTGGCGGTCCCGATCCAGGAGGGGGGCGGGGGAGAGATCAGGACCGCCTGCCTTCCCAAGGGGATGATCTGAAGGAAGGCGTTTCCCATGTATCGCCGTTAGCGCCGCCCGTTTTGAGCTAAATCAATCCCGTCCCTGCGCTATCAACCGGCAGCACTAGGGCGGCCCCGACCGCCAGGAGATTTCCCATGCAGCATGACGATCGAGGCTGCCTGCCTGGGGATCACGATACCAGGCAGCACGTAGGCTACGGCAGTTCCGAAGGCGCGGTTGTTGATGTACGTCAAGCCCGGTCCCGGTCGGTTTGAGGCCGACGCCTTCATGACGCATATGCGGGCCGACCATTCGCCGATCGAAGACGTCGGTCGCATCGCTGCGGAAGCCGGCGTGAAGACACTCGTCATCTCGCACCTGGTTCCGGACATCGACAATGACGACACGTGGCGGGCCGCAGCCGCCAAGAGTTTCAAGGGCGAGATTATTGTCGCGAAGGATTTGATGGTGCTGTAAAAATCGCCGATGGCCGGCCTAATGACGGCTTGGGGTCAACACCGACAAACCTCAGAGTGGCACAACGAGTTCGGTTTGCCCCCGATAGCCAACATGAACGGACATCCGGGCATGTCGCAGACGGGCCAGGGCAGGCCGCCCTTCTAGAGCAGCAGAAGGTGGGGTAGCTTTGGTAGTGCGAAGGGGCACGCCATGAACCTTCCCCGTCGAGCATTTCTGCAACTGGCGGTCGGCGCTGCCGGGCTGCCAGCACGGTCGTGTCTCGCACAGGCGCTCGCCCAAGGCTATCCCTCGCGGCCAGTGCGGTTGGTCGTGGCGTTTCCCGCCGGCGGCTCAATCGATCTCATCGCGCGGATAATGGGACAATGGCTCTCGGAGCGGCTCGGCCAACAATTCATCATCGATAACCGGCCAGGCGCCGGCGGCAATGTCGGAACCGGATTTGTTGTGCGGTCAGCTCCTGACGGGTACACCTTGCTCGTAGCTGCTGCCAACAACGGGGTCAACGCGACCCTCTACGACGATCTGGCCTTCAATTTCGTCCGCGATATCGCACCTGTCGCCAGCATTGTCAGGGTGCCGCAAGTCATGGAGGTGAACCCATCATTTCCAACAAAGACGATTTCCGAGTTCATCGCCTACGCCAAGACCAATCCCGGCAAAATCGATGTGGCGACAGGGCCGAAGGGAACTGGCCCCTATATGGCCGCCGAACTACTCAAGATGGCCGGCGTTGATATAGTGAACGTGCCCTATCGAGGCGCGGGCTCGATGTTGACCGACCTCCTCGGCGGTCAGGTGCGCGTGGCGTTCGACAACATGCCTTCATCGATCGAACACATCCGTGCCGGCAAGTTGCGCGCCCTGGCGGTAACCACTGCGATGCGTTCAGGCGCATTGCCAGAGGTTCCAGCCATCAGTGAATTTCTGCCGGGCTACGAGGCCGGTGCGTGGTTCGGAATTGCTGCGCCGATGAACACTCCTATCCAAATCATTAACAAGCTCAATGTTGAGATCAACATTGCCCTAGTCGATCCCGTGGTGAAGAGGCGGTTGGACGACCTGGGTGGCACCGTCGTTGCGGGCTCCCCAGCCGACTTCGGAAACCTCATCGTCGCAGAAACAGAGAAGTGGGCCAAAGTAATCAAGTTTGGAGGTCTGAAACCGGAATGATGCGTTGAGCCGGACAAGAACGTGCTGGCTGGCGCCTGGTCGCTTACGGTGAACCAGGTCAAAATAACATCGCCCTAAGAAAACGAGACCCTACTCCACCCTCAAAAAGACCGGTATCTCGAACCAGGGTACCGGGTGCGTTTACGCATCGGGAGCGAGCTAATCCATATCGCGCCAGCTCCTTGTCGCCGTTGGAGGGACAGCCCAACTGCGTTACGGCTCCGTATTTTGCTCGCTCTGCCATACGTCCTTGCCGCCCATCTGTTCGCATGCACGAAAAACGCCTGTAGAATGAGCATCGCGGGCTTTGGTTTTGCGTCCGCACTGCATCCTGTGGAGAGCGCATGAGGCGGCAAATCAGGGCGTTCAGCCCCATCATGCCTTTTCGGAATTGGTTCGTGGCCGCGGCGGTCGTCGCGCTGCTTTCAGGCTCCTCTGCGGGCGCCGAGATCGGCAAATACCCAGACTGGAAGGGGCAGTGGAAGCGCGCTCCTGTGCCTGGCGCCATTGGCCAGCCTCCACATGATCCCAGCAGGCCACCTGGCCTGGGGCAGCAAGCGCCATTGAGCTCGGAATATCAGACGGTGTTCCAGGCCAACCTTGCTGACCAAGCCGCCGGTGGCCAGGGTCATGACCCGACTTACGTTTGCCTGCCGAACGGCATGCCGCGAGCAATGTCCGCCTATGAACCGCTGGAGTTCGTTATCACAAGCGAGATCACCTACATTCTCATCGACCACATCGAGCACGCCCGTCGCATCTACACCGATTGGCGAGACTGGCCGACCAGCATAGAGCCATCGTTCTTGGGCTATTCGATCGGAAAATGGGTCGATCACGATCAGGCTGGCCACTTTGGGGCGCTCGAAGTAGAGACGCGCGGATTCAAAGGTCCTCGCGTTTACGATGCTACCGGCATCCCACTTCACGCCGACAACCAAACTATAATCAAGGAACGAATTTACCTCGATCAGGTCGATTGGAATTTGCTACACGACGAAATCACAACAATCGACCATGCCCTCATCCACCCTTGGACCGTGATCAAGAGCTACCGCCGCAGTCCGGATGCGCGGCCCGTTTGGCGCGAGTATGTGTGCGCCGAAGGAAACGCTCACATCGAGATCGCCGGTCAAGCTTATTTCCTAAGCGCAGATGGACTCCTCATGCCCACCAGGAAGAATCAGCGCGCGCCGGACCTCAAGTACTTCACGCCGGCGAAATAACCTAGTCCTCGCCCCCGCGTCGCACGAGCGCATCCGACCCGGTCACGGCGCTTGCTGGTCGGTTATGCGCCCGGCGGTGTGGCCGATTTCTACGCGCGCCTAACGCCTCAGTGCTGTATGGACGACTCGGGGAACAATTCGCCATCGAGAATCGACCTGGATCACCTTTTCGGCCTCGCTGCGCCGATTTAACGTGTCGCCGCCGTTCCGGCGCGTCATTCACGTTCGATCGTGACCGGCGTCAGCCCCGACATGCCGAGCACCCGGGCAGCGGCTGGGGTGACGTCGATGATCCGGCCACTCACGAATGGCCCGCGGTCGTTGATCCTGACAACCACTGAGCGCCCGTTACTGCGATTGGTGACGCGCACACGCGACCCGAACGGCAGAGTGCGGTGAGCCGCCGTCAATTCGTCGGCGTTGAACCTTTCGCCGCTCGCGGTCTGCGATCCCTCTCCGTAGGAACTGGCGAGTCCAATCGATGGGTTTTGTGTCTCATTTGAATGTTGAGGAACTGAGGAAAGTCGCTCCTTCGCAAAGCCTGCACCTTCCTTCGCCTCGAAAGATGATGGCCTGATATTAGATTCCGTCGACGCCTGTCGAGTGGTCGTCGATGATGCGAACCTACCCGTACTGATCGACGATTGCGCGCACGCTACCAGCGCGGCCGCCGCCAAAGCGACCCCGAACAGTCCGAAAGCTTTGCCAACGAAAGAACCGGAAGTCCGAGCCTGCGAGGGGCTGAAGACAGACGAACCGCAAACCTTGACGGAAGATATTTCCCGAAGCGCCATTGCCCGACCCATCCCGCGGCACGGTAGCGCCGGCCCAAATAACTGGCGCTGGCAAGAGGGTCCGAGAAGGCACTTGCCGGGTAAAATGATATG
>Ga0126373_10001860_pt1 | contig 15270 bp, 8 predicted proteins | sample PanSoiMetPlot_11_FD_92545 | JGI IMG/M metagenome (GOLD analysis project Ga0126373, IMG submission 92545) | Tropical forest soil microbial communities from Panama - MetaG Plot_11 | ecosystem: Environmental > Terrestrial > Soil > Tropical forest > Bulk soil | place: Panama | collected 2016-02-17 | reverse complement strand
GATCAGTAGTTTTTTCCCAAAGCCAAATTGGCAAGGTCAAACGAATGTTGTGAATGACTCTCAAGGACACTTGGGCCGGGGAGTTCCTGATGTAGCCGCCAGCGCCAGCCCTGAGCCTGGATATCAGATATTTGTTGGAGGCCGGACACTCGTCATCGGTGGGGGCGCGGGTGCGACGCCGCTTTGGGCAGGCTTAATCGCGTTGATCAATCAAAGAACGGGTCGGAACCTCGGTTATATAAATCCGATCCTTTATACGAAGCTCGGACCTGAAGGAATATTGCGCGGTATCACTGAGGGAGACAACGGTGTTGGAGGCGTACGTGGCTACTCTGCAGGACCTGGATGGAATGCGACAACAGGTTGGGGCGTTCCCGATGGCGAGAAGCTCCTGGAAGCCTTTAAATCGCTTGGATCAGAGTCGCAGTGATCTTGAATTCTGACAGGATCATCAGCGCCAAGATGGGAGTTGCGCTAGGCACACTTCGCTTGATCCTTTCAAGTTGGAAAGTGTGCTCCGGGCGGACCACAACCTCAGGCTTGCGGATCTGGCGCACGAGGACCGGAGCACCCTCCAATGCTGGCGGCGGCAGGCGCGGGATGGAGTGACGCAACCTTTGTGCACTGCCCGGGGTCGGGAGGTGGAATTTCAAGGTTGCGACACACTTTACGACTGACCGAGCGCGTCCGAGCAAATATTCAAAAGCCGCTAAGACCCGTCAGGGAGTGGAGCATCTTGAACGGCTCCTTCTGATCGGCCGCCACAAGCAACGCGTGCAGCGGGTCATCGCCCATTTGCTTGAAAAAGGTTGCGGTGCGGGCTTCACGGTTCTGGCTGTTCACCCGTTTCATGACGCCGTACTTGATTGCCGGTGCGGACAGGTCCACGACGATCGTCGACCCACCCAGGAAAGTATGCTCCCCGTTCGCTCCGATCTTCCTGAACTGCGTTAACGCCGCAATGATCTGCGGAATTGTATTTCCGTCCGGGCCCGTGCGCAGGGCGCGCCGCAGTTCGTGGACTTCAAAAGGAGAATTCACATCGAGCCCGAGGTCGGTGGCGAAGTCGGGCGACGCCGCGAAGGTCTTTTGAAGCATTTCGTGGAGTTGCTGGCGCTGCTTGCGGGTGATTTGGAAGAGATCCTCACGGCTCGAAAGGTAGAAGCATTGGTCCGCAAACCGCTTGAGATTTTTGATGATGGTCCGGTATGCCGGGAGGGCCGAATCGAAGTGCAAACCTTCCCAACGGAGGGTGTCCACCGACAGCGTCTTTAAGCCATTAGGATAGATACCGCGTTTGCGGAAGGCCTCGACGAAAGCCACGCGGTAGTTCAAATCGTCGTCGTGGACCAGGTCGAAATCGGCAGTAATGATGGCGCGGAGGTAGTCGCCAAAAGTAATGTCAACCGGGGGAACATAATCGAGGGCGCGGATGCACATGTTGAGAACGTGGCTTGCTGATTTAGCGGCTTCGGCCGCCAGGCGATGCACCAAGTCCGGATGAATCGAGCCTGCGGAAAGCACGCCGGTTCCCTGGGTGTAAATGCGGAGCAAGTCCGCGACACGCCGCTTATAGATAGCAAGAAAAGCGTCGAATACCGCAGCCACCAGGATAGCGCCGCGGGCGTGGGGCTCAAGCACCGTCTGGTAGTCGGCTGGATTGGGCGCGATACGCCGCCACAGGCCGTTCTGGTCGAATTCTCCGATCGCAGCTCGTAGCGCCCCGCGGCCGCCAATTGCGCGCCCGAACTGCACGGCCAACTGGCCGAGTACGCTCTCGCTCTCCAGATCACCACGAGTTTGACGAATCTGCTGCTCCAGGACCTGAGGCAGGGTGAAGTGCTGCATGAGGGCGACGATATCTGCAAAACCTTCATGAAGCGCAAGAACGTCTCGATTTGTGGGCGTATTGAACTTGCGGTGCATACCGTCCAGAATCGCGTGGGTTGTTTCATGGGCCACGATGTCGTGTGAGAGACACGCGTATACGATGCTGCCGGGAACATGGTCTCCGGGGTCGTCACCCGAAGCCTCGAAGTATCCGAACAGGAGAGCGATCTGTTCGGGGCTGTAGAACGCATTCGCCTGGCGAAGTGCGTGCGGGAGAATTTGCAAGCGCTGGCGATACTTGCTGTCGTCGAACGGGTTTTGCGGATTCACCTCGGGACGCCACAGAACGGGCCGACCCAGCGCGCGTTCAAAATTGGCGATCGTAGTCATCGCAATTGCATAAACAAACTGCTGGTGAAACGCTGGGTTGCCCTCAGCAGGTGCGCACCCGTTCTGCGCCAGGAGGACCGGATCGTTGAGATCGATGCCCCGATACTGGGTCCCGGCTGCGTCCACATCCCGCACTTCCAGGTATTCACCGACGGGACCGGGCTTGAGGTTCCGTTCCCAACGCACATGCGTCGTGACTTCATTGATGGCGGCGGTGTCTAGACGCATTGAAAAACTCGGATCAAGTCCGTACACGCGCAGCCGGCGGAACGGAGGCACCGGAACGGGAATCGGCTCGCGGCATGCCGGGCGCAATGGCGGCACCACTTCAGGCGGCGCGCCGGGGATCGCTCCGCCGAACAATTGGTCATAACGTTCGGCGATGTGTTTCCGGAGCGTGCTGGAAATCTTTGCATCGTGGACAGCTGCCTCCATGAACATCTTAACGGTCTCGTCCGGGACGCTTGCCTCCGGGTCGGGAACGATGCTTTGGAGATCGGCGCTGACCAGGTATCGCTGCGCCAACTCGAGGTTGAACATGGTCTCGCGCCCGGACGTATCGGCAATGCCCAGACCGGTGATCACACGGAAAAAGGAAAACGAATCGTTGTCGGGCGGAGTCATCGGGAGATTCAGAACAGGCTGGATATCGAGCGCCGCGCGAGCCTGCAGGATGCCTTGCCCGAGATGTGTTGGGTCGGTTTTCTTGGCGGAGCGAAACAGCGCGTTTCGAACGGCTTCCACACGGCGCCAGTCGCGCGGCAAGACGTTCTTGTACTTTTCGTACCAGAGAGCGACGGCGGCGGCGATTTGCGGCGTGGACGCCGATGTGCCTTGGCCATCCATATCAATCGTGTCGGGGCACATGATCCGCGCCCACGGGATGTTTGGCGTGTAGGAAGATAGGGCTGCGGTCATGCAACTGTCCGGACCCCAACTGCCTTCGATAATGTTGACGGGCAGGTTGAAGTAGGGGGAACCATCTTCCATAACGCCACATGCCGCGATGGTGCGATGGTAGCGGGCCGGGTAGACCACATGATGGCTGGGGAGACCACCGAAGCAATCGCCAGAAGCAGCCACGACGCAGATACCTGCCTCGTAAGCTGCATTGACCGCCTCGTTCCAGGCGCTCGAGGGAAGTCCGCCCATACTGATCGACACCACGTCGCAACTGTTCTGGACGGCGTACTGGATGGCTTTGGCGAAATTGCTGGTAAAGAACATCACGACGGAGTTGGCAATGCGCAGTGGGAGGAGGTCCGCGTGGGGACATCCCCCTAGATATTGCCCTCCGAGCTGCGCCACTTGGCCACCAGCGAGGATGCCAATGGTGCCGGTGCCATGGCCGGAGTTATCAAACAGGCCGCCAACGTTCGGGTCCTGAGAGCTGTTCGGGTTGCCGTCGCCGTCCACAAAATTATGTTCGAGATTCACAAGGATATTCTCGGGTTTGGCCTTCTGGGTTTTGTCGTAACCGGTGTCGATGTGCGCTATCCGCGTGCGCGGGTCGGAAAAAGCGACGGCATCCCGCGCCGAACCAAGCTGCGAGAACGCATCCTGGAGATGCCAGGCGAATGCGGGGCCTGTCGGACGGGGTCCGCTTGTGGCCTGAGGCCTCGGAGTGCAGCCGGCGGCGGCAAAGGCCTGCCCCGCCGGCGCTATTTCGTTCGAGTCCGGATAGCTCTGCACCAAGTCAGGTTCGGCGGCGATTATGTCGGAATCCGCGACGCCGAGTTGATCGGCGACTTGGGCGTGGACCGCGTCCCATGGGTTCGGACCGCCGTCGGGCAGGTCCGCCAGAAACCATTGCGGGGCAACCTGGAGTCCAAACCCAGTCGCTGCCGGTGTGACTTCATAGAGCGAGCGAAGATTCGTCTGAGATGCAGCGGCCGCAGCCAGTGCTACCTGTGGCCTCATTTTGACAAGAATGCGGGTTGTTGATGCCATATATCCTCTCCATGCAGAAGTCGTCAGGCACCGAAAATCCAGTCGATTGCTAATTCTTCCCCGTTCTCAAGAATTCGAACGAGAACCGCTTGCCGAACACGTGCCCGTTAGCGGACCTTGTGCCCATTTACCCGCGTGGCAGTCGAAGGATCGTTCCGATCGCCACGCCAAGTCGGGTGATTGAAGTGAAGGACAAAGTCGCCGTTATAGGAGATCACCGCGTTATCGAACCGCAGAGTGCCGATGGAACGCCAATTGCCAAAAGTGCGGCGTTGCAAAAAAGGGGTGCCTCGCGTAGAACCTTCGTCCGTCACTTCAATGCGAAAAGTGAGCGCACGTTTGGGCGTTGCATCGCCCTGATCAAAAATCTGCGCCATGACTTCATCGCGAAAATCCAACGCAGGACCCTCGATTCGAGGTTGTTCTGGCGCGACCAGAAGTCGCATGAACTCCGGGCTTCGCGTGGCTTCCGAATCCGGTTTTCCCAACTCTGCGATTTGGTACAACTGTCGATGCGAGGGCTGCTTGTCGACGAGATCAAAGAGCGCTCCTGTGATGAGCAAGATCGGGAGCCCGCGGCCGCGTCGCCAGGCATGAACATCGGGCGCGTTGCGCAATTCCGCATCATTTATATAGTCTGTGTTTTCGCCGGCGATGTCCTGCTGCGTGATGAAGCTAGCAGTCCGCAGAGGTTGGCGGTGGTATGGGTCGGTCGTTGGAAACAGCTTGCCCACGAGCGCCAATGACCTTGTATAGCCGCGCCGTGTCTCGGTACAACAGGTGGAATAGCGTCCCACCACAACCGCCTGGCTTCCTTTCCGGAAATAGCCCGAATACGAGGTCACTTCCGTGATTTCCCATAGACCGGTCAGGCACACACCGTTCGGATGAAGCAATCTGCGAAATCCCTTGCCGTCCTTCCCCCATCGCAGATCCGCATGAGAATCGACCGCGCGTTCGGTGGCCCTTCGGAACAAGTAATTCTTGCCGAAGGGCAAGATGCCGCGCAGAACGCTTCCCAGGGTTACCTGATAGACGGGTAATGCGGGCTGGCCTTTCTGTCCCCAGACGGTTTGGTACGGATTGGCGAACAAAGCGTCCTTCATTTGAGAGAAAGTCGAGCCGTTGTACGCGAGATCCGCTGGGACCACTTCCTCTGTGCCAAAGTACTCGGGTTTCATGAGTCGCCCCAGTCTAAGACTTGCGCCGCACACCGAAGCTTCCACGATTGCGCGGACGATTTTCTTCGCACAATATTCTTTCCGTCCGGCTGACTATCAATGCCGGTCTTCAACGATGACATCTGCCGCCTTCTCCGCGATCATGTAGATCGGCATGACCACGAAGAATCCAGGGATTCTGGGAAAGACGGAGGCGTCGACGACGCGCAGGCCTTTTACTTGGCGAACTCGAAAGCGCGAATCGAGCACGGCGTTTTCGTCATTTTCTCCACCGATCCGGCAGGTGCATGAAGCGTGGTGCCCCCACGCGCGATCCTCGACAAACCGGCTGATGCCCTCATCGGTTTCCAAGTCGACGCCTTTCATGATTTCCGGATGGAGCTTCAGTTCATGCCGGGACCCTCTTATCAACTTGTTGATGAGCCCGACACCTTCGCGCATGGCCTTGAGATCTTTCTGCCCGTCGGTGGTGAGGGCTCCGTCGGGGCCGCGTTCGAAGTAGTTGAAGTCGACCGCTGGCGGGTCGAGAGGATCCTTGGACGCGAGCTTAACCCGCCCACGGAAGCGCGCATGGGCCTTCAGCAGGAGCCAGGTCCATTTATCGTGGGGCGGACTCACGGCATCGGCAGACCAGTTGGTGTAATACCCGGTGAATGAGCCGGGCACCCCGAAGATGAACAGGTCGGGCTCGTCATTCTCGGCGACGCTCGAGTGCGCGATAAAGCCGATGACGGCGCCGTTGGTCGCATAAAGGCCGGTGCCTTTTTGTCGCCACTCCCGGAAGAATTCGTCGCCATTCGGATTTGCCGGCGAGGGACCATGAAAGGTTGCGTTTTTCAGCAGGCGGAACGGCTCCCTGGCCTGGGCAACGATTCCGACCTCATAGCGGTCCTGCAGGTTCTTGCCAACTCCTGGAAGCACGACCCGAATGGGAATTCCCAGGTTTTCCAAAATGTCCCGAGGTCCAATGCCGGACAGCATCAGTAGCTGTGGCGTGATGTACGCCCCGGCGGAAAGGATGACCTCGCGCTTCGCGAGCACTTCCTGCGGAGGCCCGGACGGCTTGCCGAACCGGCTCGGATCCCGATCAGCCCTGTATAGCCGCTCACCCGGAAGGTAACGCACGCCGACGACACGCGTGGGCTCGTTCTTATCGAAGACCAATTCCGTAACGTGGCAGTGCGTACGGACCTCGAAGCGTTCGTTCTTTCTAACGGCGTTGACGCGTTCGCGCGCACCGGCGCGGTGGCCATCCTCTCCGACCGCCATGGGAACGGCGATCGCTCCGACGCCATGGCGTTTGAGGACCCGAAGATCGTTCGGGTCGAAGCGTGCCCTGAGGTGCTGGTCAAAGGGAAACGGGGTGTCCCAAAAGTGAATCGGAAGCCACTGGGGATTCGCGAACAGAGCATCGGCAGCAATCTCACCGATCGAAGGATCGAAATGGTCGATCGCTTCGCGGCCCAGCTCCAGCACGTCCGCAAAGCGAGTAGAGAGCCACCCATTCGTGCCATGCCCGGAAGCGCTGCCGGCGCTGTATTGCCATCGCTCGACGCGAGCAAAATACTCGTTCATTTTCTGGGGAGCCCAGGTCGCGTCTCCGGTGGCGTCGCGGATTGCCTGCCAATCGCTGTCGTGCGGGCGAATGATAATCATGGCGTAGTGCGCCGTGCAGCCTCCGAGGGTGCGGGATCGCGGGTAATAGACGCCATGACGTCCAAAACGGAGTTCTACCTGGTACTTCGGATCTTGTAACTGGCGAGCTTCGTCGGCATAGTGGCGGACGTAGTGGTCCAGGCGCAGTTCTTCGTCTTCGGTGGCGAGACCGTGAAACACCGGCACCTCGTAGTTAAAGGGCTGCTCTTCGCCGCCGGCCTCCAGCAGCAGGACGCTGCAGCCTTTCTCTACCAGCCGCGCAGCGAGCGTTCCGCCACCCGCCCCGGAGCCAACAACGATGTAGTCAAATACCGAAGCCATGTTGAACCTCATCGAAACGCGGTTCCGGGCCTTCAGAACGTTTTTAGGAACTCGATCAGATCTTTTTTGTCCCCGTCGCTGAGAGGTAACTCTTCGTCGTATCCCGTCCCGAAGTAATGGCCCCGATTGACGACATAGTCCGGACACTTGCTGAGCTCCATCAAGCGCTCCGCCAAGGGTGTAAGCACCTTGCGGGCGCTTTCGTCGCTGGGGTTTGGCGCAAGCTTGTCCAGATCAGCCTTTATATCGAGCACAAGTTTGAGCAACTTGCGGTCATGGACAATTCGGCCCCACAACCCTTCTTCTTCAGGGCGCACCATCAAGTTTGCGAGCAGGCCGACAGGTGTTCCCTTTGGGATGGGACCTATCTCGATCCCGTTCTTGCGAAACACGCTCGGCAGCAGCCACTGGCCCCAGGTTTGAAGGCTTTCCGGTACGTAGCCGGGGGAGATGCGGAGGTAGCTGCTCTCTGTCGTGCGATCGATGACTCCGATACCATTGGCCCCCAGAACGTGATCCTTGTCTCGCTTTTCCGGCCAAAGCATCTTAGTAATCGCGTCTTCGAAGTACTCCATTCGTTTCTCGACGGAAGGATTCGGGTTGTAATCGTAGTCGTAATTGCCTTGCATAGGCTCCCAACTCTTGCCCACGCTGTTGTTCAGCAGGAATGGCGCTGTGGACCATAAACTGATGAGGGATGCGGGCCGCGTGTAGCCTCGTCCGCCGGCAGGCATTTTGTGCTGCTGGGCTTTTCCTGTGATCGGGTTGTACACCGTGATCGAGCCAACCGACGGCAACTGCTTGTACGTTTCTGAAGAGAAGTTGTCCCAAATGTTGTCTCGGATGGCGTTCGTCGCCAAGGGACTGCAGGCGTTCGTCTGAAGCAGCGTGACCGGAACACGATGCTCTGCCGATAGAAAATTGTTGTCCAGAAAATCGGGGGCCATGACAATTTCGCGCATCTTCGACTTGAAGTCTTCCGTCTTGGTCCAAGCCCAGTACTTGTTCCAACAGTTGAGATAGTCCGGGCCGGCGCAGCCCCCGGGGTCGAGACCAGCGGCAGGGCTGGGAAGCTTGCTCGAGTGGCAACGCGCGCAATTCTCTGCAAAGACGATCTTTCCGCGATCGAGTTTCTTCGCGTATTCCTTGTCGATGGCAGGATTCCCCAGATATTTCTCGCCGCCCGGTGCATCCTTTAGTTTGTGCGGCGTGGCGGTCTTCAAGAAGAACAGGGCCATGTTGGCCGTCTGCGCTTCCGTTGCCTCCCAAAAAGCGGAGTTCTTGCGGGCGACCGCGATCTCAATTGGCGAAACCGTTTTCCCGCCGATTAGCGCCCGGAAGTGCAGCAACCATTCTTCGCTGAACAGCCCAATGTTGAGATACACGCGATTGAGCGCTCCGAGCGCGCCAACGGAGTCCGCTCCATCCTTCAAAACGCGCGGTGAGTAGACGGTCGCGGGAGGAACGTAGTACTGCGCCAGCGGAGAATTGGGGGGAACGTAGTCATTCAGCTGCTTGTTGTTGAGGCTCCCACCAGCGAGCGTTTCTTTGCCGAAACGCAGCGCCTGGGTGAGCCGGGGCCCCAGATTGTAAATCGCGTTCATGGTCCGCGGATTGTTGATGTTGTCTGTGGAAACAAGGGAGGTATCCAGGGTGCCCGGCCGTGAAGTATGGAACATCTGGAAAATGTAGTTCGACGGGTCCGCTTTCCAGTCGAATATGCGATCAACCCAAAAATATTGAGCGCCAACGTTGTTGGAAAGGTTTTCCCACTTGGGCTTTTCGGGGTCCGCCGGTGGCTTGATCGGGTTTGGACCCACATGGCAGAAGGCGCAGGACATCCCAACCCGGTAAGGCCGTATCAGGTCTTTGGAATCGTAGTAGTCTGGGTCGCTATAAAATTTGGCCGGCTCCCAATGTTTGGCCGCTTGCGCGTCAAAATCGGGGTTCGGAAACAATCGCAGGCCAACAATGCCTGTCGCGTACCCATAATAAGAGCCGATTGGCATCTTCTTGGGCAAATATTGATCGGGACTTCCCACAGGCAGATCCTGGCCCCGCGATCCAACCATTACGCCAGGGTATTTTGATTCGTCTTCGAATGGGTCCGGGGGGCAGTCCGGAGAGACGATACGCTTGTCCAACCACAGCCCGAAGCGCTCAGGGTGTGGTCCCGTGGCTTTCTCGAAACAGGGTTCGTTAATGAGGCCCAAGTAGCTCCAGCGGTTGTCTCGGCTGAATTTCATGAATTTGATCTTGTCCTGAGGTTTCGGTGATATCTCATACGGGTAGGAGGAGAGTGTCTTCAAAAAGTCCAGCGCTCCGAAGCTATCGTTGGTGAGGTGATTCCAGAGACGATCGTTGCCACCCGTCCAGACAACCCAGGTATTGCGGCCTTTGATCTCCTCGAGAGACAACAGTACGACCCCGTTTTTGTCCTGGTCCATGTCGTGAAAATAGTTGTCCGCGGCTGCTGGAAAACTTTCGGCGGAACGATTAGCCTGCCGGGCCTCGTCAAGCACGGTACCGGGCTGTGGTCCTCGGTGAATCCACCAGGCGTGGGCAAATAGAAGTGCTGCGGCAAGCAGAAGAACGACAAAGGCGGCGAGAAACGTGCGTTTTCCACTTATCATGGATCCCTCTCCCTAATCTTTCCGTTAGCGTGAAATCTTCGGCGTCAATGCACCTTCGCGCTTCACCGATGCACGTGAAAACTCTGGTAGTGCGGATTAAGCTCCGCTGCTTTCCGCAGGTATTCCTTGCCGATTCCGTTCTGCGTGGCTGCTAAATGGATCATTCCCGCTTTGTAAAACAGTTGGGCGTCGGTCGCACCGGAAGAAAGGGATTGCTCGATGGCATCGAGAGCTTCCGTAAATTGACCAGCCCGATACAAAGCCCAGGCGAGTTCGGCCAGGGTCGAAGGATTCCTCCGGAGCGCAATGTCCTTGCGAGCCCATCTCACAGCCTCAGTGCCATCCTCACGGACGTCAGAATAGAAATCCGTCAGGTGGTGATAGTAGTGAACTCCGCCGCTTTCCGCTGATTTCAGGTAAGCGGCGAGCGCTCTTTGGTTCCAAATCTCAGCTGAATCGGATTGGCCCATCGCCTGGTAGAGCTCGCCGAGAGCCTGCTGAAACTCGGGTCGCGGCAAACGTTCAACAACACTTTCGTAGAGGGCAACGGCCTCGTCGTACTTTCCCTGCGCGCCCAACAGCTCGGCGACATGTTCGTCAACAAGCCAATAACCGGAGTACGCGCGCTCCGCCAGCCGATAATGAGCCCGAGCGTGTTCCCATTGACCGCTCCGTAAGTCGAGCACACCTCTTTGCAGTTGTACCCAGGCGTAGTGCCGCAACTCCTTGGCCGTCAGCTCGTTTTCTGCGTCGATGTAGCACTGCTCAGCGCCAGCAAAGTCGCCCAGCGTGTATTTCAGATAGCCGAGACGCGCGAGATTGTCCCACGTGGGATTGTCCAAAATGGTTGTTTCATATCCCTGCCTTGCCGCGTCGTACTTTCCTTCCTGAAAATCGAGATCCGCGAGCAATGCTCTGCCCAACAAACTGTTTCGCAGGTCGCGGCCGATTTCCAAGTCCTGCCGGACGTCCGCCAAGCGGTGAAACTTGAAATCGAGATTGGCCTTGAGAAAATAAAGGTCCCCTGCAGGACCAATTTTTCGAATGGCATCATTCAGAACGCCCTCTACATCTTCAAGTTCCTCGAGGTTGCCGGTTAGCGACGCATGCTGGTACAGAAGGTACACATATTTCGTCTCTCTTTCGCTGCCGAGCGAAACGGCGATGGGCTCTCCAGCAATCCTGGCCATTGCTTCATCGATACGTTCCAGTTCGACTTGGTAATCGGTCTTCCCGGTGTTCATCAGCCGGGCCTTCCTTCGCCCGTCGGAAATCGATATGACGCGAGTGGTTCCCTAAACTGCCGCGCGAATTCGAGCATTTACCGAGCGTGCCGTCCTGGCGCGCTACCAGGGATCTGCCAGGTACGGAAAGTGATCGAGAAAGTCTTTGTCATTCTTGAGTGGGTTTGGCGGGGTCTTCGGCTCGATCGGAGCCCGCGCCCACAATGATTGGTCGTTAAGCAACTCGAGGTGGTACTTCTTCCCGTTGAACTCGGCTTCCATATCGAGGAACATCGATAGGAACCGGGTGGCAACCTGGTCCTCCAGACGTCGGCCGAAAGGCCACGTTCCAGTCGTGTCCATATCGATGGCACACACATTCGGAACAAAAATCTCCAGCGGCCGTCTGAGAGGGATGTTCAGACCCTTTTTGTTCCAGGTGTTGTCCGGCATGTTCAGTTTCTGAAACAGAGTCTTCTTGACCCGTGGAAATGCTTCCGTAACGAGCGCGTAAGTTTTGTGCACCGAAACCGGCGAGTTGTCATGGTCAAACGAAGTCTTGAGGCCCAGGGCGCTGATCGAGGGACCGAAGCCCCAGCCTAGATGAGCGAGGCGCTTGATGAAATGGGGCGCCAGCCAAAAGTTGTTGGCACCGAGTTGCCGGTTATCTTCCCGCTCGCTCAAAGCCGCGTCAGCAAAGGGCTGGCCGTCGGTGTCGACCAGTTTGTACTTCTTCAGTTCCTCGTCCAGCCTGAGGGAGTCCAGCAGAGCTACGGGGTGCTCCAACCAAAGAGGGTGGTCGGGAATGGTCTCTACTTTATTCGCGGCTTTCAGAACCCAGCTTTCGCCCCAAGCGTTGACGATCGGGTTCTTCTCCGGCGATCTGGTCACGAAGTACAGGGGTATTTCGAGAATTATGGCATTGACGTTTTTGCCTGCCTGGCAGTCGATGCCCGTGTAGACAAAGCGGTAATTACCACGCTCGTCTCTTCGAAACCTATCACCGTTCCACGTCAGCGGGCCTGCAGGCAGATTCTTCTTGACCCCGTGATAGCCCCATTCCGGGAAGTTTGGATCGTAGTTGAACAGATCATTGCCTTCCAATTCGAGAAGTGTCTTGGGAATTTTGAGTTCGCGAGCGTCCGTCATGGTATGCGGCACGTGGTAGAACTGCGGGGCGTAGTTGATGGACCGGAAAAAACCCGTCAGATCATTGAAGAAGGCATCGTCGCGGCCACCGATGAACGCCTGAATTGCAAAATGGTCCGGTGTTTCGATTGTCGTGGCCTTGTTAGTAGCAATGACGGTGGAAAAGCTGCCGCCGGGGAAGTTGATAAATCGCACGGTGGCGCGACTCGAAGGGTCGACGGTAACCCTGATTTCCGCCGCGCCAAGCGGGCCTAGGTACTTCCCCTTGAGTTCCTCGAAATATCTGAGCAATGCATTCAGACTGTGGTCGCCCTCGACCGGACCGACGACCCTAGGTTCGGCGACAATCTGGATCCTATAGAGCATGTCGTTATCCAGCACGCCTGGTTCTGGAATCGAAGCAAACGTCAGGGCGATAACAACTTTCTCCCCTCCGTCGGTATCGTTGCTGGGAAATCCAAAAAGATCGTACAGATCCGCCGCACTCACATCGATATCCGAGAATATGGAATTCACTGCGTTAGGATCATTGTGGTCAGCCATCTGGATCCCTCCTGCTCAAAACGCCTTATTCCTGGCAGCTGAGGCTGCGGCGATTACGATTGCCGCTCTCTGCAACATTAAGATTAAGAAGTGTGGTGCGTCGCGACAACAGTCAGGCGACGGTCAAACGATTTGCTGGATTTACGCCGCGGGAACGCTGCTCGATAGAATCCCTTCGAGGACGCGGTGGCGCTGTTGAGATCGATGGGTGAGACGAAGCAAAGAGACTCTGGAGTGTAGCCGGGTGTCGCAACATAGTACCTCCAGTCGGTGCATTGTGCGTGATTCTAGATCCTGTGCCATCCATTTGTCGAATATTATTTATTTAGCGCCCTAAATACTTGAGCTGTATGCGCGGCAACACTAAGGATCATGCAGCGCCGAAAGATCCACGGTGAGGTTAAAGGTTCTGACAGTACGACCCGGAACGAAACCGTCAGCGAAGCTGCGAGAGCATTGCTCGTGTCCACCGCGGGCAGCGTTCGAAACGAAATTGGCCAAGCCCGACCTCTCCCGTTACACGAGCAACGGTGAGGTCCGCCGGCACCTCGTGCACATAATTCGCAATGCGAGCTTGGTCCGTGGGCCCATTGAAATCAAGAACCCTATTTTGATTTGGCCGAGGACTGGCAAAGACACGATCCAGTACACCGGTTGTTTCTCTCTAAGAAGTAGTGCTCAAGAGCTTCATTTCGTTTCAAACAGTCCCGGCATTTCCTCAAACCAAAGTTCTGGGCCGGCGATGGAACTAATTCCATTTGCCTTCGTGAAAACGAGGCGGCGCTAGGAGTACGCCAAGTAGAGTGGCACTCCGGATGTGTTGCCCAGACCGCGTTGGTTCGCGAATCCTTTCAAAATCAAACGTCTAAGTTCTGAGTTAGGTGGAATGCCTGCCCGGAAGGCATATGCGCCCCTGCCCGCGGTGCCAGGATGGAAACGGCGATCCGCTAGTTGCACAAACGGCAAGAAAATCCATCCACCTAATTCGTTTTGCTTTGCTTTCTGATAGTTTGGCAGTTATTGGATCCTACATATGCGCCAAGGAGAAACAGGAATGGGGAAGATTTACGCGATGTCGCTACTGATGTTGGTAGTTGCTTCCCTGGCTCAAGCACAAAAAGTGCGTGTGAAGTTTGTAAGCAGAGAGGATCACGATAGCAGCTACGACTATGCGGGTGTCTACAACATCGGGGGAAGCACAACTGCTACAGCGACCACATTCCATGTCACGGGTGCGACTCTCACACTGCAACTACCGGACGGCAGAAGGGCTGTGGTCAACTGTGCATCCAAATTTGCTGAACATTTCGCCGGCCCCCCAGGCAATCGCCGCAGTTGTCATGTTCCTTTAGTTGACGACATTCAGGCAGAGTTCCGCGGAGACTCAGCGAAGTTATCCTGGAATGTCAGTATCGATGGAAAGAAAAGTCGGTCCGAAACGTACAAAATTCTGGCTGTCCTTGACAGACCCGAGGAATCGAAGTCTCAATAAACGGCGCGGACGATTGAGGGTCACTTCGCGTGCATCCTCGGGCAGGGACATATGGCGAGCGAGAGGGACTGTCGCCGGAAGCATCGCTCTCGCCATAGCGAGATGAGGACGCGCTCTGAAAAGAGAACCCCAAGATGACGCGTAATCTTTGAACGCATTCCTTTCTCCTTTCTCGCATTGCGGTTGGTCCGTTAAGCGGGGCTAGTGCGCTTTGGGAATCGGACCTTCGGGACCATGAACGGCGTTTGAATATTGGAACTGCACGGGGCCCGTTCCTCCCTTAGCGAGAGAAACTTCCTGGAAAACGAGCGTCAGCGGCTTCGCTTCGAATACAGGGAAATCGCCGCACTCTTCGCCTTGGCGCGAAGTCCAGCCGAGGAACGCGTTGTTGCCAGTTCGTATCGCCTCTTCCACATCCGAATCAGTCCGCGTTTCCTGCAACTCGTGATAGAAAGTTGCCACCACGTTCTTCCACGGCCGGTCGAATACGGGGATGCCATTATTGGTTCCATCCGGTAACACCTCCGAGAAGACTCCAACGGCGTAGTAGAGCTTTTCCGATCCAACGTGGACGGAGCCATGATATCCACCAAGGCCGTGCATTGAATCGCCCTCATCGCCTTCCGGAATAGCCCGATCCGCTGTGGCCCGGAGCGCAAGCTGGTTGGTGGAAACACCGGGCTTGTCGTTTAGAACGACGCCTGAAGGCAGGAAAAAATTGAAGACAGTGCGGGTAGGATCCGCCGTTTGGAGCCTCCCGGCCGTCGCGAGTTGGCGCAAGAGATCCTCCACATCGCCCTGAGAGACGACAGCGGGCTTGCGACCGGTGAGTACCTCATCCCCTAAAGAATGACATGTGATTTGACCTGTAAAGTACTGCTGCATGACGTTGTTCAAGGGTT
>Ga0126373_10001859_pt1 | contig 15277 bp, 18 predicted proteins | sample PanSoiMetPlot_11_FD_92545 | JGI IMG/M metagenome (GOLD analysis project Ga0126373, IMG submission 92545) | Tropical forest soil microbial communities from Panama - MetaG Plot_11 | ecosystem: Environmental > Terrestrial > Soil > Tropical forest > Bulk soil | place: Panama | collected 2016-02-17 | reverse complement strand
GTCTGGGGGCTGGGCGCCGCCGCCGCGGCCAGGAGCGGCGTGCCGGAAAGCGCCGCCGCCAGGATGATCGGGTTCCACTTCTTCATGTCGCACCTCGTTCGATGATTCATATGCCGGCGCCGCTGCCCGCCACTTGGGCGTAACGCACCGCCGCCAGGGACTGCAGCAGGTCGACGCGTTGTTTCCACAGTTCCGCCAGGCGGGCGTCGCTCCCCGCCGGCGTGTTGTTGATCGCGTAATCCACCAGCGCGATGCGGTCCTCCAGGGCCGCCACGGTGCTGGCTGTGTCGGCGCTCACCGGCATGCTGTCCACGCTGTCGTTGATGTTGAGCACTGCGTGCTCCAGGTACTGAGACTCGGCCTTGAGTTGTCCGACGCTCGCCACCGCGGTCAGCGGCGTGGTGCCAGGCGCGACGGTTCCAGCCACCGGTGCCGCCAAGTGCGCGCCCACCAGGAACACCGCCGCCGCCACCGATGCTGCCAAGCTCACGCCCGCCGCCGGCAGCCAACGGCGGACGGAACTACGCTTGGGGGCCGCAGTGGCAGCCATAATCCCGTTCCAGGCGCCCGGCGAAGGCAGTGGATCGGTGAGCGCCGCCAGGTCCTCACGCATCGCCACCAATTCATTGAGGGCCTGGGCGCAACGGCTGCAGCCGCGCACGTGCTGCTGCACTTCCGCCGCCACCGGCTCCTCGTCGCGCAGGCCGATCAGTTGTTCAAGGCTGGCATGCATGCTTGCACCTCTTTGGGCCTCTGGGCCCACTGCCGCAGCCGCACGTAGGCGCGCGCCAACTGCGATTTCGAAAAACTCGGCGTCGCGTTCATGAGCCGTGCGATCTCCACGTGGGTGTAGCCCTCCACGTCGTGCAGCCACACCACCGCCCGGGCCTCGGCCGGCAAGGCGTCCAGCGCCTTCTCCAGGTCCAGGCCGGTCTCAGGCGCCTCAGCCGTCGCGGTCCATTCCTCCGCCGGGGCCGCCTCCGCGCCCCCGTCCAGGGGCAGCCGGTAGCGGTGCCAGCCGGAGCGCACGTGCATCAGGCATTCGTTCACGGCGATGCGGCGTATCCACAGGCCCACCGGCGCCTCGCCGCGGAAGTCCACAAGGCCCTTCAACACCTCCACGAAGGTATCCTGCAGCACGTCCTCCGCCAGGTCCGCGCGCCCCAGCATGCGGCGCGCCAGGCCGAACACCGCCCGGCCGTAGGCGGCGAACAGCTCCGCCTGGGCGGTGCGGTCCCCGGCCCGCGCTCGGTCCAGCAGGAGGTCCGAGACGCGCTGGTCGAAACGGCTGCTCATGCCTACTAGGATGCTCCGGGAGGCCAAAAGGTCGCAGAGAAGGGGAAAAATGTTCCTGTGGCGGGGGGATTTCCCTATACTGTCGCCCCTTGCCCGGATGGCGGAACTGGTAGACGCGCGGGACTCAAAATCCCGTTCCCCTTAAAGGAGTGTGGGTTCGATTCCCTCTCCGGGCACCAAAATCAATCCTAGTCTCAGCAAGTTACGTCACGGGCTGTTTAAGCAGCCCTGACGCTAACGCTTCACGCACCACGCCAGCACCATTCCGGCACCATCCCCTACCCTGCTTCATTCTGTCCGTGCATGGATAGCAGGGATCCCAAGACTCCATCTGCGCAGCAAATAACTAGCCCAACTCTCACGGTCGAAGAACGGACTATCAAGGACGGCAACGTTGTCCTGTTCCAGCGTAAGCACAGTCAGCGCTGGCAAGCCAGAATCCGTCGTTTCTCAGGCAAGTGGTTTGACGTTAGCACCAATACCCGCGACTTCGAGAAAGCGAAGCAGATAGCCGAGCGCAAGTACGATGCGATGTTGCGCAGCCAGCAAACAGGAGACGTAGATTTAACACGAGATTTTAAGGACGTTGCACGGCTAACAATTCGGGAGCTACAAGCCGAATTGGATAAGGGAGTTGGCAAGGTCGTTTACGAGAGCTACATACTAGCTATCAACAAGTACTTGATTCCGTGCCTCGGCTCGTTGGCAGTCCATAACATCAGCTATACCCATTTGGCACGGCTAGATGCCTTCAGAATTGAGAAGCTTGGAAGGATGCCCAACAAAAGCACTGTGACGACCCATAACGCTGCGCTCAATCGGATATTCAAGACAGCAGTTGCACATGGGTTCATGCTACCGACACAGATACCGCAACTCCATAACAAGGGTTTGAAGCCACAAGCACGTCCGTACTTCGACGAGCGCGAGTTCGTCGCTCTCACTGAGCATCTGGAAGTGTTTAGCAAGGTAGGCAGGAAGCGCGAAACGCGCGAGACTCGGCAACTCCTACGTGACTACGTACTGATATTGGCACATACAGGTATGCGTACTGGAAGGGAAGCATTAAGTCTCAAGTGGAATGGTATTCGGAGACTATCTCTAACAGATATTGGCACTGGATTGGAGCTATCAGTACAAGGAAAGACTGGCAAGCGCACACTGATAGCTAAAGACGCCGATGGAGTTGTAACCGAGAGCTTGGGACGGATACAAAATCGGGATCCCGAGCTGGCTACTCTACTGCTCGATGAGCTATTCAGGGTTGATGCATACGTGTTCCGAGCACTGAATGGGCAAAGGATTAAACATGGACGGCTAGCCAAGCACTTCAAGAAGTGCCTAGAGAAATATGACTTACTGAAGAATACGCAAGGAGAAGAACGGACGCTCTACTCGCTCCGTCACATGTACGCGACATTCCAGATTCTCAATGGGGTTGATATGGCGACGCTAGCAGTGCAGATGGGAACAAGTATCGGGATGCTCGAAAGGCACTACAGCAAATTGAAGCCGTACATGAAATCGGTGTTACTGCACGGGAACTCGCGAGCTGAGAGCCGCTTAGAGAAACTGGTAGCAGAACAAAGCGCATTGATTCAGGAACTGATGCAGAAACTGTCACAACAATCTAGCTAGTGAGAACCAAGGTTATCGGATAGCTCTGCCTCAAGTTGAGGGAGTACATATGTTTGCTGCTGTAACTGCCAACACATCTGTGGATTCAGATTCTTCCAATTAACCGTTTCTCCGTCGCTCGCAACAAGCCTTCCGGAAAGGACTGCACCTACATGGTCATTTCCATGGTCGTCGGTTAATGGGAGCTGTGCCTGGAAGTCAACCCAATCGATGTGAATACCCAACTTGTATGCCGCTTCATCGACTGTCTCTAGGTCCAAGAGAGCAGTTTCAATAATCTCGTCTTTGTCGAGATCGATGGACAAGCGGTCATCGATGAGTATGGTCCAGGTTCCGTCTTTTAGTGTGCACTGGTTGGATGCGCAAATAGCTTCCACTTTCGCGAGCTTGCCATTCAGTGCTTGATGTCCGTTTATTTTGGCGTGAAGGATTGCGTGTTTAAGTTTTAGTTGTACTGCATTCGTATCATCTGGCTCGTCGCCAGCAATAGTGGCCGACGGCAGCATGGATAAGATGGCGACAATAGCTATAAGTGTGCAGCGCGTCATGCCTTGCTTCCCTTCCCTACTTCACCTAGTTGACGGTAACTCCTTCAATGTCTTCTTAAGCAAATCAACAGCCGGCACGCCTAGAGCACCAGCCAGAGCAATAAAGGCCTTCAAGCTCGGTTGCCGGCGACCTCTCTCAAGCAACGAAATATAAGTTACGTCCAAGTCGCTTTTCTCGGCGAGCTTGAGCTGCGTAATTTTCCGCTTCTCGCGCGCTTTCTTAAGCGCTATACCGAAGGCCTTTTCTAAGGTCAATTCTAGCCCTCCGTTCTGTCGGAGAGCGAGAATCCGGCTCTTGCGTGACCAATGGAACAGACTATAGTCTGTGTGACTATAGTCCGGTAGTTTCAAGCACTTGGAAAGGGAAGGAGAAGAAGGTGAAGAAAGCTATAGGTCTTGTCGTACTGGCTCTGACAGGTTGTGGTGGGGGTAGTTCTACTCCGACACCAGCACCAACAGTTACGCTGACGGCGAAGGCGCAGCTCGATGGCACAACGGACCTAACATGGAGTTCGACAAACGCTACGAGCTGCGCTCTAAGCGGCTCGACAACAGCAACGCTTACACCAACAGGCGCAACTAATATCTCTGCGCCGATAACGAGTGCCCAGAGCTATACGCTGGGTTGCACAGGAGCAGGAGGCAACGGCACAGCACAGGCCACTGCGACGCCACCTAGCAGCTTTCCCACAAACTGTTCCTACGTTTTTGGGAATCTCGGAGCCTATTGGATAGGACAATACGTCGTCGGGACATTCGTAGATGACACAAGCCTTGCGTTTCCATGTCAGTCGGCCACGGTAGCGAGCGATGGCAGCATTGATGTCATCAGTAGTTGGAATTACCCGATTACCAATGGCATCAAGTCCAACCCTAATTTCGTATATGGGAAAACCGATCCAGTTGCCGGATTCGGCCAATCTACGGTTACTGGATACCCAGTTCAGGTAAGCAGCATCTCCTCTACACTTGGATTCGCTTACACAGAGACCCTTACTGGCACGGATTTAGATGGTGCTGCTGGCAGTGCCTACGATTTGCTGTTCGACCACTATTTCAGTTCGAGGCCAGATTTGTCCGACGAAACGTTGGAGATGGGTATTGACCCAGTCTGCGTAAATGTCTGTGGTGGTGTCGCGCCAAGCACGGCAGATACAGCAGTCATTGATGGCTTCACGTGGAAAATCGTTTTTAACCCATCGACCACGCATACGTTTTCTAGTCATCCAGGTCTTGCGTTTAACTGCGTTGTTTCACAGATATCCACTAACAATTATCGCTGTCTAACCCAGTACACATCCGGCAGCATCAAAATCAAGGATTTTATAGATTACGCAGTAACCCACGGCTATCTGAGTACCTCGGATTATTTCGGAAATGTCAGCATCGGTAATGAGGTATTCGCTGGCCAAGCGACTTCCGAGCTAAACGTGAAGTTCTCCAATTGACTAAAGCCAAAAGGTCGCATTGATGCATATACACGACTTCATCGTTGTTATGAAGAGTCTGTTGCTCAATATCTCTGAGGAAATATGGCACTGGTCTGTCTACGATGCCGGACACGTCTTCTACTTCTGGGCGTGGCCTTTTGCCATCATGCCAGCACTGTTCATGCGCAAGCATCTACACGCTGTCGTGACGGCGCTCGTTTGGCTTGAGGTCACGATCAGCTTGCCGGCATCAGGCATGCCAGAACGATTCACAGGGATCACCAGCTACAGCACGGCTTTAGGGATTCTTAGCCTGCTCAGCATTTGGACATGGCTGGAATTCCTGTCCCTTTGGTTTAAGCCAAGAGCTTATCGGGCCCAGTCATGGCTCGCGTTAAACAAAGGCTGGCTGCTGTTCTTCTTCGCTATAGCAGCAGCTATGTACGAGGTGAAGAAGGAACGTGAGAAAGCGCCGAAGTTTAGCTTGTAGGCTTGGATGGAGTTGGATGATGAAGAACATTGTTGCAGCAGCAGATCAGATATTCCTGTTCCTGACAGCGATTGTGCTGTTCCAGTTATGCCATGTCGGGATGCACTGGATCTTCTCGGGAATGATTGCTGTCGCGTACTTCCTGCTTCTCGATAGACGCCACGGAGCATTGGAGCGCTCAGTTAGTTGAGCTTCTGCTTCAAAGCCTTTGCCTTGTCGGCCTGCTTGCTAGTCTTCAACGCAAACGTGCTTTCGGGCTCGATGGGTTTGATGCGCTTCAGCTTAGGCTGCTTTTTGTCTCGTACTTTGCCTGCGCTGTTCCCTTGGGATCCCGCTTGCTGCGCCCCTTCATCTAGCCCTAATAGCTCCCATGCCCTCATATGCCTAATAACCTCTTGAAATCGAAGCTCGAAATCGCCTGTAACGCGTAATCCCCATTTAAATGCCCTATAAACGGGGCTGAATAGCTCGCAACACTTGGACGTTATAGCTGTACAGAACCCTAGCAAGGGTAAGACAGACGGCGATTCGAGCTTCTTTGTATTTAGTCCCGAGCTGCTCTACATGCAACGATTCCAAGAACATCACGTAATAACAAAAACCTTATATTCATGCGCAAGTTCTTGAAATCGAAGCGCAGTTTTGGAGTGCAGCTTCGGTTGCCCGTCGAGAACATCAGAAAATATGCTGTTTAACAACAAATCCTGATGTTTAACGGAGAACTCCATGAAACAGGCAAGAACGCTGACGAATCCCGAGCTTGAGCGCGTGCTGTTGGTAGTGCGCGAGATGCCCCATGCAGACAGGAACAGGATTGCTCTGCTCCTCTCCTTCTACTCTGGCATGCGCGTCAAGGAAGTCGCGTCGTTGAGAATCAAGGACGTATATGAAGCCGATGGAGCTGCGAAGACCTATATCCTGCTGTCCCCAGAGCAAACGAAAGGCAAGAAAGGACGGCAGGTTGTTGTAAGCAAGAAGCTCAAGAAGGCACTGGCTCAATATCTGGGATCCCTAAAGCGAGGGAAAATGGACCCAAATGGCGCGTTGATTCCCAGCCAGAAGTCTAATCGCCCGTTCAGCCCCAATTCCCTGTGTCAGGTATTCGCGCGCATCTACAAGAAGGCAGGCATTACTGGCGCTACCAGCCATTCCGGCAGACGCACATTCATCACGCAACTCGCCAATAAAGGCATTTCTGTTCGCGTCATCATGACCCTTGCAGGACACCAGAATCTCAGCACGACCCAACGATATATAGATGTAAATGATGCGCTGCTCAAGTCAGCAGTTGAAGCCATTTGATACTATGTAAAGCTCAATTATGGGGTTCTCGACAATACTTGCTAGGACGCAGCGACCATGAGCAATTTTGACTTTATCTCCAATGACGCATTCCGCAGGTCACTAGAAGCAGACCGCCAAGAACTGGCATCATGCTTAGAACACAGTGCCTGGAAGGCTGTTCACGTGTTGGCCGGAAGCATGATTGAAGCCTTGTTAATAGACTTCATAATTGCAGGCAGACATGCCACTGAAGCTGATGCATTGAAGTTAGATTTCGGGGGAGCCATCAAACTCGCCAAAGATAAGAATCTGATAGCAGACAGAACTTACAAGCTATCAGAAGTAATAAAAGATTACCGAAATCTCATTCACCCAGGACGCGCAATACGAACCAATGAATCAATCACTGGTGACACAGCTATTCTATGCAAAAGCTTGCTGAATATTGTCCTCGAAGATTTGGCGAAAACACAAAAAGCAACGTATGGCTATACGGCTGAACAATTGCTCGGAAAAATTACGAAAGACTCTGGATCTGAATCAATAATTCTTCATCTCCTAAAAGAAACGAAAGATAAAGAGGTCGAAAAACTGCTTACAGAATTGATTCCGGCATATCTAGAAAAGCTCCGCATCGATGAAGCAAACGATCTCAATCCTCAACCAGATTGGTATATCGCGACTCGCAACAGCATAAGTCGTTGCTATAAAATAATATTGCAGTCACGCGATGAGCAGCTACGAAGGAAAATATCTAAATGGTATTTATTGAAATTTAAGGAAGAGAGCGAAGCATATGTTTATGGAACTTTAGTTCAACTATTTCAGTTCAATTTTCTGATAGGTCTTGCTGAATCTGAGAATGAATTGATTACACAGCATGTTCTGGACAGGTACGCAAAGAAACCGGATGCATCCATTTTGACCGCCATCTTTGGCATCGGGTCATTTCTTAATGACGCGAATCTTTCAATCTTTGTAGATCGTTCTCTATATTTCGGCGTCTCAAATAACGTGCCGTACGCAATCGAGTGTTTCCAGCGTGAACTCGCGGTCATCAACAATAGCCGCTTGCCTATTGCCATTAATCGTCTCGGTGATTGGGTAAAATTTTATAGGGAAACGCTTCATGATGAGGCTAAAGCGACTAAAGCAACTGAGCTAAAAACCACTTTGCAAATGCGCATAACTTCAGAAATGTTCAGTCAAGGATTGGCGGCACTGTTTGAAGACCTGAAAATTGAAAGTAAGAAGTAGCTGTCATATTGATCTCTGTGTTTTTCGGAACCCCTGTATGTGCCCCTGAAATTTTCTATCAGGAAAACTTCTCGGTATAACTCGATCTCGGTTAGTCTTCGTTGGTTCTCCTATATCGGCATTTTCTAGGATATTGATATTCTGCTTATAGGATATCTGTGCTCTGCTCTGTATACGTCATGTACTAAGATTGATTGATTGTTGGATTGGATACTGAATTATGGGTAATAGAATACTAACAAGGCAGTTGCTTCCAACCCCAATCTGTATTCTCTAGTTTTAATAATCCCAATCTCTAAAAGAAAGTTAACTTCAGCAATTAGTTCTTGTAATTATTCTTCCACGTAGTGTGCACGCTGATACAATCCGTATAGTTGGCGCGCAGCTCTTTCATCGTATAGCGCGTCCACTTATCTGTCTCATATATTTCTTTCATCGAGATCTGCGTGTCGCGCTCGCTGTTCACAGCACGCCAACACATCTCAATTTTCAGTTTCAGCATTTCCAGTTTTCGATGTTCTGGAAGCGCAAACGTGCAATTGAAATGCACGCGCTTGTTGCCGTGCAGTCCTTCGATAGTTGCGAATACGTCAATGCGCTTCCGATGTCTGTAAGCAGCATTTCCAAATAGGCTCTTGTTTAGTCTGTTCAAAAAATCGCCAAGTAGCTTTTCAGCTTCGTCTAGATTTTCTGGTTCAAAAATTGGCGTTAGAACTACAGCCAAGTCATAGCGCGCAGCCAAGTGCTCGCGCACTGCATCTTGCATCGCATCGATTTGCTCATAAGGAGACGTTGAATGGGCATTGGTATTCACAGATGTATTTAGCATCCCAGCCTGCCGGAGGCCCTTAAAACCGTATTTAGACTGCTTCGGAGACCCCCAGTAAAATCAGGGGGTTTGGGCTTAATACCCGCCAGGAAATCCAAGGGGTCGGTCTGCCGGCGACCGCCAGACCTCGGGATCTCAGCAAAGCCTATAGACCCTGTAGGAGGGTACTGGGGGTATCTGGAGATGAGGAAGGAAGACCCGCTGGTTTTGAACCTCCCATAAGGTGCCTAAAAATGACCAATTTCCTGCGTTCTTCATGGTGCCTATCGTCTTGGCCAGACGCGCCTTATTGCTCTAGCCGAAAGCCTGTTTAGCTCTCTTCTCGAACCACTTTAGAAACTTGGGGAAGGTCTTCGGATTAATAAACTCTTCTAACGAAACGACATGCAAATACCCATGTCTGGAGTAGTAAATTCCAACACCAGTGATCTCATGCTTCGGTCTAATCTCGCCAACGCTCCCGATGCAGTGCAGAACGTAGTAACCAAGGACTTGATCCAAAATGGTTCTTGGGAGGTCGAAGTTCTTGGTTGTTTTGATATCGATAATATTGGCGTCTATAACCAGATCAGCATCGGCACCGCCTACTAAAGTCGATGCTGATCCAAAAGTCGGATTGAGCAAGCATAAATGCTTCGCAGTAAAGCATTTCGCATCAACAAGTGATGCGATATTTTTCAAGTCCTTGATGTCATCTTTATCGACAAGACCTATATTTTCATGCCCTACTCCAGCTCTGAAAATCGGATCAAGAGTCGCTAGCATGAGCGCAGATTCAATTAGCTCATCTGACATTTTTCCTGTTATTTGATACTTCTCCAAATCACTCCTTGCCTTTGTTATTATTTTTATACCCTTGTTGTATAACTTAGTACTTGCAACAAGGCGGCTAACTGCGTCATCCGCAATCCAACGATCAGTGCCTTGAGCATTAGGGTTTAGTCTTTGGACTTGAAATCGAAGCAGATAATCAAATGCAGTTCCGACCGTCATGTAACGCGCAGTCAATGGAGATGCGCGCAACGCTTTATCTTTGGGAAAGACCGGCTTCTGAAACTCCTGCCTAAAGCGCGCTCTGACATCGGCGTTGTCTCGATAGAATGAGGTCAAACTCATACATATCACCGGTAAGTTTGAATCTTCCAGGTTCAAGTACTTATTGCGTAGCACCTACCGCACATGCGCGTGAATCCAGCTAACTACATTAGGAAATAGCGTTACTGCTAGAGCGCTCAATACAATAATAATGGTCCATTTACCGATGTACGTTAGTGCTTGCCCAAAGCCAGTTTGAAATTGTTGGCGTAGATAGCCGAATATTCCTGGGTTCAGTCCTGTAGCTCTGCTCACCTCGTATCGATAAATCTTCGATAGGTAGAAAGCTACGGACGCGGGAGATGCGCTCTGTCCTATCCATCGATTCTCTAGTAGAGAATCGATCTGCACAAGTTCTTCCGGGGTAACGGAATTCCTTAATGTGCTACGACAGGTTTCACAGAGAAAGCCCAAGAATATTGTATGTCGAAAGTCAGGCTGATTCTGGCTGTAATCGAAAATGCAGGCGCGCGTCGGAAAGTGCGAGTTAATCATCGGATCGAAGCTCAGTCGCAATGCCATGCGTTGAACACTGGTCAAAATGTATTCCAAGGCCGACGCCGGTTTAAAAAAGACTTTCCATTCGCCGGCGCTAATAATGCCTAACTTCTCACGAGCGAACGAAATGAAGTGCTGATCAAGCGGCGTTTCGGTAATGACAATGCTAGGGTCGTGCTTACTGTCCAGATTGTTCGCAGGTCGGTTGTCGACCCACTCATCATACTTTGCGATCGCAGCTTGCGTTTTCGAGTACCAATCTTCGATAGATAATGGCGCTGAAAATCCCTGAGCGGCCCAACGATCCAATCTCGCTCTCTCACTCAGTTTGAACCTTGGGGTGAACCATCCGAAACATCCATCGAGGAGGTCATATAGCCATGCGAGGTCATCTACCCAGAAGTAGCCTCGAGAATGGCTGTATATCCAGAAATGATGGATTTCAAATTGAAAAATTTGCTGTTCTTTGTTCTGCGCAAGAATTAGATATGCTGCGGCGTCGGTATCTAGCGTTGGACAATTAATGAAGAAAACTCGGATTCTCTTGATGCCGGCCTTCGAGCGCATCGCATTCACGGCAGCTCCCTTTTCTCTATCAATGGCAATTCCTAACTCGCGCTTCTTCTGTTATTGCCGTGCCTCGTCGGTTGGCTGACTGCCTGCGCAGGCAAAGTACGTCGAGCGACCTACCGGCACGCTATGTTTCCCAAAACGCGCATACAACATCCCCGTTGTTGGCAGACAGCAGGTTGCCCGCTAGGCTTTATAGAACATAGCTTATGCTCTGCACGCCATCCAGCACCATTGGATACCATGCACAACCTCTTGTATTCTAAGCCCTACTGTGAGAACGCTTGGACTCAAAATCCCGTTCCCTCTAAAGGAGTGTGGGTTCGATTCCCTCTCCGGGCACCATCAATTTCAACGACTTATAAGGAATCTAGGGCCTCCGGACCCGCGCTGCACCGATATTCAAGCAGCGCGTAACCCGTTGATTCACGTCAACCGACGTTGAGAAATCTCCCCTAAATCTCCCCTGGGAACTCGCATAAATACTCCTATAAGGAGTTGTTTATGGAGTTATCAAACAATAAAAAAGAATCGCACTTCTCATCGAAGAAGAAGCTTGCTCTGCCTGTGGGTGGAGAAATCGGGGTCAATGGCCTGTACTGGAGAAAACTGGAGGACGGCTCCGGTGTCTGGCGCGTTGATTTCAGCCACGGCGGCAAGCGGTACAAAGAAACCATCGGACGTGACAGAGACGGCATCACGCTCGGGTATGCCAATCAACGCTTAAAGACACTGAGGGCCGAGGCTGTTACAGGTGTGCCCGGGCCACAAACCAACCGGAAGCGTGCGTCCAAACCCTTTAAGGATGCCGTACAAGCATTTCTAGCATGGAGCGAGAAACAGCACCTATCTCACTATCACAATACGCTACGCGCCAATAAGTATCTGCTGCCAGAGTTCGGGAATCTCAGTCTCCGTGAAATCACGCCCGGACTTCTTGAACAATATAAATGTCGTCTAGTCTCCCAGGGCCTCTCACCTAATACCATCCTGAAGATTCTCTACCTGCTGTCCTCTATCTTCGAATACGCGGCACTATCAGACGACTCCCTTACCAATCCGGTTAGGAAGGTTAAGCGCATGCGGATACCCATAAAATCAATGACAAGCTTTACAGAGGACGAAATCGAGGCCCTCCTACAGGCTGCCTCTGATAACAGCAACCAAGTCGCTGCTATCGCTCTAGCTGCCTATGCGGGGCTTCGAGCATCCGAAGTGCTGGGTCTTGAATGGTCAAATATCGACCTGGAAAAGAAGGAAATACGAATCTGCCAAACCGTTGTGCGGGGAGAACTCCGTCCCACGACAAAGAGCGGGCGTCCAAGAATCATAGATATCCAGAAACGCCTTCACACCATCTTACTCGAACATATGAAGATGGTCGGTAATGAAGGGTTCGTCACTCAGACCTACAGTGGGAATGGATACCACAAGGTTCAAGGGTTCTTTAGCAAAGTCATGGCCAAGGCGGGCATCACTAGGAAGGCAGGATTTCATGCGTTACGGCATGCATTCGCCACACGTGCAATTCAAAGAGGCGTAGATTTGCTTACTCTGAAAGACTGGATGGGACACAGCACAATCGAAACCACGATGCGCTATGTGCACCATGACAGGGAACACTCAAAACAGGCCATGAATTTACTTGATTGAGTCTAACCGCCTTTTGATGAGGAGGCGCATTGCCTATCCCAAGTCCCCCCAGGCAACTTTCGTTTCCAGATAAATTAGGGATTGTTCAGAGGGCCAGTATTTAGAATCCTTCGGCATGAATGCTCGCTGTCTGTGCAAATCAATAGTCAGACGTCTATCAGCATTAGTGTAGACGCACTTCTTCGCGTCCGGGTCGAAATACCTGATTCTGTTTGTTCTGTCTACGGTCATCAATCCAGCATCAAAAAGTCCATGATGTGTTGAACATAGTAGTAAACCATTCGATGGGTTAAGCCGCTGTGAGGCACTAGCTGTACTCCACGGGATTATGTGAGCGGCATCGAGCGCTTCTTCGAATGTCATTCCACAAAACGCACAACCTGACTCATATGTCATCAGCAGGGCTTTTCTGAAAATAATCTGCGCGTAGCCCCGCACTTTAATTTTTGAATATATCTCCGCAGAACTCTGAGGGGCTTTTACTAGCCTTCTAGCCAGAGAAAGTTCGGTGTCACCGTTTTGCGCATAGCTAAACGGGTTGGGCAACAGACTCCAATTGAAATCAAAGACCATCTTACGGCCTGTCTCCAAGTCGTCTACATCCCAGGCCACGAAGCCGACACCGGGAGTCCCCTCGCCTTTATTGACGACCAATATAGTGAGTGGCGGAAGCTTCTCATCGAGGCAGTAGTCTTGTATTACACCCAGGATATTTCCAACAGGTCTCCAATGAATGCCTAACTTTTCAGCAAGAGCCCCATACTCGATTGTCCTTTTGGCTTTTGCCCGCCTTATCAAAATTGGCCATGCGCGATAGGCGCGTTCAACATGATTGGTAGCCATACGGGTTTCTCTCTGTGGAGTCCAGAGTCCAGTGTGAGTACGAAATTATGGAAGCATTGTATGCTTCCCAATATTGCCACAGCACATCTCGGAAAGAGGATGAGCGCGCCATGATATATGAGTCATTTTATTGGAAGCGTGATTTAGCTAAGAGAGCTGCTTATCTTGAAGAGAAACTGAAGCAAAGAAGATGGGATGAGCGTAGTTATACGCGGCTTGAACAAGAAATCATGCTCGGCTTTTATTCTATTCGGAAACTAGCAGATGCCAAGAAAATTCCCGATAAGCTAGTTAACAAGCAAATAACCCTAATGTATTTCAAATCGCGCGGTGATTTTATTCATCATGGAAATTGGGCAAACGTAGACAGGCATTATCATCTGGCGGACGGGAAGAAAATCACAAAAACTCTTGCTTACGTCGCAAATCAATTAATTCATAGTTTCGTATTTCTACCTGTCCATCTAGAAGCTACTCCACTCATAGAAGGAATCGCTTTCAATTCGGACAGAACTAAATCGGAAGTTCTCTTTACAATGAAGATGTCTCTTATAGTAGACACCTTCTATCGAGCTGCAACGGAATACAATCGAAAGACGAAGAGGATGGACTCGGCAACTGGAATGACTGTATACGTAGTGAAAGACTGAGCGACTGATAGACTGCGTTAACTATCTCGAAGAATCGGGGGATGACACGCAGCTTCCAACGATAAGCCGCCCTAATCTTCCAATGCGGCCTTCAGCGCAAGGCCAACATAGTTCAACAGGGATATAGCCCTGAAGCTATTCATCTCGGTATCGTACTCAACCGCCTCACCATGCATCACCTGATGGCGATTCAGTCCGATAAACTTTTGACCCCGCTCTTTACTTGATGCGGAAATAGGCAGATTTCGAGCAAGAGGCGACAACACTGCTGTCATAAATGTCTCAGCCTCAAGCGCGTCCACGAATGTAGCAGTTTGAGGTCTTCCATCTCTCTTCCGGAATAGCTCCGCATTAATGAGTTCTTTGCATATCCCGTCTGCCTGTGCCAACAAAACGGGTATCGCCAGTATGTACTCACCGCGCGAATGTGCACCAAATGCCGCGCCCAGCGCCTTCTTGCGATGTGGATAAGCCTTACCCAACTCCTCATATATATACGCTGTACGCTCACGGAAATACTCGACTAAAGCATGCTCCGCTTCTTCAGGATTTTCAGATTGAAATATACGCTCCAACTCTCCAATGCTTGGTACCGGCATTTCGAGGTCAAAAAACCACCCCCGTTCTGCCATAAGAGCAACCGCGCTCTGCGTTCTCCTTGGCAGTTGCTTGAATGATTCGAACACTTCCGTTAATGCAGGAGAAATTAGCTCATTAATTTGACTATTAAACTGTCTGATTGATTCGGATACTTGCAGCACCTCATCACTTAGATGCTGCACTGGAATACTGATTTCCTCGCTCCACCTCTGCAATGCAGACGTATCAATGTGAAGCTGCTGCACAAATTCAGCGACCCTACGCGAGGGCTCATTTAGCTCTTTCAACTGCCTATCAAGCTCAGCCATCTGGCTCGCAAACTGGTTATTCAGCGCATCATGTGCAGCAAGAGAATCACGCATATCCTTGGTACTAGCTTGTATATCCTTCAGGAACTTTTCCATGTCCGCCATGTTTTGATTCTCTTTGGGTGTTCAACGTGCCGTAAGACATTCGAATATATCAGGCAATACTGGAGTTCACCCGCTTTCGTAGACACCCAAAGTGGGTAAATTAGCATGTCTGCGGAGGTGTCTATGGGAACCAAGCGATACACGGCCGAGTTCAAGGCCGAAGCGGTCAAACAGGTCACGGAC
>Ga0126373_10001858_pt1 | contig 15278 bp, 10 predicted proteins | sample PanSoiMetPlot_11_FD_92545 | JGI IMG/M metagenome (GOLD analysis project Ga0126373, IMG submission 92545) | Tropical forest soil microbial communities from Panama - MetaG Plot_11 | ecosystem: Environmental > Terrestrial > Soil > Tropical forest > Bulk soil | place: Panama | collected 2016-02-17 | reverse complement strand
GTCTGTGAGGGGGGAGAACGACCTGAGCCATGGTGGACCTAAACGCGCACGATGCTGGAAACGGCGGATAGAGCCAAGGAAAGCCTACAGCCCACGGAGTTCTCCTCTACTCGGAAGCAGAAGGTGGCTAACGCTGCGATGTCTTGGGCGCGAGCAAGCTTGCAGAGTGTGACATACCGGGTGATAGCCCAGAGCAGTGAGTCCAGCGTCGGCTCGCGCTCCTCATTTGGCGGCAGCGTCACGGGCGCTTCGATCTCACAGGTCAGGGCTGACCCAGCACTGCAATGATTGACAGTAGTCAACCGAATTCATGCTCATCATCGTAAGCAAGATGGCTCCATCGGGCCACGGTTTGAACAAACATGGACGAAATACTGAAGCGTGTCTGGCAGAACCTGATCGGTCGATCGACCGGGCCGATGAATTTCCGGCTGATTGTTCAGCCGTTGGTGGCGATGATACTGGGGGTCCGGGCAGGACTCAAGGACGCCCGGCAAGGGCGACCCCCGTTCTTGTGGAGCGCCGCTACAAATTCAGCTTATCGACCCGAGATGTTGCGCCAAGGTTGGAAAGACCTAGGAAGAGTGTTCGCTCTCGCCGTTATTATCGATTCGATTTATCAGCTTGTCGTTCATCGCGGAGTGTACGTGCTGGAGTTGCTGATTGTGGCGATCACGTTGGCGATCGTACCCTACGTTCTGATTCGCGGTCCGGTCAATCGCATCAGAAAGATGCTGGCCCGCGAGTAGGTTTGGAACGTAGCTTGTCACGGTTTCACGATTATCGCGGGAGATCAATTCGGCTCACATCGGCGTATAGTTCGCAGGGGGCTATGGAGAAGAAGTACTATCCCGACAATTTTTTCTACGCTGGGCATGTCACAAACCCGCCCACTAGCGGCGCCGTAAAACTTTGATGTCACCTGCTTGTACACCTAAGATCTATTCAGCGCAATGCCCGGCTCGTCGTCAAGGTCTAGAAATACCACCCTAGTCAGGCAGATTACCTTGCACAACGGATGCGTGACCTCGTAGGCTTAATGGTCAACGCGTTCGCCGCGCCAGCCACTTCCGACGGCAGACCTGTATTCGATCAATGATGTCTGAGGTAGCCCTTGCCGAAAGGGGATGCGCTAGCACCTTCGGCGCTCGGGCAGCGAGGCCGATGTCGGCGAGTATGGCATCCTTGCCAGTCGTTATGTTAATGATTTCCGCAACAAATGGGTTCAACCTACATCGGAGAGGACCGAAACGCTTCTCGCCACTCCCGATATCCAGTCCTTGCCGGACTTAGCATGTTATAGGAGTAATAAGCAGACGCCTCTTGCCATTTGCGGAAGATGCAATCGTGTGGCTTAGAATAAAATTGGCCTTGTCCTTGGTGCCGCTTACTTTGACCCTGATAACCCTAGCATGGATCGTGGATTGGTTCATAAACCTTGCAGCAGATGAGTAGTGTCCGCGCCGCCCACCGCTCGTTGATCCGGCTTACTGATTGCAAGCGCCCGCTGGTCGTGCTGATCGACGCCGTGGGTTCGGTGCGTCGAACGCTCTTCAAAAAACAATCTCCAGGGCCACTGCCCAGTCTCTTAGGTTCCATTTGCGTGCTCGATTTTCGTCCGAGCGCCGCTTGCTTCATCGCCTGGCTCCTGCCGAAATTTTCGCCGTTAGCGATGCCACACGATGTGGTTGATCTTAAAAGGCGCACAACTTCCGCCATTGAGACTCTGTCTCCAGCCGCTCTAGTGCCGCCAAGACGTCGTGTCTCGGCACGGCCGAGCCAACGGCGGATGATCCATGGGCACCCATTGTCAGAATGAGTGGTTTCTTCAAACTGTCAATGTTGCCAGAGGAAAAGAAGGAACTGCCAACCGATTGCCAAAAACGGCCAGCCTTCCCTCGTTTAATTGCGTCTAAGAGAAACCAATTGACCTGCGTAATGCGCCACATGGCCGTTTCAGGGGGGACTGAAGACACCCGCTGGCACAGCGATGGGCTGGCGTGCAGCGCGGTTTAGGACCCTTTTCGGTGAGCGACGATACCATCAGAATTCTCGACGGCTCGACATTTCTTGTCTCCAGTCCTAACGGCGATATCGAAGCCAGACCAGATCAGCCGCATGGTCTCTTCTACAAAGACATGCGCCATCTGTCGAGATGGAAACTCACGATTCAGGGCAGACCACTGGATGTGCTTTCGACTGACGCCGTTGAGTACTATTACGCTCAACACTTTTGCGTTCCGCCACCAGGCAGCATATACAAGGATTCCACCATTTCTATCATTCGCCGCCGCCTTATAGGAGACGGTTTTGTCGAAGACCTAACGGTCCTCAACCATGGCATCGAAGCTGAAGAAGTTGAATTACGCGTGGATGCGGCTGCGGATTTCGCCGACCTTTTTGAAGTGAAAGACGCCCTACAGAAAAAGGGCCAGCTTTACACCGAAGTGCGCGACCGTCACCTTGTGCTCGGCTACCGACGCGGGCATTTTGTCCGGGAAACCGTGATTTCCTCCACCGTCCAGGTGGCTGAGATGGATTCAAAGGGCGCCTTCTTCCGCTTCACTCTCCAACCTAAGTCGGAGTGGAACGTTAAGCTCCAAGTGACTGTGGTGACTGGGAAGGTCCCCCACGAGCCCAAGTTCTCAAGCGCAGCGGGAACCGCCATGAGGCGCAATTTGAAAGATTGGATCACAGAGACGCCGACCGTCATCTGCCACCCTGAGGGCGTGCGTTTGTATATGCGCAGCTTGGTCGACATTGCTGCACTTCGCTTTCGTCCCGATACCATGCTCGACCGCTCGCTCCCCGCCGCGGGCCTGCCCTGGTTCATGGCCCTGTTCGGACGTGACAGTCTGATCACCAGCTATCAAATGCTCCCTTTCGCTTCGGAGCTAGCGGCCACCACGCTAGAGGCGCTGGCTGATGCTCAGGGGAAGCAAAAAGTGGAGCTTACGGAAGAGGAGCCCGGGCGAATTCTCCACGAGCTGCGCTTTGGCGAGCTGACCTATTTCCGTGAGCGACCTCAGTCGCCGTACTATGGCGCCAGCGACACCACACCGCTCTTCCTCGTGCTGCTGGACGAGTATGAACGCTGGACGGGTGATGTGCGCCTGGTGCGCGCGCTTGAGGGTAACGCTCGCGCCGCTCTCAAGTGGATCGACGAGTTCGGGGACCGCGACAGTGACGGCTATATCGAATATCAGCGCACCACCAACCTGGGCCTGGAGAACCAGTGCTGGAAGGATTCATGGAACTCCATTCTCTTCCGTGACGGCACTCTGGCTCCCGCGCCGCGTGCGACTTGTGAGATCCAGGGCTACGTTTACGATGCCAAGGTCCGCTGCGCGCGCCTGGCTCGCGACATCTGGAAGGACGAGGCGCTTGCAGTCAGGCTGGAAAGTCAGGCAGTCGACCTGAAACGCCGCTTCAACGAGGATTATTGGATTCCCGACCGGCAGTTCTTCGCTCTCGCCCTGGATGGGCAGAAGAAGAAAGTGGACAGCTTATGTTCCAACATCGGCCACTTACTTTGGAGCGGCATTGTGGATGACGACAAGGCCCAGGCGTTGAGGGACCACCTGATGGGCCCCAAGATGTTCTCCGGCTGGGGTATTCGCACCATGGCGGAAGGCGAGGGTGGTTACAACCCCATTGCATATCACAACGGAACTGTATGGCCGCATGATTGCAGCATCATCGCCGCCGGTCTTGCCCGTTACGGATTCCGTAAAGAGGCCGCCGATATCATTTCCGGAATCTTTGAAGCAAGCATTGTCTTCCGTTATCGCTTGCCAGAAGCCTTTGCCGGATACGAACGCGCCAGGACCCGCTTCCCCGTGCAATACACGACGGCCTGCATTCCGCAAGCTTGGGCCGCAGGAGCGCCCATGCTGGGAATTCGCACTTTGCTTGGTCTGGAGCCAAAGGGCGAAGTCCTCACATCCGCAGCGGACGCTGTTGTTCCTCCTTGGATGGGAACGCTTAGCGTGGAAGGCATTCGCGGTCGTTGGGGCAAGGCGAACGTGAGCGCCAAGGGTGATGAGAAGGCCATCCTCTCCACCAAACAGATATACGAGCGCATTTTGTCGGCACGCACCGAAGCGGACGAGCAGGAACCGGCCGCCTAAACCAAGAAGAGTCCGATTGCCGGCGAAGGGATCGGACCATCGCCCCGCCGTGTCCTGAAAATGCTTGGCCCAGCCCGCTCAGTGTGCTCCAGCGCCATTACGTGTTTCGGTCTTGAAATTCCTATCGTCTTCCAGAGATCCTCGATTGGGTATCGCCCACAAAAACCGCGCTCATCCCCGGGCTTCAATACCTTTCGGGTACGAATCTTCTGCCTCTTAGCGTGGCCTGATCGTCATACGCTCGCTTAGGAGAGCGTTTGGGGAGTTTGACTTTCTCCCGTGGGATCTTTTCATAAGGAATGAGGCGTAGGAAGTGCGAGATACAGTTTAAGCGCGCCCGCTTTTTGTCATCGGAGCGGACAATGTACCATGGAGCATACTTGGTGTCGGTCGCGTCGAGCATCATGTCGCGGGCTCGAGAGTAGTCATACCAGCGGGTACGAGACGGCAAGTCCATCGGGCTAAGTTTCCACTGACGCAGCGGGTCCTCGATACGAGCCGCAAACCGTCGCTCCTGTTCCTCGTTGCTCACTTCGAGCCAGAATTTGAACAATAGGATCCCGGCTTCTACGATGTACTTCTCCATGAGAGGACAGAGCTCGAGGAAGCGTCGATGTTCTTTCTTACTGCAAAAACCCATAACGTATTCCACGCCGGCGCGGTTGTACCAACTGCGATCGAATATCACAATCTCACCTGCCGCGGGAAAATGCTGCACGTAGCGCTGTATGAACATCTGGGTCTTTTCTCGATCAGATGGTGCGGGAAGTGCCACCACGCGGAACACGCGCGGGCTCACACGCTCTATGATGGCCTTGATGGTACCTCCTTTGCCGGCGCCATCTCGTCCCTCAAAAATTATGATGATACGCTGGCCCGTTCGCTTCACCCATTCCTGCAATTGACAGAGTCCGGCTTGAAGGCGTCGCAGGTTTTTTTCGTAAGCCCGCCGCTTCAGGTTTGGCTTGAGACTCGCGCCTTTCTTCTGTTTGGCCATGATTACCTCTACGCGACGCGCGTGCCACCGTTCGATCCTGACCTGGACGTTCAAAAAATCATCACGTCCCCAAGCGCATCACGGTTTCACCCTACTGTTTGCGGAATTGCCAAGCGCTGATCGCAAACAGCACGATCGCAAACACAACCAAGGCGAGCAAGTTCGGCCACAGTGCGGTCCATGGCGCATCCTTCAATGTGACACCGCGGATGATAGTCACCATAAAGCGCAAGGGATCAAGATACGAGAGCTTCTGGAAGAACCCCGGCATGTTTTCGATAGGCGAAGTTACTCCCGACAATAGGGTGAGTGGCGGATTGACGAAGAACGTCAGTAACTGCGCCTGTTGCTGCGATTTCGAAACGGTCGCCACCATAACACCAATTCCAATTCCGGCTAGCGCACCCAAGGCCCCGGCAAGGCCAAACAACCACAACTCCCCCCGAACCGGCAGGCCGAACACAAGCATCCCAACGACCAGCGACAGGAACATGACCACCATCATCACCACGAAAACCGGCGTGGTCTTGGCCATCAGCATTTCACCGGTCTGCGCCGGGGTCATCAGCAACTGTTCGATGGTGCCGATCTCTTTTTCCTTGACGGCCAGTGCCGAGGCGACCAGCGACGCGTTAATAAACATGATGATGCTCATAAGGCCAGTAACGTAATACCACGATGTCACCAGGCCAGGATTGTAGAGATAGGCCGACTGTACATCAGGCACACCCGGCGGCGGGGCAGGATGCGAGGCGCGCACCAAGTTAAGCCGATGTTTAGCGCCGACAAGGGGAGCTCCGGCGACCCCGTTGTTGTACTCCTCCAAAGCCATTTCCAGGTAGCCCTGGGCAATCTTCGCAGTGTTGGCATCTACCGCATCGATCACGACCTGTACGTCAGCCGTCTGACCACGGCCCAAGGTAATCGCGAAATCGCTTGGAATTACAATAAATAGATCCAGCTTCAAACTTTTAAGCGCGTCTTCGGCGGCTTCTACGCTCCCATATCGGCGGATCACATTGAAATTAACGTTCTCCGAAAGAGAATCGACGAAGTCCCGGCTCTCTGTTGTGAAGCTTTCATCCACCACGCCCAGGCGCAGATCACGGACTCTGGGGTTCAGGGCGTATCCGAATAGGACCAGCACGATGGTCGGAGGCAGCATCAGCTGAATCAACAGCACGCGGTTGCGTCTCAGCTGCTGGGCCTCCTTGCGCAGGAGAGCGAGGTAACGACGTATCGCTGCAGGCATAGGAGCTCCTATCCTTTGAACTGCATCTTGCGCATCTGAATCACATTCAGAGTGAAAAAGGCAAACGCCAGTACCAGAAGCATGACCATCGGCCGCAATGAGGTGCCCCATCCCGCGTCGCGCAGAATGGAGTTGCGAACAATCTGAATGTAATGGGTCGCGGGCAGAAAGCTAGATATCCAGCGAATTTGGATCGGAATATTCCGCACCGCGAAGATGTACCCCGAAAGTAGCAGGGAAAGCAGGAACGAACCCATCTGCACGGCCTGGATCGCGGCGCTCTGGTTGCCGGTCGCGTTGCCACATATCATCCCGAAGAACACTCCCGCCATAACGTAGAAAACCGTGGCGACCAGCAGGACGCTTGGGTCGGTTGGGAATCGGAACTCGAATACCAGCAGGCCCAGAGCAAAGCAAAGGACAAATTCCACAAGTCCGATCAGGACGTACAGTAGAGCTTTGCCAAAAATCCACTGCACCGCCCTCAGGCTGGAGGCGTAGGCCTGGATAATGGTCCCCGTCTCGAATTCCTTGGCGGTGGTCAGGGCTCCCAGCAGCGCAGGAAAGATGATCAGCATCAAGCCCAATCCGCCGGTTCCGAAGTAGACGCGATCCGAGAGTCCGGGGTTATACCAAAACCGCTGCTGCAGGTTGACACCCTTCGCTTGAGGCTGGCTGATACCGTTCTTTAGCGCGAAGCTTGTATTGAGCGATTGTGCATAGTTACCCAAGGCCGTGGCTGCGTTGGAATCTGTGGCATCGATCATTAACTGAACGATAGGTTCGGCTCCGCGCCGGAAATCCCGCTCGAAGTTCTGGGGAATGATGAGAGCCGCGCGCCCGCGCCAGCTGGCCAGCGCCCGCTCCGGCGATTCCTGGGGCCTACGCGGCTGGATCCGGAAGGTGAGGGCCGCTCCGTAGGTCTCGATGTAGGTCCGGCTTAGTGGTGTGTTGTCGTAGTCGTACACCAGAAGAGATACGTTGCGTAGCCGCAGGGTTCCCGTTATACCAGCCAGCAGCATCAGCACGATTGGCATCAACACCGCCAGCAGGATGAGCAGCTTGTCGCGTCGGAAAAGACTGAACTCTTTCCACGCTTGAGCCAGGACCTTCTTCACAGCGGAATCTCCGATCTGCGAGATTCAATGAGCGAAATGAATACGTCTTCCAGAGAGAACTCCACTGGCTTCTGAGAGACAACGCTGATCCCAGCCTCCGCGAGGGTGGCCGCTGCCTGTCCTTTCTGCTCGTCATTTTCCACGACCAGGTGCAGGCGGTCACCGAACAGCGAGACTCGTGAGGCGCCGAACTTTTGCTTCAATACGGCCAGGGCACGATTGGGCTGATCCACTTCGATTTCGTAGAGCGACCCCTTCATGTTGGCCTTCACTTCGCCGGGAGAACCCTGGGCAATGATCTCCCCGGCCACCATAAAACCCAGCTTATTGCACTGTTCCGCCTCCTCCAGATAGTGGGTTACAACCACAATACCCGCCCCCCGATCGGCAAATTCATTGATCATGCGCCACATGGCGCGGCGGGCCAGCGGGTCCACTCCGGAGGTCGGCTCGTCCAGAAAGATCGCCTCAGGCTCGTGCATCACCGCAGCGCCAAAGGCCACCCGCTGCTTCCACCCGCCGGGCAGAGACTTCGTTAACATCCCTGCTTCGTCGCTGAGTTCGGCTGATTCCAGCACCCATTTCTTGCGTTCTTCGCGCACCTTTTCATCCACACCGTAGAGCCGCGCGTAGAAATCCAGGTTCTCGCCAATTGTGAGGTCGTCGTATAGCGCAAACTTCTGTGACATGTAACCGATCCTGGAGCGCACGGCGGCCGAACGAAGTCCCGTGGATTTTCCCAACAGGGTGACGCTGCCCGAAGTTGGATCGAGCAGCCCGCAGATGATTTTGATAGAAGTGGTCTTTCCCGCCCCGTTGGCCCCCAGCAGCCCGTAGATGTCGCCATTGCGGACTTCCAATTGAAAGTTCTTTACCGCCTGGAACGTTCCGAACTTCTTGTTCAGGTCTTTGGCGCCGATGACCACATCCTTCCGGTTCAATGGCGGGGACGGCTTCGGAAAGTGGGGAACCACGTGAACGCCGCGCATCTTTCGCAACTGGCCTACGAAGGCGTTCTCAAGAGTCGGCTGCGAACGGCGTATCTCGGTGATCCGCAGGCCATTGCTTTCTGCGCGCTGATGTAGATCAGATTCAGCCGCGTCAGGATTCGGCGCCATTACGTCCAGCCGGTCGCCGAATCGCTGCACATCCTGGGTCTCCGGCGATTTAGCCAGTACATCCTCGGCCCTTGCCAGAGGCTCTACCTTGACCTCCAGGCGCGTGACTCCCATTTTGGACCGGAAGCGGGCCGGCGTATCGATGTCATAGATTTTGCCGCGTTCCATCAGCGCCACGCGATGGCAGCGCTCAGCCTCATCTAGGTAAGGAGTCGCCACGACGATGGACATTCCTTCCGTAGCGAGCGAAGTCAACGCATCCCAGAAATCTCGGCGTGTCACCGGATCAACGCCGGTGGTCGGTTCGTCCAGCAGCAGCAGCTTCGGGTCCGAGATGAGCGCACAGCTTAGCGCAAGTTTCTGCTTCATGCCGCCGCTCAGCCGTCCCGCGAGCCGATCGGTGAACCTAATCAACTCAAATAATTTGAAATAGTGCTCCCGGCGCTTCTTGAAATCTTCCTCAGGGACTTCGCGCACGCTGCCCGCGTAGTCGAGGTTCTCGTCGACGCTCAGATCCGGATAGAGGCTGAACGGCTGCGTGAGATACCCCACGCCAGGGCGAGCTTCGCGCGGCGTGGTGTCCAAGACTTGAACTTCTCCGCCTCCGGGCGCTAACACACCACCGATGATCCGGAAGGCTGTGGTTTTACCGGCCCCATCCGCACCGATCAACCCGAAAATCTCTCCTGGCCGCACTTGGAAGCTGACTGCGTCCAGAGCTGTAATGGAGGCATAGCTCTTGCTTAGGGCGCGGGAATCGACTACCAGATGGGCAGCCATTACGGTCCCCCAACCTGAATCTGGCCATCAGCCGGCATTCCCGGCTTGGCCAGACCGTATGCTCCCTTCAGTCCAAGTTTCACTCCCATCACCTGTTTCACCCGGTCGTCTTTAAAGTAAGTGTTCTCCGGCGTGAACATCACTTGGGGATCAACTCGAATTACTTCGGCCGGGATGGCCTCCTTCGGATTCGAGTCCAGGTAAACCTCTGCTTCCTGTCCTACCTTCACTTTCCCGATGCTGCCTTCCGGAATGAACCCGCGCAGGTAGAGTTTGTGTAAATCCACCATAGTGAGGATCGTTTGGCCTGCCGCGACTACCCTGCCTGGCTCAGCGGAGCGCGTCAGAATGGTGCCTGCGATCGGAGCAGTAATGGTTAGATCGTTCACATTCGCTTCGAAACGTCGAAGTTGAGCCCGGCTGGACGCAAGATTCGCTCTTGCGGTGGCGATCTCCTGCAGCTGCGCCTTTGCCTGCTGCAACGACGCCTCCGCCGCTAAGACCTGCTTGTGACTCGCATCCGCGGCTGCAAGAGCGACTTTCAAATTGGTCTGTTGCTGATCGGACGTTTGCTCCGCTGCGGCCCCAGTTTCCACCAAGGGCGGATACCTCTTGGCATCTGTCTCAGCCTGCCGCAGTTGCGCTTGGCTGCGCACAAACTCTGCCCGGCTCGCCGCAAGATTGGCTTCAGCTGCCGCGACTCGTGCCGGCCCGGCTGACAATGCCTGGTCTAGGGTGCGCTCATCCTGGACAACATTGGCCTTCTGCGCGTCCACTTGTGCTTCGTCCTGCGGGCTCGAAATGCGCGCCAGCAGTTGGCTGGCGGTCACGGAATCGCCTTCGCGCACCATGATCTCCACGATTTTGCCATCTCTTTTGGAAGAGATGTCCACCGTATCCCCGTCGATGCGGCCGCTCACGAACAGTTTGCCTTCCGACTCGGCACTCTTTGTCATCCGCGAGCATCCCGCCAGGCCCAGCAGCAAGACCATGCCGGGGTATATCCATCGTCGATTCATAAGTTGCTCCTGTGCCGTTACTTGCGGTACGTTTTTTCGGCTGCACCCGTCGCCCGCGCCAGGTTGGCGCGCGCCAGGCCCAGCGTGTACATGGCTCGTACCCGGGCATCGTCGGCCCGCGAAACCCGATCCTGCGCATTCACCACTTCAGTGTTATCCGTCACGCCCTGAGCAAAGCGCTGACGCGTCAATTGCACTTCCTCCCGCGACAGCTTCACGTTTGTTGCGCTGGTTGCGACTTCTTTGACTGCCCACTCCACTCCAGCAATCGCAGTCAATACATCCGTCTCAATTTGTGAACGCAGTTGGTCCGCGCGTGCTTGTGCCTCACGTAGCGCACCTAACGCCTCTTCAATCTGCCCGCGGATGCGGCCTCCGGTGTAGATGGGAAAGTCTAGCGTCGCCGCCAGCGTGTAGGTGTTCACATTGTGAACCGGCGACGCCCCGCTTTGCCCGTCACTGAGGTAGGCGCTCAGTGTCGGCAGCCGGTATGCTTTGACGGATTTGACCTGCAACTCGGCCGCCATGATGCTGCTTTTCGCGGCTCGATAATCCGGCCGTGAGTCGAGCGCCGCACTGACGGAAGCATCGCGGTCAAATGTGGTCTCAACGCCGTAGGCCGCAGCATCTTCCACTTCGAAATCCGCAGTGATTCCGGTTTGCAGCGTGTTGGCGAGGGTGAGCTTTGCTGCAATGTATCCCTGCTCCGCCTCCTCTAGTTGCTGCTCGAGCGAATTCACCTGCTGTAGAGCGCGATCGCCCTCCAGCGGAGCAGAAACACCTTGCTTGACCCGGTCTTCGGTAAGTTTGTACAAGTCGTTCGCCAGCTTTGTCTGTTCCACAAGGGTGTCCCGGGACGCCTTTGCCCTTAGTGCTTGCAGATATGCGGCGACAACGTCCAGTACCACAACCTCACGCGCATCGTTGACCAATAGGCGGGAGGATTCCTGCTTGGAGCGGGAACTTTTCCACGCCTGCCGGTTCGCGATGTTCAGCAAGTCTTGGCTGAGCGCAACGCGCGCGTCCATTGATCCGAAGGGGGCTGACTTCACCTGCGACACATTGGGCGACACATTGGGGATTTCGATTCCGAGCCCTTGCAAATTGATTGTCAGATAGGCTTGGCGTGCCCTTGCGTCCAGTTGGGGCAACAACGCCGCACGCGATTGCGCATACTGCCCCGAGGCTTGTTCCAGACGGCTTTGAGCTTCCCGCAGAATGCTGTTGTTGGAAAGTGCAATTGTTAAGGCCTGGGACAGCGTCAGCGGATTGGGCAGCCTTTGTTGGTTCGTTGCACCGGCTCGCGTCACCATGAGTACAAGCAATAACGTGCCTAACAGTCGTGCTGGGCCATTGATCCGCTGGCTGAGTGCCCGTCGAGCACTCTTGACGCGTGAAGCACCGTGCGAACGAAGCTCGTCGCAAACTGATAGCAGGAGTCCAATGAGTTGCCTTTTAATGGCCATGCCGTCTCCTAACCTAATCGGATCCCGAGCAGACGTCGCCTGCAAAACTTAACAGCCCTTGAGTGCAAGACTTGATAACCTGTACTGCCCGAGACAAGCTAGACGCCTCTATCCATATCGAGGAAGACACCCGACTAGAAAAGGTTTGGATGCACCCCGTTTGCTCGGTCTGCGCTGGCAGAAGCCGAGATTACAAGTCCGCATCTTCTGCGCGGGCTACGGGTGTACGTTCCTTTTCTGCCTTCCCTGAAGGAGCTTCACCATCCTTTGGGATTGCAATTCTTGGGTCGGCTGACTTTTTTCACAACCAACCGCCAAGGAACGCATTAGCGTTGTCATCAGCTCGGCACAGCGCTCGGGCAGTTTCTTCAACAGTCTGATGTTTCCGTTCCGAGCACCCCAATCGTCTACCTGGATCCTGGTCCGGCAGGTGGTGACGATCTGTCCTAACATTCTTCAGCCATTCCTCTCTGCCCAATCCTCTCACCCGTAGACGCCAAGATAGTCCTCGTATGTCTTCTTTTTGTATGGTAGGTGCGCTATTTCTATCGATTCGCCAACGGCCTTCATAACCAGCGCGCGGTTCCCTACCAAGCCCAACATTTTCCCGCCCCTGTAACTATCCCGAGCTTGCATGGCCGCACCATCGACGAGTCCTACAGGACTCCTAGGTCGGCACTGAAATGGAAACCAACCCAGCCAGGTCCTAGGTTGTGTGGATTCCAAATCAGTTGTCCGAGCAAGACCAGTTCCGGTACACCCACGAAGACTGCGTTATATTCGCATTTCGCCGCGAGCTTTCCTCGCGGGCCCAATTTGTGGGACGTCATGCTGGGACCGGATGGAAACTTCCTGGGTTGATTGCCGCTGGCAGGAATCTTGACGTTGGTCCCTCCGATATCAATTACCCCCCCTTTATCAGATCGCCTCTGTCCATCGTAGTGGACTTGTGCCTGTGTCTTCTCCGCTCCTTAGGTAACGATTGCATAGACGCGGCTGCCGCGCGGCAGTCGGAGAATGTCGCGGCTTCCTGCCCCATAGGCCGAAATGTGTCCTCGCGAATCGACCGGATGTCGTCAGCGCCAGATATGACAGCCTCTTGCTTTGTACCGAGGACGCATCCACGTCAAACCTAACGTTAGTCACGCTCCGGCAACACCCGAAAATATACTGGGTGAGTGCCCCCGGAAGAGGGTCTTGGTTTTGTTGGACTCTTCATCCGTTTGTGGAACTCCGCGTTTCGGTCGACTCCAGATGTTTCGGCGGGCAGTTGGCGCAGCACTGTTTAAAGTCCCTGCTGACGAAAGAATGGAAGACCACTAAAACGTTCGTGCATCCTTGTGAACGAACTCACACGTGCGAGATCGATTCTCCCTGGGCTAGGCGACGCCCTGGGCGGCAGAGAAATCCTAAATGGTGGCACTCGGCAGCAGATTCAGCCCAAGAGAGAAGATGACATATGACGGTAGGAAAAAACGTCGCAGGACCAAACGTCCGCTTTTACCTGCTTCCCAACTAGTCGACACGCTGGGATTTACAGTGAATAGACACTTCGGTATCCGCGGCGGTTATCAATTGGCACAACGATTTACCGTTAACAGCAAGTCCAATCGGATTGGGTTTGACTTGACGCAAAAGGGACCAGTCTTCGGACTCAAATTCTCGTTGTAGATAGCCATTGCGGGGCTTCGCCTGTGTGTGGTTCCTTTTTCAAATTTTGTCGGCTCTAGCAATTCTGGTTCTCCATCTCGTCGCCCGAGTTAGTAACCGGCATTGCACCAAGGACTGGTTTGCCAAGGGCCGAGTCTGCATTTACTCCGTTTGTCAGGCTCGGCCTGTTTGCTGGGATCGAACCAGAGCGCGCCCCGGCAAGGACTCGTCAACGACGATGGCTATCACCGTGATCTAGCAGCAATAACGTGAGGGTGTATTAGGTTGCAGTGAGGTCATCTGATAAATCTGACAGTTCCGCGATCGCGGTTGTCGCGATTTACTTTGGTATTGTCGTTTGGTCCGCAGTGACTCTGGCTGGTTCTGGAGACGCGCCGAAACCATTTCGGGACAACTGAACATCCTCGGCGCAAGTGGGAGCTGCGTCGTGACGGAACGACGCGCGAGGGACTTCGATGGTGTTACCTGCCACAAGCAAACGTTCCCGGATTCGGCTCATGATTGCCGACATAGACGGAACGCTCGTCACAAAAGAGAAGCTGCTTACACCAAAGTCAGTGCGAGCAGTCGATAGGTTGAACGAAGCGGGCATCATATTCGGCGTCACCACTGGTCGCCCGCCAGCAGGCGTGAGGATGCTCATCGAGTCCCTTCCCCACCTCAGGTTCATCGCAGGATTCAACGGTGCAGTCATCGTTCGTAGGGACTTTTGGGTATTTGCGCAGAATCTGCTGCCGGCAGCCGCAGTAGAGCAGGTGGTGCAAATCATTCTGGAACACGAGATGGACGTATGGCTCTACACCGATAAGGACTGGTTCGTGCGCGATTTACAGGCATACCGTGTCGATCGGGAAGAAAAGACGGTGCAGTTCCCACCGAAGGTGACTTCAACCTTTGACGGTCTCTGCGATCGAGTCGCCAAGATTGTAGGTGTAAGTGAGAACTACGAAGCCGTCGCCCACTGCGAAAGGAATGTGCAGGAGAGGTGCGGCGCGAGTGTCTCAGCCGCACGTTCTCAGCCATACTATCTGGATGTTACGCATCCCAGAGCTAACAAGGGCGAAGTCGTGCTTATGGCTTCACAGTTCTTTGGGATCGCGCCACAAGAGATCGCCACGATCGGAGACATGGCCAACGACATCACGATGTTCAAAAAGAGTGGCATGAGCATTGCCATGGGGAATGCTAGTCCCGAAGTGCAGAGGGCTGCTACTTGTGTAACGGCTTCGAATGAGGAGGAGGGGTTCGCGGCAGCGGTGGATGATTTCATATTGCCGCAGGAGGATACTTCGGCCGCCTAAATGTAAGTTCGGCAACCGAGCCGATCTGCATCGGTGTCGCAGCGTACGCACAGATAACAGCAATCCGAAGATCCGCCGAGTACGAGTTCGTTCCGGAAAGTCATTAACATCGGCTTTGCCTAAGCGGGGGAAACGCTATGCCTACGACAACAGCAAACACCAGACCACATAAGATTCAGCGCGAGCCTCGCCTGGAGGGCCCGCTGTCGAAAGAAGAACTGCGCAAGATAGACGCCTACTGGCGTGCCGCCAACTATTTGTCGGTTGGCCAGATCTATCTGTATGACAACCCGTTGCTGAAGAAGCCGCTGAGCAAGGAGCACGTGAAGCCACGGCTGCTTGGCCACTGGGGTACGACTCCGGGACTGAATTTTATTTACGTTCACCTTAACCGGGTCATCAAGAAGTACGACCTGAACATGATTT
>Ga0126373_10001857_pt1 | contig 15279 bp, 11 predicted proteins | sample PanSoiMetPlot_11_FD_92545 | JGI IMG/M metagenome (GOLD analysis project Ga0126373, IMG submission 92545) | Tropical forest soil microbial communities from Panama - MetaG Plot_11 | ecosystem: Environmental > Terrestrial > Soil > Tropical forest > Bulk soil | place: Panama | collected 2016-02-17 | reverse complement strand
AGCGGAATAGACTCTTACGATCGATGTTTCTAAACGAAAAGATAAGAGTTCTTGGATTGGTCACGGTTCAAGTCGCCTTCAACTCGGCTCGACTATATCGCGGTGGTCGATCATGGAATGGCCCTGACAGCCATACTTTGGCGCTCAACGAATGGAGGTTGTGACGTATGATTCAGCGACGGTCCCTTTGCGATTCATTGCAACGGCCCAAAGCTGCTCGCGCTCTGTCCGCTTAAATACGGTAAGCCAAGCGCCGACGACAAACATTGCCGTGGCGCACACCGCCGAGCCAATTAGTGCGGGGTAACTTGGTCTAAGCCCCCACGCCGAGACGGCTATCACCGCTGCAATCAAAACCGCACTGCGAAACAACGTCTCACCAAGGAATCGCATGTATTTACGGTAAGAGACTCCGGTTGCTCTGCACACCCAAAATGGTTGAGCCAGAGCACGCACTATAAATGCAGCAATGAGAGTGCCGAGAGCAACACCCAGTACACCCAAAGGCTTGGCCAGCAGAATACTAAGACCCAAGTTAAGCAAGCCCTCGCTGCAATTGAGGTACGTATAAAAGCGGTGTTTAAACGTGGCGTAGAGCATTGCGATGGACGGACTCTGACCGACGTCAAGCATTACGGCGAACGATAAGGCAACCAGCGGCCAATACGCATCTTGATATCCCGGCCCCATCCAGCGGTTAATGAACGGTTTTCCCCAAGCAACCAAACCTAAACCGATAAAACTAGAGACGCAAAGCGAGATGCGTGTCGCAAAGAACAAGACTTTTTCGAGGTTTTCGCTGTCTTGGGCGCCATAGAGCCGACTCATTATAGGTTGTGCGATGCCAACAATGGACATCACGATATCAATGTAATACCGCATAAAAACGCTTGCGACTCGATAGTGGGTCACCGCCACCAGCCCGATTAACCAGGCAATGACCACAGAATCTACCTGAAAGCGGAAGATGTCCCCTATCACCGACAAGAAGGTGTAGATGCTATAGGAAAAGAATCCGGATACTCTCTTCCTGTCGGTTGGTCTCTGGTCAATTCGTGCCCACGGAGCGCAGCGCTTCGCAAAATAAACTTGCAGCGCTATGACCGGCAGTGAGGCCAATAATGTCATCCAGGCCAGCGCCAGCAGCCCGCCTCCGTTCAGTATTGCTAAAACGATAAGTAATGTGCGAAGAAGGGCAGCGAGGATTCCCAGGCCCGCTTGGACACCGAATTGCAGCTGAGCCTCGATTATGCCGGCATAAGCGCGTGCGGGGAACCACAGGGCCACGTTTAGTCCCAGAATCGCGATCACCTTGGAGAACAGAGCTGCATTCGCTGGATCACGCGACATCCATGGGGCGGCTACCACGAGAACTCCTGTGGCCAGCAGGGCGACTCCCCCCAGTAGCAGCTGAATCCGTAGAGCGGTATTGAAGACAGCGGAGCATTCGGCGCGGTCGTTCTGCCCAATCGCCATGCTCATGTACTGAGAAACCGCGCTGGAAAGGCCAAAATCTAGAAGACCATAATAGCCAACAAAAGTGGCTGCAAGGGTCCAGAATCCGTAAAGACGATCTCCCAAATGATGCACGATAAACGGCATCAGCAACACTGAAGTGATCGCAGCCGTGAAAAGATTGGCTAGTCGGAGCACAGAGCCCGGTAGCAGCTTGCGCCCCATGGCACTTAGGTTCCCATTCGTCATGCTAGATTCGGCACCTGAACTCGATTGTCTTTCAGCATCTAAACGAAGAGATTTGCACTGACGTCTCGGCTTCCCGGGAGTCAAAAGGACAACTTAATACGCCCTTATACACTTCCAGTAGTCGCGAGCAAATGGATTCAAATGAAAATGTCTTACAAACCATTTCACGGCCTGCGCAAGCAATCGACTTCCGTAATTCGTGATTTGTGATGAGGTTTTCGACGCCTCTTGCCAAAGCACCCGGATTCGATGGACCGACAAGCAAGCCGTTGCTGCCGTCAGAAATAAGATCGGGAAGGGCGCCACCGGCTACGGCAACAACTGGCAAACCTTCTGCCATTGCCTCGATCACGCTCATTCCAAAGGATTCGTAGAACGATGGACTAATAAAGATATCGGCATTTGCGTAGTAAACGGGAACATCACGATGGGGAATCAGACCCGCAAATGTGACTCGTTTGGCAGCTTCCGGACTCAGATTGTCCTTGAGCTTCTCTGTGTAGCTGCCCTCATAGAAGTGCGCGAAACCCTCAACCACACGTCGGTCAAGGCACAAATCAGCTAGATATTCTCGTGGAGGAATCCATTCGGGACCAACGATCGTCAAACTGGCATCTGGATACTGCCGCAAGATGATCTCGAAGGCTTCAAGCAAGACGTGAACGCCTTTTTCCGGGGAAACCCTACCTACGTACAAGAGTTGTCGCGGCGAGGAATCGTCTGAGGCTAAATGCTTGTTCGTGGAAAGAGCACCCGTGGAAATTCCCATGGGCACAGTCTTGCAGCGGCCGGCAATTGCGGGGAATTTCGCGCGGATTGCTCTCGAAATGAACTCGCTGCAGGAGATGACCGCATCAACCCGCGTCAATCTACTGTAAATATTCCTGAAGCTCACTTGCGTCAGCAATTCGCCGTGCATGTTCAGGACAACTCGGATCTTCGGGTTGAAGTATTTAATGATGGGACAAAATTGCGGGTAATTATAGACATGTACGACGTCACAACCCCTTTTCTGGATATCTAGCGCAACTCGAAAGGCATACCAGGGATACCAGAAGTCAGAGGCAAAAGGCGGCTTCTTTATTCGGACAGCATGGCAAAAAAGTTGAAGGTACTTTAGAAGGCGGCTGTCCCAGTGCGTCGATAAGCGGTGATGAGTAACCCCGTTATCAGCAACCTCGTCGGCTCGGTCACGGTCATCGACAGGAAAACTGCCGGAGTAAACTATGACCCGACAGGTTTTCGACAAGCGCGCCGTGACTTCGCGGTTCCAAATCTGCAACGAGCCGTCCACATGGAGAGGCCAAATAGGTGGAAAAACAAAAGCGATTTTCATCTAAGTCGTTCTCGGATCTCGAATCACACTTTAAAGCGAATTTCGGGGACCGCATCGGTTGTCTTCACGTCGGCCGAGCTTTTCTGCCAGCGCAGATTGTCATCCAGGCGTTGATCCTTCAAGAGTTTCTGAATGTGTGCGATACGTTTATATCGAGGACCTTCAAAGTCTTCTGCGAGCAATCCGATCCCAGCAATCGCTGAATACAATTCCATGGCTCCCTCTCGCGCGGTCCAACGCGGGCGAGCTTCAGGCAAAACCTCGGCAAGTTTGCTGAAGTCCACGCGATAACAGCGCTTATCCGGACCAGCCCCGGTTGCGTACTCGATGCGGCAACCGGGCACGGTCTCGCTGACGATCTCCGCCAGATCGCGGATCTGATAGTTCTCTCGAGTGCATCCGACATTAAAGGCCTGACAGTGGATCTTATCTGTGGGTGCATTCAGGGCGGCAGCGAACGCCCGGCTGATGTCTTCGATATGGACAATGGGACGCCAGGGCGTGCCGTCGCTTTTGATATGGATTCGTCCGGTAGTAACAGCCCAAGCGACCAAGTTATTCAAAACTAAGTCAAATCGCAGGCGCGGTGAAACCCCGTAGGCAGTGGCATTTCGCAGGAAGGTGGGACTGAACCGGGAGTCGGCCAATTTTGCAAGATCCAGCTCCACGGACACTTTCGACTGACCGTATGGAGTTACAGGATTGAATTCAGCACTTTCGTCCAAAACAGACCCCGCCCCCGCACCTCCATATATGCTGCATGAAGAGGAAAACAGAAACCGTTGAACTCCAGCCTCTTTTGCGAGTCTCGCCAAGCGCATAGACGCAACGTGATTGATCTCTTTCGTTAGGGAAGGGTTTAGATCTCCAAGCGGATCGTTGGAAAGTCCGGCCAAATGTATAACGGCGTCGAAGCCTTCAAGTTCCTCTCTTTGAATATCTCGAAGGTCTTTCCTTTTGCTTGGGATGGTTGTTCTCAGCGGGGCGAATGCCGACTCCTCGAACCAGTCAGCATCTAAACCACAAACTGAGTGTCCATGCTGTAGAAGGATAGGCACCATGACTGATCCGATGTATCCTTTATCGCCAGTTACAAGAACTCGCATCCGTAGTTGCCTCCTGAGATTGTGCGAGAGATAACTCACACGATCCGTTTGGATATGGAGCCTGATTCAAATCGGCTCAACGATTACGCCATCCTGTTTCTGCAGAGAAGAACCCATGAACAATTTCATTTTGTAGGACGTTTCCATAACTGCCAGGGGGCGATTCCCTTTCCATAAAGCTCGTCGAGCTCTTGCTTTTCCTTAAAAGTGTCCATACTTTTCCAGAAGCCGCCGTAGGTATAGCCCAGGAGCTGCTTGTCGGCAATCAGCCTGTGGAACGGTTCATGCACTAATTCTTCGCCGGCCCTGATGTAGTCAAAAATCGAGCGCTTAAAAACAAAATAACCGCCGTTAATCCACATGTTGGATTCGCTGGAGGTTCTGATCTCCTCGACCAAACCGCCACCGCCGAGAGAGACGAAGTGACAGCTCGTGCTTGGCCGGACGCAGAGAAAGGCGGCCGTCTTATTGTCTCGATGAAAGGCGTCAATTAATTCCGAAAGATTGAAGTCTGTCAGGTTGTCGCTGTAATTCGCCAAAAATTCGGTTTCGCCATCCAGGTACTTCTCGACGGCTTTGAGTCGTTGGCCGATATTCGCAGTGGCTCCAGTATCGACAAAAGTGATGGTCCAATCCTCGATGTCGCGATTAAAAACCTTGACGTTCCTGCCACCATTGAACAAGACGAAATCATTGGAGACAAATTCGCTGTAGTTGACAAAGTAGTTCTTGATAACCTCGGCGCGGTAACCGAGACACAGGATAAAATCCTTGTGTCCGAAATGAGCATAATACTTCATCACGTGCCACAAAATGGGCCGGTCACCAACGGGGACGATAGGCTTAGGCGTGCTCTCGCCAGCCTCTCTGACTCTCATGCCAAGCCCGCCGCAGAAAAGGACAACTTTCATGGGAATTTCACTCCAAGAGAAAGAACTCCAACTGTGTGACTCGCCAAGTACTGAAATTCAAGCACAGATTTTCGCCTCGGGAACTGGAATGATGAATTGACCTCCCCATTCTCGAATGTGGACCATCTGCTGCATGATTTCGTTTGTCAAGTTCCACGGCAAAATGAGCACGTAATCCGGGCGCGTTTCACGGATTCTGTCGGGAGGGTAGATAGGGATATGCGTTCCGGGAGTGAAGCGCCCCTGTTTGTATGGATTGCGATCCACGGTGTAGTCGAGAAAGTCCGTGCCAATCCCACAGTAGTTTAGGAGCGTATTACCCTTCCCCGGAGCCCCGTACCCAACGATGGATTTGCCAGCACCTTTGGCTTCAATCAGGCAGCGCAGGAGTTCGCGCTTGGTCTTTTTTACTTTTTCAGAGAAGGATCGATAGCACGCGAGCCAGGAGAAACCATAGGCTTCTTCTTGAGCTTTTAGCTTGGCAACGCGGGAAGTCACGAGCTTTGAGGAATCCTCAACATGGCGTCCAAAGACGCGCAGCGACCCGCCGTGGGTCGGCAACTCCTCTACATCAAAAAGTGTGAGCCCATAAGCGGCAAAAATCCTTTCCGCGGCGAGGAACGAGAAGTAAGAAAAATGCTCGTGGTAGATGGTGTCGAATTGGTTGCCCTCCATCAACTGCAAAAGATGGGGAAACTCCAAGGTGAAGACGCCCTGTGGCTTCAATGCAATCTTCATTCCGGCCACGAAGTCGCGCAGATCCGGCACTTGGGCGAGTACATTGTTGCCAATCAACAGATCCGCACGTCGTTCTTCCCGAGCCAGTTCGGATGCCACCTGCTTTCCAAAGAACCGAACGAGCGTCGGCACCCCCTTCTCCACCGCGACTTTGGCGACATTTGCGGCCGGTTCGATGCCCTGAACGGGAATGTTCTTCTTCACGAAATATTGAAGAAGGTAACCATCGTTGCTGGCGATTTCCATAACCAGGCTTTGTTTGCCGATGGCGAATCGCTCAACCATCTGGTCTGTATACTTGCGGCAGTGCTCCAGCCAGCTTTCCGCGTACGAGGAGAAATAAGCGTACTCGGTGAAAATGTGATCTGGGGTTACGTATTCCTCCAGTTGAACTAGGAAACATTTGTCGCAGACGAATACATGGAGCGGATAAAACGGCTCCATTTCGTTGAGTTGATCCAATCGGAGATAACTCTCGCAGAGAGGCGACATACCGAGATCGACGAATGTCTGGTGCAAAGGGTTGCCGCAGAAGCGGCAATTACCCGAACCATTTGCGGTTTTGTTCATAAGGATCGACGAACTATTCGTCTTTACCTTGCCTTGCGCGCGCTCATGTGCTCGAGTACCTTTTGTGCGGCGTTCTCTCCACTGATGAATGCCTCGTCGGTCCAGATGTAGAGCCATTCACCGTACCGACCGCAGTATCGGATACCGATATCATTCAAGTATCCGTGCACGGTGGCTAGTGCGTCTGCGCGATCAAGGTCGAAAATCACCTGTGCATAGCGACTGAGGTGCACACTCGTGTGCAAGATTTTGTCGTTTTCACGAAGAACTCCAACGCGCTTGAGGTCTCGAAGAACCGGAGCGACGTAGTCTTCTAGAGAACCCTTGAGGGGCCGGTATTTGTCCGAAAAATAGAGCTCCGCCTGGATGCTGCCGCAGCCAGGCGGCGCGGTGTGGGGCGAGAACATATGCGGGAAGCTCAGGCGGGTAAAACAAATCTCGCGATCGTAGAAGTAGGTCCACTGACCCTCGGAAAGATCGGTGCGATTCACGCCTAGATTAATGATCACACAGCTTGTGCTGGCGAGCTTCTTCGCGGCCGCGACCACGTCCGCGGGAGCTCCAATAATCATGGGAACGAGCTCGGTCAAGGGAATGGAAGAAATCAACCCGTCGTACCCGGAAACGACTCCGTTTTTGAAATGGAGCTCTCGTTTCACGGGATCCAGGCGATCTAGTTTATGATCAAGATTGATTTGAGTCTGCTGTGGTAAACGGTTCAGATAGGAAACGAATCCACCGAACGAGGGATAGCGCACGTGGTCGACGTAGTGAACGTGAGGAGTCTCTCTGGAAACCGCCCCAACGAGCACCTCTTCCAACTTCGCACGATACAAACGCGGACCAAGCCATGCGGTGCTCATGTTGTCGGCAGTTGTGGTGTGATATTTGAGCTCATATTCCATGGGAAAGGTTTCAGCAAAGGTTTTTCCGTAGCTGGCGATGAGCCAATCGGCATAGTTCTCGATCGGCTTGCGCGCAATATTGTTTTCTTGGTCGTTCTGAGCCGCGATGAAATCACGCAGGCAGTTTACAACCAGATCCGTCGGCAAGCCGTGAAGATTGCAGATTGCCGGGTGTTTGATCCAATAACCCTTCCAGTAGTTGTTGGGGCGGGCAGGAATGACCTCATATTTCTGGTCCACAGTGTCGGCATAGAGCTTTTGAAGGCGCTCATGCTTAGTGAAGGAAACGTGTGGTCCCTCGTCAAAGATGAAGCCCTCCGGGTGTTTGAAGGAGGCCGTATGACCTCCGTAGTAGGCATTCTTGTCGTACATGACCGACGGTACGCCTTCCTCGTTCAGGCGATGAGCCGCTCCCCATCCCGCCATACCTGAACCGAGAATCACAACTCTTTCCATGTTCTTAGCTCCTGTGATTTCTGACAGCTTGCCGGGTTCGACATCCTCATGTTCACGCCTTGAATTCTTTATACATTTCTGGGGACTGCTCGAGCTGCGCGCGATACCATTCCACCGTACGACGCAATCCTTCTTGTACGGAAACTTTAGGCTTCCACCCGATTTTCGAAAGTGATTCGCTGATATTGGCGATTCTTGTTGGCTCCAAAGGCCTGTCGGCCAATGCTCCAAATTCGGCGTTGGCACCGTCGCCTATAATGCCGGCCAATTCCTTCAACAGATCGCGGATGGAAAGCAACGAGCCCGATCCCAGGTCAACAGTCGAGCCATCAATTCCGGGTGCTTCCGCGAGAGCCAAGAAGCCCTCGACCACATCGGACACGTAGACCCAATCGACGAGCCGGCCCCCGCTGCTAATTTTAGGGCGCTTTCCCTGAAGCATCGAAAGTGTGGCATAGGGAATCAGCTTCGTAAGATCAACTTGCGCGGGACCATATACCATGAAAACCCTGGCGATGACGACGGGTGTCCGATAGAGGGCATGAAACATGCGGGCATAACCGCTGCTGGCCCACTTCGCGGCGGCGTAGGGTGCAACCGGGAATTTTTCTCCATTCTCAGAGTCCGGCTCCGCGAGCGATCCAGTGAGAATCATGCGCCGACACCTCGATTGAGTAGCAGCTGTAAGAATATTGACCGTGCTTTCCAGATTGCTGTGGAATGTCGGCAGAACATACTGCAAATCGGGTGCACCTTTCACATGGCTAGCGAGATGAAAAATCACCTCCGGATTGGCTTCCTTGATAATCCGGCTAACTTGGGCAAGATCTGAAAGGTCAGCCTGCCACCAGCGATGGACAGTAAGATTCGAAGGAGCATGCGTCCGGAACACCGCATGGACTTCAGCACCTTGTCCCGCTAAGCGACGGCACAAATGAGCGCCAATGAATCCATTTGCGCCCGTGACCACAACTCTTTGACCTCTGAGCCCTACCGGCATTCCTAAAAGTTGACTCTCTTTCTAGATTAACTGCAAGTTTGGGTGCATTTTTAATTGGGTGTACCTACCGAGGACACGGGGAGCGATTTAAGAGCGGCTTCCTTCTGCGGCCAACGTGCTTCCTGCTCCCGCCACAGATCGATCGCGAGACGACGACTAGGGAGTTTTACGTCGTCGAAGGAAATGACAACGTCCTTGCGAACATCTCGAAGCAGGACGCAATTCTCTGAAAGACCCATGGGCAATGCATTCGATCGCCGGGCGGACAGAGCGTTATCGATAAGGCCAAAGGTGCAGAATCCACCAACTCCGTCAAGTGGTTCACCCGCTTTCAGGTCCCGCTTGGCAACGGCGACGACCTCGCAGACTGGACCTGCCGCCGGTGCAACCGTTGGGTCGCGGTAGAGGGCTGCGCGTCCAATGCTTGAGGCAATCTGGACGTGAGGCAAGTGAAAGGGAGTGTAAAAAACGTAGAACGGGCCATCGCCGAGCTTGTAATAAGCAAGTAGAGTCTTCTTGAGTGGTGAGCCTTCATGAACGATGGCGAACGCGCCCGTGTGTGGCGCCGCACCGAGTGCATAGTCGACCAAACCGGTATCGAGCATCTGGTTCGCAGGCAGCAGATTGGCCATTTCCCGGACATCCGAGCATTGTGGTCCGTACATTCCGCGACGACCGACCATAAAGCCGGTGGCGTTAGCCAGGACCGCAGCCTCCATAGAGAGTTTGGTGGAATCGGCAAACGAAGTCACTTTTTTCGCGTTTAGACCGTGCTTTTCGGCAAAGTTCCGCTGCGTCTCCGGCGTTCGATAATAATCTACTATTCCCTTGAGGTTTCCGGCTGCGACCGGGCGAAGTCCCGTTAGGCGAAGATAGCGAATGAGAGTGAAGGCTACTCCAGGTTCATCTCCATCCGTGTGAGTGAACACACGGCCAGCGCTGTCTGCTTTTGATTTCAGTATTGGACCGAGTGTGGAGTCAAGCTCAGCGTTTACGAGAACCACGTGTTTCCCATGGTCAAAAGCATCAAGGACCACCCGACCCGCCTCTTCAACGGTTCCCGTAACTTCAACGATTACATCTATTGCATCACAACGGGTAAGAACTGATGGATCTTCCGCCAGCACAGGCAAGCCGCTCGACATAAGTGCTTCTGCTTCGCGAGAAGAATCTGCGTAGCCCCACTGGATAAAGCCAGCTTCTCGGAATGCACGTTCAGCATGCTGACGAGTGCGGTTTGCAATCGCGACAAGGCGCATTCCCCGTACTGGCGTCCCCAACTGGAGAGCAATCGCCCGCCCGGACGCGCCCGCACCCACCATTCCGATTCGGATCGGACGACCGGACGACTCCAACCCCTGAAGCATCGTGTCAACAGGCATGGTTTTCCAAGCAGCGAGCCAAATCACTAATGTTTTGAGCCTACCAGTCTTCGAGAATTAACTCAGCATCAATCTCTATTTAAGTTCTGAAGGTTGCCGGGCATTACCTCAAAGGACCTCATAAATTTACAGCACAAGCTTGCGACAGAAAAAACCCTCGGCGAAACCACTCGGAGCATTACATTCTATGCCCCGCAGGTGCATGAGCGAGAAAAACGTGTCGGGGTGAAACCACCGCTTGGAACGCTGGGATTCGAATGTGTCAACGATGATTTGTACTTTCTTTTGGCACAACTCTACTGGAAGGGGTACAAAAACGGTCGGTTGCCCCAAATCACCGTCGTATTTTGGAATCTCATATTCCAGAATCAGATGATTCCGAAACGTGTTCCAAGTTAATTCGGCCAAGAGGCGGTGGTCCTGGTGGGCATCCGAGCGATTGTGAGTGAAGACCACGTCGGGCGAGACGGACTCTTTCAACTCTTCAAACACAGCCTTCACGTCGGCTCCGAAGTAGGGCATAAAACCGTCTCGAAAGCTCTTGAGAAGCGGTCCGCTGGCCGCTTTAGTTCCGGCAAATAGCATTGCTGCCCGCTTCGCTTCCTCTGCGCGAACTCCTTCGGCGCTGAAAACAACCCAATGAAACTTGCAAAAGGGATACTGTTCTGCAAGCCGAAGAATTGTCCCACCACAGCCGATCTCGATATCGTCCGAGTGTGCTCCCAAGCACAAAACTTGCAGTGGAGAGGAGGAATCGCATGGCAAATTAAGCAAGGAGGTTCACCCTGTAACAGTAAGTCGGTGGTTGGGTGCTGTCTTCATGCGAATCCGGATCGCATGGACCAGGACCCGAGAACCGTGTTTTTCAACGAATCGCATCTTAAGCTTTCTTCCGAAGGACCAGATCCCGCCGACACCGGGATGAAACCACCTAGGCAGCCACGTGGCCCGCTACCAGAATCAGAAGTAGGAGATGGTACAGGATTTTGAGATCAATTCGAGGGGTGTTCCAATCTTGCAAAAGTAGTTAGGCAGGCTACCGCCACTGGCCACAGAGAATATACTGCAAGCTGAGCAATCTGGCTGCCAGAACCACCAACCAGCCGTAAGTCAAAAATCGCTTAGCTCTGCCTCGACTGCTGAAAATAAATGGCTTATTTAAGACAAAGTCTGGCCAACACCTGCGTATCTTAGCTCTCCGGGCCAGCCCCGTCCTAAGGGAAAAGTTTTGCCAAGGTTATGAACTGACTTTCAAAATCGGATGGATTCTGTTTTCTACGACGGTTCGTGAATGGCTCCGATTTTCTGGTTATGCCATGCCAAAAAAACTCTGCGAACAAGCAGGAACAGGAAACATAAATCACCGAAGCAGCCCTAGCTACCTTCCGTCGCAAAATGATCGATTGTGATCAAGCCAATCGGCCTCTAGACATCGCCTGCTCGTGTTTGGGTATTCGATTTCGGCTCAACGGTTGACCGACAACGCCCATCTCCTGTTCGCGAATTAGCGCTTAGATCGGCACCCCTTCAAATTCCTGAGGGTAGCCGTTAGCAATCCGCATCGACCTTCTCGACTGGATTGCCCGCACACTCGTAGAAGAATTGGTCTCCGTCAATGACGGCATAGGCCACACGGGCTCTTTCCCTTTCCGGTCCTTCGATCTCCCAATCCGCACCCCTGCGAACCAGCCTCATCTGGCTCCTAGCTCTCCACCACAGATCCACCTCTCCTGGAAGCGTGGACCAGATTCGCGCCTCCGTAATCATCGCTCTAAGATAGTCCAGCAGCGACTCGTACACTTTCCGTGCGCGGCGCTCAATCAGATAGTCTGGGTGCGCCAAAAAGCTCATCAGTCCGCTTCGACCACGGATGAGAGTACACTGTTGCTTCCAAAGTCCGATCGAATAATCCTTCAAGATGTGAAAAAGCGAATAATCCTCTACAGTGGTCAGCGGAATTTCGAGGATCCTTCCAATGAAGTATGGCATGACGGTGCAACATCCGCCCCGAAGTGGCTCCAAATGCGCGACGTTTGGAACAGACATGTCATAGGAAAAATCAAAAACGTCGTACCACTCCTGTCTTCTATACATGGCACCGGCACGGAACCCCTGCGATTTGTAGTGCCGCAGGTAATCGTTAATTCTGGCTGCACGCCGTGCAAATTCTCCACGCTCTGAATAGAGGCGTCCGTCGTGATTCAAGTCATGGATATTGAACTCACATCCTCTGGCGCGAATTGTGGCCACATAATCGTCAGAGACCTCGTACCGTTGCTCAGGAACAACCTGGTATGCCGCCTTGAATCCGTAGGAATCATCCAGATCCATCAATTGCAGGCTAAAATCCCGACCGGCGGTGGTTTCTACGTCGTGCGTCATTATCAGACAACTCGATGCAGCATTCGGCCAGAACCAGATAAAAGGTAGTTTTTTTATGCCAGCGACTTCCATAGTTAGCCGCAATATTCTTCTGTGCAGCCTGTCCACCGTGCTGTCGACGGGCCACTCTGGAAACGTCAGTCGCTGCCAGCCTTGAAAATAGATTCTTTGTACCTGACGCCGAATCCGGAAAGGCAAGAAATTTCGGCTGAAGTAATATAATTTGCGGACTGGTTCACTCGATGCGAATCTTTCGAGTCCTTTCAGATTTCCTACTCGATATCGTTCCAATCTGAGATCCTCGACCAAATCGGTAAAGTCAAAGGAGAGTTGTATTGTACTGCCGTCGACTTGAGAGTGCTTTGAGGACTCAAACGCTGAGGAAACTGGAGTCCCAGCCGCAGCGCTTAACGATTGAAAAAAGCCGCTTTTGCTAGGCGCGGGATCGCGCGCCAAGGTAACACCATTGAGCAACTCCACGGGAATACGATAATAGTCCAACAGAGGGCGGTTCATGAGATGTAAAGTGCAGACTCGACCCCGGCATCCTTCCTATGCAACTCTAACATCTCAGAGCGTGCGATACATTGAAAGGCCCAAAAAGGGAATGAACTTTTTGGACACGTCATCTCGGGCGTAACGAAGGTTGTGGGCAAAAGCCTCTAAAAGCAACTCTAACCGAAATGTCGGTAGAGGAGATTCCCCATTACGACATTCAGCCTAGAAGGCATCACGGAAAAAAAACTCTTCGCGAACTTCTGCTTCCAGCCTTCGGTTAAGTCGTATGCGGAGGGAGAAGGGTATTGCCAGTAGGCAATTCGCCGCGGTTGGGCAACCCAGTGATTCTTAAATGCAAGAAGACCTGGGTTACTCAGTTCCGTCCTCCCAAAATCAAATTGAGCCGCCCCGGAGGACTTCGCCGAAGTTATCGCCTGCCAGAAAAGCCACGGTGTTGCACCGTAGGCGTTGAATTGCCCGTCGGAACATCCATATTTGTAATAGACGACATCCCTGAAGCGCAGAGTAAGAATAGCTGCGGTCGGCAGGTCGCCCTTATAAGCTACGCGAATTTCCAGCGATTTGCCGAGCTCTTCAACGAGCTTACAGAACCATCGGTAGGGTGTGGGGGGCACTCCCTGTCGCTTTCGGGTAAGAACGAACAATCGGTAGAACTTCTCAAGGAGCGCTTCGGTCCTGCCGCATTTTTCGCTGAGACCGGCCCGTTCTGCACGTTGAATTCGGCGCTGTACAGAATCTTTATCGAAAGTCGCGAACAGCTCACTTAGAGGTGGTTTCAGATCGAGAATATGAAGAAAATACTCGTCGGCTGGCAACCAGCCGTTTCCTCCGCCTGTCTTGCCGAAATATTCAGACACTGGGCGCATTTGAATATATTTATACCTGTGGAATTCCCGCTCGGTCAGCAAATGCTGAATCAGGCATTCGAACTCCTCGCCCGAGTTGCAAAGCGGTTCACAGTGATCTGAGAAAGGCAACGAAATAAGTCGACTTCCCGTAAGCCAACTCTGAATACGGCAAAAAACGATGCCGTTCGTCAACTCCTCTGTAGGTGGGCGCGTGGTAAAAACCACCGGCTCGTACCCGTAGGTATCTCGCAGTGCTCGAAGCCACGCTCCCGAATGAAATACAGAGCCATTCGAATGCTGCTCGACGAATGGCTCCCAGCGAGCATCTTCCACGGGATCAAGCTGATAAACTTTGTGTGGCGTCGATGCTCTCTCGGATTTCTGTTGAAGCATAAATCTCGTCGTAGTTCTTCGCTCCTTCGAGGGGTTCAAGCCTTCGGTTTGGGCATCCAGATCGAGCGAGACAGGTCTGACGCAGTGCAACAGTAGCTGATCCGATCGCGCCGGCCGGCGATCAGTGTCTCCAACCTCCTTATGTAACGCACTCGGCAGCCTTCCACGGGTTGCAGGGCATCAATCGACAATGTATGGCCGCGTGAGACTAAACGGCCTTCCGGAACGATCGCAATTCGGCTAGAACTTTCCTGATTGATTCGAATTCCTCCCGCACCGAAGGTATGAGCATCGATAAAGAGTAAGTCACCAAGAAACTCAAAGCAGCCACGAAAAGCTGTGAAATTTCGTTTTGTGGAGCGAATAGACGTAACGCAAGTTTTCCTAAGAGGACACCACTGAGACTCAGAGCAACGGGCCGCACTAAAGCCTCAAATAGACGTGTGAGCGTCAGGTTGGTGTTGCGAAAAGTGAACCTAAGAATCCAAGGAAGGGTGCAAAGCAGCGTGATAGACAACGACAAAGCAACCCCTTTGATCCCAAAGGGAAGACCTATAACGAAGCTACCAACCATGATTGGACTCAAAAAAAGCATCAGCTTGAGAAGCCGTGCAGATTGCCCCTGACTAATGAGTACCCATAATGTGGATTCCAAAAGCACCTGCCCTAAAGCCGAAATCGTCAGAATTTGGAACACAGGCGCTGCTTCGCCCCACTTTGCACCGAGGACCAAGACGATTACTGGCGTGGCCGCAACAAAAAGAAATCCGAAAAGTGAGGCAATGATCCAGACGATTAGGTTCATGATCTTAAGATAATATCGGGCAAATAGCTCTGCTTCGTCTTGGATCCTGCTCAATGCAGGAATCGCTACACTGCACGTCGGAGCTGTAATTTGGCTTATCGCCAAGGTCAAAAGATTAAATGCTCTTGAATATAAACCTAAGGGGCCTGCACCCCAATATCGACCAATCAAGATATTGTCAGCGTTACGAACCCAATTGAAAATGACATAAGAAACAGCAACGT
>Ga0126373_10001856_pt1 | contig 15279 bp, 6 predicted proteins | sample PanSoiMetPlot_11_FD_92545 | JGI IMG/M metagenome (GOLD analysis project Ga0126373, IMG submission 92545) | Tropical forest soil microbial communities from Panama - MetaG Plot_11 | ecosystem: Environmental > Terrestrial > Soil > Tropical forest > Bulk soil | place: Panama | collected 2016-02-17 | reverse complement strand
TGATGGCCATAAGCAGATCCACGGTGTGACAAAAGCCCTCCCAAAAGCCACCTCGTAAACCCCACCAAATCAATGGCCGGATCTCCCCAATCCGGCCGTGTCAAAAGGTAAAGATTTAGTTACTGCATCTTCCCAATACGAATAGCTTCCCCTTAATGAGTGCCTCGTCCTGAATGTATCAGTTGGGCGCTCCGTTGCGCCCATTGAATTCTCATGCGTTTCAGCATATCGGCGAGCACCCATTCGTCCAGACTCTTCTTGGCTGCGGCCTCGACATCCGCGTATACCTCCTCGCGCACGCCGCGCTCCTTCTTACCAACCACTTCGGATGAGGCTCATGCGACGCATTTGGAATCCTGCTACATCGCTCAGGACATTGCCCACTTGTCCCAATGTGCTTTTGTTGGGACCGCGGGCCAGAGACCACCCGCCGCCCCGAGCTCCCTTCAATTCCACCGAGCCGCGTCTCGAAGCAACGCCGACTTGCCGCGCATCACTACCGGTTCCAACATTCAACGCAATGAATCTATTCTCATCTACTTGTGTTTCGCTCATGTGGTGACAGTATAGTGGCCCCCGGTAACAGTGATTACTTCCACAGATTCAGTTGTTTCATTCGCCGTCCTCCTGCTCCTGACTGCGGATGTATTCTGGGTAATTTGAGAAATAAAGTTCGGAACAGTTTAAACGCCAGTTCCGCCAATGCCCAGTTGTCAGATTACCTTGGCGGTTGCCGCCTATCCTCTGACTGCATCACCGGCTCCCGGCGGAGAGACGCGTTACTAATTCTTGAACGCACAACAGCTAGAATTTCTTGTCAAGTCTATTGACAAACTTCATCCCACATGGTCTGATTCACTTCATTCGAGTCAGCAGAACAGACCTTGTCCGATCATGGCTTGATCGGACAGTCATGTGATGCGCCGTCTGAAGAGTTCTCTATTTCCCTTGAATCTGCTCCGAAGTTGAAACTGCGGTGTCGCTCAGCTTCGCGGGGTCCCTATTCAATTCCACAACGCTCCATCTGCGAGCTACAGCGAAAGTGATGCATCGCTGTAACTGCGGACCATGCCAGTGTATCGACAGAGCAGATTCCGGGAGGACACTTGAGAAAGCATTGCGCCTCAGTTCTTGTGGCGGTCATCTTTTCCGCAGGATATGCGGTTCAAGTATTTGCCCAATTTGCACCGGGAGTATATGCGGATGCAAACCACCCGGCAGGACCACCGGATCCCCAGCGGCTGGACCAGATCTGGCAGGTCGATCCGCTTACGGGCGGGCTCTACCTGACGATTCCCTTTACGACCATGCCCGCGGGCGGGAGAGGTCCAAGGATTCCGTTTGCTCTGAAATACAATTCGCAGTCGACAGTGACGCTCCAAGCTGACTCGGTCAACTACATTGGCAGCGGCGGAACGTATCCCCTAGTGGAATGCAATGCCAAGACGGATTCAGGCAACGGTTGCGAGGTAGTCAGTGCATCTGCCCCAATGCCCAATGGGAGCATTGAGATTCTTCAAAACTTCGAGTGGTCGCAAGGAGCAGTAAACGGTTCGCCTGGACCAGTTGGCCCGTGGACGACAACCGGGCCGTATCAATACAACTCAACATCGACCATGGCCAACCAGATCATCCCGGGGAATTCCGTGGTACCGCCTATTAACTATGGCGACGGATGCACTACAAACGGCCCATATATCTATGTTGATGAGGGTGGCGGAGCTCACGATATGAATGTCGTCCAGATGACGACTCCGTTCGATAATAACTGGGTCAGCCCCTGTACCACTCTCTACAACTATTACGAGCCCACATCGATTGGGGGAGCGTATGGATATGGGACGCAATCGTACACAGTCGACGGATCTGCGATGCAGACTTCTCCATACGGCGTGATTTACCCCGATGGCACTACAGCCAGCAGCGGAGTTCTCGAAGATACAAACGGAAATACGGCGACGTTTGGCACCGACAGTCTGGCTCGAACTACTCTTTCAACGAACATTCCACTAGGGCCGATCGGGCAGCCTTTTGGCACGGGAACATATTACGTCCACACTACGAGTCCCACCGGAGCCACGCAGTCATATTCAGTAGTTATCGCTCCCGTAGCCATTGGCGCCTATAATATGGCGCATCCCACGCCGGCCGAAATCTCAACCACCGGGTATTGCATCGCATCGGTAACCTGCCCCACGAACTATGCCATTTTTCAACCTTCTGCCAGCTCCGTGAACGCGATTACTTCCATCGGGTTGCCAAACGGGACCTCCTACACCTTCTGTTACGATTCGTCCGGACAATGCGGCACCTCCAGTTCATACGGTGTAATTGCGAAGATCACTTTTCCGACAGGGGGGTACGTCCGATTCGCATATACGACCGCGGAGTCGCCCGGATACGGATCATTTGCCAACATCTCGGAGGTCGTCGTAAGCGATGCGTGGGTGTCCGATGGGGTCAATCCTGAGGCGCATTGGACCTACAGCTATAGCGCAAGCGGGGGAAATCTCAGCTCAACGATTACGGCGCCGGATCGCTCCTTCACCGATTATTCGGGTTCTGGATTCAAGTTCGGCCTAATCAATGTGTATACAGACCCGACTCGGCCCACATATAAGGAGACGTCGCATTCCACATACAATTACGGCGCCACCACGCCGATGGAATCCGTGGCGACCTCGTACGCTGGGCCACTGCCAGGCCAAATTACGACTACACGCATGGACAGCAGCACATACTACCAACGGCAGACCCGGTACTCGTACGACGGCTACTACAACGTTGTTGAGAAGGACGAGTCCGACTGGCAGACATGCACTTCGCCGTGTTCTCCAATCGCCTCTCCAACGTGGCTACGAAAGACCTTCACGAGCTACTACTACACTCAGAATCCGAAGTGGGTAACCGCGCACATCGTGAACAAGCCATACCAGGTCCTTGTGACTGACGCGAGTGGCCGGCCGTATTCTTTCGTCCAATATGGGTACGACGAGACTTCAGTTGGCGGAAGCACGGGCTATACGAAACACGATGACACGAACTATGGATTGAGTTCGCAATTGCCCCGCGGGAATCTCACTTCAGAAAAACACTGCATGGTGCTTCCTTCGACGACGGGCATGACCCTAGCGAATGCATCCTGTTCCCAGTGGCAGCCCGCAATTCAGCATACGTACGATCTCGCCGGCCAACCACTTTCCACAAAGGATGCAGACGGAAACACCACGTCTTTCTCCTACACGGATAGCTACACTTATGGCACGCCTCCGGCACAAACTGATGGTTACGTCACCACGGTGACAAACCCCCTGGGATACACAAATACCTACGAATACACATACCCCTCGGGACAGGTGACGCAGAGCAATGACTGGAATCTCCAGCCGACCGGGTACGGATACAGCGATCCGGGAAACATGGGGCGGCTTACCCAAACCACGTACCCCGATGGCGGAGGTGTCCAGATCTCTTACGATGATGCGTCGCTCCCGTACATCACGGTGACGACCACCACCGGTTTCTCGGCGGGAAATACCTCGAAGGTCACGCAGTATGACGGCCTTGGGCGGGCGTGCGAAACACAGCTGACCAGCGACCCTGCCGGCGCAGACATCGTGGACACATCGTATGACGGGAATGGACGCGTTCATTCCGTTTCCAATCCGTACAGGGCGTCTTCTGTATCTCCAAACCACTGCACGCAATCGGCAATCTCCTCGACAACGAATGGCGTGGTTACATACGCAACTTATGATGGCCTGAGCCGGCTGCTGACCACCACGAATCAGGATTCATCGACCATCACGGCGAGTTACGCGGGACCTTCTTCGACCAAGACGGATGAGAACGGAAACCAGTGGTACAACTGGTCGGATGGGCTCGGGCGGCTGACAGCAGTGCGCGAACCAAATGGCACTACCTCACCTGCCACCATGGAGACCGACTATACTTACGATCCATTGAATAACCTGACCAGCGTTCAGCAATGGGGAGCGGCGCAGGGTACAAGTGGAACGGATGGCCCCATTGCGCGGTCTTTCGTGTACAACGGCCTTTCATGGCTGGTCGCTGCGAGGAATCTTGAGAACGCGTCGGTGCAAAGTCCGGCGAGCCGAACATGCGCTGCTCCGGCCATTGGCGCAAGGTGGTCCACCTGCTACGCGTACGACAGCGTCGGCAATTTGCGTTCAAAGACCGACAATCGTGGTATCACAGTCAACTACGGATATGACACGGTGTACCACCTGCTCAGCAAGACATATACAGGCGATACGAGCGGCACACCCCCGTCCTGCTTCCAATACGGCGCCACCACAACGGGAAATGTTCTGGGAAGACTGATCAACTCATGGACGATGCCGTCTTCCAGTTCGACCTGCAGCGCAACTGTGCCTTCGAGCGGTTATCTTACACGCCGCAATATCTCTGCCTACGATGCAATGGGGCGCATTCAGAACCAGACGCAATGCACGCCTGCGAATTGCACGAGCGGAGCTTCTTATGCGAGCGCATTCACGTACTACCTGGACGGAAGCCTGCATACCTGGAACAACGGAACAACAGCATCGCCGAACGGCGCCGTGACATTTACGAATACGTTCGATACGGCCGGGCGGCTTTCGACGACCACCAGTAACTGGACAACGAATCCAACCCTCCCATCGACACTCTTCACCGCTCAATCCGCCTCCTCTAGCCCGCCGTGCAGCGCCGCATCCGCGCCATCCTATTCGCCTGCCGGAGCGCTCCTCAACGCGACCCTCGGAACTGGAGTGCTTCTGAATCGGCAATACGATACCCGATTGCGAACGACGTGCGATTCAACTTCGGGATTGGCTGGCTCCGCAGCGTTGGGCAGTTCGGCAAGCATAACGATTAGCGGAACGGAGCTGAGCAAATGAACAGAACGAGCGAGATTCGACAGCTGACTTCCGTATCGACGCATGCGCCAGGTTCCAGTCCGCTTGGCGCCCTGCATACATCGCCCGCTCTCAAGGTCCGGCGGATAGCGTCCTTGGCGTTCCTGACGTCGCTCGCGATGGCGCCGTTGAGCGTCGCAGCGCAGGGAAACTATTCGACCCCGGTTGGCGGGGGGACGCTCTACTGGCAGATGTCCTCTCAGACTGCGGGCTCCTGCCCGGTGGGATCGCCGAGTAACCCGCCTACGACGTACTACGCTTACGTTTACTCCAATTTCTCGTACACGATCGGCGGCGTGAACACCTCGTTGTCTGGAACAACCACGTATCTCTCTTCCCCTGGTGGCCAATACTGTCCTTCGGGTGGCTGGACCGGACCGAATCCGCTGGATCTCGATGGCCCATCCTACGTGATCAGTTTTTCGGGAAACGGCTCGAACGGAACCGGCAACGCGAGCATAACATCCATCAGTCTCACAAGTTCGGCCAATCCAAGCACCTACGGCTCGTCCGTGACTTTCACAGCTTCCATCACAAATGCCTCGGGGGGAACGGTCACGTTCAACGACGGCTCCACGGGCCTAAGCACGATAAACGTAAGCGGCGGCTCGGCTTCATATCCGACTGCCGCACTCAAGGCCGGCACGCATTCCATCACGGCTGTCTACAATTCGCCGGGGCTCCCAAGCATAACATCGCCGGCCGTATCTCAGACAGTCAACAAAGCTACGCCATCCATTAGCTGGCCAACGCCGACGGCGATCACCTACGGCACGGCTCTTAGCGCGACGCAGCTCAATGCGAGCGCGGGCTCAGTTGCGGGAACATTCGCCTACTCTCAGGCCATTGGATATGTTCCCCACGCGGGAAATCTGGCCCTCTCTGCCACATTCACGCCGACAGATACCGCGGACTACAACTCGGCGACAGCATCGGTAACGCTGACAGTGAACCAAGCCAGCCTGCAGGCCTATCTCTCGTGGGGCAATCTGGCGGCCATTGCATACGGAACCGCTTTGAGCGCAACGCAGTTGAATGCCTCCTCCAATGGATTCTCCGGATCGTTCTCCTACTCCCCGGCATCCGGCTCCGTTCCTCCGGCGGGTTCTGATACTCTCACCGCGACCTTCACTCCCACCGATTCGACGGACTACTCCACGGCAACCATTACGACCGTCCTGACCGTCAACAAGGCGACCCCGTCGATCACGTGGCCGGCGCCCGCTGCGATTTCGTATGGGACTGCTTTGAGCGCGACCCAACTGGACGCAACGTCATCGGTCCCAGGCACCTTCGCCTATTCACCTGCTTCAGGTACGGTTCTCGCGCCGGGCTCGCAAACGCTCTCCACTACGTTTACGCCAACCGACACGTCCGATTACAACAATCAGACTGCGTCTGTCACCCTGACGGTGAACCAGGACGTGCCGACGATTACCTGGTCCAATCCAGCGGCGATTACCTATGGAACAGCGCTCAGCGCAACGCAACTGAATGCCACCGCCAGCGTCGCCGGGACGTTCAGCTATAGTCCCGCTGCGGGAGCGATTCTCCCCGCCGGCACACAAACCCTCACCGTCACGTTTACTCCGACGAACACCACCGACTATTCCACTCAGTCCAAAAGCGTTTCAATCGTTGTCAATCCAGCAACCGAGACGCTCTATTGGACAACCCCGGCGGCCATCAACTACGGCACCGTCCTCAGCTCGACCCAGCTCGACGCGAACACGGGCGGAATCGCGGGCACGTATGTTTACTCCCCGGCAGCCGGCACGCTGCTCACGGCCGGGTCGCATACCCTTTCCGTCACATTCACGCCCACCGATACGACGGACTACAAGACTGTCACCGGCTCCGTCTCCCAGGTCGTGAATATGGTCACGCCTACCCTGGCCGTCACCTATTCGCCGACATCGCCTACGCACGATCACAGCGTGACCTTCACGTGCACGGCGACCTTCGGCGGAGTTGCGGTCGTGAATGGCACTCTTGTCAAGATTTCCGCGGATGGAACCACCGAGGCAACCGTCGGCACATCCGGGGGAACCGCGCAGTGGAGCTCGTCGACCCTCAGCATTGGCAGCCACAGCATAGGCTGCTCCGCCGGCGACTCGAATTACAACAGCGCAAGCACGACGATCGCCGTGAATATCACGCCCACCTATGACAGCGGCACCTTGACGCTGACCGTGAATGGCGTGGTGTCGGCCACGGCGACCTATGGTCAAGCATCCACTGTCGATTCCGTGGCCGCGGGATTGGTCAACGGCGTTACCGGGTCGTCTCCCGTCACTCTCTCCGAGTCCGACGGCGTCCTGTTCATGCAGGCCAAGACCACCGGCTCTTCCACCGACTACGCGTACACCCTCGCCACGTCGTACGATTCAGCCGACTTCACCGAGCCTTCGTTCACCGGCAGCCCTGCTTCCGGCGACCTCGAGGGTGGAGGAAATGCCAACACCGCCAACGGAGTCGTGTATCAATACACCATACCCTCCTACGTCGCTGGACAGACACCCAGCGGCTATGACGCGGTAGGCAACATCGTCGGCTATACCGACCTGCAGCAGGGTCCGAGCGGCGTAACGGCCGATGTTTGGAAGTTCGGCTACGACACGCTCAACCGGCTCATCTCCGGCACCCCGACCGCAGGCACCTTTGCCGGGCAGAACCGCTGCTGGCAATACGATCCGTTCGGAAACCGCACGGTAAACTACAACGCTGCGTGCACGACTGGGATGCCGACGCAGGCGTATGCAGGGAACCAGAGCACGGCGGGAACCTTAAGCTACGACGCGGCCGGGAACGTGTTGGCCGACTCGACTGCCGGCAACACGTACAAGTACGACGCCGACGGCAACCTCTGCGCTGTTTCGACCACGCCTTATCCGGGCATCACGGTCATGACTGGCTACGTCTACGACGCGGATGGAACGCGGGTAGCCAAGGGGACGATCACGTCGATGAGCTGCGACCCTACCACCAACGGCTTTGTTGCGGCCAACGAGACGGATTACGTGCTCGGCCTGGGCGACGAGCAGGTCTCGGAGATCGGGCCGGACGGCAAGGGCAACCGGAAGTGGGTGCACAGCAACATCTGGGTTGCCGGCAAGCTGCTTGGCACCTACGATGGCGACGGGCTGCACTTCTATGCCGACGACTGGCTCGGAACGCGCCGCGGCCAGACTGACTACGCTGGAAACTTCGAACAGCGCTGCGTCAACATGCCGTTCGGGGATGCTGCGTCCTGCACCGATGCAATGAATGCGCCGACGGAGCACTTCTTTACAAGCAAAGAACGCGACCAGGAATCGCAAAACGACTACTTCGGGGCGAGGTACTACGGTTCGAGCATTGGGAGATTTTTGTCGCCCGACTGGTCGGCGAAACAAGAACCCGTGCCCTACGCCAGGTTGGATAACCCGCAATCGCTGAATCTCTACGCCTATTTGAGGAACAATCCGCTGGGCGGTGTCGATGCTGACGGGCATTGCATCACCGGCGAACCATGCTCGGAGCCGCAAGATGTACGTGCTGACGGACAACAGCAAACGACACCTGCTCCGACCCAACAGCAGATGGGGCAAGACCCAACACTACCAACTGAAATCCAGCCGCCTCCTCCCAGCCTGGCAGATAGGGTGGGATTGGCACTCATGCCGAAGTCACCGCTGGATCTGGCGCTTTTGGTCGGAACAGATGGCCTTGGGGAGCTAGGCGGAGCAGCATTGCGCGTTTTGGAACTGGCGGGTGAGGCGGGAAAAACTGCGGACTACGCCACAATTGCAGTGACTGAGACGAAGGAAGGCGTCAGTATAGTCAGTTCGAGTGAGGCAAGAGGATTGAGGCCCGCGGTTCAGGCTGCGCTCAAGCCCGGCGAGGTTGCGGTAAAGGGCGTTGGACATGCCGAGACGACGGGAATAAGCGCGGCAAAACAGATGGGGCTGACCCCAACCGGTGTTGCAGCGAGCCGAGGTATTTGTCAAGGATGCTGGGACGTTATTAAGGCCGCTGGAGCTGCTGCCTTGACCGCTTTTAAAAAAGGGGTGATACCGTAAGACAATGAGGAATCCCGATGAGCGTCAGTGAGAAACCCCAAATCTCAATAAACACTCTCTCCAGCAAGAAACAACTCGCCTTTGCTTTGTTGGTTTTTGGGAGGATGCTGCCAAGCCTTGTTGCTTTTTCGAAGGATACGGGCTTCGACGACTCTTGCTACTTGCAAGCTAAGGATGCAGCATGGGCTGCCTTGCGGAATTGCCAAGTGGACCGGGCATTAAGCGAGGCATGTCTCAGAGGCGCGCCGGACACTGAGGAGTACTCTCACGAGCTAATATCGTTCGCTTTAGACGCCGCCCTTGCGATGAGCGACATACTGGACTTTACGCTAGATGGATCCGCAGACCACATTGAAAGCGTTTCAACGCGTGCGGGCGAGTCTGTGTACCTCTACCTAAACGGCCTGGACGACTCGGTTGTAATCCCGCCCGACAACGTTAGTCGCCTCGCTTCCCATCCCTTAATGCAAGAGGAGCATCGTCGGGAAGAAGAGGACATCAAGTTCCTTGCTAGCCTTCCCGAGCAGCTCTCTGACGAGACGATCCTGTCCTTGAGGGCGCGAGCGGATACTCAGGCCCCCTTGCTTCCTCTCACGTTGTAATCTCGCGAGCCGCCTTCCGGCGGGTGGCCCATCCTAAAGACTTAACCGGTGAGCACTCCCCAGCTTGAATGGGGTGCCCCGTCCAAGCTCGGCTTGGGCGGGAGGGATGCGGATGTCGCCGCCATCACTGACCGGTTCGCTTATCGTCATTCAGTCTATCCTCGTGCCATCCGGACTACGAAGATTTCAGCAGACCGGGCAGCTTCACTTCATCACCTTCAGTTGCTATCGCCGCCAGGCGAGGCTCTCTACGGCGCAGGCTCGAGCCGTGTTTGAAGGCGCTCTGGAGCAGGCGCGCTGCTCGTATGGATTTGGCGTGCCTGGCTATGTTGTCATGCCCGAGCACGTTCACTTGCTGGCCGGCGAACCCGAAGGTGCGCTTCTGTCCACCGCGCTGCAGGCGCTTAAACAGTCGGTGGCGCGCAGGCTGGCTTTGCGTTCGGCAGAGCCGTTCTGGCAGGCGCGGTACTATGACTTCAACGTCTGGAGCAATCGCAAGCGCATCGAGAAGCTGCGTTACATCCACCGCAATCCGGTGACGCGCGGATTGGTTGCCAAGCCGGAGGACTGGGCGTGGTCGAGTTACCGGCATTACGCGACCGGCGTTGAAGGAGCAGTGGAGATTGAGTCGGAGTGGACGGCGCAGAAGCGAGAACGGATGGGAGTAGTTCCCAGGGTGCGGTCAGGGCCTGCCAGCTGATTCCCGCCCTAGCAGAGCTAGGACGGGGCACCCCGCGTGGAGGCAGGAGGGACGATGCGTCGGGGCGTAGGGTGGGCCACCCGCCAATCCGGGCCCCGCAACCGCCTTGCGCGATCGCATTTCCCGATTGACTTCCCCTGATCCCGCGCCTACTCTCTACTGAAAAACCAAAGCACCACAGCACAATTCAATTCTCCCCAGACTCCGCGGAATCCTGCCTCCACGAGGCGCTGACCCGGCATGCAGGCAACACGATCCACGCTTTGCACCTTTGTGGCTGGAGTGACCCTCCTGCCCATCTTCATTGCCTCCTGCCTTCACTCCCAGACCTTCTACAATCCCCGCCAGGTCCCGCTCGGCGAAGACCCCATTCAGGTGATGGTCGCCGACTTCAATGGCGACAGCATCCCCGACCTTGCTTATACGATGGCGAGCACGGGCACTACGCCGGTAACCATTTACTTCCTCTTTGGGCAGGCGGGTGGCGGATATATGCCCGGCCCATCATTCGCTCTGCCCCCCGGAGTCGGCGGCTGCCAGCCCCTCGACGCCAACAACGACGGCAAGATCGATTTCGCCTGCCTGCAACTGATCGACGACTTCGACATGGAGATCGCGTACTTCCAGGGCAACGGCGACGGAACGTTCCAGAACGCGGTCCTCAGCGCACCGATGGAGTCGGACGCGCCCGTCAACGGCTTCATCGGCTGGCTCTTCGCTCCGCTCAACCTGCGCTCAAAAACGGTCCCGGATCTCCTGGTCGGCGACATTCTCGACGGCTGGGTGTTTGTCCTCACAGGCGATGGCACCGGGAAGTTCACGAACACGGAGGTTCTGACCTATCCCCAGCCCACACAGCCCACTGCCTCAGACCGATTCTTCGCCGTCGACCTGAATGGGGACGGCAAGCCCGACCTGTTCAGCTCGATAGGCCCCACAGTGTGGCTGGGCAATGGCGATGGAACCTTCGCGAAGCCGTCCACCTACGGCACATACTACAGTTGCCTTCTTAATGACATCGAGAAGACCGGCCATCCCGACGCGGTGTGCGGCGGCACTTATATCAACCAGCCCCTCGTCCCTCCTGCGGTGCTCGCAATCCTCCACGGCAACGCCGATGGCTCGTTCAACACTACGCCGGTGGCCTCGCAGACCTACGGCAGCGGTGCGTTCAGCGGGTACGGCACGGTTGTCAGCCCGCTCGCCGTCCTTGATGTGAATGGAGACGGTATTCCGGACATCCTCTCCTACTCCGGTGAAGGGCTGGGCGTGCTGCTGGGACAGGGAGATCTCAAGTTCGCCGACCCGGTCCACTACGCTGTCGGCTTCCTTGCCGACGGCGGAGAACCGTCTTCGGTGTTCGGCAAGTTCGGAGGGCAGGGCGCGATCGACCTGGTTTCCACCGGTCCCAACGGGCTCTATTTCACCCTGAGCAACAAGGACGGCACATTCCAGGCGCCGCCGGCTTACGAAGTCGCCAATAACCTGGAGCAGATGACCGTGGCCGATTTCAACGGCGACGGCATCCCCGACGTTGTGGCCAGCGGCGACCAGAGCCTCGAGCTCAGCCTGGGAAACGGCGATGGAACGTTCAAGCCATTCGTCGCCATTCCGAGCAGCGGCGTCGATTTCAGCTCGGCGCTGTCGATCGTCCTGCACGGCGATTTTCGCGGCACGGGCCACCAGGACATCCTCGCGCTCGGCGCAAGCGGCTCCCAGGGCAATGAGCCTTTCATTCTCTTCAATAATGGCGACGGAACGTTCGGCGCGCCGCAGCTCCTTTCGAACTCCATCGTCTTGTGCAACCCGGAAGGCTGCGACCAGTGGGAAAACGGGAGAGTCATCGACATCAACAAGGATGGCCGCGACGACGTCCTCAACATGGACTTGAATCACATCTACTTCGCGATCTCCAATGGCGATGGCAGCTTTAATACCGTTACAACCGATCTCCCTGTTCCCTCAAACTGGGATGGCGGGTCGAATCCCACCGCGCCGGCGTTTGCCGACTTCAACGAGGACGGCAAGCTCGATGCCGTGTACAGCGTGGGCCCCGAAATCTCGATCCTCAAAGGTCACGGAGACGGCACCTTCGACAGCACCGGCATCACGCTCCTGATTCCCACCTACCAGGGCCAGAACCCGCGCTATCCTATCGCCCTAGCCACCGGTGACTTCGACGGTGACGGCCATGCGGACTTTGCAGTCCTGGTGCAATACGACGGTAATGTCCCAGGAGTCGGCTATTCCCCTGCGTGGGGAACGCCTCTCATCTGCGCAGCCTTCGTCTACTACGGCAAGGGCGACGGCACCTTCTCCGCCCCGGTTTTCGCCGGCGCATTCGATCAGCCGTACGTCTATCTGTACGCCTCCGATCTCAACAAGGACGGCCTCACCGATCTCGTAATGCAGACAAGCGGCCTTTTCGGCTTCGACGTCGAGCCCGCTGAAGACGCCATCGGCGCCGTCCTCAGCTTGCCGGGCCGTTTCTTCGGGCCGGTCACCGACTACGCCGCGAACGAGACCGTCGCAGCGCTTAACCTGGTCGATCTGAACCACGATGGCTACCCGGATATCCTGGCCGGCAATGGGAATTTCCAGGCGTATCCGGCAAACTCGGCCACTGAATTGCTCAATGTTGGCCCCGCCGCCCCACCAGCCGGAAACCCCACTACCACGTCAGTCATTGTCCTGTTCAGCCCCGTGAATGCTGGATCGCCGGCCAGCTTCCTCGCAACGGTCTCGAGTCCGAGTCCAGCCGGGCCCGCTCCTACCGGTTCGATCGAGTTCGTCGATCAAACCGGAGTCCGCCAATCCGTCCCACTCGCTGCCACAAGTCCCACGACTGCCACCGCCTCGTTCAGCACAAGCCAGATCGCCGTTGGCCCCGACTCGATGAGCGCGACCTATTCAGGCGACGCCAACTATGCGCCAAGCTCCGCGCAGGTCGGTCTCCTCGTCCTGGGGTATCCCCTCGGCATGTCCTTTACGGCCGCGCCCTTCACAGTGCAGGCCGGATCGACAATCGCCCTCACAGCAACACTGATCAATGGGAACAGCTCGATCGCTCAGCCGCGCGGGTATTTCGCGTTCATGGATGGCTCGACCATCCTCGCCCAGCCGGAAACGGTGACCAACGGAACGTTCAGTTTCAATACGACGATGAATATCCCCGGGGTGCATCAGTTCACAGCCACGTATTCCGGCGACGCGCTGTATCAGCCAATCTCTGCCACCGCAACCGCAGTTGTACAGGGCACTCCGACCGTCACGGAAACCTTCTCCACCACCTCGATCATCGTTACGCAGTCCGTCAGCGTGCAGGCAGTGGTGGACTTCGGCATCGGCGCGCCCATTCCCACGGGCACAGTCACCGTAACCGGAGGCGGCTACACCTCGCCGCCGGTCGCGCTCGGCGGCGGCCAGGCCAGCATCACCATCCCTGGGGGGGCGCTGTCTCTGGGCAGCGACGGACTCACGACTACCTACGTGCCTGACTCAGCCAGCTCCGTGTTTTACAACTCGGCCAGCAGCCCGGATTACGTGGTGATTGTGAACCCCGTTCCGCAGACATTCAGCCTCTCCGCTACGAATGTCACCGTTTCGCCTGGATCGAACGGCCAATCCACCATCACACTCTCGCCTTCTGGCGGATTTACGGGTTCGGTGATGCTCAGCGCGGTCCTTACGGCAGTTCCAACCGGCGCCGTCGACTATCCCACGTTGACATTCGGTGAGGGCAGCCAAAGTATTTCTGTCACTGGATCCGGTAGTGTTACGGCACAACTCTCCGTTTTCACTACTGCTGCGTCAACCACCGCCCTCCGGCCACCGGCGCGTGGCAGAGCGCCCTGGTTTCTCACATTCGGCAGTACTCTCGCTTGCGTTTTGCTTGTGTTCGCTCCCCGAAGGGCTCGAGATTTGCGGTGCAGGATTGGAGTGATCCTGCTGCTGGCAATCGCATTCGCCTGCATCGAGTCATGTGGCGGCGCAGGCACGAGCGGGACCGGGGGCGGCGGCGGAGGAGGCACTCCCCCAAATCCCGGCACCACCCCTGGGACATACACCGTTACCGTGAGCGGAACTGGCAATGCCGTCACAGCATCAACGACCTTCACGTTAGATATTCAATGATTCGGACAACGGCTATAGCATGGCATTCCAGAGCATTCGACCAATGACCGGCGGGCAGAGGCGCAGCTCGATCTTTAGCGATTTGACAAGTGCCTGAGCTTCTCAGCTAGCAGAGTTGGCCGGGAAGCTTCCGAAGTCGATGGTTGGACTTGGGTGGAAATAGGCTGTCGGCGTATACGTCGGATGACTTCCGTATGGACGAGTGCTGTATTCCTCGCATCCCCAAGAGCAGTATGAGCGATCCCGTCGAATGGTAGACCTGCGATCTCGATGGCGTTTCGCAAGCTGGGCTGCTCGCGCAGCAGGAAGCTGTGCCAGAAGAGCCGACAGACATCGAGATTGTTGCGAAGTGGGCAAGGAATTTTATGTCTTCCGCAGGCTGAAGCTAAAACACGAGTGTCAGAACCCCAAGTGCAACAGAGCTTTTCCCGTGGGTTGAAGTCGTTCTCAAATTGCTCCATCACTGCCTCGAAGGATGGCGCTGATTTCAGGTCGTCCGCCGTCAAGCCAGTAATCTGAGTGCATGCCACGCTGATATCGAGGTGGCGTGGTCGGATCAGATAATCCTTTTCTCTTGTGGGTTCCAGTCTGTCAAGATCAAGCTCAACGACTCCGATCTCGATCACGTCCTGGTGCCGTCCCGGAATTGGCGGGCCGTCCCAACAATTCCACTCCAGATCGATGTAAATGGCGCATTGGTGTTGAGCGTCTGCTCTCATCTCGCCTCTTGCAATTCTGTAACTAAATCTTTACCTTTTGACACGGCCGGATTGGGGAGATCCGGCCATTGATTTGGTGGGGTTTACGAGGTGGCTTTTGGGAGGGCTTTTGTCACACCGTGGATCTGCTTATGGCCATCA
>Ga0126373_10001855_pt1 | contig 15282 bp, 13 predicted proteins | sample PanSoiMetPlot_11_FD_92545 | JGI IMG/M metagenome (GOLD analysis project Ga0126373, IMG submission 92545) | Tropical forest soil microbial communities from Panama - MetaG Plot_11 | ecosystem: Environmental > Terrestrial > Soil > Tropical forest > Bulk soil | place: Panama | collected 2016-02-17 | reverse complement strand
TGGAACTCCGCCGGCGCAGGCGACGATGGCCGCCTCTTCCGAAGACAACGACGAGCCCCACAGCGCCAGGCACGGCAGGCACGCCAAGAAGGACAAATGAGCGACCGGCTCGACATCAGAAGGCTGCTTCAGCGCAAGAAGACCATCCTTCTTGCGCGCCAGGATCTAATCGCCTTCGCCCAGTTCATGAGCCCCGTCCCGGACGACCGTGACGACACGTCCATCTCGCTTTACCGTCCATCCAGGCACCACCGCGTGCTCGGCGCCGCTCTGGAACAGATCGAGAGCGGCTCTTACAAGCGCCTCCAGATCACCCTGCCGCCACGTCACGGGAAGACACGGCTGGCGTCGCATATGTTTGCGGCGTGGTATGTCGGGCGAAATCCCGCGAACTCCATCATCGTCGCCACCTACTCCGAGAAATTCGCGTGGGACCATGGGCGCGCCGTCCGTGACCTGATGGAGAGCCCACTCTACGGGCAAGTCTTCCCCGACACCAGGCTGAAGCCCGGCTCGGCCTCGGTTGATCGCCTCGAAACCACCGAGGGAGGCGTGATCTTCTTCCTAGGGAGAGGGTCCGGCGCTACCGGGCGCGGGGCCGACGTGATCCTCCTTGACGACCCCACAAAGGACCGGAAGGAGGCCGATAGTCCGACCATCCGGGAGCAGCTCTGGAGTTGGTATACACAAGTGCTGCAAACACGGCTGATGACTAAGGCAGGCTCTATCGTCATCATCCAGACACGCTGGCACGAAGATGATCTGATCGGGCGCCTGACGGACCCACAGAACCCCTGCTATTCCCTGGCCGAAGCCAAGAAATGGCGCGTCATAGACATGCCGGCCATCGCCCGGAAGGACGACGTGCTCGGCCGGAAAGAAGGTGAGGCGCTTTGGCCCGAACGCTTCGACAATGACTACCTCGACAGTATCCGCCAGACCGACATACGGGGCTTTCAGGCCCTTTATCAGGGCCGCCCAACCCCAGAGGAGGGGAGCTTTTTCAAGGCCGTCAACCTGCGCACTTACGCGCGCATGGATCGGATGCCACCCAAGGATCGACTTCGCTTTTATGCGGCCTCGGATCATGCGGTTTCCCTTGAACAAGGACGCGACAAGACGTGCCTGATGGTCGTCGGTCTCGATGACGTCGATCAGATGTGGGTGCAGCCGGACCTGTTCTGGAAGCAGGCCGACACCGCGACGGTCGTGGAGGTAATGATCGCCTTCATGGCCAAGTATCAACCCCTATTCTGGTGGGCAGGGAAAGACCATATCTCGAAGAGTATTGGCCCATTCCTGCGCAAGCGCATGCTGGAGCGCCGCGTGTTCTGCTCGATTGAAGAACTGCCGCCGATTGGAGACAAGCTCACGCGCGCACAGAGCATCCAGGCACGCATGAGCATGATGAAGGTCGTATTCCCGAGCTTCACGCATTGGTGGGCCGAAGCTCACGACCAGATGCTGAAATTCCCGCAAGGTGCTCATGACGATTTCGTGGACACCATAGCGCTTTTCGGGACCGGGCTCCATCGCCAGCGGGGGCTGCGCAAGCTTCAGAAGAAGAAGGAGCCGCCGAAGGAGCTGACCTACGCCTGGGTGATCGAGAGCGCCGCGCGCGAGCGAAAGCTTGAGCAGCGGGCGCGTGGAGGTTGGTGATGCCCGTCCCGTCGGACCCGCTCCAGGCACGCATCGAGCAGGCTTACCTCCAGGGGAACGCGCCCTTGGAGATGTTAGCGCAGCTCGCCGACCAGGAAGCGGCCCAGCCCAATCAGGACATCATGGACCGGGAGAGGCCCGACCCTCCCCTGGAGCGCAAAGAGCTTGTCGATAAGTGGAACAAGCGCGTCAAGCGCGCCAAGAAATACTGGGATCCCGTCTTCGAGCAGATGCGCGGCGATCAGGATTTCGTGATCGGTCTCCAATGGTCGAAGCAGGCCAAGGACGACCGCTATGTCGCCAACCTGACCCTGCGCGTAGTCGCGCAGCGCGTAGCCTTCTTCTACGCAAAGAACCCGAAGTTCATCGCCTATCGCCGCAAGCGCATCATGAACACGCTTTGGGATGGCGATCAGAGCACCCTCATGTCTTTGCAGCAGGCGGCGCAGCAAGGCGTCCAGCAGCAGGCTATGGGTGGGGTCGATCCGGGCCAGATGCAGGCGGCAGCTGCCGCCGCGCAGCCCATCTTGCAGGACGCGGCCCAAGTGAAGGCCGCCGAGCAGCAGCTCGATAAGATCGCCAAGACGCTCGAATACCTCTTCCGGCAGAACATCGACATGCTGCCGCAGGACTTCAAGCAGATGATGAAGATGGTCGTGCGCCGTGCCTCAACTACGGGCGTCGGCTACGTCAAGCTTGGGTTCGAGCGGGTCATGCAGCGCAAGCCGGAGATCGAGCAGCGCATCGCTGACGTCTCGAACCGCCTCGCCACCCTGGAGCGCCTCTCGGCCGACCTTCATGACGACGAAGTAGACCCGAATGGCCCCGAGATGGAGGAGATGCGGCTGCTTCTGAATGACCTCGCTGCGCAGACGGAAGTGGTCGTCCGCGAGGGGCTCACGTTCGATTACCCGAGTTCCACGTCGATCATTCCGGATACAAAATGCCTGAACCTGAGGGAGTTCCTCGGCGCGGATTGGGTAGCGCAGGAGTTCATTCTTTCCGTCAATGACGTGAAGGAAATCTACCAGATCGATGTCGGCAAAAACTACCATGCCTATAAGGGCACTGTGGGGGACGGCGCCACGGTCGAAACCCGCAGCGGCCTTGTCGTAGTGAAGGATCAGTCCTCGCGGAACGACAATAAGGAGGGGCCGGACGGGCGCACTTGCTGCGTCTGGGAAATCTACAACCGCAAGGATGGCCTGGTCTATGTCGTCTGCGACGGGTATCCGGACTTCCTGAGGGAGCCGGCTTCGCCGGAGGTCTACACGGATCGCTTCTGGCCGTGGTTCGTCCTGACGCTCAACGATGTCGATCACGAGATTAACATCTTTCCACCGAGCGACGTGAAGCTCATCCGGGACATGCAGCATGATTACAATCGGGCTCGCCAGGGTCTTAGAGAACATCGTCGTGCTGCTCGTCCGAAGGTGGTGGTAGCCTCAGGCACCGTCGATCAAGATGACCTGGACAAGCTCGAAAGTCATCCGGACAACGCCATCATCGAACTCAACGGGCTTCAGCCTGGCCAGAAGGTTGACGATCTTCTCCAGACCTTTCGCGGTCCTCCAATCGATCCGAACCTCTACGAGACCGAACAGCTCTTCGCCGACATGATGCGGGTCTCGGGCATCCAGGACGCCAATATCGGCCAGCCCGGCGGGGCGCCCAACGCCACCCAATCGAACATCGCCGAGGCTTCCCGGGCTACAGCGATGGGCTCGAACATTGACGACCTTGACGACATGCTGACCGGGATCGCGCGCACGGGTTCGCAGATCCTGCTCCAGGAATGCTCGCTGGACACCGTTCGACGCGTGGTAGGCGTGGGTGCCGTATGGCCAGAAATATCCCGCCAGCAGATCGCGGACGAGGTCTGGCTCAAGATCGAGGCCGGCTCGACTGGGCGCCCGAACCAGGCACAGGAGATTGCCAACGCCGAAAGGCTGTTCCCTCTTCTTATGCAGATACCGGGGATCAAACCGGAGTTCCTGGCGAAGGAGCTTATCAAACGCCTGGATGACAAGCTCGATATCACTCAGGCGTTCCAGAGCATGCTGCCCAGCATAATGGCTCTCAACGGGATGGCTTCCCGGGCTGCTTCCGGGATGCCACCAGCGGGACCGCCCCCCGGCATGGCCGGTCCTCCGCCAGGGATGAGCATGCCCGGGCAAGGTCCGGCCCAAGGACCAATGGGGGCCGCGAATGCGCCTCAAGGACCGCCTCCTGGGGCTCAGAGACCGCCGGGGCAGGCACCGGGACCGCCGCCGGCCGGACAGATGGGAGTGCCCGGGCTCCACATCGCGTCTGGGGGACGCGCAGCATAGTGGGAGAAGCGAAAATGCCAAAAATCCTTGACGCAGCGGTCAAACAGATCAAGAAATCCAGCCCGGGGGTGAACCCCTACGCGGTTGCCACTGCAACATTGCAGAAGGCCGGCGAGCTGAAGAAGGGCACCAACAAGCCCACGAAGCTCGGGGTTCAGCGAGGACAAATGTCCCAAAAGCAGAGACAAGCGAACCCGCCCAAGCGGGGTCGTTGACTTATAAGTCAACGTCAGAGGGCGAAGCCGCCCGGAGGACGCGACGCTAAATGGCAGACGAAGACCTCTCGTCCGCTGCCACCTCCTCTTCGGAGCCCACGGGCCACGAAGGCGCCGAGACGACTGCCGACGTAAAAACCGAAGCTTCCCCGTCAGAAGCTAAAGGCGACAGCAAGGAAACTCTCCTTGAAGCCGTCATGAAGGCTGTCCAGCCGGATGACGACCGCAAGGGGACCGAGACCCCGCCTACCTCGGAGAGCGCAGAAGCCGGACCCGATGCGGCAGATCCAGCCGACAAGGGGCCAGACCTTTCCAAAGACCCGACGCCCGAGGAGCTTGCGAGCTACAAGAAAGGCACGCGAGCCCGCATCGAGCGTCTCTTGGGAGAGCGCAACCACTTCAGGGCCGAAGCTCAGGTCACGCAGACGCTGCGGAACTTCCTTGTCGGCAACGACATCGCTAGGGAAGACTTCCAACTGACGCTCGACCTGGCGGCGGCGATGAGGCGGGGCGACTTCCGTGCCTTCCTGGAAGGGGTAGGGCCTTACGTCGAGCTGGCTACGCAGGCACTGGGGCTCACGCTTCCGCCGGATCTCCGCACGGAGGTCCAGGCGGGGCGCATCTCGTTCGAAGCGGCGGGGCAGATCTCACGCGACAGGTATGCGAGGGCATTGGCCGAGCAGCGCGCCACGCGCGCCACGCAGGTCATGAACGACCAGCATAACCTCGCACAGCAGACGAACTTCTCGCAGGCTGTGGAGCAGACCGTCGCTCAGTGGGAAAACCACGTCCGCCAGAACGATCCGGACTACGCGCGCAAGGAAGAAACCATTCGGAACTTCATGTGGGGCGTCGTTCGGGAGCAGGGCAACCCCCGTTCCCCGGAGCATGCCGTGCAGATTGCGCAAGAAGCCTACAACCGGGCCAATCGCGTGTTCTCGCAGTTCACTCCGACGCTACGCGCCACCCAGCGGGTTCCGAACAGCGCCAACCGCTCTGCGGCTTCAGGCGCGCGACCGGAGCCCAAGTCGATGATGGAAGCAGCATTGCTGGGCCTGGAGCGCGCTCGCGGCAGGGCATAGTCCTGACGGAGCAAGCTCATGGCATTCACGGCCGGCGAAATCGCATCTATCGCGAACGCCTCTCTCGACTACTACTTCAACAAAGGGGGCCAGTTCGACCAGACCATTCAAGAGCGCCCGCTCCTGAACCTGCTCGAAAACCGCAACAAGACCTTCCCCGGCGGCAAGGGCAACATCTCGCTCGCAGTCGTCGGCACCTACGGCGACGGTTCCGGCAACGACGTCGTCAAGGGCTACACCCACAACGACACCGTCGGCTTCTTCACGCCGGCGAACATCAAGCGGGCGAACTACCCCTGGCGTGAGCATCACATCGGCCTGACGCTCACTCACACCGAGCTGAAGATCGACGGCATCAGCGTTGTCGATACCAACGGCGAGAAGACCACCGAGCACTCGAAGCGCGAGCTGACGGTTCTCGTGAACCTGCTGGAGCAGAAGCTGTTCTCGCTGGGCGAGCAATACGCCCGCACCATGAACACCCTCATGTGGGGCGACGGAACGGCCGACGCCAAGGCGCTCGCCGGCATGCGCTCCATCATCAAGGACAACCCTTGCGTCGGGACTGTCGGGGGCCTCGACCAGACCGCTGCCACCGGCTTCACCTGGTGGAGGAACCGTGCCTTGACGGCGGCCATGGCCACCCAGATCGGCTCGGTGCCTGGCGACGCGATCTCTGGCGGAGGTCCAATCACCTCGGCCACTACGAGCGGCGGCGCATTGCTCCAGGCACTGCAACACCAATACATCCAGTTGATCCGCTACGGCGGCAAGCCGACGGTTGCATTGGCCGGATCCTCGTTCATCGATGCTCTCATGATCGAGCGCCGGGCGAACGGCTACTACAGCATCACGGGCTTCGATAAGTCGCAGGACATCTCGGTTGGCGACACCATCCTGCCCGGAGGCACGAAGGTCCAATACGATCCGACGCTGGACGACATTGGCTTCCCGAAGCGGATGTATTGGTTCGATCCGAAGGCCATCTTCCTGATGCAGATGGAAGACGAGTGGCGCAAAGACCACACGCCGGCCCGGCCTTACAACGTGTTCGTGCTCTACAAGAGCATCACTTCCACCGGGCAGCTCTGTGCCTCGCAGCTCAACTCGTCCTTGGTGATCGACATTACCTGAACGTTTCGAGGCGGGCGTAACGCCCGCCTTCTCAACAGAGGAAGCAGCCATGCCGCATCATCCGCCGGCCTCGCCGGCTTCACCGTCGTCGCCTGCGGCGAAGACCTTCGGCGCGACGACCGCAGCGCCACTGGTGGGCAGTCCTCCGAGGGTCATAGGACACGAAACGGGCTTGCGGGTCGGGACGGTCCTGACGGTCATTCCCGGTGTCTGGAGCGGCCTCGCGCCGATCACCCTCACCTACCAGTGGCAACGCGACGGCGCCAACATCGCCGGCGCTACGGCGACGACCTATACTCTGGTGGCCGCTGACGTGCCCGGCCACAAGATCAGTTGCATCGAAACCGGCACCAACGGGCAGGGCTCGGGGACGGCGTCAACCAGCAATTGGTATAGCTGAGCAGGAGAAGAACATGCCCCGCGAAGACGGCGAAGGCTACATGATGAAGCATCTCTGCTGCTGTGCGGTCGATCTCGCCGGCGAGGGGTTCAACATCGTTCATCGCAACGAATTCAGCCCTGTGACTTGGCCCGAGATTATGGTCTTGCAGACCATCCACGGGGAAGACGCGGTCTTCGACATCCGGCCCTTCGCGCTCACTCCGCGCGAGAACAACAACCGGGAGAAGGAACGGCTCATTCTGATCTATGGCCGCGACGCCGTGGAGGCCGTCTTCGCCGGCAAGGCGTTCCACATGGAGTTCTTCGTGCCTGGCTGGCCCATCGATCCAACCAAGGCACGGCGCAAGCCACCGAACGACCGTCCGAAGCCTTTGAAGATCCAGAAGCCCACGGACGACGCGGCGATGGACGCCTCGATCTGACTAGGAGATCGCCATGCAGCCCCGGGGAATGCGAGTAGGGGTGACGCTCAGCGAGCTTCGCCTTGAGCTGATGGCCGAGACCTTCCAGTCGATGACGCCGGCGCAGACCACTTCATCGACGCCTTTCTACAACTACCAGTTGGCAAGGGTTCAGCGCGAGCAGTGGGAGCTGATCGTCTGGCCACATCTGAAGATCTACAAGGATATCCCGATGGTGGCGGGCCAACGCTACTACAACTACCCGGTATCGCTGCCGTTCGACAGCGTTGTCCGTATGTGGACGATGGTCGGTTCCTATTGGGCTCCTCTCACTTACGGGATAGACCCAAGCATCTACGCTTCCTACGGCGGCGAGTTCATCCAGGGCTCGCCGCCGCAGCGCTGGCGCAACTACGCCACTTACGACGATATCAACAACGTCACGCATGCCGCCGATCAGTTCGAGATCTGGCCGATGCCGAACGCCACGGTCATCTCGGTGCGCGTGGAGGGCAACGCGCCTTTGAACCCCCTGGTTGCCGACAGCGACACTTGCGTCATCGACGGCACGCTCCTGGTGCTGATGGCGGCCGCCGAGATCCTGGCGGTCCAGAAGAGCGAAGGCGCGGCTATGAAACTCCAGAAGGCCAACGCCTACCGGCGCCTGCTGGTCTCGCGCCTCGGCGCGCAGCAGAGGCCGATGCGCTCGCTCAGCCGTGACGGCGGCTACATGGGGCCCGTCCACGACGACCAGCGCAAGCTCACGCCTTACATCGATTTCATCCCGGCGCAGGGCTAAGCGGAGATGGCGAGGCAACCCAAGGCTGCCGCTGGAGGTGGCGGGGGCACCGTCACCTATTACGAGATCGCCAACTTCCAGCAGGGCATCGACACCCGCAAGGATCTGATGACGGCGCCCGCAGGCACTATGCGGACGCTCCAGAACTGTCACATCACTCCCGGAGGCGAGATCGAGAAGCGCTCGGCCTTCGTCTCGTGGTTCACGACTTCGGTGATGCCTGCGGGGCTGCTCTCGATGAACGGGCAGCTCTATTGCGTGTATATAGGCGGCGGCAGCAGCGGAGTTACGCCCCCGCCGGACAACAATCATCCCGGCACTGTTTTCGTAAACAATCCTTCCGGCGTCACCCTGACCCGAATGATGCACTGGGATATCTTCGAAGGCCACATCTTCACGACCTTCCTTGGAACAACGTCCGCTGGAACCGGCTCTTATTCCTTCTATGACGGGGTTTACATATCCGGAGCCGACGACCGCGCTCTCTTCTGCCGAACCTACAAAGAGAAGATGTATGGCATCAACGGCCGGTATCTCTACTTCTCGGCCGTCGGGGATCCTACGACTTGGGTGGATCCGCCGCCTTCGGGCTCGCCTCCGGTCGTCCAGCACAACGGCTCCGGCTTCATCAGCATAGGCTCGAATGACAGCGACAGCGAATACCTCGTTGCCATGGAAGTCTATTACGACAAGATGGCCATATTCTCGTCTCTAGGCTGTCAGCTTTGGTTCCTCGATCCCGATCCTTCACTGAACCAGTATTACCAGACCCTCCGGGACGCAGGCACGCTGTCGCATCAGAGCGTTCGCCAGTATGTCGCCAACGACGTGTATTTCCTCGGGGCGCACGGCATCCGCTCGCTCCGGGCGCGCGACCTCACCACGACCGCAGCGGTCGCCGACGTCGGATCGCCCATCGATCCGATCATCCAGAACATGATCTCGACGCGCGGCTCCAGTGGAACCACCCCCACCGACATGGGCTCGGTCCAGACCATCCTCTCTCCCCGGACTGGGCGCATATGGATGGCGATGGGCGACATCATTTATGTGCTCTCCAACTTCGCCTCGCCGAACATCTCGGCCTGGAGCACCTATGTCCCGGAGTTCACGATTGCACAGATGGGGATCACGTTCGCCGATCCTTTCGTGTATCTCCTGGGCACTAACGGCATCATCTACCGTTTCGGTTCCTACAGCGGCCTCACCTACGATAGCTGTCCGGTTGAGTTCGACACTCCCGCGCTCGGTTTCGAAAAGCCGTCCACCTACAAGTTTTACCAGGGCTTCGATGCCATTTGCCGCGCAGACCCGGGGTCGTTCTGGAATATCTCGATGTGCTTTGACACCACTCAGGCGCCGGTGCCGTTCGACCAGATATGTGCCATCGACGGGCCGACCACCAACATCGGAAGAATTCCGATCAGCGGCCGAGGCACGCATGTCCAGGTGAAGGCCACGCACATAGCGCCGGGACCGGCGACTTTCTCGAAGATGATTATCCACTACGCATCGAGCGGCACCGAATGAGCTACGTCACGCCCATAGGGATGGGGCCCCTCATCCGCATCCTGGAGCACCTCAGGCCCGAGGACCAGGACGAGATGACGGCCATCCACGGCGAGAAATGGAGCGTGCCTCGGATCGCCGACGTCATTCACCGCCTGGCGCACACGAATTACGGCTGGCTGATCTGGCTGGACACCGGCGTGCCTGTGGCCGCCGTGGGCGCCTACGCCATGACCCCGACCTGCGCGGGGGTCTGGGCCTTCGGAACCCCGGACTGGCCCAAGGTCGTGCTCGGGATGACAAGGATCATCAAGAGGGATATGGTGCCCGAGCTTCTGGCGGCCGGTTTTCACCGAGCCGAGTGCAGGGCGCTCTTCAAGCGCTCCGACACCAAGCGGTGGCTCACCGCTCTGGGAGCCGAGGCAGAAGCCGTTCTGTCGGAATTCGGCACCCGACGCGAAGATTTCATCCTCTTTGCGTGGCACGCCGATGAACAAGCCCATCCTCACCGCAGACTTGCAAGAAGAAGTCCAGTTCCGCTTCGCAACGGGGGCCGACCTCCCGGAGCTGATGACACTTTACCGAACATTCTACGGAGAAGCCGTCTACAAAGACTATCTGGAATACAACGAGGAAGCCGTTCATGACACGGTTTTCGCCGGGATTATTGCGAATGACCGTCCGCACATCCTGGCTGTCGTGGACGAAAGCATCGTGGGTTTTATCTCCTACTGGTTCGACCGGACCTTCTCCAAAAAGCCCTGTCAGGTTCTCCTCGAATTTTACGTGCTTCCCGATTTTCGTCGCGGCGCCATCGGCCGGGCCCTCGTCGGCCTGGCGATCCAGGAAGGTAGGCACCACGGCGCCGGTGCCTTTCACGCCCCCGTCGCCTCGGGGATGCGCGAGGCACGCACCCTCGTCAACCTGTTCGGGAAGGCTGGCTTCGAGCCTTTCGGTGTCATGATGCGAAGGAAGCTCTGACATGGGAGGAAAAGGAAAGTCTGGACCCGTCTCGACCAACAACCAGATGGTCGCGATGCAGATGGAGCAGGCCGAGCAGGCCAAGCAGGCCAATATCGAGCGCGACGCGCGCCTTCAGCAGGGGCTTTCGCAGATCACCGACATCTTCGGGGGCCATCCCACCGACGCAACACTTCTCGACACCTCTTCCATAACGAGCCACAACGCTCCGCAGGCACAATACACCTACAACCCTTTCCAGGGGCCGTTCGGTTATTGGAACATCAACCAGTCAGCGAGCAACGCTTCGCTGCCGGGCGGCTACACCTGGAGCCAGCTTCCGAACAGCGGCGGCGACACTCAATGGGGGATCTACGATCCCAACGGGCACCTCGTAACCTCCGCAGGCAGTCCGGAACAATTGGCCAGGGCCCAGATCTGGTATGGCGGAAACCCCAATGGCCCGACCACTGGAGGCGTTCCCAGCGATTTCTACGACAATTTCCGGAACTCCATCATCGACTACTACATGCCGCAGGAAGCCGAGCAGTATGCGAACGCCCGGACCAGCCTGGACTACAACCTTGCCCGCGCCGGCTCCCTGAACTCGTCGGTCGCGGCGATGGACGTGGGCAAGCTCGCCGAGCAGGACACGATGAACAAGGCGCAGATCGCCTCGCAGGCCGACACCCAGACGGCAGGGCTGCACACTCAGATGGAGAATGCCCGGCAACAGGCAATCGCCCAGCTTTATTCGACCGAGGATCCGACCGTCGCCGCCAACACGGCTTTAAACACCGTCGCCAACGCGCAGCTCACCGTGCCTCTGCTGAACCCCGCAGGCGCGATGTTCGCCCCGATCATGGCCGGCGTCGGCAACGCCATATCGGGGTTCACCAATCCCTACGCATACATCACGGGCGGCGGCACCGGAGCCATGACCGGCGCCTCGGGCGCCGTCTCGACGCCGTCCGGCAGCCAGTCTTCCGGCCAGAACGTAGCGAGCTACTGAGCCATGTGCGATCCACTCATCGGCGGACTGGTCTCCGGGGCGGCGTCGCTCATTGCGGGCTCTTCGGCACAGAAGGGCTATCAGGAAACCCAGGACGCCCAGAACCTGGCGAATATCCAGTGGGTCAACTACCAGAACCAGATCCACCACGAGCAGATGGTGAAGGAGGAGCAGGACCGGCAGATGGCGGAGAACGCTCGCCAGGACACGCTCCAAAAGGTCTCGCCACAGACGCAGCAGCAGGTCCAGCAGACCGAGCAGCAGCGCCTGAACGCCCTCTACAACAACCCCGGAGGGCAGAACCCGACGCCCAACCTTGACGTGAACAAGCCCAGTTCGCTCGCGCTTTCGGGAGAGCAGACCGGAAACACCCAGTTCGGGAACTCCCTGACTTCTGCCGTCAACAACGCCACGGCCGTCGCCAGGGGGCGCATCGCGGCGCTCGCCACCGCAGGTTCGTATGGGGGTTCGTTCGGGGGCCTGGGCTCCTACCTCCCTGAGCAATTCGCGCAGGGCGGCAACATCATCAATCTCGCGGACGCCATGCGGCGAGGCAACATCAGCACCTACGGCGTCGAGCAGCAGGTGCAACCGCAGAACTTCGTCGTCGGCCCAGGCACCACGCAGATGGCCAGTATCGCGCAGTCTCTGGGGGGCGCGGCGGGCTCGCTGATCTCGAAGGGCATAAGCGGTCTCGGCAGTGGTGGGGGCTGGGGCCTTGGCGGCGGCAGCATCGGCTACAACGCCTAGAGGCAGAACCATGCCCGTCCTGAGAATGCCTGAAGACAACACTCTCGCCCGGACCCTCGGGGGCCTGGGGGATATGTTCGGAAATCCGCGCGACCGGGCCCAGGCATACCTTCTCCAGCGCGAGATCTGGCTGAAGAACCTCGAACTCCAGCAACAGCAGAAGCTCTACGCGGCCCGCGACCTGGCCATCAGAGGCTACGGCACCTGGGTGCGGCCCGAGGCGCTGCCGCTCATCTCGACCGCGATCCTGCAAGGCGCCAGCCCCAAGGAGATCAACGACCTCGCCCAACGGAACATGAAGCAAGACCTGTTCGTGGATGATGCCTCTGACGCAGGCGACATCGAGAACCGCAATCGCTACTTCCGCATCACCGGGAACGTGTGGGACAAGCCCTATTCCATCGCTGCCGGCCCCCAGACGTCGGCGAAGCAGGCACAGCAGGTTCGGGAACAGGAAGCCGGCAAGGCCGGTGCCGTGAAAGGTGCCGAGACAAGCGCTCAGATAACGGCAGAACAAGCCGGAAGAAAGGTCTACATGGGCGTAGATGCGGTGGACCCGGCCACGCTCAAGAGAAATGCTGATCTCTATTTCCAAGTGAAAGGCGAATATCCTCCGGACGGCATCGCCCCGGCAGGCCCCATCACGGAATATTACAGGCGCCAGATCGCGGCCGGCGTGAAGGCCAACGACGCCGAGATCGCGGCCAACACCGAGGCCCGGATCAAGGGGCTCGATCCGACACATGTCTATCCGGCTCCCGGCGTCGTGCCGGCGCCTCAAGGACCGCCGGATGTCACGGGTCAGCGTCCAGGAGCACCTCAGGCCCAGCCCACCGGCCTGCCTCAGGCACCAGCTCAGGCACCAGCTCCAGCCCCGGCTCCAGCGCCTGCGCCCGCCGGCGTAGTTGCCGGCGGCGAGGGCGGGGCAACTCCTCGTCCGGCTCCGGCTCCGGCGGCTCCGGCTCCTCCCACGGCCCCCGCTCCTCCCACGGCTCCGGCTCCAGTGGCTCCGGCGGCTCCAGTGGCTCCGGCGGCTCCGGCGGCTCCGACGGCTCCGGAAGTTGTGAGAACCGAGGCACCATCGACCCTACCTGGAGGCTACGGGCTCCCTCGCACGGTCCAGACGACCGTTCCGGGGAGGTTCACGACATTCGGGGGTGGCGCCGACGAAGGCAAGGCGAAGATCGAAGATGAGCGTCGCACCGAGCTGAACGAAGCCGTTGCGCAAGGCAAGTCCGCGAGCACGCTCCTGACGAAGCTCAACGAGATCAAGCAGCTCACCGACTACATCAACGCCAACGGCGCAATCCCGCAGGCCGGTCTTGCGGTCGTCGGCGCCGTCGCCAGCCGCTACCATATCGCTCTGACTGACACGGCCAAGGCCAAGCAACTGCTCGACAACATCTATTCCAGCGAACTCCCGGACGTTCTGAAAGCCGCCGGTGTCCAGCGCGTCGCCGGCCCCGAGATCATGCAGTTCAAGGTCGTTCCAGGCACCTCGGACATGCCTCCTGCGGTCGTCAACGATATCATCGCCAGGCAGGCCGCCTTCGCCACCCAGATGGTCAATCGAGGCAACGAAGCCTATGCGGTGCTTCGCAGCGACGCCCCGATGTCGTGGGACGATTTCCAGAAAGCCGACCAGCAGCGCACGGCCGACGCAGCCCAGAACGTGAAGGACTTCCAGTCCAGATATGGCGGTCTCAGCGCAAAGCTGGCCATGCCCCAGTCCGTGCCTCAGGTGGCCGTGCCTTCGATGGGAACCATGCCGCCGACCGGAGGTGGTGGAGGTGGTGGTCCGCCGCAACCAGAAGGAGCACCGCCGCCAGTCGCACCGCCGGCGGCAGCACCGCCAGGCACGATCTCTCCCATGATCCAGTTCAACCTGGGCCCCAACGGGCTGCCAATCCAGGTCTCTCCGGACGCAGGCGGCTCAGTTACGAGGTGATCGGATGGCTCAAGTCGATCCCAGCTTGGCTGTCTCGCCCAGTGGCGGAGCCCTGGTCCCGCCGCCGTTTCCGTCGGATCCCGCCGCCGCCTACGCCGCCGCGCAGGCTGCCGCCGCCACGCCCGATGCGCCGCTGAAGCCTCTCCCGGCCCCGGCTCCGAATGCCACCTCGTTCGATCACGACTGGGCCGTCACCGGCCCGGGCACGCTGGACAAGGCTCCGCAGCCCAGCAACACGGACATTGCGCTGGGTGTGGTCAGGCAGATCCCGCTGAGCAACGGGAGAACGTTCAACTACAACCCCACCCAGTTCAACGACCAGCAGGCCGGTGCCCTGCGCGACATGATCGAGAAGAAACTGGACGCCGCCTACCAGCAGGAAGCCGTGACCACCGGCAAGCCCGTCGTCACGGCGAGCACGATCTATTCCTCGACCCGAAAATACCCGAACACCTATCCCATGTGGGTGCGGGCTCAGATCGACCAGGCAGGCGCCACGCCGGGCGTGCCTGAGAGCGGGGCCGGCAATTGGGCGAACCGGAACATCATCGAGCCCGTGGGAAATGCCGCCCTGCCGGAAGGGGTCACGGGCCCGGATCACCGCTTCACGGTCGCGGATGCCGGCGGAATGGCGGCGCGCGCAGCCATCGGCCGCGCGGCCTGGATGTATGATCTGCCGGCCTCGGGCATCAACGCGCTCCACGCGTATTTCGCTCCGGGCGGCAACCAGCCCCTGCCCCTGATTAGCGGCACAGTGCTTCAACAGCTCGGCATCCCCGAGATGTCGCCCGATGCGCCTGCGTGGCAGCAGGTCGCCGAAGCCGGCCTGTCAGGCATACGCGGCAGGGCGGCGCCAGCTACCGGCGGCGTAGTCGCCCGCACCCTGAAGGCCGCCGAGCCCGTCACTTCGAGCCTACTCCGGGGAGCCGCAAGCGTAGGTGCTGGCTACGGCGGCCAGATGCTCGCCGAAAGTGCGCTCGGGCCGAACGCCGGCCAGTTGGGCTCCTTCATCGGCGGAACCCTAGGCGCTGCGGCGCCCAGCGCTGCCCAAGTAGGTGTAAGACGCCTGATCGCAGCGGGT
>Ga0126373_10001852_pt1 | contig 15284 bp, 18 predicted proteins | sample PanSoiMetPlot_11_FD_92545 | JGI IMG/M metagenome (GOLD analysis project Ga0126373, IMG submission 92545) | Tropical forest soil microbial communities from Panama - MetaG Plot_11 | ecosystem: Environmental > Terrestrial > Soil > Tropical forest > Bulk soil | place: Panama | collected 2016-02-17 | reverse complement strand
TAGCTGAGCGGAGGCGCGCAGGCTGTGGTAGTGCCGCTCGGCTTGCCGGGCAGCCGCACCGGTCAGCGGAACGGGCTGGCCGGTGCTGGAGACGACCGCCGGGATAAATCGTGCCGTCACCGGCATGTTCTGTCGCAGCGTCAGTTCGAGCACGCCAGTCGCCGTGCTGTAGGAGTTCTCCCACCACAGGAAGTTGCCCATGCCGTAGGCAACGAACGTGTTATTGAGCCAGCCTGAGCCCTGCAGCATGTGCGCGTGGGAGCCAACGATGATCGTCGCGCCGGCCGCGGCGAGCTTGGGCGCAAGGGCAAGCTGGTTCGCGTCCGGAGACGACTGGCCCTCGGTTCCCCAGTGCATGAAGACGACGACAACGCTCGCAAGCCGTTTGGCCGCCCGGACGGCGTTGAGAGTGCGGCGCAGGTTGATGGCGTTGGCCTCACCCGCGCGAGATCTCGTCGCTACCCACGACGACGCCAGCTGCGCGACCTGCGATACGCCGACGAACGCGATCTTGGTGCCCTTGATCGTAGCCACGTACGGAGCCCAGGCCGCCGCGGCGTCGGTGCCGATGCCAATGTACGGCAGCCCCGATGCTTTCGCGGCCGCCAACGTGTCAGCCAGCCCCGTCTGGCCGTAGTCCTCCACGTGGTTGTTCGCCATGTTGACTAGACCCACGCCTGCCTCTCGGAGCGCAGCGAACGCAACCGGCGTCGTCCGGAAGTGAAAGGTCTTTGGCTGCGGCGTGCCGCGGCTGGTAACGGACGTCTCGAGATTCAGCGCGGCGAAGTCAGCCCGCTGCAGCACCTCGCTGATCGGCGCGAATGCAGTGGCCGGGTCCTTCAGCAGTGTCGCGGTGCGATCCTCGAAGTTCACATCACCAGCGAACGCCAGCGTGATGTCGGGCGAGGAAGTCGGCGTCGGACTGGGTCGGCTGGTATGGGCTGCTGGGTGCGGGGACGCAGTGCTACAGGCGGTCGGCGCCAGTGCCGCCGCGGACAACCCGGTCACTAGCACTCGCCTGGAAATCACGCGGCCAGCCTAGCTGTACGCCTCCCGCGGCGGCACGACTTCAACGGGCGGAACGATGTCGGCCGCCACCCCGAAGTCCCACAGCTCAACGACGGACCAAATCGGGTCGCCACCAGCTTCAGCATCAGTGCGCACGGAAATGCGCGCCGCCCGGTCAACTGAATCTAGCCACACCTCGGCCGGGATCTGGCTGAGCGCTCGATACGGCCCGGCGGGCACGGTGACCCCGGCCGAGAGCGCTGCATCCGCCCGGGTTAGGTCGATCGTCACGCCATAGCGTGTAGCGGCGCCACCGCGCACCACATCGTCCCCAAGGTCGACGGCGTCGCGAACGCCGAACAGCGCATCCAGCGGCCACAGCGGATCGTTGATTGTGCGCGGCCCGGCAGGGTCGCTTAGGAAGAATCCAGTCCACTTGTCGCCGACGTGCAGGTATGCGTTGGCGCCGTCGTAGATCATCTGCTGAGGCTCGCCAATCTCGCGAACCTTGTCGCCTTCGTGTCGCTCGATGAATTTAGCGGCGAGACCGACGGTGCCGAGCGGTATCTGCCACACAAGCGCTCGGCGCGTCGCGAAGTCCGCTATACCTTCGCAGCGCCGGTCTGCTTCGGCCGGAATCGGGGAGCCCTTCGACCATGCCGCGAACAACCGGGCGGTCCCTGCCGCCACGGTTCGGGCCGCGGCAGCCGCAACCCGGTCGGCGCTTGACATGCAGCCACGATACGTTCAGCCGCTATTGTTCGCGGCGCCGTTCCTGGCCGCGTTCGGGTTCTGCGCCCTAGTTCTCGGCTGGCATTCCGGCCGATCGTCCTCGACAGTGAGGAAGAAGAGGCGCTGGGCGAAGGTGGCCTGACGCCCACCGCAAGGCGCGCCCGGAACTCTAGCTTCAGGCGCCCTTGCGCAGCCGGTCGAGGGCCTCGGCCAAGATGGCGGCGCCGTCGGTGTCGTTGCGCCGCTCCTTCACGTAGGCCAGGTGCGTCTTGTAGGGCTCCGCGTGCGGTGGTGCGGGCGGGCTCGCCTCGTCCTGGCCGGCGGGCAGGCCACAGCGGGGGCAGTCCCAGAACTCCGGGATGGCCGCATCGGATGCGAAGCTGGGGACCGTCTCGTGCCCGTTACAGCACCAGAAAGAAACGCGGACCCGCGGTGCCGCCTCGCCGCGCTCGGCCTCACCCATGGGCCCAGCCCCGACACGGCTGCCGCGAATGGCGTTGCCACTACTCACTGCTCACCCCTTGTACCCGCCGACGACATTGCCGGGATCACTTCTTCAGCAGGATCCCGAGCACGACGATGCTGATGAACCAGATGATGCCAGTGAAGATCGTGATCCGGTCGAGGTTCCGCTCAACTACGGACGACGAGCCTAGCGAGGACGAAATGCCGCCGCCGAACAGGTCGGACAGGCCGCCGCCCTTGCCCTTGTGCAGCAGGACGAGCAGGACCATCAGTAGGCTTGTGATGATCAAGATCACAGAGAATGCGATAACCACTGGGTTCTACTCGTCTCTCACTTGAGGGCCGCGCTCTGATCACGATACCGGCAGATCTTGACGAAATCGCCGGCATCCAGGCTCGCGCCCCCGACAAGTGCACCGTCGATGTCCGGCTCGGCCATGATCGCAGGCATATTGTCGGGCTTCACTGATCCGCCATACAGGATACGCGCACCAGCAGCCACCGCGTCCCCGTGAACGGCTGAAATCCGGTTCCTGATGGCTCGGCAAACTTCTTCGGCGTCGGCCGGCGTGGCGACCTCGCCGGTGCCGATCGCCCAGATCGGCTCATAGGCGATGACCAGCTGGGACACCTGCTCGGCCGACAATCCCGCCAGGCCACCGTCAAGCTGGCCGAGGACATAGGCCAGGTGGTCGCCTGCCTGCCTGACCTCGAGCGGTTCGCCGATACACAGGACCGGGGTCATATCGTGCCGGAGAATGGCCCGAACCTTCGCGTTGACCAGCGCGTCATCCTCGTGGTGGTACTGACGCCGCTCCGAGTGCCCGGCCAGGACGAACAGGCAGCTCAGCTTCGCCAGCATCCGGCCGGAGATGTCGCCGGTGTACGCCCCATCCTCATGCGGGGATACGTCCTGGGCGCCGTGGCCCAGCCGCAGCTTGTCCCCGTCGATCAGCGTCTGGACGCTGCGCAGCGCGGTGAAGGGCGGCAGCACGGCGATGTCGGCCGCAACGTAATCCTTATCGGTCAGTCCCCAGCCAAGCTTCTGGGTCAAGGCGATGGCCTCGAAGTGGTTATTGTGCATCTTCCAGTTGCCGAGGATCAGCGGCTTCCTGGCGTCCTTGGCGGTCACTCCAGCGCCGCCAGCCCTGGCAGGGTCGTGCCCTCAAGGAACTCCAGGCTGGCCCCGCCCCCCGTCGAGATGTGGCTGAAGCCATCTTCGGGCAGTCCGAGCTGCCGGACCGCGGCCGCCGAGTCGCCGCCGCCGACCACGGTCAGGCCGGGCAGCGAGCTGATCGCCTCGGCGACCGCCCTGGTGCCTGCGGCGAAGGCGGGGAACTCGAAGACGCCAACCGGCCCGTTCCAGAACACGGTCGCGGCGTCGGCCAGCTTGGCTGCGAACAGCTCCCTGGTGGCGGGGCCCATGTCCAGACTCTCCCGGTCGGCTGGGAACGCGGTCACGGGGTACACCTCGTGCTCAGCGTCCGGGGCAAAGTCCACAGCACCAACCAGATCAACGGGCAGGACAAGCTCGACACCGCGGTTGGCCGCGTCCGCCATGACTTTCCGGACATCCTCGAGCCGGTCTGCCTCGAGCAACGACTTCCCGACCTCGTAGCCCTGGGCCTTCAGGAAGGTGTAGGACATGCCCCCGCCGATAAGGATGCGATCCGCCTTATCGAGCAGGTTGGCGATGACGGCGAGCTTGTCGGACGGCTTGGCGCCGCCGAGCACGACGACGTACGGCCGGGCCGGGTGTTCCAGCTGCTCAAGGACCGCTACCTCGGCTTGGACGAGATTCCCCGCTGCGTGCGGCAGCAAGGCGGGGACGTCATACACGCTGGCGTGCTTGCGGTGCAGGGCCCCGAACCCGTCGGCGACGTAGACGTCGGCCAGGGCTGCCAGCCGGCCTGCCAGCTCGGCCCGCACGGCGTCGTCCTTGCTGGTTTCGGCCGGCTCGAACCTGATGTTCTCCAGCATGGCGACATCGCCATCGGCGAGGCCAGCCGCAAGAGCGCGAGCCGAATCGCCCGCGACGTCGCGGGCGAGGGGAACCGGGGTGCCCAGCAGTTCGGACAGCCGGGCGGCTACTGGCGCCAGCGACGGGCCTGACGCCCGGTCGGCATAGGTGTCGCCCTTCGGCCGCCCGAGATGCGCGGTGATCAGCACCCGGCCACCCCGTTCCCGCAGGATCTGGATCGTCGGGACACTGGCCCGGATCCGGCCGTCGTCGGTGATCGTGGTGCCGTCGAGCGGCACGTTCAGGTCGGCGCGGAGCAGCACGACCTTCCCTGCGACGTCGAGGGAATCGAGCCCATTCATGACCGGACGGAGAGGTTCGATCCGACCAGGCCCGTGCCCACCAACACCGCCAGGTCGGCGAGGCGGTTCGAATACCCCCACTCGTTGTCGTACCAGCCGATGACCTTTACCTGGTCGCCGAAGGCCATGGTCAGCTTCGAGTCGAACGTGCAGGAGTACGGCGTGCCGACGATGTCCGACGACACGATCGGGTCCTCCGTGTAGTGCAGGTAGCCCTTCAGCGGGCCGTCGGCAGCGGCCCGGTAGGCGGCGTTGACCTCGTCGATGGTGACCTCGCGGTCCAGCTGCACCACCAGATCGGTGACCGAGCCGTCCATGACGGGCACCCGCATCGCCAGGCCGTCAAGCTTGCCCTTCAGTTCCGGCAGGACAAGCGCCGTGGCCTTAGCCGCGCCTGTCGTGGTCGGGATGATGTTTTGCGCCGCGGCCCGGGCCCGGCGCAGGTCCTTGTGCGGGAAGTCGAGGATGACCTGGTCATTGGTGTAGGCGTGGATTGTCGTCATCAGGCCCTTGCGGATCCCGAAGCTGTCGTTGAGCACCTTCGCCATCGGGGCGACGCAGTTCGTCGTGCAGGAGGCGTTGGAGATGATCGAGTGCAGCGCCGGGTCGTACTTGTCGTCGTTGACGCCCATCACGATCGTGATGTCTTCGCCCTTGGCCGGCGCCGAGATGATCACCTTGCGAGCGCCGCCCGCCAGGTGCTTGGCCGCCTCCTGTGCGCTCGTGAACCGCCCGGTCGACTCGATCACGACGTCGACGCCCAGTTCGCGCCACGGCAATTCGGCCGGGTCCCGCTCGGCCAGCATCTTGATGGAGTGCCGCCCGACCCGGATCGTGTCGCCATCGGCGATGACGTCCTCGGGCAGCGTGCCGAGGAGCGTGTCGTACTTCAGCAAGTGGGCGCACGTGGCCAGGTCACCGAGGTCATTCGCCGCGACGATCTCGATGTCGCTGATGCCGGCCGCGTGGACGGCCCGCCAGAAGTTCCGCCCGATCCGACCGAACCCGTTGATCCCTACCCGGACACTCACCGCGTTCCCTCTCCCTTACGCACGCCAAAGTCGCCGTTCGAACCCTACTAGCAGCTACGACCGGTTACGGCACCAGCATGTCTGCGGTCAGCGTCGCTTCGGTGTTGGGCACTCCGAGCTCCAGCGCACGCCTGTCGGCGAGCGCGAGCAGGCGCCGGATCCGGCCGGCGATCGCGTCTTTTGTCAGGGCAGGCTCGGCCAGCTGGCCAAGCTCCTCGAGGCTCGCCTGCCGGTGCTTGATCCGCAGTTCGCCCGCCACGATGAGGTGCTCGGGCGCCTCAGGCCCCAGTATCTCGAGCGCGCGCTCGACCCGGGCTCCGGCCGCGACCGCAGCCCTGGCGCTGCGGCGCAGGTTGGCGTCGTCGAAATTGGCGAGCCTGTTCGCTGTCGCGCGAACCTCACGGCGGATCCTCCGCTCCTCCCACGCCAGCACGCTGTCGTGCGCGCCGAGCCTGGTCAGCAACGCGCTGATCGAGTCACCGTCGCGCACGACGACCCGGTCTATGCCGCGGACGTCGCGTGCCTTGGCGTGGATCTTGAGGCGCCGGGCCGCACCGACCATCGCCAGCGCGGCCTCGGGGCCCGGGCAGGTCACCTCCAGCGACATCGACCGGCCCGGCTCGGTCAGGCATCCGTGGGCCAGGAAAGCGCCGCGCCACGCGGCCTCGCAGTCGCAGGTAGTGCCAGAGACCACCTGGCGCGGCAAGCCACGGACTGGACGGCCTCGACTGTCCACCAGGCCTGTCTGACGGGCGAGGCTCTCACCGTCGGAGTGAACGCGCACCACGTACCGGTTGCCCTTGCGCAGTCCGCCTGGGGCGAGTACCACCAGGTCGGAAGCGTGCCCGAACACCTCGGCGATGTCCTTACGCAGGCGGCGAGCCGCGGCCCCGGTGTCGAGCTCGGCCTCCACCACGATGCGCCCGGCCGCTAGGTGCAGACCACCGGCGAATCGCAGGATGGTCGACACCTCGGCCTTACGGCAGCAGGGCTTCAGCACGCTTACCCGGCTGAGCTCATCCTTGACCAGGCTCGTCAGCGCCATCGTCTCACTCCCCCTCAAAAATCTGCGCGAACGTGCCCGCCAGCCGCCGCGGGTCGTGCCGCGGCGACCCGTCGCCGACGGCCAGATCGGCCACCACAAGCCGGGCGCCGAGCCGACTGGCCGCCTTCTCAAGCTCCGCGGTTGCGCCGTGCACTGTCGTCCGGTCGGCGAGCACGACGTCGATCGTCAGATCTGGTGCGTGGTCTGCCAGGACCTCCAGGTGGGCGTGCGGCGAAAACCCCTCGGTCTCACCGGGTTGTGGCGCCAGATTCAGCGCTACCAGCCTCCGCGCTTTGGTCCCTACCAGCGCCGCGGCTAGCTCCGGAACCAGCAAGTGCGGCAGCACGCTGGTGAACCACGAGCCAGGCCCGAGCACCACCCAGTCCGCCGCCCCGATCGCCTGCACGGCTTCCGGGCACGCGGGCGGATCGGCGGGTATTAGCGATACCGACCGTACCCGTCCTGTCGTCGTCGCGCAGGCCACCTGACCCACAGTGATAGTCAGCTCGTCCGGCCTGTCCGGATCTGCACCTTCTACCTCGGCCACGAGATCCAGCGGAACAGCCGCCATGGGCAGCACCCGGCCATGCGCGCCCAGCAGCCGGGCGACCCAGTCCAGGCCCTGGACCGTGTCGCCGAGCAGTTCCCACAGCGCCACGATGAGCACATTGCCGACCGCGTGACCGGCCAGCCCGTCCGTGTCGCCGGCGGTGTCCCCAATACCGGGGTCGTCCGCGCTGCCGAACCGATGCTGGATCACCTTGCTCCACGTCGTGCCCCAAGCGTCGTCACCGCACAACGCGGCGAGCGCCATCCGCAGATCACCCGGCGGCAGGACGCCGAACTCGCGGCGCAGGCGTCCGCTGGAGCCGCCGTCATCGGCCACGGTGACGATCGCGGTGAGATCCCGAGTTACCCGGCGCAGGCCCGACAACGAGGCATACAGTCCGTGACCGCCGCCGAGCGCCACGACGCGCTGGCTACGCGGCCTGCCTTGCCGGTCGAGGTCCACCTACTCGCGGCCTAGGTCGCGGTGGCTGACCTGGATGCCGGGCCAGGTCTTGGACAGACGGGCAGCCATCTCTTCAGCGATCGCGACGCTGCGATGCTTTCCGCCGGTGCAGCCAACGGCGAGCAGCACGAAATGCCGACCGGAACGGTCGTAACCCGCCAGCGCGATGTCGACAGCACGGACGAATGCGTCGACGAACTCTCTGGCGCCCGGCTGGTTCAGCACGTAATCGATGACGGGCGTGTCGAGGCCAGTCTGCGGGGCCAGCTCCGGTATCCAGTGCGGGTTGGGCAGGAACCGGCAGTCCGCGACCATGTCGGCGTCCACTGGCAGGCCGTACTTGAAACCGAACGACACGACGCTGACGCGCAGGGCAGTCTCCGCTTCAGTGGCGAACGCGTCACGCATCCGGGAACGAAGCTCGTGCACGTTCAGCTGCGAGGTGTCGAGCACGAGGTCAGCCTCGGCTCGCATGCCCTGGAGCAGCTCCCGTTCCGCGGCGATGCCGTCGGCCACGCGGGCGCCTTCCTGGAGCGGGTGGGGGCGGGAAACGCTGTCGAACCTGCGGACGAGCGTCTCGTTCGAAGCTTCGAGGAACACGACGAACGGCCGGATGCCGCGCGCGTTCAAGTCACTGATCGCGGACTTCAGGTCAGTGGAGAACGCGCGGCTGCGGATGTCGACGACCGCCGCCAGCCGCGGCACTGCTCCCCTGGCCCGCCTGGCCAGGTCGGCCATCAGCGGCAGCAGGTCGGCTGGCAGGTTATCGGCCACGAACCAGTCGAGGTCTTCCAGCGCCTTGGCCGCCGTGCTGCGCCCGGCGCCCGACAGCCCGGTGATGATGACGATCTCTTGCTGCTCGAGCTCTCCTGCGCCGTCGTCAGTGCTCATTGTTGGTCCCCCCGTGCAACGCCTGGTGCACTGCCTCCGCTGTCCGCAGCCCGAATCCAGGCAGGGCGGCGATCTCGTCTACTGTCGCCGCGCCCAGCTTGCGCACGGAGCCGAACTGCCGCAGCAGCGTAGCCCGCCGGGCCGGCCCGAGGCCAGGCACGCCGTCCAGCTCGCTCGCCTTCAGCGCGGCCGACCGCTTGGCCCGGTGGTACGTGATCGCGAACCTGTGGGCCTCGTCGCGGATGCGCTGCAGTAGGTACAAGCCCTCGCTGCTGCGCGGCATGATGACGGGTCCGTCCTCGCCCGGCAGCCAGACTTCTTCAAGCCGCTTGGCCAGGCCGCACACCGCGACGTCGACGACGCCTAGGTCCTCAAACGCACGGACCGCAGCGCCGACCTGCGCTGGTCCGCCATCGATCACCAGCAGGTTGGGCGGGTAGGCGAATTTACGTCGCGGCTCCGGGTCGCCCGGCGGCAGCTCGTCCGGGTCAGCGGTCGCCGTCGCGGCCTGCTCGTCCAGATACCGCCGGAACCGCCGGGTAATGACCTCGTAGATGGCCGCCACGTCGTCGGTGGCCCCCCTGATGGCGAACCGGCGGTATTCCGCCTTGCGCGCCAGGCCATCCTCGAAGACGACCATCGACGCGACCACGTGGGTGCCCTGCAAGTTGGACACGTCGTAGCTCTCGATCCGCAGCGGCGCCTCATCGAGGCCAAGTGCTTCCTGGATCTCGTTGAGCGCCACGCTCCGGGTCGTCAGGTCGCTCGCCCGGCGTGTCTTGTGCAGAGCCAGCGACTCGCCTGCGTTGCGAGCGACGGTGTCGAGGAGCGCGCGCTTGTCGCCGCGTTGCGGCACCCGAAGGCTCACCCGACCACGACGGCGGTTGCCGAGCCACTCCTCCATCGCGGCAGCGTCGGGCGGCAGCGCGGGCACCAGCACCTCGCGCGGAATGCGAGTCGGGGACGCGTCGTCACCGACTGGGTCCTCGTCGTAGACCTGGCCGAGAAAGTGCTCGACGAGCTCACCCGTTGTGATGTCCTCGACCTTGTCCACCACCCAGCCGCGCTGGCCCCGGACGCGCCCGCCGCGCACGTAGAAGACCTGGACAGCGGCTTCGAGCTGGTCTTCGGCCAGCGCGATCACATCCGCGTCGGTACCGTCCGGGAGCACCACGGCCTGCTTCTCCAGGGCACGCTCGAGTGCCTGGATGTCGTCACGCAACCGAGCCGCCCGCTCGTACTCCTCGGCCGCTGCGGCCTCGCGCATCTCCGTTTCGAGCCGCTTGATGAACCGGCCAGTCTGGCCGGCCATGAAGTCGCAGAACTCTTCGGCCAGCTGCCGGTGATCCGCAGCGGTGATCCGGTCGACGCACGGGGCCGAGCACTTGCCGATGTAACCGAGCAGGCACGGTCGGCCGATCTGGCCGGCGCGCTTGAAGACCCCCGCCGAGCACGTCCGGACCGGGAAGACTCGTAGCAGCGTGTCAACGGTGTCCCGGATCGCCCACGCGTGCGAGTACGGACCGAAGTACCGCACGCCGCGGCGCTTGGCCCCGCGCATGACCTGGACCCGCGGGTACTCCTCGTTCATCGTCACGGCCAGGTAGGGGTAGCTCTTGTCGTCGCGGTACCGGACGTTGAACTTCGGATCGAATTCCTTGATCCAGGAGTACTCGAGCTGGAGCGCCTCGACTTCGGTGCCGACCACTGTCCAGTCGACCCGCGCCGCCGAGCGCAGCATCGACTGGGTGCGCGGATGCAGGCCGACATAGTCGGCGAAGTACGAGTTCAGGCGCGACCGCAAGCTCTTGGCCTTGCCGACGTAGACGACCCGGCCGCGTTCGTCTCGGAACCGGTAGACGCCAGGCGACTCGGGAATGGAGCCGGGCGCCGGCCGGTAACTCGCCGGATCTGCCACGACTCAACTCTATGGCTACTCCCCGGCCCCGGCGTGCGCCGCGCGCAGGAGCTCAAGCACCTCAGACTCTCGGTATCGCCGGTGGCCGCCCAGCGTCCGTACGGACGTCAGCCTGCCGTCCCGAGCCCACCTGGTGACCGTCTTGGGATCGACGCGGAACATTGCGGCTACCTCTGCGGGCGTCAGCAGCCGCTCGGCATCCGGGACTGTCCTACCGCTCATCCGGACCGCCTTCCAACGAAACTTCTTAATAGCCGTATACCGCAAAAAACAGGTCGGCTAACCTTCGGCGGCTCGCGAGTACTCGGCCGGTGCGAAGACGACCACCACGGCTAGGTCTTCGGCTATGTCGGTAAATCGGTGCACTTCGTCAGCGGGCACGTAGATCACCGAGCCCGGCCGGACCTCGGCCTCCTGCCCCCCAGCCACCAGCCTGGCCCGGCCTGCGGTGACGATGTAGATCTCGTCTTCAGTATGCGGTGACTGCTCGTCGGTGCCCCCGGCCGGGATGCAGTACGTCCCGACGCTGAGATCGGCGACCCGCAGCTGCTCGACCCAGGTCACCCCCGCTGGCGCAGCGCAGTCGCCAGCCCCGGCTATGACTCTCACTCCGCTCCATCCTGCGGATCACGCCACATGAGCCACAGCGTAGGGCCACCGCCGGGAATGCTGACCTCCCCGATGACGCGGAAGCCGTGTCGCTCGTAGAACGGCACGTTCCGCTCATTGCTTGATTCCAGATACGCGGGAAGGCGGTCGGCGTCGCAGTGGGTCAGGCGCGAACGGACCAGCTGACCGCCAACGCCGGTACCTTGCGCCGGCGGATCGGTGCCGATGCCGGACAGGTACCAGTGCGGCCTTGTCGGGTGGACGCGCATCAGCGCGCCGTAGGTGGTGCTCGCGACGGCCATCCGGGATCCGAGCCGGACCGCCACGCCCGGGAGCTGGATGAGCTGCCGCCACAACGGCTGCCGCCACAAGCCGGGCGGGAGCCACACCGCGCAGCCCAGCACGGTGCCGCCGTCGCGCACCGCAACCTCCGTACCCGCATATCGGAACGTGCCGCGGAGCGAGGAAGCGAAGAAGGCTGGCAGCCGGCGGCGCCGCATCGCCTCGTCCGGGAAGATCCACATCATCACCGGATCCGCGTCAAACGCGCGGGCAAGCGTCGCGACCGTGGCGCTCATATCGGCGCGCACGAACGGGCGGACCGTGCTGGGTCCGCTGCTCGTCTGCGTCACCATCGCAGGCTACTCCCGGCGTCAGCCAACGAGGATGACCTCAAGCGTGCGGGGACCTCGTTAACGGTCACCGGCGCGAAAGCGCCGGAAATTGGTGAGCATTGTGAGGCAGTTCGCGAACAGCACGAACCGCGTGATGCTACCCACGGTAGAGTGCACAGCCCGGCCCCCTGTGTGCAGGAGCGTCTCGTCACGGCTGCAGTCCTCGTCACGATTGGCACGCTCACGTCAGCAGCAGCGCTGGCGTGGCTGTACCTGCTGACGCTGCACGGCGGCTACTGGCGCACGAATCGCTGGCTGCCCCCGGCCGGTGACCGCGCGGCGCCGTCGATGACACTGCCGTCGGTGACGGCCGTCATCCCGGCCCGGAACGAGGCCGACATCCTCCCCGCCTGCCTGCCAACGCTGCTGGCGCAGGATTACGAAGGCCGGTTCCGCGTCGTTGTGGTCGACGACGACAGCACCGACGCAACCGGCAAGATCGCGGCCGCGATGAGCGGGCCGCACTACGACGTCGCGGTTGTGGGGGCCCGCCCGACACCGCCCGGCTGGGCCGGGAAAGTCTGGGCAATGTCCGAGGGCACGCAAGCCGCCGTCTCCGACTATCTCCTCTTCACCGACGCGGACATTGCGTACGCCCCTGGCACACTCGGCCGTCTCGTACGCGCAGCCACAGACGGTCGGTTCGCCATCGTGTCTCAGATGGCCCTGCTCCGCACAAGCAACCCACCGGAGAAGCTGCTGATCCCGGCCTTCGTCTATTTCTTCGCGCAGCTGTACCCCTTCGCCCGCGTCGACCAGCCGCGATCCCGGACGGCGGCCGCTGCCGGCGGCTGCATGCTCGTCCGCGCCGACGCGCTAGCCGCGGCCGGCGGACTGGCGTCGATCCGCGGCGCACGGATCGACGACGTCGCGCTCGGCAAGCTGCTCAAGGGCGCCGGCGGCCGCTGCTGGCTTGGAGTCACAACCGACGTTCGCAGCATGCGGCCTTACGACCGCCTCGCCGACATCTGGAACATGGTCGCGCGCAGTGCCTACACCCAGCTGAATTACTCCGTTGCCCGAACTGCCGCCGCGGTACTGGGCCTGGCCTGGCTTTACGTGCTGCCGCCGGTAGCCGCGCTTGCAGGACTCGCGCTGCTGGCGTTCGGCGCCGACTCGGCCACGGCGGGCTGGCTGGCCGGCGCGGGCCTGGCCGGCTGGCTCCTCATGGCCGTCAGCTACGTGCCGATACTGCGCCTGTATCGGCTATCGCCGCTTCGTGGCCCGAGCCTTCCGCTCGTCGCCGCGATATACGCGGCCATGACCGCGGACTCGGCGCGCCGTCATCATCGCGGCCGCGGCGGCGAGTGGAAGGGCCGCACGATCCCGGCCGCGGGTGGTTCGGACGGCGCTGCTACCCCGTAGAGAGAAGGACAGCGACGGACCGGGACGTAAAGGCCAACTGGGCGGGGGATCCCGTCGGGTCTCTCGTTCAGTGGCTGTACGAGTGGGTTGTGTCGATGCTCCAGCCATCGGTGGTGCGGGTCCCCGACGTGCGCGGGGAGTACGCGGGCGTAGCCCGGCATCAGCTCCGCCTGCGCGGACTCCGCGCGAGAGCGATCGAGCCAGCCGGGCCGGTCATCGGAAGTCGGGTGCGCGCCCAGGACCCAGCTCCGGGAACCAATGCCAAGCGGGGCACTGTCGTAAGGCTGTACCTCGTGCCCGAGGATGGCGTCGAGTACGCGGTCTAGCGGTCAATTCGGCTGACTGCCCGCGTTACAGGTGGTCCGCCAGCCAGGCGTGAACTTCGGGAACCCGGTGCTCAAGCAGGGTCAGGTGCCCGTCGTTGTCGAGCAGCCGCGCCTCGACGCCGGGGATATGCGCCGCTAGCCACTCACCGTGGCCGAACGGCACGAACTTGTCTTCCCTGCCGTGCATCAGCAGGACCGGGATCGTGATATCGGCCACGTCGAATCCCCACCGGTTGATGATGCAGGCGTCGTCCCACCAGCCCTGGCTGCCCTGCGCGAGGCCGTCTCTCATCGAGGACGAAAGGAACTTGGCCAGTTCGCCGGTCAGCACCGCCGCATCTGTCGGCGTGAGAAGTGAAGCGAGGGCGTTGGCGAGGTCGTCGGGCGACGCGGCGAGGAAACCGTCACGATCCTCTTCGGTTTTTGCCCATGCCGCCGCCTGGTCGGCCAGGTAGAGACGCGTGTCGTCGGCGTTGTCCTGCCCCATGCCGTCGAAGTAGTCGAGACCGTCGGCGCCGAACGGGGCAGGCGAGGCTAGCGATGCGGCGGCCGGCACGAGATCAGGGAGCAGCGCCGCGCAGGCGAGTACGTGCGGACCCCCACCAGATATGCCCCACATGGCGAGTCTGTCGATGCCGAGCTCGGCGCAAATCGCGCGAACGTCGGCGGCGCAGTCCGCAGCGGTTCGACCTGGCTGTGGTGAGGAGTCGCCGTAGCCGGGCCGGTCGTAGCAAATGAGCCGCAGCCCGCGATCGGCCGCATCCTGCTGGTGGGGGCCGTAGATGCGGCGGGAGTTGGGAGTGCCCATGTGAATCAGCACCGGCCGACCGGCTGGGTCGCCGGCTTCCTCGACAGAAAGGGTGCGACCGTCGGGCGTGCGAACTGTGCGCTGCATGCTGTCAGACTATGGTGGAGTTGGCGGCGGAAGGGGCGCGATATGCGCAAGCGAGTCAGGTGTGACTGCGGCTGGTCCTTTGAAGGTGACGACGCCGAGTTGATCGCCGCGGTGCAGGAGCACGGCCGGACCGCCCACGCGATGGACGTGACGGCCGAGCAGGCGCTGGCGATGGCCGAGCCGGTCTAAGCCAGCGTGAGGGTTCAACCCGAGCTGCGTGCCTTCACTGTCGAAGGCCCGGTCCAGGCCGAAATCATGGTGCTGGCGCTCGTCGCGGGCGAGCTCGTGCTGACCGGGCCGTGCGGCGCGGCGCCGTGGTACGTGGAAGTCGCCCAGGACGCCGACCCGATGGCAGTCGTCGCCGCGATCAGCCGGCGGAACGTCGGCGAGCCGGCGGTCGTCCACTCGACTTCCTGGCGGCATGCTCGCGGCGGAGTGGTTTTGACGTTCGTCGTCGTCTTCGACGCCGCTGCCATCGATGGCCTGGCGACTGCGCCCGTGCGGCGACACGAGCTGGCCCGCGGTGAGGCCACGACGGCACCTCGGCAAATATTGGCTGGGCCTGTCATCGAGCACGGCTTGCGCCACCTTGCCTGGCTGGCTCGCGACGACGCCGCGGTCGCAGCGGCTCTGCCGGTGGGCTGGCTCGCGGCGCTTGACGGCTACGTCCCCGAGCCGTTCCGTCACTTGTGACCAGACGATAAAAAGCATTCGCGGCGAACGCATTCAGCGCGCAAAGCTAGGTTCCCATGGGGTCGATCGTGTGGGGTCCGGAACTGGCCGAGGTGTACGACCGAACGTACGCGGCGAAGTTCGAGCCGACAGAGCTAACTCCGATCGTGGGTCTGCTCACGGAGTTGGCTGACGGCGGCCAGGCGCTGGAATTCGCCATTGGTACCGGCCGGGTGGCGCTTCCGGTGCGCGCGGGCGGGATCCGAGTGCATGGCCTCGAGTTGTCGCCGCACATGGCAGCGCGGCTGGCCGCCAAGCC
>Ga0126373_10001851_pt1 | contig 15287 bp, 12 predicted proteins | sample PanSoiMetPlot_11_FD_92545 | JGI IMG/M metagenome (GOLD analysis project Ga0126373, IMG submission 92545) | Tropical forest soil microbial communities from Panama - MetaG Plot_11 | ecosystem: Environmental > Terrestrial > Soil > Tropical forest > Bulk soil | place: Panama | collected 2016-02-17 | reverse complement strand
GAGCAGATAGGCGGTATCCATGCAAGCGCTCCTATGGAATGTCTCGATTTGGTCTCCGAACAATGTTTGGCTCGACAGCCGTGCCGCTGTCAATGAAATTGGCGTGGGCGGCTCGATGATTGCTTTGCAAGGCTCGGCTGCACAATCTGAATCAAGTTTCCGCAGGTGTCGTCCAAGACGACGACGGTAACCATCCCCATCTTGGCAGGCTTGGTCTTAAACCTGACACCGAGCTTCTCTAGCCTTTCAAATTCTCTTTCCATATCCGCCACCGCGAACGCGGCCAGCGGGATCCCGGCCTCGTACAGCGCCTGCTGATAAGTCTTCGCCGGTGTAAAGCGCGTCGGCTCCAGTAGAAGTTCTACACCCTCCGGGCCATCCGGCGAAATCAGCGTAAGCCAGCGGTCAGCTCCCATGGGAATATCGGCCTTCTTCAGAAAACCCAGTATCTCGGTATAGAAGTGAAGCGCCTTTTCCTGATCCTGCACCAACACGCTCGTGAGACTAATCTTCACTGGAAACCTCCTTTCTTCTCAAGATCGTTGCCGAAAGCACCGAGGCTACAAGCCCGACCGGGAATGCCTCCGCGAAGGCAACTATGGCATTCGTCGCCGGCCTGTCGTAGAGCCTCTTGAGCTTGCCCGCTAGCTCCGCCGTTTGTGCGATTTTCTGGTCGCTACCACCAGAATCTTTCGCCCGCGTGATCATGCAGGCCGTATACCGCTCTCCAAGGTCTGGAAAAACCTTGAAATAGAGGACCTGAAATGTCACCACGTGACAGGCTGATGAGATCAACGTAATGAGCAATCCCACGGCCAGCCCCTGCCCAAAACCCAATTGCCCACCATTTGATTTCTCACGGAACCATCTCACCCCCAGAAACACCAGGAAGGCTGAAAGGGCGATGGAGGTATACCCAAGAATGTCGCCCTTTCGGTAGTCCGTGGAGTTTACGTAAGGAATTGTTCCCAGCAGGAGTGCGGCGGAAACTACGCCCGAGACGAGTCCGAACACAACGGCTATCCTTTTCACCTGAGCATACCTCCTCTGCAAAAAAATTCTCGCCGCAATGGTACGCAATCTAGGCTAATTGTGTGTGCCTTGTCGTCACCCTTTCGAATGATTTCGCGTCTCGGAAGCAAAAGTCGCCCCTTCGGGTGAGGGGAGGGCTATGGAATCAGTCGCGCCGCCTTGCCTACCAGGACGGCTTGCGTACGTCGTTTCGCTCCAAGCTTTTCAAAAAGCCTGCCCGCATGCGTTTTCACCGTATTTTCGCTGACGAACAGCCGCCCGGCAATTTCTCTCGTGCTTAGTCCTTCGGCAATTAATGCAAGAATCTCGAGCTCTCGCGGGGTGATCCGGAGTTCAGCCATGCGCTCCTTGTTTGGACGAAACGGGCCATCAGCCGGTGGCACCGCCGACTCAACGGCCGTTTCTCTCCGTCGGAGCGTGAGACCGAGCCAAACTCCCGCGCTGGCAAACAGGATTCCCAAGATTACCCCGTAAATCTCGACGGAGTGCTCAACGACCAGGAAGCGATATTCCGTGACCATCAGAGCCGAGAGCAGGAGGCCGCTGCATAGCCCGAAGAGTGCAACCTCCCTGATTGCTCGCCCGAGAGGTTTCGTAGCGAATTTTTTTGCACTCCCCATGGCAGGTGCAATTATAGCGAATCGTCGGATTTCGGCTCTCCGCGCAGCCGCCACGCCGTATAGGTTGCGATGCCGCAGGACGCTTGCTTTCGTTTCGGCGTCGCGCACAGGCGAGGGCTGACGCTGTTTCCGGTGATCGGCGTCCTCCCTCTTAGAGCTCGTACTCCAGAAAAGGTCGCTCGCGAGGCCTTCCGTGCAACGGCCTTCGGCAAATCGAAGCGCACTCGCTCGGCCTCTGCGAAGCGCAGTGCAGGCTCCTCGCGAGTTGCTGTCCGAAGGTGGCTAGGGTAAGGTGTGACGGTGGCCCGCGCAAAACGTCAGGCTTCCAAGTCGCGATTGCTCGTCATCGTCTGCTTCGCACTTACGAGTTTAGGCGCTAACGGTCAGACTTCCAGCCGAGCGGAGTGGCCAAACTATGGAAACGACCCGGGCGGCATGCGGTATTCACCGCTAACTCAGATCAACCGCGACAATGTGTCGAAACTCAAGGTCGCGTGGGTGTATCACACTGGCGACGTTTCAGATGGGAAGAAATACCCACGCAGGAGCGAATTCGAATCCACGCCCATTTTTGTCGATGGCACGCTATACCTAACAACAGCCTTTAACCGGGTCGTCGCGCTTGATCCCCTAAGTGGCAAAGAGCGCTGGACATTCGACCCAAAGATCAATCTAGGATCAAGATACTCCGAAGGGCTGATGAACCGGGGAGTATCCACGTGGCTCGACACCGGGCGGAAGCCGGACGCAGAGTGCCGGAGGCGAATCTTCCTGGCAACCATCGACGCTCGTCTGATGGCATTGGATGCGGCTTCCGGAAAACCCTGCAGGGACTTCGGTGATGCCGGTCAGCTTGATTTGACCCGTGGAATTGTCAATATCATTCGCGCGGGAGAATACGAAGAAACTTCGCCGCCTGCCATAATCGATGACCTGGTTGTCGTGGGCTCGGCTATTGCCGACAATGATCGCGTTGACAGCCCTAGCGGATTGGTGCGCGCGTTCGACACTCGAACCGGCGAGCTGCGGTGGAAATGGGAATCTCTCCCCGCAGCCCTGGCTCCGACCGGCGCGGGCAACGTCTGGTCAATGATCTCCGTAGACGCGGCACGGAACCTCGTATTTGTGCCGACTGGTGCGCCAAGTCCTGATTACCATGGTGCGAAACGGCCCGGAGATGACAAGTGGGCAAACTCTGTCGTCGCACTCCGCGGTAAGGATGGCAGGTTCGTATGGGGGTTTCAGCTGGTCCATCATGATCTTTGGGATTACGACACAGCCTCCCAACCGCTGCTGGCAACCTTGCACCGCAACGGATCAGACCTGCCCGTGGTCATTCAAGGCAACAAGACTGGCAATTTGTTTGTTCTTGACCGAGAAACCGGTGTTCCCGTGTTTAAGGTAGAAGAGAGGGCGGTTCCGCAGAGTGATGCTGATGAGGAGAGAAGCTCTCGAACGCAACCATTCCCGGTCGCTCCGCCGCCTCTTGTTCGTCAGCAGCTCTCCGCCGACGATGCCTGGGGAACCAACGACGCTGAGCGAAACGCCTGCCGGGAGCGCCTTGCGCGCTTGCGATCCAATGGAATCTTCACCCCTCCCAGCGTGCAGGGCACGGCGGCCATTCCCGGCAATCTTGGCGGAATGAATTGGAGCAGCGGCGCGTTCGACCCCCAACGGCAGCTTTTTGTGACGAATGTGAACAATCTCGCCATGGAGGTTCACCTAATCCCGCGAGATCAATATCTCCCGCAGGAGCAAGCCGCGGAAGCGGGTAAGCTCCGCGGAGATGTCTCTCCACAGCATGGCACGCCGTATGGGATGAGCCGACAGGCTATCGTATCGCCCATGGGTTTGCCTTGCCTTCCACCACCGTGGGGTGAACTCGTCGCGGTCGACTTGTCCAAGGGGACGATTCGCTGGCACGTGCCTCTTGGAACGGCTGTTAAGTTGGAGGGAAAAACCATCCCAGTTGAGGGCACGCCGAATCTTGGCGGTCCCATCGTCACCGCTGGAGGACTGGTCTTCATCGGCTCGTCGATGGACGACTCTTTTCGCGCCTTCGACGTGGACACAGGCCGAGTGTTATGGAGCGTTCAGTTGCCAGCGGGAGGTCAGGCGACACCCATGACGTTTGAGGAAAACGGAGGGCAATACGTGGTCATTTCAGCGGGAGGGCACGGAAAGTTAGGCACGACCCTTGGTGATTCAGTTGTAGGCTTTACCCTGCCGTGAAACACCCCGTCGCATCGAAACCTGCTACGAAGTGGATGCCGGAAAGCGGATTGAAGGTTCGGTCCCGGCCGAGTGACAAGCTTGCTCGGAAGGAATCCGCCGGGACTGTCCCCTCATAACTCTGGCTGGCCTGGTACTCGCAATCGCATGGTCTTAATCGACGCGACCGCGTGAGGTGACCCGTTCGGACTCCCTAGATCGCCTGACCGGGCGATTCGAGCCGCGTTTACACGGCATTCATAATTATGGACTGCATGCTGTGGGTTTCGCCTTTGCGTTTACGAAGAAATCGGTAGAATTAGCTAAGCCCAAAGTTCCGAGAGCCGAGAGGCCTTATTTTCCATAGTTTCGACAAGTCTTGCTGCGCGCCGTGTGCAAAAGTCCGTCAGCGGAAGTGCATGCGCTCCTTGATGCTTCCGGCTGCAGGCCTTCTAGCCGCCCTGGCTTTTGGTTGCCAGACTCGGCCGCCGTCCTCGAAGGAAACTCCCGCGGCGCCCCGCGACGCGCTTCAGCTGGTATTTCCTTACGGTTCGGAAAAAGAAAAATGGATTAACGAGGTAACGGGTGCATTCAACCGCAGTGGCGCGAAGACGCAAAGTGGGAAGACAATTTTCGTTCACGCAGTGCCCATGGGCTCGGGCGAATCAATCGACAATATTCTGTCTGGCAGGATGCAAGCACACCTTGTTAGTCCGGCTTCTGCCGCTTTTATCAAGCTTGGCAACGCGGAGTCACGTGCCAAGACAGGTAAGGATTTGATTGCGTCGACAGAAAACCTGGTCTTGTCTCCGGTGGTGATTGCCATGTGGAAACCGATGGCCGAGGCGATCGGTTGGGGTAAGAAGCCCGTGGGCTGGTCTGACATTCTGTCGCTCGCGCGGAATCCAAAAGGCTGGTCGGCTTACAACTATCCACAATGGGGCAAATTCAAGTTTGGACACACTCATCCGGAGTTCAGCAATAGCGGATTGATTTCGCTATTCGCCGAGGCCTATGCGGCGTCAGGAAAAACCGCGGGGCTCAAACTGGCGGATTTGGACAAGCCCCAAACCAAGCAACTGATCACGGGCGTGGAACAGAGCGTCGTTCACTATGGCAGTTCGACGGGCTTTTTTGGACGCAAGATGTTTGCGAATGGCCCGGAGTACCTATCGGCCGCGGTGTTGTACGAGAGCATGGTGGTCGAATCTTATGCGGAGAACAATCTGGCGTTTCCCATTGTGGCCATCTATCCCAAGGAGGGAACGTTCTGGAGCGATCATCCGGTCGGCGTCGTGGAGCGGGATTGGGTCACGCAAGAGCACCGCGAGGCCGCGAAGATCTACATTCAATATCTGCTAGCCCGCCCCCAGCAAGAGAGAGCCATTCAATACGGCTTTCGTCCGGCTTTGCTGGATGTTTCGGTGGCGGCGCCTCTCGATACGGCCCACGGGATAGACCCCAAGGAACCGAAGACAACGCTCGAAGTGCCGTCCGTCGATGTGATCAATGGAATTCTGCAAAACTGGAAAGTGCAAAAGAAGCATTCCAACGTGGTTCTGGTTCTGGATACTTCGGGAAGCATGAACCAGGAAGGCAAAATGCAAAGTGCCAGGGAAGGCGCGAAGCAACTCGTCGAGCTTCTGGACGACAACGATACTTTTTCGTTCCTGCCATTTAGCACCGACCTGCGTTGGTCCCTCCAGGACGCGACGGTAAAGGACCAGCGGTCGCAGCTGCTGCAACAGGTTGCGTCCCTGTTTGCCGGGGGTGATACGGCGCTTTATGACGCCATCGATGCTGCCTACCAGCACCTGGCCGCCGCGCCGAACCCTGACGCCAAGATTCAAGCGGTGGTCGTGCTCACCGACGGAGAGGACACCCAGAGCAAAATGAAATTAGATGAGCTCATGGAGCGTATCCGATATAACGGCGAGAACAGGGCGATCCACGTCTTCACGATTGCATACGGCCGCGACGCGAGAAAGGACATTTTGCAGCGGATTGCCGAGGCGACCCAGGCCAAATTCTATGAGGGCACTCCCCAAAACATTGTTGAGGTTTTCCGGGATATCTCGACGTTCTTTTAAGATTGAGGAACCGAGCTTTGAGAACGAAGGGCTAAAGTGAAATGGCGGACGGACCCAAGCTGACCGGACTCGGAAAACTTTTCATTTTTGTGTTCATTGTCGCTTGTGTAGCCGGCGCTTATTACTTTTTCACGAACAAGACCCCCTGGGGCTCTCCGGGAAAGAACCCCAATTCAGGCGGCGGAATACTCGAATCTCTCGGCAGCGGCGAGCAGGCGGAAGTTGGCATCGCCTACGGCACCGAAAAGCAGCGCTGGCTCGAATGGGCAGTGCAGGAATTTGCGAAGACGCGCGATGGGAAGCGAATCAAGATCAACCTTATTCCCATGGGCTCACTCGAAGGAGCGCACGCGCTCCTCAACGGCGACCAGCGCATCCAGGTATGGTCCCCCGCAAGCGCCCTGTATAAGGATATCTTCATCCAGGAGTGGCAGGTCAAATACAGCCAGAATCCGATTTTGAAAGAAGAACCGATCGCGCTTTCCCCTATGGTCTTTGTGATTTGGGATGAGCGTTACCAGGCATTCCTGCAAAAGTACAGGGCGTTGTCGTTCTCCACCATAAGCCAGGCCTTACAAGAAAAAGGAGGATGGGATGCTATTGCCCAAAAGCCGGAATGGGGACTGTTCAAGTTCGGCCACACCCATCCCAATGAGTCCAACTCCGGCCTGATGACCATTGTCCTCGCGGCATATGCGTATCACAAAAAGACTAGGGATCTTCAATTAAAAGACGTCGTCGACGTGGGTTTTCAAAATTGGCTGCAGGGATTTGAGCGGGGAGTGAGCGGCCTTTCCAATAGCACCGGAAACATGATGCGTGAAATGGTTTTGAAGGGACCTTCTTCTTACGACGCTCTTTTCGTCTATGAGAGCGTAACCATTGACTACCTGAAGAACGCCGAAGGGCGCTGGGGGCAGATTCGTATAGTCTACCCGGAGTACAACGCTTGGAACGAAAACCCGTACTACATTATTGACGCTCCTTGGAGCACGAAGGAGCAGCGCAAGGGCGCCCAGACGTTTCTCGACTTCTTGCTGAGCGAAACGATCCAAAAAGAATCCCTCACTCACGGATTTCGTCCCGCGAATCCAAACGTGGCGGTCAAGTTTCCTGACAGCCCGTTTCTGAAGTATGCTGACTACGGGATCAAAGTGGACTTGGCAAAAATTTGCGAGCCGCCGCGGGCCGAAGTGGTGAACAACCTTTTGCAGAGTTGGCAGCGCACTCAAGGCAACCGGTAGTTGCGGCTTGGTCGTGCCGCAATCCGGTGTGCGGCAAAGCAGGAAGGAGCGTTCGGCCATGTTTCAAAGGTTAGTCAATCTTATTCGAGGATTCTTCGGGCTATTCATCTCCGGTCTCGAAAAACAGAATCCTGAGGCGCTACTCGAGGTAGAGACGGAGAATCTGCGCAAGCAAATTGCCCAGTACAACCAAGGCTTAGCTTCGCATGCAGGCTTGTGCGAAAGGCTCATGAGCCAGGTCAGAAAGCTGGAAACCGAGGAGCGCGACTTGCGCGCAAAGACCGCCGCCAACCTTCGCGCAGGAAATCGCAGCGCCGCAGGTCAGTACGCTTTGCGCCTCCAGACCGTTTCGCGCGAACTGGAAGAAAACCGCAAGCAGCTCGAGCAGGCGGAAACAACCTACAAAGATTTGTTGAAGGCGCGGGATGTGGCCGTAAGTAGCGCGCGTGCCAAGATCGAATCGCTTCGGTCCAGCATCAGCGACCTCAAGATGAAGCGCGCTATGGCGGAACTAACGGAAATGGCTTCCGGAATGATCAGCAGCATCGGCGGTTCGGGCGACACGCTCGACCGGCTGCAAACGATGGTTGAAGAGGAACGCACCAAAGCGGCCGGTCGTGCGCGGGTGGCGCGCGACTCGATGGACATGTCGGGTATTCAATTGAAAGAAGCGGAGCAGAATGCCCTGGCAGATCAAGCGCTGGCTGATTTCGCCGCCAAGGAGGGCATTGCGCTCGAACCGGCAAGCAAAGCCGGCACTGCTGCACCTGCCGAAGGCCCGGTCAAAACTATGGGACCTCAGGCGGAAAAGAACTGACGCTACGGTAGAATAAGGACACTGTGTGGCGTTATTTGAAGGCAGCCTTCTTTGTTGGAGTGGAGTTGCCAGCCCTCGGTCGTGTGCCCCTTAACGCGCTGGCCGCGGCAGGCTTTTTGATATTGGGATTTGGCCATCCGGGCTTCTGGCTTCTGGGACTTGCCGCGGAAGCAGCTATCATTCCATCGCTGGCCTTTAACAAACGCTTTCAGAACGTTGTCGATGCGGAAGACAAAGAGCTTTCTTCCGGCGATTCGGCATCCAAACGGACCTCGCTTGTAAAGCTTCTACCTTCCGATTATCAGTCGCGGCTCGCGAACCTCGAACGCCGGTGCAATAAGGTCCTCGAAGTCTACCGCAACGCCCAGGCGGAGGAATACGTGATTGACACCAACCGCGAGGCTCTTGAAAATCTCAAGTGGGTATATCTCAAGCTGCTCATCGCGCGCTATCATCTCCTTACCGCGGGAACCGAGGACACTCCGGGAAGTTTGGAGAAGAGAATTAAGTCACTCGAGGCCGAACTTCAAAACGGCAGCGAGACCCAGGCTCTTCGCCAGTCCAGAGCTGCCACTCTAGATATCTTGAAGAGGCGCCTTGCCAATATTCAGCGCCGGGAACAATCTCTCGAAGAAGTAGAGAGCGACCTGACCCGTGTGGAATCGCAGGTTGACCTGATTCTTGATAACGCGGCAATGCAAGGAAAGCCGCAAACCATCTCAACAGACATTGAACTTGCCAGCGACCTCGTGAGTGGCGGAATCTTTGGTGACGCGGAGTCCGCAGTCGCGGACCTTGACCGCGACTACCGCAGGTCCCGCCCCCTCGCAAAAGCAACCTCTCCGGAACGCTCCTGATGAGTTCGACCTCTCCAAGCACCGGCAGGGCCAATCCTCAAGACAGCACGAGCAAAATTCCGCTTTGGGCGAGAACGATCGCCGAACTTTACGAAAGCAATGCGGCGAGTCAATTCGTCATCTACGGGAATATCAACGATCGCATGGTGTTGCCGGGCCCGTCAGGGCCGCGCCTCGCCGCACTTCCGGATTTCTTGCTTGGCGTTTTGATGTCGGGCTTTGATGTGGTCCTCAGCTATGATCTGGGCAACGGTATTCGCATCGAAAAAGGGCCCGATGTTTTCTCCAAGTGGCCTCACTTTCAGGAGAGTCAGAAGGATTGGAAGGCGCCGCGGCCGGCGGTTGAGACGCTCACGCGCTACTTCCGTTATTGCGCCAATCTTTCACGCCTCAGTCAGCCCGCGGTTCAAGTTGGCTGCATCATTAAGAATGCCGATCTCCTGGTGCCGGCATTGCAGGGCGGGCTGGACTACGACCTCAATGCGCTTGCCTCCCTGATGCGCGACTGGTCGAACGAAAGCCTCCTGGCCGGCCACGCCCTGGCCACGTTTCTGGTGACCGAAAACTTGAACGACCTGCATCCTCTGATTGTCAACAATTCGCGGATTGCCCGGGTCCGCATTGATCTTCCTTCTTCCGGCGAACTCCTCGACGGTTTTCGAGTCTTGGCGCCTTCTTTCCCGGTTTCTCTCGGTAACATGGCGGCAGACTTGCCGGCGGTTGCAGAGCAACTGGCAGGCACGACCCTTGGCGCTCTGGAAAGTGTGATCAAGACCAAGGAGCACAGAAAAGAGCGGCTCGGAGCGGTAGATCTCGTCGGGCTAAAGAAAGATTTGGTGGAAAAGGACACCGGTGGACTCATCGAATTCATCGAGACGCCGCACACGCTGAACGATCTCTATGGCCTCGAACGTGTTAAAGCGTGGCTTCGCCAGGACATCGAGCTTTGGAAGAAGAACGACACCGCGGCGCTCCCGAAGGGATACCTTCTCTGTGGTCCTGTCGGCACTGGCAAGACGTTTTTGGTCGAATGCCTTGCGGGCGAAGCCAACGTTCCGATCGTCAAAATGAAAAATTTCCGCGACAAATGGGTTGGCAGCAGCGAGGGCAACCTCGAGAAAATCTTTCGGCTCATTCATGCGCTCGGCCGCTGTTATGTCTTCATAGACGAAGCGGACCAGGCCCTCGGCCGCCGCGATGCTTCGAGCGGCGATTCCGGAGTCGGCGGACGCATATACTCCATGTTTGCCGAAGAGATGGGCAGCAGCACGAATCGTGGCCGCGTTATTTGGGTCCTCGCCTCCAGCCGCCCCGATCTTATTGAAGTGGACCTGAAACGTCCGGGGCGCATCGACGTGAAGATCCCTCTCTTTCCGACAACCACGGCCCGCGAAGGATTCGACCTGCTACGCATGCTGAGTTTGAAGCGGGGCCTGACGATCGCGGAGAGCTCGTTTGCTCCCCTCGAATCACGAATTCCGAGGTTGCTAACCGCTGGCGCAGCCGAAGCCTTGGTCACGAACGTTTATCGCCAGGTGCGCACTAGCAACTCTTCTCTGGATGACGTTTTCCAGGAATGCCTGATGGGGTACCAGAATCCGATTGCGCCGAATGTGATGGAGTTTCAAATTCAAATCGCGGTGAGCGAGGCGAGCGCTCTGGAGTTTGTCCCACAAATCTTTCGCCGCAAACCCAGTTCTTAGCAACAATTTCACGGCGCACCGAGCGCCTCTCTCTACGAAATGAGATCGTGAGTGCGGCTGGAGCGTTATGACGCCCGCCGAGTCGACGCTAGGTCTCTTCATGGGACTAGCCGGTAGCAGGAGCGCTCGGGATTCCCAACTCGTGCCCCCAATCAGGGCAATGGTTTTCATGTTTCGAAGGCTTCCCCGGTGGAAGTCGAGCCCCACCTTGCCTCTAACCATCCTGGAGACGGACGCGGCGCGGGCCGAAGGCGATTAGGCGGGATGGAATATCGCGCAAGAGAGGAATCTTGAAGAGCAGCTTGAATTGCCAGGGCAGGTTGGCGGGGCGCGTTGATTGAAGAACGCGAACCATGAGGCGGTCCTGCATCGTGGATTGCATGCGCTGGATGACGCGCGTGGGCCACTCGCGCTGGCGTTGGACTTCAGCCAGATGGGCTTCCGAGATCGTCCCGGACTGCAGCGGACCTGCCAGGACGTTTGCGGCAACGACAGCATCCTGGACAGCGTAATTAATTCCCACGCCCCCGACAGGAGACATCACATGCGCAGCGTCGCCAATGATGAGGACACCAGGCTTGTGCCAAAGGGGGCAGCGGCTGGATTCGACGGAAAGCAAGGTGAACTGCTGCCAATCCGTCAGGGATTCAGCATGTTTCGCAAAACGAGGTTCGGTCTCGATCATGCTTTTGCGAATAGCTTCCACACCCCGCGCACGCACTAGCTGATACTGGCCCTTGGGAAAGACCAAGCCAGCCTGCCAATGATCGTTGCGTTCAAGCACGATAAAAATTCGCCCCCCGCCGATACCGCCGAAGGCGCCACCGGTAACCGCGGGCTCGCCAGGAAGCTTGGGCAGGCGAAACCAGAGGACATCCATGGGAGGGGCGGTCTTGACAGGTTCAAAGCCAGCGAGCCGGCGGACGAGGGAAAAGCGCCCATCGGTACCAACCGTCAATTTGGCACGAAGCTCGTGTTCCACGCCATCGTCGCCGAGATAGCCTACGCCGACGACCGTTCCGTTTTCCTCTATCAGGCGCTGCACTTGGGCGTGCATCACCAATTTGAATTCTGGATACTTCGCGGCCTCGCGAGTGATGAATTCCAGAAAGCGAACCTGGGGGATCATTGCAATGTAGGGAAAGCGCGTCTTGAGGCGCCCGAGATCGAAAGGGCGAAAAGGACCGTTTGCAAATTGAAGCGTGGGGCCGGTGACTTTGCTGTGAGGAATCTCGAGCAGTTTGTTCGCGAGCCCGATCTGGTCGAGGACTTCCAAGATGGAAGGGTGAACAGTGTCACCACGGAACTCGCGGTCGAAATCTTTGTGCATTTCGAGGAGAGTCACGGGAACGCCGCGGCGCGCAAGGAGAAGAGCAAGCATGGCGCCGGCGGGTCCACCACCGACGATACAACAAGAAGTTTTCTCGACATCACGACCTTGGTCTTGGGCGAGCGAGGTCTGATTCATATCGTTTTCCTTTCCAAATCCTTTTCTGAATGGTATTGAGGACAGCAGCCCGGATGCACTTGAGACTTCCCTGCCGAGTGGACGCCCGTCGGATTGGGATGGATTCATTCAGGCGCCGCAAGTGGCTGCCGAATCTGGCTGCCGACAGTGGCGGCGAACAGAAACCCCTAATTCCATCCACAAGAACTCTGTTAAGGCGACGACTCTTCTGCGTTTCATGAGGTTTTCTCGCCATCTGGTTCGCTCGTCCCTTCCCACTTCACAATTTTCAAGTCGAGGACAAAGATCGCGTACAGGACCGGCACCAACAACAAGGTGATGAACGTCAGAACGCCAAGCCCTCCGATCTGCGCATAGCATAATGGCTTCCAGAGTGGCCCGCCGTGCAGCGCCAGAGGAAAGAGCTGTGCCCCTGGTTCCGTAAGGGACCACCGCGAAGACCAGCAGCGGCTTCACAGCGTGGTCGAACTGCAGGACCAGGGCGAGAAAAATCGCCGCACCCGAAATTCCCATGACGACGGCCAAATTGGTCGCAGTTCGCCGAATCCGCTCACCAGTAGATCATCCTTGTTGTCGAAGTGTGCGTAAAGGGTCGTACGCCCAACGTTAGCGCGGCCTATGATTTCTTGAACGGACAGCCCTTCGAACCCTTTTCCCGAATGAGCGAAACCAGCGCTTCTCGAAGTAGTCTCTCCGTCTGTTGCACCCGTCGATCTTCATTTCTTCTCAAGTTCTGCCCTCACTTTTTCGAACAATCGGGGGCTATTTGTTCTATAAATGACAATCCCGTCCGCACCGTGCTGCACCGCACTGCGGAATACTTGAATCTTATTGCTGCAAACGAACGTAGGTCCAGTATGGAACAGGTTGTTCGAAAGGAGTCAATCTAATGCAAGGCGTTCAAAGAACCTACCTTCCTGCGGCTGGGAGCGACTGGGCGTTGCCGTTCTACGACCCATTCGTGAAGCTCCTTGGAGGGGATGGCGTGAGGAGAACTCTCCTCAAGCAAGTGGACCTTCGCCCTGGCCACCGCGTTCTCGACATTGGCTGCGGGACGGGGACCTTAGTTACGCTGATTAAGCGGGTCAATCCCGATGTCTCCGTCGTGGGACTGGATCCCGATCCGAAAGCACTGACGCGAGCCAAGAGGAAAGCAGCGCAAGCAGGGGTCGCCATCCAGTTCGACCAAGGCTTTTCAGATGAGTTGCCCTACGCCGAAGCGTCCTTCGATCGCGTGTTCTCTTCGTTCATGCTTCATCACATCAGCGCAGACCAAAGGGAAGGGACGCTTCATGAAGTGTGGAGGGTTCTCAGGCCTGGTAGCTCTGTTCACTTGCTTGATTTTGACTCTTCGGAGGGCCACCCGCAGGGAGTGCTGGCACGCTGGCTTTATGCGAGGCACCGCCTGAAAGACAACTCCGAAAGCCGCATCCTCCAATTGATGAAAGTCGCCGGGTTCGTGAACTCGAAAAAGGTTGGGGAAGGAACATTTCTCTTTGGCTACTTACGATTTTCTTACTACGACGGATCTCGTGACGAACCGACCGTTAGTTCAGAATGAGGCTGTCGACCCCTGTCGAGTCTGATGCCTTTCACGGGCCGAAAGAATATGGCCACTTGACGGCAAACCCGGTTTCGCGTCCGTACGGTGGGTTCGCGGCCGCGAGGCCTTAATGCTGCTCGGGCAAAGGAGGTTGCTGCGAGACAGTCGTTCGGGATTATGGTTCACAAAAGGCCCTGGCGCTTTCAACAAGAACCTCCGCAGTTGTCACGACTGAATTCAGGTCTACCCATTCCACGGCTGCATGCGCTCCAGCACCGCCGGGGCCGTAATTGACGGTCGGAATGCCGGCAGCCGCAAAGAGTGCGGCGTCCATCCAATACCCGACTCCGCCTATCTCGGGTCCACGACCTGTCACGGACTTTACCCCTTCGCGAACGCAGTTTGCGATCTTCGCGTTTGGATCACAGTTGAGCGGCGGGCGGTCCAACAATCGGCGAACCAGGGCTTCCTGGCCTGTCGAACGGATTACCGCCTCCAGCTCCTCGATGACATTCTCGGGCGACTCTCCCGGTAGCGTCCGGCGCTCGACGTGAAGTGTGCATTCTTCCGCGTAAGTGGAAAGCCCCGAGCCCCCACGTATCATGGAGCAGTGTTGCGAAGCGGAACCGACCAGTGGATGAGTCCTGCTTCGCAATTGGTGCTGATCCAACTGTTCGAGCGCAGAAATGATCTTCGCCATCTTCGCGATCGCGCTGACTCCCAAGTCCCAGCGGCTGCCGTGAGCCGCGCGTCCTTTGGTTACGATCTCGGCCCATACAAAGCCCTTGTGAGCGAGAATCAACCGGCCCTCACTTGGTTCCGTCAGGACACATGCGTCTGCCTTGTGCCGCCTTACGAAATCCTGCGCTCCGATACTGGCGTATTCTTCGTCGGCCACAAGGGCGACCAAAACGGTCCCCGGAAACTGCTCGCGTGCGAGTGCGACAGCCGCCGCTATCACCGCTGCGGCACTGCCCTTCATGTCGTAGCTGCCGCGGCCGTACACACGATCTCTTTCCAGAGTCGGCTCAAAGGGTGGAATCGTCATTCCCGCCGTACCGACCGTGTCCAAATGCGCGCAAAAGACAACCGTTCCCGCGTTGCCTGCACCAACTTCCGCGACAACGTTCGGACGTCCCGGAGCGGATTCCTCCAACCAACTCTTCACTCCCCCTGCCTCGAGACATTGGCGAGCGACCTTGGCAATCGCTTCTTCACCGCACCCTTCGTCGGGAGCGATGCTCGGATTTACGGACGGCGTTCGAATCAGTTCCTGAAGGATTTTTAGGACTTCCGATCTGGAGACGGAGTGTCTCGGCATCGCGAGGGTCCTCACGCTTTCCCTTGCAGCCCAGCGACCAACCGATCGATTTCTTCGCTGGATGTGTAAGCATAACAAGAGGCGCGCACCGCCGCCGTTACGCCCATCCTCTTCAGGAGAGGAAGTGACGCGAGGTCTCCCCCGCGCACGGCGATTCCCATCGCGTCGAGTGCAGTGACGACCTCGAGCGCCTGGCGATTGTCAACGACGAACGAGAAAACGGATACACGCTCACTCGGTTCCGTCGGGCCCAAGATTCTCAATCCTTTAATCTTTGTAAAGCTCGACAAGGCGTATCGCGTCAGCTCTTGCTCTCGCGCCCACAGCGACTTACGCTCGAGCGATTCTAAGAACGTAATGGCAACTGCCAGACCAACCGCG
>Ga0126373_10001850_pt1 | contig 15290 bp, 12 predicted proteins | sample PanSoiMetPlot_11_FD_92545 | JGI IMG/M metagenome (GOLD analysis project Ga0126373, IMG submission 92545) | Tropical forest soil microbial communities from Panama - MetaG Plot_11 | ecosystem: Environmental > Terrestrial > Soil > Tropical forest > Bulk soil | place: Panama | collected 2016-02-17 | reverse complement strand
GCCTGCCAGGTAACGCGCAGCTTCAACGTCGACGCGAGCCGAGACATCGCGGGCTGCGTCGGAACCTGGCGGTCAGGAGCATCCCGCAGCATCAAGGCAGCGACGGCTCCGTAGATGGCAAGCAGAGCTGCCACGATGAGGAACGGCACCCGGACGCCCCAGTGCGTGGCCAGCTTGACGGTGGTCAGGGCGCTGATCGCCGTGCCGCCCATGCCCATGCCGAAGATGCCGATCGCGGCCCCCCGCCGCTCGGCCGGGAACCAGGCGCTGACGAAGGGCACGCCCACGGCGAACGACGTGCCAGCCAGGCCAAGGAAGAAGCCTCCGATCAGCAGGCCAGCCAGCGACCGATAGCCGATCAGGCCAACGAACAAGACCGGAACGATAGTCGCGAACGCGACGACAGGGAACATCTTCCGGCCGCCGAAGCGGTCCGTCAGCGCGCCCACCGGAATCCGGCCGAGCGCGCCGACGATGACCGGCAGGGCCACGATGAGCGCCTGCTGGAAGCTGGTGAGCCCAAGCGCCTGCTTGAAGTGCGTGCCAAGCGGCGACAGCAGCGCCCACGCCCAGAACGTCAGGCCAAACCCGGCAACCGCCAGGCCGAGCATGGTGTAGGGGCGGCGAGTCACGCCATGGATGGCGATAGCGGAGGGGTTCGCAGTCGTCGTCATGACTGCTAGCCTCCCGCGCGGCCTGCCCGCCGCCGTAGGGACCAATGTCCTCATCGGACCCGCGAAGGTCCATCGGCGGCGGCGCGACCCGTCATGAAGTCTTAATAGTTGGCGGGTAGACCGAGCCGCGTGATTGGAAACCAGCAGCACACCTCAGACCGTACGGCTGACCGATCGGCGATTCGTGTTGCCGGCCGGCGGCACCGGCGGCGGATCCGGCTCAGGCACACAGCCTGGTTCCGGGTCGCGACCGGGCTGCTGACCGCCTTCGTTTTCCTCGTTTCCTGGTCGGTCGGCCATGCCCTGACCATGCCAGGCGGCGGCACCGTGTCAGAACGGCTCGCCGAGTGGGCTCGTGACCACTATCTAGGTCCGGTGGTAACACTCGGCGAGTGGCTGAGCTACTCGCCACCGAAGGTCGGCGGAAAACCTTCGTTCCCGCTGACCGGCCCTAGCCTCGATCCCGGTCGGTCGGCGCACCGGCTCCAGGCATTCCGTTCGTCAAGTAAATCTTTCCGGCCGCCCCCGCGGCTGGCGTCCTTCGCCGGCCGGCCGCTGCCCGGGGAAGGCATCTGGCGCGTTGCCGCCACCGTCCACGGAGAGCCGGCCATCTACGTCACCTACCTGCGGGCCAGCCGCGTCTACTCCTCCTACGTCGCCGGCATCGCGGTGATGAATCAGCGGCTGCTCAGGTTCGAGCTCCGGCCTGGCACGGAAGACCCTGGACCTGGCAACTGGAAGGCGCTGCCGTATATCGCGCCTGGCACCCGGCGCGGCCTGGTGGCGACCTTCAACAGCGGCTTCAAGGTCAGCTCATCGGGTGGCGGGTTCTACCTCAACGGTTCGAGCGCAGGTGCGCTGACCGACGGCGTGGCCTCTGAGGTCTACTACCGCGACGGGCGACTGGCCATCGGCGTCTGGGGCCGCACCGTGCACATGTCCCCCGACGTCGTCGCGGTCAGGCAGAACCTGCGCCTGATCGTCAGCCAAGGGCGCGTACCCCAGACGGTCGACGCGAACATCGAAAGCAGCTGGGGGGCAACGCTCGGCGGCGGTTACTACGTCTGGCGATCGGGAATCGGGATCACCAGATCGGGGCGGATCGTCTTTGTCTACGGCCCGGCGCTGAACGTACGTCAGCTAGCTGATCTCCTTCAGCGCGCCGGCGCGGTGACGGCCATGCAACTCGACATAAACCCGGCGTGGATGTCCTTCATGTACTACCGGTCCCGTCACCACCCACAGGATCCGAGCCCGGTTAACTTGCTGCCCACCCAGAACCAGCCGCCGAATCGCTACTACGCGACCTCGAGTCGTGACTTCACGGCCGTCTACGCGCGGTGACCGCGACGATGAGCGACTAGCCTGAACGTGACCGCAGTGCAGGCTGACCACGGTGCTGGCTAACCACGGTGCTGGCTAACCACGGGGAGGAAGACTTGCGGGTCCTTGTTGCCGAGGATGACCGCAGCCTGCGCGAGGTGCTGAGCCGGGGACTGCGGGAGAACGGCTATACCGTCGACGCGGTGCCTGACGGTGCGGCCGCGATGAGGTTCCTGCGCAGCTATGAGTACGCGATCGCGGTGCTTGACTGGCGCATGCCCGAGGTGTCCGGGCTTGAGGTCCTGAAGTGGCTGCGCAACAACCGGTCACCCACGGCCGTGCTCATGCTCACCGCCCGTGACGCACCCGCTGACCGCGTGACCGGCCTGGACGCGGGAGCGGACGACTACCTGGTCAAGCCGTTCGACTTCGACGAACTGCTGGCGCGGATGCGTGCCCTGCAACGCCGCCTGAGCGCCACCAGAACGCCGGAGCTGATTGTCGGCGACCTCCGACTCGATCCGGCGACCATGCAGGTGTGGGCAGCCGGCAGGAAGCTGTCACTGACCGGCACCGAGCTGGGCATCCTTGAGGCGCTGATGCGCCATTCACCCGCGGTCATGCGGCGGCAGGCGATCGCGCAGCACGTCTGGGACCATGAAGCGGACGCCATGGGATCGAACACGATCGACGTCCACCTGGCCAGGCTGCGGTCCAAGCTGGCCGGCGGTCAGGTGAGTATCCAGACCGTGCGGGGGGTTGGGTTCCGCATCCTGAGCACATGACACCCAGGCGCCGGCCGCCGGTCGTCGGCCGCTGGCTGCAGGTGCCTGGCTGGACTCACGCGGTCAGGGTCGCGTTCGCCGCCAGCCTGCTGATCGGCCTGGTCTATGTCGGCTGCGTCGTGGTCCTTGACGAGATCGCCGCGGCGCGGCTGGTCGGTGCCGTGGACACCCGGTTGCACGAACGGCTGGCAGACGCCATGGGTGGCCGCCTGCTTGCCCGGCCTGGCGGCGATGACGACGTCGAAGGCGCTCCCGTCCTCATGTGGCTGGCCCAGCCGCCGCACGATCCTGTGGCACTCAGCCCTGGCACGCCGCGGCTATCGGCGGCGGATGGCACCGCCGCAGCGGCGGGCAGGCCGGTGACCATACAGCTGCGCTCAGCCCAATTCCGGATCGCCGCCGTCCGCTACGAGAATGGCCTGCTCGTGGCCGGCCAGAGCCTCGCGGAGCAGGCGCGCATCGAGGCTGTGCTCCGCAGCGGCGAAGTTCTGGCCGCGCCTGTCCTGTTCCTGGCGGTGTTCATCGGCGCGCTGATCATCGGGCTGCGCGCACTGGCCCCAGTCGAGAAAGCCCGCCAGCGCCAGCTCGACTTCACCGCCGATGCTTCGCACGAGCTCCGCACTCCGCTCAGTGTCATCAGCGCGGAGACCGGGATCGCGTTGCGCGCGGAGCGGAGCGCCGCCGATTACCAAGCCACGCTCGGCCGGATCCAGCACGAGACAACGCGCCTTCGCAGCATCGTCGAGGATCTGCTCTGGCTAGCGCGGTTCGACGGAGCGCCGCCTCAGCCCGACAGTGAGCCACTGGACCTCGAAACCGTCGCCCGTGAGTGCGCCGACCGCTTTGCTGCCGTGGCCCACGCCGGATCATTCACGATATCGATGAAGGAAGCGGAAGATTCCGCGCCGACCAGCATCAGCGCGCCAGCGGAATGGATCCACCGGCTGGTCGGCGTCCTCATCGACAACGCCTGCCGGTACGCAGGTCAGGGTGGCCACGTGCGGATCAGCGTGGTGCCGCGAGGGAACCGGGTCACGCTCACGGTTGAGGACAGCGGACCGGGCATAACAGCCGAGCAGGAGGAGCGGCTCTTCGACCGCTTTCATCGGTCGACCGATGACGGCGGCGGTGCGGGCCTCGGTCTCGCGATCGCCGACTCGATCGTCGCCAGAACCGCAGGACAATGGCGGATCGGCAAGTCCGCCCTCGGTGGCGCGCTCTTCGAGGTCTCCTGGCGAAGGTCGCAGCCCAGTTAGCCGCACCCGATGACTCGGGCCGAAGGTCCTCCCGCGACGGTAACTCCGGCCCTGCCGTGACCTCGCACCGCGCAGTGAGATGAAAGGGGAAAGGTCGATAGGAGGTCGGGGTGTCATGGCCAAGAACATCTTGCTGACCGTGGACGCGCTGCACTACGGGCCAGAGGCCACAGAGATGACCAAGGAGTTGTGTCAGGGTCAGGAAGACAAGGTCACGATCCTGCACGTACACGAATTTGCCGTGGGGCGATTCGGCCGACTGCAAGTCGACTGCCCGGAAGGTGAGGCCGAGCGCCTAGTCACACGCATCCGCACGGACCTGACCGAGGCGGGCATCGACGCCGAGGCGGAGATCCGCGAAGCTCACGTGGGTCACATCGCCAAGACGATCGTCGAGGCGGCGAACGAGCACGACGCCCGCATCATCGTGCTTGGCTCGGCCAGGAGCACCGACCTGCCCCCAATCCCGTTCGGGAGCGTCTCGCTCAAGGTTCTTCATCTCGCCAAGCGGCCAGTGATCGTCGTCCCCCGCCAGGCGCTCAGCGCTGCCGAGCATGTTGTCATCGGCGGTCATTTCGCCAGGGTGCCGGTCACCCCATAACGGACGGGCGGCACTGGGGCCGCGATGGATCCCGGGTTTCATACCCGGTTTCCCTGATGAAAGCCCGAATCCATCGGCTGGGCGGACCAGCGTGGTGTGGGAGACGCTCCGTGAGGGTCGTGCCTAAGACCAGTCAACGACGTCGCGGACGGCGCGCCGAGGCGATTGGGTTCTGACCGGCGGTCCGTAGCCGATCCGCAGGATCATCTGGGGGTAATCGAGACCCCATCGCGTATCCGTGACCAGCCACGCATCCGGAGTCTCAAGCGGCTGGGTCAGCGGGCACAGCGAGATCCGGCGGCAGGTCGCGGTCAGCCACACTCGTTCAATCGCCTGGCCCGCAGCGATCCAGCCAAGCACGTTGCCCGCCGCTACCGACAGGACCGCAAGCTGCGGTGAGGTTTCGAAATCGGCGTAGCGGACCGGCGCCGCCCGGCCAGGTGCGAAGTCACGCACCGGGTCGCGGCCCACCAAGGACCTTGGCCCGAGCGAGTCAGCCGGAATGCCGTCATCGCGGCCTTCCTTGCTGACCCAGGTTGCCAGCTCCGCCCGGTACGCCGGATTGCCAAGCAGCTCGCGCTCGGCGTCAGCCGTGAGGCGCCGCACGCGCACCGCTTCGTTGTCATCGAGGAAGCGCAGGACGCCTCCTTCTGCCTTCGCCGCCTGAGCCAGTTCGGTCCTGATCTCCGGCGGCACAGGGTCGTTGTCGTACGGCTCTCGGTTGGAGTGCCGCAGCCAGATAGCGGCGGCTAGCTCACCGTCCTGCTGCGTAGCGCGACACCCATCGGACAGCTCGACTTCAGCGACAAGCAGCGGCCTGGCCGGATCCGGGGTCAGCGCGACATGAGCTCGGATGCCTTTCGCCGCGGCCGCGACGCGCAGGTTGAGCAACGCGGCGCCGCAGCCGATGTAGCCAGCGCGACCTTGCGGATCACTGACTGGCAGACTCCGGTCAGGATCGGCGGATATCTCGATCGTTCTCCCGGCGTTCCTGACCCGCAGCCGCCAGGGCTGAGAGTTGTGCAGCGATGGCGCGGCGATGGCAGCCCGCAGGAGTTCGTCGACGTCCGGCTGCTCGCTCATGCCGCCAACCTAGGCGGCCATCTGGCACCCGCACAGAGCCGTTGGACTCGGCGCGGCGGGACCTTGGTCTGTGCAGGAACCGACGAACGGCACTGCCGCCGCGGGGATGAGCCGCGCGACCCTCGAAGTCGTTCAAGGGCAGGTGAGGTCATGAACGCGACACTCAGCCACGAGGAGCTGCCGATTCCCGCCAATCAGGTCGGCTATCTTCTGTCGACGGCGGCGAGGGCGCCGTCGGTGCACAACACCCAGCCATGGCGCTTCCGCGTCAATGTCCGTGATATCGAACTCTTTGCCGACCAGCGCCGCAAGCTCCATCGCGATCCGCTCGGCAGGGAGATGCTCGTGAGCTGCGGTGCCGCACTATTCGGTCTGCGCCTGGCGATCCGCTCGCTCGGGTGTCAGCCGGTCGTCACGCTGCTTCCAGATCTAAAGCAGCTGCGGCTGCTGGCCAGGGTCGCCATGGTTGCTGGTCCGCCGATGACCGCTCAGGAACGCGACTTGCTGAACGCGATACCGCACAGGCACACCCATCGCGGTGCCTTCAGCCCGGGACCGCTACCGCCTGGCCTGCTGGTCAGGCTGCAGCACGACGCGCTGGCTGAAGGCGCTCTACTCGCGCTCGTGCGGTCGGCGATCGACTATGAGCGGCTGGCCAGCTTGCTGTCGGCGACTGGCCCGAAACAAGATCTCGACCCAGCGGCCAGGTCAGACATCGCGCGCTGGAGCCGCGCCCCGGCCAGCGTCGCTTACGACGGAGTACCCGCCCTGGCGTTCCCTGCCCAACCGGTCAGCGAGCCTGGCCGCCTGAGGCAGCGTGACTTCGATCTGGGACGCGGCATCGGGTTCGATGTGGCACCCGGAGCCCCGCCCGCCGCTACAGCGGTCCTGCTCACCCTCGGTGACCGCCGCGTCGACTGGCTGAAAGCCGGCCAGGCCTTGCAGCGGCTCCTCCTGCACGCGGCGAGCAAGTGGGTCTTCGCAAGCTTGTACACCCAGCCGCTGGAGTCGGCGGAGATCAGGCACCTGGTTAAGGACCGCCTTGGGCTCCACGGCTACCCGCAGGTGATCTTGCAATGCGGACTAGCTCACAGCACTCACCCAACGAGCCGCAGGTCGCCTGCCGATCTGGCCGAATGGAAGGGAAGCTGACCGATGGACCTGACAACCAGCTACATGGGCCTGCAGTTGCGGAATCCCCTCGTGGCCTCGGCTTCGCCGCTGTCGAACACGATGGCAGGCATCCGCCAGCTCGCCGACGCCGGCGTCGGCGCGATCGTGCTGTACTCGCTCTTCGAAGAGCAACTTCGGCGCGCAGGCGAGCAGAACGCCGACATGACCGCCGACGCGGGTCCGCGTGGCTACCTCAGCTTGCTCGAGCGGGCGGCCGGCGCCGTAGACATCCCGAGCATCGCCAGCCTCAATGGGGCCACGGCGGGCGGCTGGACGGACTACGCCTCCGCGCTCGAGCAAGCCGGAGCCGCCGCGATCGAACTGAACATCTACCATCCGCTCGGAAACCCGATCCTGTCAGGGCGCGACGTCGAGCAGCGCCACATCCAGGTCCTGACCACGGTGAAGGCCGTCGTCAACGTGCCGGTGGCGGTCAAGCTCCATCCGTACTTCAGCTCGATCGCCGAGATGGCGCAACGCCTGGACAGGGCCGGCGCCGACGGCCTGGTCCTGTTCAACCGGTTCCTGCAGCCCGATGTCGACCCGGACACGCTGACGGTCACCACCGGATTCGGGTTGTCGGACCCGGCTGAGGCCCGACTGCCCAGAGCCTGGATCGCGCTGCTCGCCGGACGGCTGCGCGCGTCGCTTGCCGCCACTACCGGCGTCGACGACGCATCCGACGTAGCCAAGTACCTGCTCGCGGGCGCCGACGTGGTGATGACCGCATCCGCACTGATCAGGCACGGGCCCAATCATGCCGGCGTGCTGCTCGACGGCCTGTCGACCTGGATGACGCGGATGGGGTTCTCAAGCGTCAGCGAAGTACGCGGCCTGCTCTCAGTCGCCCCGGCAGCCGATGAGGCAGCGGAAGAGCGGAGTGGGTATTTCGCGACGCTCCAAGCAGCCGACATTGGGAACGGCCCCTGGTATGGCTGAGCGGGCGCACGAGGTCCGCGCCACCGCAGGTGCCTACGCGCTCCTTGTCGACGGAAGCACGGTTTGCATCAGGCCGGCCGCGCACGGCGACGCCGACGCGGTGCGGGCGATGCACGCCTCGATGTCGCCAGACAACATGTACATGCGGTTCTTCAGCTCGAACCCGGCGAACGCGGACCACGAGGCGGAGCGAGTCTGCCGGGCCGCCGGACCTGATCACATGGCGCTGCTGGCATGGTCAGGCGACACGGTCGTCGGAGTCGCCAGCTACGAGGTGACCGGACGGCCACACGAAGCCGAGGTCGCGTTCGCCGTCGCCGACCAGATGCACGGCCACGGGATCGCGACGCTACTGCTCGACCACCTAGTCTCGTGCGCCAGGCATCATCAGATCCGGGCGTTCACCGCTGAGACGCTGGTCGAGAACTCGGCGATGTTGCGGGTGTTCGCCGACGCTGGGCTGCCGGTGCGCCGGCACGCGTCCGCAGGCGTGGTCGAACTAGTCGTCCCGCTTCCAGGAAGCGATGGCGATCCCGGCCTGACCGGATACCTGGACGCCGTCCTCCGCAGGGAGAGCACCGCCGACGTCGCCAGCCTCCGCTGCCTGCTCGAACCGCAGTCCATCGCCGTCGTCGGCGCGAGCCGACGCGATAACGCCGTCGGCTCGCGGATACTGCGCAACATAATGTCGGGCGGCTTCACTGGGCGCATCTACCCAGTCAACCCGAACGCCGACGTAGTGGCTGGCCTGCTGTGCGTGCGCGCGATCGCCGACCTGCCGCCCAGCGTCGACGTGGCGATCATCGCCGTGCCCGCCGGCGCGGTTCCCGACGCCGCGGAGCAATGCGGCCTTCGCGGTGTGCGCTCGCTGGTTGTCGTGGCATCAGGGATTGGACAGGCCGGGCCCGCGCTGCTTGCGATCTGCCGCAAGCACGGCATGCGGCTCGTCGGCCCGAACTGCTTCGGCATCGCCATCCCCCGCATCGGCCTGGACGCCACCTTCGGTCGGGACCGTCCGCTCGGCGGCATTGCCGGCCTGGTCGTGCAGTCAGGCGGCATCGGAGTGTCGCTGACCGAGCACCTATCCAGGCTAGGCATCGGCATCTCGTCGTTCGTCTCCGTAGGCGACAAATACGACGTCTCGGGCAACGACCTGCTGACCTGGTGGGAACAGGACCAGCAGACAGCCATGGCGATCTTGTATCTGGAGTCGTTCGGCAACCCACGTAAGTTCGCCAGGACCGCCAGGCGAGTCGGCCGGACGATGCCGGTCCTGACCGTTGTCGGAGGCAGATCAACGGACGGCCAGCGAGCGGCTAGGTCTCACACGGCCGCCGCCGCGACTCCGCTGGTGACCCGCGAGGCGCTCTTTCAGCAGGCCGGTATCGTAGCGACGGAAAGCCTCGGCGAACTGATTGGCGCCGCGGCCTTTTTGTCCTGCCAGCCCTGTCCGGCTGGCAGCCGGGTGGCGGTGGTGTCCAATGCGGGCGGCGCCGGCGTCCTGGCTGCTGATGCCTGCGGCGACGTCGGGCTGCTGCTCGCCCCGCTATCCGAACTGACCCGGAACCGGCTGGCGCAGATCCTGCCGCCGGGAGCTACGATCGCCAACCCGGTCGACACCACCGCCGCGATCGATGCGGCCGCCTTCAGCCAGTGCCTGGAAGCGATCGGGGCCGACGACGGCGTGGACGCCGTCATCAGCGTGATCGTCCCGACCGCCATGGGCGAGCTGACCGAGGCTGTCACCGCAGCGACCTTGCCGAAACCAATCGTCGCTGCAGTGCTCGACCAGGCTGAAGACGTGCGCCTGCTATCGGGTCAGCGATCAGGCGCCGCGGTTCCGTGCTTTGCCTACCCGGAGGGCGCGGTCAAGGCTCTCAGCCATGCGGCCCGGTACGGCAAGTGGCGCGGCAGGCCGCAGGGTCAGGTACCTGAGCTGCCAGAGGTCCGCGGTGATGAGGCCCGCGCGCTGGTCGCCGGCTACCTGAGCGCGAACCCGCTTGGCGGCTGGCTGGGTGCCTCCGAGGTACGTCAGCTCCTCGACTGCTACCAGATCCCTCAGACGTCCACAGCGGTAGCACGCACCGAGCAGGACGCGATGGCCGCTGCCGCGGCAATAGGGGGACCGGTCGTGCTCAAGGCCGAGGCCGAGGGAGTCGTTCATAAGACCGAAGCAGGTGCCGTCAAGCTTGACCTGCGCAACCTGGCCGACGTCAGCACGGCATACAGAGACCTGGTGGCCACGTTCGGCGACGCGCTTACCGGAGTGCTCGTCCAGCCAATGCTGCGCGGCGGCGTCGAGGTGCTGATCGGCGTCGCGACTGATGCGGTGTTCGGACCGCTCATTGTGTTCGGTCTGGGCGGTGTCGCCACCGACCTGCTCGGCGACCACTCGGCGAGGCTCAGCCCGCTGACCGACGCCGACGCGCGCGAGCTGATCACCAGCGTGCGCACCGCGCGGCTGCTCGACGGCTTCCGGGGTCAGCCTGCCGCCGACACCGGTGCGCTGGCCGACGTGCTGCTCCGGGTCTCCAGGCTGGCCGATGACCTGCCCGAGGTCGCCGAACTCGACCTGAATCCCGTCATCGCCGGTCCCGACGGCTGCCAAGCCGCCGACGCTCGCGTCAGGATCGCTCCTGCTGAGTCAGTTGACCCGTACCTGCGGAAACTTCGATAGGCCATACCGGATCGCTCGGGACTAAGGTCCTCAGGACTGGAGCCTGTCGACTCTACGAACCGGTCTAGATCCGAGAAAGGCTAGCTATGTGATCGGGCTACCGAATCACGGTAGCCCGGATTGAAGGAGTACGCGATGTCAGGAATCATCGTAGGAGTCGATGGCTCGGCCAATGCCAGATACGCCCTGCAATGGGCGGTCATGGAAGCCGCATCAAAGCACGAACCGTTGACGGTATTGACAGTCAACGAAGTCGCAGCCAGCTTCTGGACCCACCAGCCGATTACCGTGCCCGCCGACCATGCTTTGCTGGAAAAGGCGCGGCAGGCTGCGGCCGAACTGGTCGACAAGGCCGTCAGCGAGCTCGATGGACCGGCTCCTGCCTCAGTCACCGTCCGCGCCATCAACGGCTTCGCCAGCGACGAGCTCGTCAGGGCATCCAGGGAAGCTGACCTGGTCGTCGTCGGAGCACGAGGCGGCGCGCAAAGCGGTGGCCTGGCCCACCACACGCCGGTCGGCTCGGTGAGCAACAAGGTTCTGCACCACTCGCAGTGCCCGGTAGTAGTGGTGCCGGCCCCGCACGCTGGCTGACCACACCGGGGACTCATGAAAACCGCCGTCGTGCCCGCGCAGCGAGACTCGGCCCGGTCGCCGCAGACCGGCGCCGAGGTCGCGCGCTACGTGATCGGGTCGGCCGTCTGGGCTCCGTCGGTGCATAACACCCAGCCATGGTGGTTCGCCGTCGACGGCGCCGAGATCGAATTGCACGCTGACATCCGACGCCTTCTTCCTGTGGCTGATCCAGGCGGCCGCGAGATGCTGATCAGCTGTGGTGCCGCGCTGTTCACCGCCAAGCTCGCGCTACGGGCCGCGGGATTCATTCCGGAGTCTCGGGTGCTTCCCGACCCCGCCGATCCCTACCTGATCGCCCGCCTGCGCTGGCGGCGCACAGCACCGACTTCCGACTACGAGGAGCTCCTGGCCTGTCAGGTAATGCGACGCCGCACACATCGTGGCGGGTTCGGCCCTGTGCCGCTTTTGCCCGGCCTGCTCGGCGCCCTGCGCAAGGGAGCCGCCAGGGACGGGACGGCCCTGCGCGTCGCCAGCGATGACCCGAGCCGGGCTCTGCTCGCCGCTCTCGTGGAGATGGCCGAGCGCACCCAGCAGTTCGACAGCGCTTACATTTCCGAGCTAGCCAGATGGACGCCTCCTCCGGGCAGCGTGCGGCGCGACGGCGTGTCGCCATCCTCATATCCGGCACGCCCGGAGCAGACCAGCCCGCACTTCCCCGGCCGCGACTTCGCTCGCGGTCACGGCTGGGGCCTCGCCTCGCCCAAGCCCGGCCCGGCTCGTTACGCCGGCATCGCGTGCGTTCTGACCACGCCGGCCGACCAACCGGCCGACTGGGTCAACGCCGGACACGCCCTGCAGCGAATCCTGCTGACAGCGGCGTCAAACGGCGCCGCCGCCGCGCTCCACAGTCAGCCAACAGAGATCGGCGCGCTACGCGAGGCCATCCGCAGCCAGATCGGCGATGGCTCCTATCCGCAGCTAGTTATCCGGTTCGGAACGGTGATCCAGAACGCGATCAGCCTCAGACGACCACTGAGTACCGTCCTGCAAGCAGCCGAGCGGCCACCCACCAGCTGACCGGCTGCTCTCCCTCCAACTCCGGGCATATGTCACGAGCCGACGGTGGTCGCGCGGCGGCTGGCGGGCTGGCTGGTGTGAGAAGGTCGGCAGCGTGCTTCGGTTGCTCGCGTTCGTGCTCCCGCTGGGGGTTGACTCGTTCGCTGTGGCGGCGGCGCTCGGCGCTGCCGGGCTGACCGGCGCCCGCGAACGGCTGCGGGTATCGGCGATCTTCGTCGTGTTCGAGGCCGGGATGCCCCTGATCGGGCTGGCGGCCGGGGGCGGGCTCGCCCGAGTGATCGGGAACGTGGCCGACTACGTCGCGGCGGCTGCCGTCATCGGGCTCGGCATTTTCATGCTCGTTCACGGCGACAGCGAGGACGAAGACCAAACGGCGGGGCGGTTGCGCGCGACCCGCGGATTCGCCGTCATCGCGCTCGGCGTCAGTATCAGCCTGGATGAGTTTGCCATTGGATTCAGCCTGGGGCTGGTCCGGCTCCCCGTTATCCCCGTGATCATCGCTATCGCCATTGTTGCCCTCGTCGCCAGTCAGGCAGGCCTGGCGCTTGGCGGCCGCATCAGCGAACGGTTCAGGGAGCGGGCGGAGCAGTTCGCCGCGATCGCCCTCATCCTTCTCGGCGCCTACCTCCTAGCCGAACGCGCGTTTGCCCATTAGTGCCGATGGTCGCGGACCTGGGCATCACCCTTCGGGGGGACGATCAGGATCACCCTTGCGATGGGCCGCGTTCACTCCCCTGCGCGATGTGCCGACGCCGCCGCGCTGCCTACGATGCCGGCATGATGGTTCGCAAGCGCATCCTCGTGGCCGGTACTGCGGTGTTTTCCATGCTCGCGGCCTCCATGCTCGCTGCGGCCTGCTCCCCGAGTGTCACGAGACCACGAGCACAGCCGACGATACGGACGGCCAGCTGCAATTGCTACACCCCGCAGCAACTGGAGGTCGCCTACGGCGTCCAGCCGCTCCTGCGCCGCGGAATCGACGGCCGTGGCGAGACCGTGGTGCTGCCCGAACTGGCCGAGTCGAGGCTGTCGCCGCCGCTAGTCACCGACCTGCGCAAGGATTTGGCCGCCTTCGACCGCCTGTTCCATTTGCCGGCCCCCCGCCTGCGGTTCGTGAGTACCTTCGCAGGGCCGAAGGACCCGTGGCTGGCGTATGGAGAGGAGGTTCTGGACGCCGAGGTTGTTCACTCGATCGCTCCTCGCGCCGCGCTCACCATTCTCCTGGTGAAGGGGACTTCCCTGGATAGCGCCCGCCAGGCGGTGGCGGCTTCGGTCGCTGCCTTGAGGCTCGGTGCCTCGGAGGGCGGCATCATCTCCCTCAGCCCGGCAGGCCAGGTCGGCGGGGAACACTGCGTCGACCACGCACAGCGCGGCCAGCTGAATGCCGCGCTCCAGGCCGCCGCCGACCATCACGTGACCGTCGTCGCGGCCACGGGCGACGCAGGCGCGGCGGGAGAGCCATGCGCTCTCATCGACGCCATAGCTCCCCCCGGTATTGGCAGCGGCTTCATCCCGAGAAAGGAAGTCATCCTCATCGCCTCCGACCCGCTCGTGCTCAGCGTCGGGGGTACAACCCTGCGCGCGAGCCACACGACCGGCGCCTGGATGGGCGAGACCACGTGGGGCCTTCCCGACGGCGGTCCTGGGACTGGTTTCCAGGCGTCGGGCGGAGGGTTCAGCAGGCTCTTCAGCCAACCCTCCTACCAGAACGGCGTCCCCGGTATTGGCGCGATGCGCGGCGTCCCCGATGTCGCCGCTGACGCCAACCCCAGCCCAGGGATGGCCGTGGTCACGAGCAATGCGCTCGGAGGATACGAGATCAGCGAGCACGGCGGCACAAGCGCCAGCGCGCCCCTGTGGGCTGGGATAATCGCCCTCGCCGACCAGTACGCCGGACGCCACCTGGGCTTCGTCAACCCGGCCATCTACCAGATCGCCCGCGGCCCGCGCTACCACCTGGCCTTCCACGACATCACCGAGGGCAGCGCCAACACGGCCAGGTTCCCGCGCGGGACGATCACCGGCTATCGAGCCGGGCCCGGCTGGGACCCCGTAACCGGCTGGGGCAGCCCGAACGCGGACGTGCTTGTTCCCCTGCTCGCTATGTCCGGCCGTTAGGTGCGGTCTCGGCCAGCCGGTCGGCAAGGAAGCGCTGCTCTGGCTCGGTCTGCGCGAGGTCGAGCGCCCGGCGGTACGCGTCGTGGGCCTCACCGTGCCGGCCGGCCCGACGCAGGAACTCGGCGCGGGTCGAGTGGAAGTACCGATAGTGGTCGAGGTCGAGGCGGTCCAGGATGGCCAGGCCCGCTTCTGGCCCGTCGAGCTCGGCCACCGCGATGGCCCGGTTCATCTCGACTATCGGGGAGCCGGTCTGGTGGGCCAGCGTCTGGTAAAGGGCGGCGATCTGCCGCCAGTCGCGGGGGTCATGCAGGTGCAGGTCAGCGATGGCCGCCTGGAGCAGGTAGGGCGCGGTGCGCCCTCGTGCTATAGCCCGCCGCAGCAGCGCTCGGCCCTCGTCGATCTGCCGCGTGTCCCACAGCGTACGGTCCTGGTCGTCAAGCGGGACGATCTGCCCGTCGCGCAGGCGGGCCGCTTTGCGGGCGTCGTGCAGCAGCATCAGCGCGAGCAGGGCCAGTACTTCGGGCTCGTCCGGCATGAGGCCAGCCAGTGCCCGGCCGAGGTGGATCGCCTCAGCGGCGAGGTCCACGCGGCCGCCGCCCCAGCCCTGGTTGAAGATCAGGTAGACCACGGCGAGTACGGCCGCCAGCCGGTCGGGTAGCTGGTGATCGGGCGGCACGGCGAACGGGATGCCTGCGTCGCGGATCTTGTGCTTGGCCCTGGTCAGTCGCTTGCTCATAGTCTCGAGCGGGACGAGGAAGGCCAGCGCGATCTCGTCGGTGGACAGTCCGCCGAGCCCGCGCAAGGTGAGCGCCACCTGCGCATCGAGTGCGAGCGCCGGGTGGCAGCAGGTGAAGATCAGCTCCAGCCGCTCGTCCGGGATGGTGGCCGCGTCGTCCATGAGGGCCTCCGGTGGCTGTGGCCCGGCCTCAAGGTCGCGGACGAGCAGCGTCGTCTTGGCGGCCAGGACCTGCTGGCGGCGTAGCTGGTCGATCGCGCGGTTGCGCGCGGTCG
>Ga0126373_10001848_pt1 | contig 15302 bp, 15 predicted proteins | sample PanSoiMetPlot_11_FD_92545 | JGI IMG/M metagenome (GOLD analysis project Ga0126373, IMG submission 92545) | Tropical forest soil microbial communities from Panama - MetaG Plot_11 | ecosystem: Environmental > Terrestrial > Soil > Tropical forest > Bulk soil | place: Panama | collected 2016-02-17 | reverse complement strand
TCGTTGCGATGCTGCATGCGCTGACCACGGCCGAGCTCGACCGCGGCTCCGCGCATTTCCCGCCATCGACCCTGCAGGTTTCGACGATCGACATCGGCAACCCGGCCTCGAACGTGGTCCCAGCAACGGCGCGGGCCGTGTTCAACATCCGCTTCAACGATTGCTGGACCAGCCAGAACCTGACGGAATGGCTCGTGCGACGGCTCGATGGGGTCGGCGGTCGCTACACGCTCGACGTCACGGTCAGCGGCGATTCTTTCCTGGTGCCGCCAGGGGCAGTCAGCGGCTGCCTCGTCGCTGCGATAAGGGAAATTACCGCGCGAGAACCCGAACTCAGCACGACCGGGGGTACTTCGGACGCGCGGTTCATCCAGGCCTATTGCCCGGTCGTCGAGTTCGGCCTCGTCGGAGCCACGATGCATAAGGTCGATGAGCAGGTCGAACTCACCGATCTTGCCGATTTGAGCGCGATATACCGACGCTTCCTCGACTTCTATTTCGACCATTCCTGAAGCGGCGATGAGCGTCTGATGCCTGCGGCGGCATGGCTGGAGGTGCGGCTGGCGCTATTCGGGGCGCTCCGGCTCGCCAAAGGCGATCGCGGCGGGCTCTCGTGTTTCGATCGCTCGCTGGACGGTTTCTGGCGCTCCTTCCGCGCTGCCGTCATCGCCTATCCGCTCTACCTGATCCTCCTGATGATGCGGGTCACCGTCGTCGAATGGCAGCGCTCGGGAGGCTGGTATATCGTCACTGTCGAGACGATCGCCTATGTCATCGCGTGGGTGGCATTCCCGCTCGCGATGATTACGGTGACCCGCTGGATCGACCGCGCGCACCGTTTCTTCGATTTTATGGTTCCGTACAATTGGTCGCAGCTGCCGCAAAGCGCGCTCTTCGTGCTGGTCGGGCTGGAGGCCGAGAGCGGGGTCCTCGGCACCCAGCTCGCGCAGGTGATCGACCTCGCGGCCGCGATCGCGGTGCTGGTTTATGAGTGGTTCATCGCTCGAGTGTCGCTGGAAACGACAGCCTCCGCGGCGGCATTTGTCGTTCTCGTCGACCTCGTTCTCGGCGCCCTCGTCAACCACGTCGCCAGCGGACTTTACTGATTTGGGCGCCGTGCGGCGAACGGATCCGGCTGTTGTGGCCGTGGCGGCGTCAGGGAGGGGGCGCTTGGCTGAGGCTGCTGACCGGTCAATTGCGTAACGAGCTGGTCGAAAGAGCGGATGTGTCCCGTCGGCGGAGCCGTGAAGGGCTGGCCGCTGCGCGCGGATGGCCCGTGCGGATGCCGCGATGCTGATCGGGTATGGTGGCTCCTTCTGGAGTGTGATGAACGGTGCTTTCCACCCGCCGGAAGTGCGGCATCGCTCTTCGACGACTCCGGCAAGCTTGCCAGTGGCAGCGGTGGAGCAGGCGAGGAGACAGAGCTTGGTGGGTCCGCGAGTGCTGCGGCGGTTTGGACGGCCGGGGCCGCATTGGCGGGTACAGAGGGCGCCTCTTGCTGGGGCGGTGGCGGTGGTGGTGTTTCGACGGTTGCCGTACGCTGTGAAACGGGGACGGCCGGAAGAGCGGCCACTGCATCCGGACCGGGAGCTGTCCCTTCCGGCGAGGCCGGCCCAGCCCCGCGGCGCGCTCGCAGAATATCGCCGTGTGAGAGAGGCGGGGCATGGTCGTGGGTGCCCGACACGGCGGCCGTTTCCTTCGGAGGCGCAAGCAACCGAAAGCCTGCTCCGAAAAACACGCCGATAATCGCGGCGGCGACCAGCCCAACCAAGACAAGGTACAGCACGCTGCCGATCGGCACCGAGCTGTGCGGCGCCACTGACATGCGTCGCTCCCGCTCAGCGCCCGAGATGGGCTCGCGCGGCCGCGGCGCAAACCGCGATTCGAGCTGCGGCTCCGCGGGATCCGGTCGCGGCCGCTCCTCCAGCGAGGGTATCGCAAGCGTGTTATCGCGCATCACTCGCCTCACTCTTTCCCGTATTCGAAAAACTAGCTCGCCATCGATTCTCGCATTTCGTAGCGGGCCGGGATATCGCTGTCGAGAGAGGCCCGCCTTTTTGCCCCGCCTCCCGAAGGTTTTACTCTCATTCTCGCGGCCTATATCGCGAGCCTGATGGTCGTCGCCTGCGACAATCGCGCGTATCTCATTCACGAACGCCGAATCGAGTGGGGTATTGCACTTCGACTAAATAAAGACCTTCCGGCGGGGCGGTCGGCCCGCCGGCCCGGCGGTCGCGAGCGGCGAGCGCCCGTCCGACATCATCTGGACGCCACCGTCCAAGCCCGACCAGTTTGAGGGTCCCGGCCATATTGCGGACCTGATGGTGCAGAAACGAGCGGGCTTGCGCTTCGATGTGAATCTCTTCGCCAACCCGCCGGAGCTCGAGCTTCTTCAAGGTCTTGACCGGCGATTTTGCCTGGCACAGCGAATCGCGGAACGTCGTGAAGTCGTGATGGCCGATCAGATGCCGAGCACCTTCACGCATCGCTTCGAGATCGAGCGGCGGGGCAACCTGCCATACTCGTCGACGCTCGAGCGCCGCCGGTGCCCGCCGGTTGAGGATGCGGTAGCGATAAACGCGGCCGGTGGCGGAAAGTCGAGCATCGAAATCGTCCGGCGCAGCTTCGGCGGAAAGAATGCTGATAGCGGCGGGCTGCAGATAATGGTTAATCGCACTGCGGAGCACTGCCGGGTCCACGACCCGCGCGAGATCGAGATGTGCGGTCTGCGCCAGCGCATGCACACCCGCATCGGTGCGTCCGGCCCCGTGCACCGTGGTCCTTTCCCCGCAGAAATTGGCAATCGCGGTTTCGAGTGCTTCCTGCACTGAGAGCCCGTTCGCCTGCCGTTGCCAGCCGACCAACCCGGTACCGTCATATTCGATCGTCAGCTTGTAGCGGGGCATGGGAGAACCGTACCTGGGGATATCGCGAACCCGCGCAGAAAGTCGGGCGCATCGAGCGGGGTCCGTCCCGACCGCTGCAATCGCAGCAGGCGCAAGGCGCCTTCGCCGCACGCGATCAGCAGGCGCTCGTCGAGCACGGTTCCCGGCACCGCTCCGGCCGGCCCCGGTAAGTCGATCGCCGCGTATACTCGGATCCGCTCTTTGCCGATCTCGAAGAACGCGCCGGGCCAAGGATCGAACGCCCGAACCCGCCGCTCGAGATCGGGGGATGGCTGGCGCCAGTCCAGCCGCGCCTCTTCGCGGCTGATCTTTGGCGCGTAAGCGACGCCCTCTCGCGGTTGCGGCCTCAGGGTCATTTGACCCTGGCTGATGCTCTCGAGCGCGACGAGCAATAGTTTGCCGCCGAGCACCGCCAATCTTTCGGAGAGGCGAACGCTGGTCTCGTCGCGACCGATCGTCACGGCTTCCTGCAACACGATCGGGCCGGTATCGAGCCCTTCCTCCATCTGCATGATCGTAACCCCAGTCAACCGGTCGCCCGCGAGGAGTGCGCGCTGAATCGGCGCGGCGCCGCGCCAGCGCGGCAGCAGCGAGGCGTGGACATTGAGGCACCCGAAGCGCGGCGCTGCCAGGATTGCTGGTGGCAAAATCAGGCCATAGGCGGCGACCACCGCGGCATCAGCGCCGAGCGCGGCGAATGCCGTCTGTTCTTCCTCCCGGCGCAACGTCTCCGGGGAACGGACACAAAGGCTCTTCGCTGTCGCCAGCGACTGAACCGGCGAAGGCTGCGGTCGGTGACCACGACCGGCCGGCCGGGGCGGTTGCGTGTAAACGGCAACGATACGATGTCCGGCGTCGATCAGCGTTTGGAGGATCGTGGCCGCGAGGGCCGGCGTGCCCATGAACACCAGGTCGAGCACGCTCTTCGGAGCGGTGGCGGTCATCGCTCCTGTTCACGTCGGGGTTAGGCCAGCGCGGGCGCTCGGCTGCGTTTCGCCTTGGCGAGCTTGCGCAGGATCATCCCGCGTTTGAGGGGCGAGAGATGGTCGACAAAGAGGATCCCGTCGAGGTGCTCGATTTCATGCTGCAAGCAGGTAGCGAGGAGCCCCGACGCCTCCATCTCGCGAATTTCGTTCTGGTAATCGAGATAGCGCAGCCGGATCTTCGCCGGCCGCGTGACCTCCGCATATTGCTCGGGCAGTGACAGGCACCCTTCATTGCAGGTCATCAGCTCCGGCGAGTGCCAGAGAACCTCCGGGTTGGCGAGCTTCAGCGGTTGTGGTTGCTCGCCCTCGCGAGCCACATCGGCGACGATCACCCGGGCTGACTCTCCGACCTGCGGGGCGGCCAACCCGATGCCGATCGCACCATACATCGTCTCGAGCATATCATCCATCAGCCGCCTGACCTGGACGTCGACGGCTGGGACGGGGCGCGCCTTGATCTTTAGACGCGGGTCGGGTGCGGTGATGATCGGAAGCAAGGCCATGGCGGAATTTACGTAAGCGGTGGCCCGGTGAGGGTCAATACGACAGAGCCGATGGAATGATCAGCCGTCTGGACGCCGAGGTCACAGAGCCTTTGCAAAGCTGGCGATGATTTCTGTCGTGGGGCGGCGCAGGATCGTTTCATTGGTGAACAGCTCGAATTGTGCTCGTTCCGGCGAGGCGTTCTGTGCCGGTCGGATTGCAATGCCGAGCGTCAGCAGCCGATCCGGCAATGCGGCGGCATCTCTGCCCCCGACACGCAGGCGCGTCACATTGGTTCCAGACGCAGGGCGCAGGAGTTCGCAGTTGTCATGCTCTCTTAGCGCTCGGAAGAGATCGTCAGCTGCTGCCGCGGCGCGCTCGAACCGTTCTGTGAAGCCGTCGAGATAGTGCAGCGCCATCGCTGCGTAAGGCCAGGCTTGCCGGAGGCTTCCACCGAACATCCGGCGCTGATTGTACAGGTTCGCGAGGAGCTGCTTCGGTCCTGCGAGAATGGCTCCGCCGGCGGCATTGAAGTACTTGTAAAGCGAGACGTAGACGGTGTCGAACAGCGATGCATAACGCTCGGGTGCTATTCCTGTATAAGCCGATGCGAGAAACAACCGCGCACCGTCCAAATGAAGCCCGATCCCTTTGTCGCGTGCGAACGCCGCGATGCGTTGCATCTCAACGAAATCGAAGACCTCGCCGAGAACCCGACGCACTGGAGATTCGATCGAGATTGCTCCGACCGGCGTCGACACCCGACCCTCCTCGGCGCGGGCGACCTCCGCCTCCACCTCGGCGAGCGTGAAAGTTGCGCGCTCAGGAGCAAGGGGGACCAAGCTCAGCCCGCTCAGCTCCTGTGCGCAATCGCCTGAATCGTTGTAGATGTGGCTCTCCCGCTGCACGAGCACCCGACGGCCGCGCCGCGCCAGGAGACGAAGGGCGAGATTGTTGGCGAGCGTCCCGCTCGGCATGAACAGGGCCATTTCTGTGCCGAGCATCTCAGCCATACGCTCTTCGAGCACAGCGACAATGCCGTCGCGCGAAAACTCATCGGCGATGACCCCGCTTTGTTCGGCGAGTCGGGTCAGAAGCCGCGAATATGCGGCAGGTGACAACGCCAAACCGTCCGAGCAGAAGTGAACCCTGCTATCTTCCATCACGGCTGTTGCAGGCCTGGTTGTGGGGCGTCCATCTCGTTCCCTCGCGGACACTAAAGCGCAGCCGGAAGGCACACGGCCGGTAAGCATGGTAGCATGTCACTTCGATCGGCGAATGCGTATTCCGGGCGCGGGCGAGTTCGCGATGAGCTCATTTGGTCGTCCTGTATTGTGCTTGGCTGTGGCGGCAACGGTCGTCCTTCAGCCAACGGAGAGTTGGGCCTGGGGTGACGAAGGACACCGGATTATCGCGGTTGTCGCCAACCAATTACTGCAAGCACAGGACCCGGCGATCCTGAAAAAAGTTGTCGAGATCCTCGCCACTGACAAGTCCAACAAGTGGACAAAAACCGATATCGCCAGTGAAGCCACTTGGGCCGACGCGCTGCGCGAAAAGAGTCCGGAAGGGCGGGCGGCGACGTCGAAGTGGCACTATGTGCGATTAGATTCCGGCAATCCAGATCTCAAGAAGGCTTGCTTCGGCAGATCTGCCCTACCGCCGATGGTACCAGCGAGCCATGCGCCGCAGGACAACTGCATCATCGATAAAATCGAGCAATTCGCGAACGAGCTGCGTGAGCCTGGCACCTCGGGAAGCGAGCGGCTGATGGCCCTGCAGTTTCTGCTGAATTTGGTCGGCGACATCAGCGATCCGCTGTACGCCATCGAGCGCAACGATCAGAGCGGTCGATGTACGGCTGTGCTTCCTCCTGGCGCCAAAGCCCCGGTCAGGCTCAGCAATTATTGGGAAGACACGTTGGTGTCAGAGGCCACCGGGAAGGACGCGGCAAAGGCGGCAAGTCATATCGCGGCTGGCCTGACCCCCGTCGAGATCCAGAAATGGTCCGACGGCGCCGCGGAAGACTGGGCGCTGGAGTCTCATAATCTGGCAAAAACGGTCGTTTACAATTTCCCGGCCGAGGCAGGCGGCAACAAATATACTTTTCCCACGCAAAAAGGCGAAAAGGACCCGTGCGGCCCAGTACCGGTACACCATTTGGACGCCGGCTATCGCAATCGCGCAATAGCAACGGTTAAGGAGCAGCTGGCGAAGGCCGGTGTTCGTCTTGCTTTCCTGCTAAACGAAACCTTTACGCGATGATGAGCTACCGATGCCTCACCGGGCGGGCTCTGATCAGAGCCGCTGCGATCTCTACCGGGTCGTCGCCGGATCCTGTCAAGTAATCGATCGCGCGTGAGACCGGCCGATGGAAGCGATCAGCCAATTCCGCGACCTCGGAGATCTGTACTGGACGGCCGTCGAGGTCTTCCGCGCATTGGTCGAGGACCCGCTCTAGCACGAAAGCCACCGTGACGCGGCTCGCGGAAGTCGAAGAAACCACGCACCCTCTGGCGGATATCGCCAGCTCGAGCAGCGCGTCCAAACTGCCAAACCGCCCTCGCTGGGTCTGGTACACGAACTGACGCTTGAGATGCGCCGCCGCCAGGTCGATGACCGACTTGCTCAATTGAAATCACGCCGAGTGAACAGAGCCTCGAATTTGACCCCCGCCTCTCGAAAATTCTCCGCCGCGCCTTCCAAGCGATCAACGACGCTGATTACTTTCACGATCTGGCAATCGAGCTGCCTGGCTTGATTGACCACCTGCATTGCAGAGCCCCCGGTGGTGGTCACGTCTTCAAAGAGTATGACTTTCGACCGCCTTTCGATAAGTCCCTCGACGCGCTGATCGGTGCCGTGGCCCTTGGCCGCCTTTCGCACGAAGAAACCCTTCAGCGGCTTGTCGGGCCAACTCCTCATGCTGAGGACGGCGATGATCGGGATCCCACCGGCTTCCATGCCCCCGATATAATCGGCATCTTCGTTCTTTATTCGATCGAACAATAAATCGGCGAGTAGCGAAGCTCCCTCAGGATCGAGCATCGTCTTTTTAAGATCAATAAAGAAACTGCTTGATCTCCCAGAAGTAAGGTGAAATTCGCGGTCTTGCAGTAATGATTGACTTCGGATGATGGCGAGCAATCTTTCCCTTTTACGCGAAAGCGAAAGATCGGACATCTGAGCCACAGCCGGAGCTTGCGCAGGGTTGTCCTTCCCTTCAAGATTCATTGCTGATCAACCCTCCGGCGAGGCGATAGCGGGTCTGCCGCCGGGGAGAATTAAACCTGAACATCCGTTCGGGGACAAGTGCTCCGCGACGGGGCGCGCTCGTAGGAGCGATGTCTTGACCGAGGCCGTACGTGCCGATACTGCTCGACATCGGCTATGGCTGGATCTGGCCCAGGTCAACGAAGGAGGCAATAAGGCAGTCCGACTCGTCGTCACAATCACCTCTGTACCGGGGCGAGGTTCCGAGCTCGCGCAAGCGTACAAGGCCCGCTGCGAGGAGTGCATGAAGGAGGCCGGCTGTGAACAGTTCGAGGTCTTTCAGAGCGTGCTGAACCCGGACAACTTAGCTCTGCTGGAACGATGGTCCGACCAGGCCTCCCTCGAAGCTCACGCTAAGCTCAACGCGACGCGCCCGGCGCTGCGGCCGGAGCTGCGCATCGGAAGTGGAGAACGCGAGGATTACGAGTACAACCGGATCCGGTGATACGAGGCTGCTTGCCTGATCACGGCGCGCAGTGCTGATCTAGCTCGCAACCATAGCGGCTTCCTCGCCGCTGATCCGCCGGACAGCGTCTGACGCCTGTCCAGCGGGCGAGGCCAAGAACCCGGCTGCCGCGTCACGGCAGCTGGCCACCAGCGGGCAGGCTGCGCCGCCTGGCGGCAGTCTCTATCGCTTCGACCTCGCCGGTCAGGCGATTCCCCGCGCCGAGCAATCACAACGGCGACGTCGCCTCTTTGCAACATACGATACGAGATCCGCAATCGCTGGTAGCTCTTACCCTCTGGATAAAGCCCGATAAAGCCGACGAGAACGGCTCCACGCCGTTGCTCTTGAAGCCGACGGATGGCGCTGAACCATAATCGGGCCCATTGCGGCTCGGCTTGCTCTAGCCACGGTATCTATCGTACAGCCGCTGAATATCGGATTGCGCAAAGGTCGCCACGGTTGCAGAATGGTTATTTGACTCTGTTGATTGGCCTCGATGCTCTTGGAGCACATCCTGAGGTTGTTCTTCCGGCTTGTAGACCTCGTCATTTACAGCTGACGGGCTGTCCAGAGGCACCAGCGCCGTTCGAGAAGGAGTGCCTCGACTCTTCGCCCGGTACAGACCGTCGTAGGTATACACTACGCTACGGTCTCGATAACCGCGCCGTTGCTGCGTTTTGAGGTCGACGTCGTTCAAAATCACCGTACGCGCTGAGACGCCCGCGCTGCGGAGAGCATCCAGCGCGAATTGTACGAACTGACGCTGTGTGCGACCCCAACGAATGATCAACGTTACGCTGTCAGCTGCGACAGCCAGACGAATTGTCTCAGCTAGACCGAGAATGGGCGGCAAATCGATCATCACTATTGCGAAGCGATCCTTTAGGTAATCGACGAAGTTGAAAAATCGCTGGAGTTCCCGGCTCGTCCAGGGAATATCGCTAGAGGCGCTCGGTACAAAGTGAACGCCCGAGCGCTCCTCGACGGCAATTACGTCGCTGGCTGCGCATCGGTCCTGGAGAAAATCCCTCAGCGTGAAAGAAAACTGTTGATCGAGCAGGCGCGAGGCGCCGGCGCGGCGCAGATCCGCATCGACAAGGACCACGCCTTCACCGGCCAGCGCCGCCGTTCTCGCAAGGGCGAGAGCATGGGTGGATTTACCCTCGCCGCTGGCTGCGGAGGTTATGCCAAAGGCGGTGCCGAGGCGTCTTCCGCCAAATGACGCCGCCCTCGGGCCCTCGGCGGCAAGCTGCATATTGGCCCAAGAAACGCGAAACGCCTCCGCGAACACGGACGTATTGTCCTTCAGGATTATGTCCGCGGGAAATTTCCGCTGGCGACCGAGAGCTCGCGGTGTCGCGCTGACGGTCAGTGACCTGACCTGCTGCTCCACCTGGGCGCTGGTACGGAAGGTCTTGTCGCGAAATTCCAAGAGGAGCGACAGCAAGCCGCCGAGAGTGAGCCCCACAAAACCGCCGCCGAAAGCAAGTATCGGCGCTTTTGGTGAGGTCGACGTGGCTGAAGCATTGGCGCGCGAGGCAACGGTTGAGTTGGCCGTGATAAACGCCGGATTTGCCGCCGTTTCCTCCAACCTCTTCTCGAAATTGTGCAGCACCGATCTGATTGATTCGGCCTTGCCTTGAAGCTGCTGGAGCCCGGCATCTGAGGAGTTGAGCTGCTTTGTCAGCTCCGTAACGCTCTGCTGCAGCGACCTCTCGCGGGTACGCGATCTCTCGACCAGCTGGAGTGCGGCGGCGCGGCCTCGCCCGATCTCGCGAGAGATTTGCCCTCGCAGATTTTGCAGGGATGCACGAACGCGCCGGAGATCGGGATATTCATCGCCGTGATACTTGCTCAAATCGGCTTCGTGAGCCGCCAGCTGTGCCTCCTGGCTGCGCAGCGCCGACATCGTGCCGGAATTGACGACCTCGGGTAAGCTCTCCCCACCGGCGCCAATGCGGGCCGCCCGCGCCTCGTTTTCTGCCAGCTCGGCGCGCGCGGCGATCAGCTGATTATTGAGCGCGACGAGTTGCTGCGAGACGGCTGCACTGTCCTTTGCGGCTCCGGTCAGATGGTGCTCATCACGGTAACGGGTAACAGCGGTCTCGGCGTCCTGCAGCTGCTTTCGTAACTCCGAGACCTGGGCAGTAAGCGCGGAGTTGGCTCGCTCGGCGGCCGTTACCTTGGTCTTCACTTCGAAATTCCGATAGCTGTCGACATGCGCGTTGACAATGGCGGCGGCCCGCTCAGGCGTCCAAGCCCGGTAGGAAACGCGTATCGTCATAGAGCGCCCATCCGTCGTGACGCTCAAATAATTGGCGTAGCCCTCGACCGCCCAGTCTATTTGCTGTTGCGTCGGTGGAGCAGCATCAGGCGGCGGATTTGCCTCATCGCGCTGGGCACTCGCGACGGATGGTGGCGGCGCGCTATCCTCCGCACCGACTATCGTCCCCCATAGCTCGCGAAGAGACGCCTCAACGGTCTGCCAACTCCACCACCCGGGATATTCCTTTTTCTGAAACTCGGGCGCCTCCCACAGTTTGAACGAGCGCACGACCGGCTCGATTACTGATCGGGATTGGAGGATATCGGTTTCGCTGACGATGACAGAGAGTTCCGGCGAGGCGGGGTCGGGGAGCTCTTGGAGATCTGCCGAGCGATGCGGCCGCGAGTTGATGACCACAACCGCTTCCGCCTTGTACCACGCTGGCAGTCCCAGGCCGACCAACGCGCCTGCGATCGTCAGCAACAGCATCAAGGTGACGACCATCGGCCAGTGTCGCCGGATGCTCAAGAGCAATGCCTGCGCCGACAAGCCGTCCTCAAGCGGCTGACTGACCTCGCCAGGTAGAAGCCTTATCGCCTCGCTCATTATCGCCTCGTCCGTCGCATTTTAGTGCCCGGCTTCACGATCAGATTGCGTTTGCTCGGGACAGAACGGCAAAAATCGTTCGTCCGAGGATTAGCAGATCGAAGGCAAGCGACCAATTTTCGATGTAATATAAGTCGTGCTCGACCCGTCGGCGGATCTGCTCGATCGTCGCCGTCTCGCCGCGCCATCCATTCACTTGCGCCCAGCCGGTCATGCCGGGCTTTACACGGTGGCGGATCGGGTATTCGCTTATCGCACGGGCATATGCGACCCCAGCAGCGTTTGCGGCCAGCGGATGGGGGCGAGGCCCCACAAGCGACATGTCGCCCCTCAGCACGTTGATAAGCTGAGGAAGCTCGTCCAAACTGGTGCTGCGAAGAAACCTCCCTACTCGCGTAATACGAGGATCTCCTGCCCGAGTGAGCTGGTGACCAAGAGGATCGGTTTGTTCCACGTACATCGAACGAAATTTCAGAAGATCGAACGGCAGATTGTTAGCGCCCAGCCGCCTCTGTCTGAACAGCACGGGGCCGCGACTGTCCAATTTAATGGACAGCGCAATCAAAAGCATGAGCGGAAGCGTAACGAGCAGGCAAAAGAGGGCGATCACCACGTCCTCGATGCGTTTGACGACAGCGGCTACCTCGTCGAGCGGCTTGCCCATTACGCGGAACGTGCCAATGTCGCCGTATCGGCGGCTGTCGAGTACGTGGAAATGCTCGTATCCCTCTGGGGCGAGCACCCGCAGCGAGACGGCGAACGGGTGGAAGCGCCGCGATAGCTCTAAAATTCGGTGTGAGGCATTTGGAGGAATCGCAATTACAACCTCGTCAACGGATCCTCGGCATAACAACTCATAGAGAGCCGGCAGTTGCCGCACGGTGCCGCCGCCGCTAGCGTTTTTAACAAAGCGGGATCGACGCTCATCAAATATTCCGACAAGACGGGTACCTTGAGACCGTTGGATGAAGTCGGTGGCGAGTTGCTGGCCGATTTCGTTTGCCCCGACGATCGCGACGTTCTTGGTCAATCGGCCGCTTCGAATGAGCTTTTGCGCGGCGGATGCTGTAAGTAGGCGAAATCCACAAAGTGCCGTCGCGCTCGCGGCGCTCCAAGTCGCCAGCCAAAGCCGTGAGAGTTCGTCCGAGACTTTGAGAATAAACAAACAGCCAATCAGCAAGAGGATCGCTTCTATAAGGCGTTTAACAGTCGATTTCAGTATTCCAAGACGGTTGGATGACTCAAAGACATCGTAAACTCCCGAGCGTGCAAAACTGAAGACCATAATTATCGTTGTGCCGGCAGTTGCAACAAGATGCGCAAAATATTCGATATACCTGGTCTCATGGTGTTGGATGAAAACGACAAAACTCAAGGATAAATATGATAGGGTGGTCAGGATCAGTCCGTCGCCAACCATCTGGGCCACAGCCATCAAGGTTCGTCCGAACTGATCGAAATTTAAGACGCCAGAAGCGCTCCGACCATTTCCTGGAATCGGCAAGTCACTAACGGTCATATTGCCCCCAGCAACCTACTTCCACCACTTAAGGATCAGCGGAAAGAAACATGACACCACAGACGCTGCGGGGCAAAACATTGCGCCAACCTGGCACAACGCGGAGGCCCGCCGCCTCATGTGGAAAGGAACTGCCAACTCACTGCTCTTAACAGATTTGGCACTGCGCTGTTGAAAATGGGCGAACACGCCCACGTTCGCCAGCCTCGGGATCGATCAGCCGAGGCACATTGCGCCTTGGCGCCTCCATCGGAGCAGGGGATATCGATTGGCAGAGCATCGTCAGGCGAGGGCTCCGCGCGATTTCCGATCTTTGAAAATGCCGCAGGCTCATTACCCGCATTTTTGCGTGATTGGACCGCATCGGCACATCTCGTTAACGGATTAATGGGTCAGCAGGACCATCTGCTCTAATAGATCGGAGCATTAGCCATCGCGTGGAGTCAAGCGGAAAGATTAAGGCAAATTTATTTCAGTTTGCCCTCGGTTAACCAAAAACGCGGTCATTATAAGGCACATAACAGAAATTTATAAGGCACATAACAGAAATTTCCACTTGCCGGTAATGAAGCCGTTTCGATCTAGACCGATAAGCATATTATGAAGCAAAGTGGCGATCGGAGGACCCCTTATCTGGTCGCGCACACGACTTTTAAACATTATTGGTCACCTTAAGTGGAATAACAAGCGCGAACGCCTCCCCCTGCGGCACTCGAGAAAGGCAAGCGATCCGGACGATTTCTGAAAACGTCCCTCGTCGATACTGCCTATACTAATCGATTGCTTTGCTCAACTTTGCTAGTACGTTTGCTCGAGTCCAGGCCGCCGGAATTATTATTCCCCGGCATATGTTCGACGCCGCGCTCGTCCGAGGCATGCCTGTCCGTTGGACTGGTCGATTTGTCGCGGCTACCACGCGTGCTTCCGAAAAATTTTGATACTGAACCAATTTTGGTTTGAGACTTGTCGGTCTCCTGCCGTCTCGGGGCGAGCGTCCCCCAATCCCCCGCCCCAACTCCTTCGAGGCCAGTCGCACCGGTAGCGGGTTAACAGAGACGCTCCCGCTACTGCCTGCGACCGCGCTCCAGCGCGACCCCGCCCGTCCACCGCCGGTAGCCTACTGACGACCGAGCGTTACCCCATTAGCTCTCCGCTGCTTCTCGGGCGCCGAGAATCTTTCGGTTTGCGCGGCACCTGTTGCGTTGGTTGCTGCGGCAAGTTGTCGTCGCTCCAAGATCAGGCCCAGTGTTTTTATCCCAAAGCAACATCACCGCGAGATTAGAGTCGGATAACTCCGCGCATTAGAAGTAGCGTTCGGGGACACGGATAATATCGTCGGGTTGAATCGATAATAAAATGTCACCCTTGGCTTCTTCACCATTTCTCGTGATAATTACGTAATCTTGATTGGCTCTATAAGTATAACCTCCGCCAGCGGCGACCGCACTGAGCACTCTCATGCCGCTGACGTAGGGGTAACCCCCGGGTCTCGCAACTTCGCCCAGAATATAGAACGGTCGATAGTTGAGAACCGCCACGCTGGCATGCGGTTGGGTGATGTACCGGCCGGCCCTCAATTTTTGCTCGATCTCAGTTTGCACCTGCTCTGGCGTAAAGCCCGCCGCCGGGACCTCACCCACCATCAGCATCCTGATTGTCCCGTCGTCTTGAACTGAGTATTGCCCGTTCAGCTCATCGGCGCCGAGTACCTTGATTTCGAGCCTATCTCCGGCTCCGAGATGATATGACGAGACTTCGGGCTTAGTCGTAAGCGCAGGCAGATCGCTGCCTGGAGAGGAGCAGCCAGCCAAGGGCAAGAGAGCTATCAGCGCCACCCAAATTATGCTGACATACGGTTTCATGCTCGAGCACCTCTTTTTTAGGTTTGCACCAGTCGCACTCTCAATCATAGCACGGCCCGGTGAGGGAGAAGATCATAGCCGGGTGTGCCGAAGGCCTCTTGCTTGCGCCCTATAGCGCTGATTTTGCCCAAGCCCACCCCTCACAGCAACGAGTAACGGCGATTCGCTCGCCCATCCGGCCTCCGTTTGCCACTCGGGTTTTTCTGCTTCCTTGAAAAGGATTTGCCCCTCGGCTGCAACAGAGGCTAGATTCTTCGAAAAAGTACGAGTCCGGATGACAAACACCACCCGGTTCAGACCCGGGCGCCCCTTTATCCACAGATAACCCGGGCTCGGGGCGATGTCGCGAGGGCAAGAGGGATTGCCAAACGCCTCACAATCGATAATGTCGCGACGATGCGCGCCCAGACACTGTTTCGTATTCTAACATGGTGCTGTATCATTCTTCTCGCTCTTCTGTCGTTATTACCGGCGCAGGATATGATGAGGACCGGCCTTCCTGGCCAGCTTGAGCATTGCGCTGCTTATGCCGGAGCGGTCAGCATTGCTGTAGCCGGATATGGGTGGCGACGACGTGCACTGCGTATCATTGGGCTATTTTGGATATACGCTGGCTGCCTTGAGTACCTCCAGAACTTTTCGCCGGGCCGGCATCCGTCGATTGCGGATTTTGCCGTCTCGGCGCTCGGGGCGCTGGTCGGTGGGCTCTCCACGGTCCTTCTCGCGCGCCTCGTGGAACGACGCGCAACCGGACATCGCCTGATTTGATCGCCGTCATGTTCTCCTTGGTGAAGATCGTCAGGGTGCTCATCAAGACCGCACCGATTCGGGGCACCTGCCTTGATAGGCTCGTCGGCAGGACGCTGCGCCGTGTTGCCGTGTTTTGTGTGCTAACGGTCGGCTTTTTGCCGATCGGCGCGACGGCCCAGATTACCGAACCGCTGCTGCCATAT
>Ga0126373_10001847_pt1 | contig 15307 bp, 13 predicted proteins | sample PanSoiMetPlot_11_FD_92545 | JGI IMG/M metagenome (GOLD analysis project Ga0126373, IMG submission 92545) | Tropical forest soil microbial communities from Panama - MetaG Plot_11 | ecosystem: Environmental > Terrestrial > Soil > Tropical forest > Bulk soil | place: Panama | collected 2016-02-17 | reverse complement strand
TCGGCCGCCCAGATGGTGTCCTACGAGGTCTCGATCGGCTTCGTCATCATCACGGTGCTGCTCTGCGTCGGCTCGCTCAACCTGACGAAGATCGTCGAGGCGCAGAACGGCAGCCTCGGTCTGTTCGGCTGGTTCTGGCTGCCGTTGTTCCCGATGTTCGTCATCTTCTTCATCTCGGCCTTGGCCGAGACCAACCGGCCCCCGTTCGATCTCGTCGAAGCAGAATCCGAGCTCGTCGCCGGCTTCATGGTCGAGTACGGCTCGTCGCCCTACATGATGTTCATGCTCGGCGAGTACGTGGCGATCGCCACGATGTGCGCCATGTCGACAATCCTGTTCCTCGGCGGCTGGCTGCCGCCGTTCCCGGTCGTTCCGTTCACGCTGGTGCCGGGGGTGATCTGGTTCGTGCTCAAGGCCTTCTTCATGTTCTTCCTGTTCGCCATGGTGAAGGCGATCGTTCCGCGCTATCGCTACGACCAGCTCATGCGGCTCGGCTGGAAGGTGTTTTTGCCGGTCTCGCTCGCAATGGTCGCGATCGTCGCCGGCGTGCTGCAATATTCGGGGCTTGCCCCGAAATGAGGAGGGGGAGCGATGGAACTCTCGCTGGCCGGCCTGATTGGCGCCGTCGCGGGCACTGTCGCGTCCGCGTTGGTCTATGGCCGGCTGGTCAATGCGGTCGAGGGTGCGGTGCGGAAATGGCGCGCCAACACCGACGATCAAGCGACCTTCGACCAGGAACTCGCGCTATTACGCCGGGGCGTGTTCGCCGCCGACATGCTGCTCCTTGCCGGGCTCGGCTATTGGCTCGGGCAGAAGATCGGCGGATGACGGGCGGGGAGGAGAATTTGGCATGAAGCTCGACCGCGCCGCCCGTTCGACGTTCCTGTGGGAGTTCGTGGCCGCCACCATGCTGGCGATGCGCTATTTCTTCTCCCCAAAGTCGACCCTCAACTATCCCTTCGAGAAGGGCCCGCTGTCGCCGCGCTTCCGCGGCGAGCATGCGCTGCGCCGCTATCCCAATGGGGAGGAGCGCTGCATCGCCTGCAAGCTGTGCGAGGCGATCTGCCCGGCCCAGGCGATCACCATCGAGGCCGGCCCGCGCCGCAACGACGGCACGCGCCGCGCCACCCGCTACGACATCGACATGGTGAAGTGCATCTATTGCGGCCTGTGCCAGGAGGCCTGTCCGGTCGATGCCATCGTCGAGGGCCCGAACTTCGAGTTCGCCGCCGAGACCCGCGAGGAGCTCTACTACGACAAGGAGCGCCTGCTCGCCAATGGCGACCGCTGGGAGCGGCAGATCGCCAAGAACATTTCGCTCGACGCACCCTATCGGTGAGATCGATGGTTCTGCCCGCACTTTTCTTCTATCTCTTTGCCGGCGTCTGCATCGCTTGCGCTTTCATGGTGATCGCGGCACGCAATCCGGTGCATTCGGTGCTCTACCTCATTCTGGCCTTCGTCAACGCGGCGGGCCTGTTGGTGATGCTCGGGGCCGAGTTCCTCGCCATGATCCTGATCGTGGTCTATGTGGGCGCGGTCGCCGTGCTGTTCCTGTTCGTGATCATGATGCTCGACGTCGATTTCACCGAGCTCAAGCAGGGGTTCTTGCAGTACCTGCCGCTCGGGGCGCTGCTCTTTCTGGTGTTCCTTCTAGAGCTCGGCGGCGTCGTCTTCACCTGGGCGTTCGTGCCCGACATCTCGAAGGCCTTCGCCTCGCCGATCCCCCCGCTTGCCGACGCCAGCAATACCGAGGCGCTCGGGGCGGTGCTCTATACGCGCTACGTCTATTTCTTCCAGGCCTCGGGGTTGATTCTTCTGGTCGCAATGGTGGGCGCCATTGTGCTGACGCTGCGCCACAAGCCCAACATCAAACGGCAGAACGCGATGCAGCAGATCGCGCGCACCAAGGCGACCGCGATCGAGATCGTCAAGGTCGAGAGCGGGCGCGGACTGTCATGATCCTTCGAGACGCCGACCTGCGGTCGGCTCCTCGGGATGAGGAGCATGGGGACATGGAATGACCATAGGACTTGGCCACTACCTCACCGTCGCCGCGATCCTGTTCACGCTCGGCGTCTTCGGCATCTTCCTCAACCGGAAGAACGTCATCATCATCATGATGTCGATCGAGCTGATCCTGCTCGCGGTCAATCTGAACCTCGTTGCGTTCTCGGCATTCCTCGGCGACCTAGTCGGCCAGGTGTTTGCGCTGGTCGTGTTGACGGTTGCCGCCGCCGAGGCCGCGATCGGGCTCGCCATCCTGGTGGTCTATTTCCGCAATCGCGGCTCGATCGCGGTCGAGGACATTCACCTGATGAAAGGCTGACGCAGAGGCATGTATCAAGCGATCGTCTTCCTGCCGCTGCTCGGCGCGATCCTGGCGGCACTGATCTCGTTCTTCACCGCGCGCGCCCGCCACCCCGGCGGCTCGCCGAGTGCCCACGCGGATACCCACGCGCATCCCCCGCCGGCCGCCCACGCCGCGGAGGCGCATGGCGCCGAAGCGCATGACGCCGAAGCACATGGTGCCGATGCGCTTGGCGCCACGCCCGCGCCTCAGCGCGCGGGCCTCGACACCCAATTCGCCCAGCTGATCACGACCGGCCTGCTGTTCTTCTCCATGATCCTGTCGTGGATCGCCTTCGTGCAGGTCGGCTTCGGCCGCGACGAGCACGTTCAGCTCGCCACCTGGGTGGTCTCCGGTGACCTCAAGTTCGCCTGGGCGCTGCGCGTCGACACGCTCACCGCCGTCATGCTGGTTGTCGTCACTACCATCTCAGCGATCGTGCATCTCTATTCGATCGGCTACATGGCCGAGGACCCGCATCAGCCGCGCTTCTTCTCGTACCTCTCGCTCTTCACCTTCGCGATGCTGATGCTGGTGACGGCGGACAATCTGCTGCAGCTCTTCTTCGGCTGGGAGGGCGTCGGGCTGATGAGCTATTTGCTCATCGGCTTCTGGTTCCACAAGCCGGAAGCCAACGCGGCCGCCATCAAGGCCTTCATCGTCAACCGGGTCGGTGACTTCGGTTTCTCGCTCGGCATTTTTGCGGTCTTCATGATGACCGGCGCCGTCGATTTCGACACCGTGTTCGCGCAGGCACCGGGCCTCACTGGCAAGACCATCGACATGCTCGGCTGGCACGCCGACGCGCTGACCATGATCTGCCTGCTCTTGTTCATGGGCGCCATGGGCAAGTCGGCCCAATTCCTCCTGCACACGTGGCTGCCCGACGCGATGGAGGGCCCGACGCCGGTTTCCGCGCTCATCCACGCCGCCACCATGGTCACCGCCGGCGTGTTCATGGTGGCGCGGCTCTCGCCCTTGTTCGAGCTTGCGCCTTCGGCGCAGACCTTCGTGACCACGATCGGCGCCACCACCGCGCTCTTCGCCGCGAGCGTCGGCCTCGTGCAGAACGACATCAAGCGGATCGTCGCCTATTCGACCTGCTCGCAGCTCGGCTACATGTTCGTGGCCATGGGGGTCGGCGCCTATTCGGTCGGCATGTTCCACCTCTTTACCCATGCCTTCTTCAAGGCGCTGCTGTTCCTCGGCTCGGGCTCGGTGATCACCGCGATGCACCACGAGCAGGACATCCGCATGATGGGCGGCCTCAAGGACCGCATTCCTTTGACCTATTGGGCGATGGTGATCGGCACGCTCGCGCTCACCGGCTTTCCGCTCACCGCCGGCTATTACTCCAAGGACGCCATCATCGAGGCGGCCTATGTGGGCGCCAATCCGATGGCGATCTACGGCTTCCTGTGCACCGTAGCCGCCGCCGCGCTGACCGCGTTCTATTCCTGGCGGCTCATCTTCAAGACCTTCCACGGCGCCCCGCACGACCAGCACCACTATGAAGCCGCGCACGAAAGCCCCGCCGTGATGCTGCTGCCGCTGGCGGCGCTCGCGGCGGGCTCGCTCGTCGCTGGCTATCCCAAGGAGCTCTTCACCGGCCGCGGGGTCGGGGAGTTCTTCCGCCAGTCGCTCAAATTCGCCGAGGGCAATCACGTGCTCGAGAACATGGAGCAGGTTCCCCACTTCGTCAGCTTCCTGCCGACCATCATGATGGTGATCGGCTTCGCGGTCGCCTGGCAATTCTATATCCGCGATCCGAAGCTGCCGGTCGAGCTCGCGCGCCAGCAGGAGCCCCTCTACCGGTTCCTGCTCAACAAATGGTACTTCGACGAGATCTACGACTTCCTCTTCGTGCGGCCGGCGTTTCGCCTGGGGCGATTGCTGTGGAAGGGCGGCGACGGCTGGCTCATCGACGGCTTCGGCCCCGACGGCGTATCCGCGCGCGTGCTCGATGTCACGCGCAACGTCATCCGCCTGCAGACCGGCTATCTCTATCACTATGCTTTCGCCATGCTGATCGGCGTCGCCGCGCTGATCACCTACTTCATGTTCGCCGGGGGCATGCATTGATGCTGAGCTGGCCCATCCTCTCTCTCATCGTCTTTCTGCCGCTCCTCGGCGCGCTCGTCATCGCGGCCATCCCGAGCCATGGCGAGGCGGAGACGCGCAACGCGCGCTGGATCGCGCTCTGGGTCACGCTGGTGACGTTCGCGATCTCGCTCGTCCTGGTGTGGAAGTTCGACCCCAAGTCGGCCGACTTCCAGTTCGAGGAGAAGTATCGCTGGCTCGAGGGCGCCATCGTCTACCACATGGGCGTCGACGGCATCTCGCTGCCGTTCGTGGTCCTCACCACCGGCCTGATGCCGATCTGCATCATCGCCAGCTGGGGCGCCATCCAGAAGCGCGTTAAGGAATACATGATCGCTTTCCTGGTGCTGGAGACCTTGATGGTCGGCACCTTCGTGGCACTCGACCTAGTGCTTTTCTATCTGTTCTTCGAGGGCGGCCTCATCCCGATGTTCCTGATCATCGGGGTCTGGGGCGGGCCGCGCCGCGTCTATGCAAGCTTCAAGTTCTTTCTCTATACGTTGCTCGGCTCAGTCCTGATGCTGCTCGCCATCATGGCGCTCTACTGGGACGGCGGCACGACCGACATCCCCATGCTCCTGCATCACGGCTTCCCGCCCAATTTGCAGAAGTGGGCCTGGCTCGCCTTCTTCGCTTCGTTCGCAGTGAAGATGCCGATGTGGCCGGTGCACACCTGGCTCCCCGATGCGCATGTGGAAGCGCCGACCGCAGGCTCGGTGATCCTCGCCGCCATCCTCTTGAAGATGGGCGGCTACGGCTTCCTGCGCTTCTCGCTGCCGATGTTCCCGACCGCCTCGCACGACTTCGCGCCGCTCGTCTTCACGCTCTCGGTGGTCGCCATCGTCTATACCTCGCTGGTGGCACTGGTGCAGGAGGACATGAAGAAGCTCATCGCCTATTCGTCGGTGGCTCATATGGGCTTCGTGACCATGGGCATCTTCGCCGCCACCACGCAGGGTATTGCCGGCGGCATATTCCAGATGATCTCGCACGGCATCGTCTCCGGCGCCCTGTTCCTCTGCGTCGGCGTGGTCTACGACCGCATGCATACGCGCGAGATCTCCGCCTATGGCGGCCTCGTCAACCGCATGCCGTTCTACGCGGTCGCCTTCATGATCTTCACGCTCGCCAATGTCGCGTTGCCCGGAACCTCGGGCTTCATCGGCGAGTTCCTGACCTTGATCGGCACCTTCCGCATCAACATCGCGGTTGCGGTCTTCGCCACGCTCGGCACCATCCTGTCTGCCGCCTACGCACTCTACCTCTACCGCCGCGTCGTCTTTGGCGTGCTCGACAAGCCAGCGCTAGCCGGCATTCTCGATCTCGACTATCGCGAGATCATCACGCTGGCGCCGCTCGCGGTGCTCGCGATCCTGCTCGGCGTCTTCCCGCAGCCGGTCATCGATCTGTCGGCCGCGTCCGTCGCGCAGCTCGTCGACGGCTACACCCATGCGCTCAACGGCGCGCACGCAACCGCCTTGCTCATGAGATGACGGCAATGAACGATGCCCTTTTCACGCTGTTGCCGGCCTTGCCTGAGCTCGTGCTCGCGGTCGGCGCCATGGCGCTCTTGATGCTCGGCGCCTTCCGCGGTGAGGAGACTGCCGTCACGGTGAACTGGCTCGCCATCGCGCTGCTCGTCGCCGCGGGCGCAGTCACGCTGTGGCTGCCGAACGGCACGCTTACGACCTTCGGCGGCAGCTTCGTGGTCGATGACTTCGCGCGCTTCCTCAAGCTCCTGGCGCTGACCGGCTCGGCTGGCGCGATCCTGATGTCCTTCGATTACCTCGCGGTCGAGAAACAGCAGCGCTTCGAATATCCGATCCTGATCCTGCTCGCGACCACCGGCATGCTGATGCTTATCTCGGCGGCCGATCTCATCGCGCTCTATCTCGGCCTCGAATTGATGAGCCTCGCGCTCTACGTGATCGCCGCCATCAACCGCGACTCCTCGCGCTCCTCCGAGGCGGGCCTGAAATACTTCATTCTCGGCGCGCTCTCCTCGGGCATGCTGCTCTACGGCGCCTCGCTCGTCTATGGCTTCACCGGCACCGTGACGTTCGCTGGCATAGCCAAGGCCGCGAACCCGGGCAATATCGGCCTGATCATGGGCCTCGTCTTCTTGTGCGCGGGCTTCTGCTTCAAGGTCTCGGCGGTGCCGTTCCACATGTGGACACCGGACGTCTACGAGGGCGCGCCAACGCCGGTCACCGCGTTCTTCGCCGCCGCCCCCAAGGTTGCCGGCATCGCCATGTTCGTGCGCGCCACCATCGCGGCGTTTCCGGGCGTGGTGCCGCAGTGGCAGCAGATCGTGGTGTTCGTCGCCATCGCCTCGATGGCGCTCGGGGCGTTTGCCGCCATCGGCCAGCGCAACATCAAGCGCCTGATGGCCTATTCCTCGATCGGGCACATGGGCTTCGCTTTGATCGGGCTCGCCGCCGCGACCTCCGACGGCGTCGAAGGCGTGCTCGTCTACATGGCGATCTATCTCGCCATGACGCTCGGCACTTTCGCGGTCATCCTGGCGATGCGCCGCGACGGACACATGGTGGAAGGGATCGGCGACCTCGCAGGGCTCGCCCGCACCGATCCGACGCTCGCCTTCTTCCTGGCGATGCTTCTGTTCTCGCTCGCCGGCATTCCGCCGCTCGCCGGCTTCTTCGCGAAATTCTACGTGTTCCTCGCCGCCATCAAAGCCGGCCTGATCACGCTCGCGGTCATCGGCGTCGTCACCAGCGTGGTCGGTGCCTACTACTATCTGTCGATCGTGAAGATCATGTACTTCGACGAGCCGGCCAAGCCGTTTGCACCGATGCCGAACGAGCTTAAGATCGTGCTCGCGGTCACCGGGCTGTTCAACCTGTTGTTCTTCGTCTATCCCGGCCCGCTCATTGCGGTGGCGAGCGCGGCGGCCAAGTCGCTGTTTTGAACCATCGAACGACCGATCTCGATGATAGAGCTCGATCCCAGAGCGTCGGCTACGGGGGCGCGCCATCGCGCCTATGACGAGATCGACTCGACCAATGCGGAGGCTCTGCGCCTGACGCAGCAGGGCGAACGTGGGCCGCTCTGGATCACCGCCGTGCGGCAGAGCGCCGGCCGCGGCCGGCGCGGCCGCAGCTGGGCGTCGCTATCAGGCAATCTGCACACAAGCCTGCTCGTCACCGACGCTGGCCCGCCAGAGGGCTGGCCGCAAATCTCGTTCGTGGCGGCGCTCGCGGTGCACGACGCGGTGGTCGAGGTGGCTCCCGACCTCCGGCCGATGCTTGAGCTCAAATGGCCAAACGACCTGCTGCTCGCGGGCAGCAAATGCGCCGGCATCTTGATCGAAGGCGAGGGCGGGGAGGGGGAGGGGGGCGTCGCCATCGGTATCGGGGTCAATTGCGCGACGCATCCGACGGACGCCGCCTACCCGGCAACCGATCTCGCAACCCACGGCGCCAAAGTGTCGGCCGCGACGCTGTTCGCCGCGCTGTCGGTGAAGATGCCGGGCCGGCTTGCGCAGTGGAACCAGGGCAACGGCTTCGCGACCATCCGCGCTGACTGGCTCGCGCGGGCGGCCGGGCTCGGCGAAAACATCCGCGTGCGCCTCGCCGACCGTGAGCTTACCGGGCGCTTCGATTCGCTCGATGACGCCGGCGCGCTGGTGCTGGTCGAGCCCGACGGCGGCATGGTCGTGATCGCGGCCGGCGATGTCGTCGCATTCGAAAGTGCACGATGATGCGCACGCGGAGGCGCAAGGGTTGAATGGCTGCGCCCGCCGAGGAGCTCGTCTTCGCGCCGCTCGGGGGCGTCGGCGAGATCGGCATGAATCTTGCGCTCTACGGGGTCGGCGACGGGCGGCGCCGGCTATGGATCGCGGTCGATCTCGGCGTGTCCTTCGGGCACGACGACCTGCCCGGCGTCGACCTCATCATGCCGGACATCCGCTTCCTGATGGAGGAGCGGCGCAATCTGCTCGCCCTTGTGCTCACCCATGCGCACGAGGATCATTTTGGCGCGGTGCTCGACCTGTGGCCGCGCCTCAAGGTGCCGGTCTACGCGACGCCCTTCACGGCCGCACTGCTCGAGGCGAAGCGCCAGGGCGAGCCGGGCGCGCCGGAGGTGCCGGTCACCGCCGTTCCACGCGGCGGACGATTCTCGCTCGGCCCCTTCGATATCGAGCTCGTGTCGGTCGCCCATTCGATCCCCGAATCGAATGCGCTCATCATCCGCACCGCGCTCGGCAACGTGCTCCATACGGGTGATTGGAAGATCGATCCGACACCGGTGCTCGGGCCGCCGACCGACGAGGCCAAGTTGCGCGCGCTCGGCAATGAAGGGTGCCTCGCGCTCATCGGCGATTCCACCAACGCGGTGCGCGAGGGCCGCTCGCCCTCGGAGCTCGAGGTCGCCAAGACCCTGGCCGAGCTGATCCGAACCGCGCGCGGGCGCGTCGGCGTCACGACCTTCGCGTCGCATGTGGGTCGGCTGCGCTCGGTCGCCAAGGCGGCGGTGGCCTGCGACCGCGAGGTCGTGCTGGTCGGTCGCGCCATGGAGCGGATCGCGCAGGTCGCGCGCGAGACCGGCTATCTCGACGGCATCCGCGAGTTCCGCTCGACCGAGGTCTACGGCTATCTGCCACCCGAGAAGGTCGTGGCTTTGTGCACCGGCAGCCAGGGCGAGGCGCGCGCCGCGCTCTCGCGCATCGCCGAGAACGATCATCCCGAGGTGAGCTTCTCCCCGGGCGACCGCGTGATCTTCTCCTCCCGCGCCATCCCCGGGAACGAGAAGGCCGTGGCGCGCGTGATCAACGGCCTTGTCGCGCGCGGCGTCGAGGTCATCACCGATCGCGACCATCTGGTGCACGTCTCCGGGCATCCGCGCCGAGCCGAGCTGCAGGACATGATCGGCTGGGTACGCCCGCAGATCCTGATCCCGGTGCATGGCGAGGCCTTGCATATGGCCGAGCACGCCGCGCTTGCGCGCCGCGCCGGAGTGCCAAAGGTGATCATCTGCCGGGACGGCGACGTCGTGCGCCTGGCGCCGCGGCCCGGCGTGATCGACGAACTGCCGGCCGGGCGCCTCTACAAGGACGGCACGCTGCTCGTCGGCGCCGGCGAGCGCACCGTGACCGACCGGCGGCGCCTCGGATTCTCCGGCATCGTATCCATCGCACTGACGCTCTCGCACAAGGGTGAGCTCGTCGCCGGCCCGCGCATCGAGCTGACCGGAGTTCCCGAAGCCGATGCGGCCGGCGCACCGATGCTGGACATCGTCCACGACGCGCTGATGGAGGCCTTCAAGTCGATGCCGTCGCCGCGCCGGCGCGATCCCGATACGGTCGCCGAGGCGATGCGGCGTGCGGCGCGTGCGGCGCTCGCCGCCGTGTGGGGCAAGAAGCCCATATGCCATGTCCACGTGCTGACGATATGATGCGCTAACGGAGCCGGGCCGACCACGGAGGAATTTCGCAGATGCAGATCGGACGGCTCAATCACGTCGCCATTGCGGTCAAGGACATCGAGAAGGCCGCGGGCGTGTACCGCGACACGCTCGGCGCCCAAATATCCGCGGCGGTGGCGCAGCCCGAGCACGGCGTCACCACCGTGTTCGTGATGCTGCCCAACACCAAGATCGAGCTCCTGCAGCCGCTCGGCGAGGGATCACCGATCGCCAAGTTCCTCGAGCGCAGTCCCGATGGCGGCATCCATCACATCTGCTACGAGGTCGACGACATTTTGCTGGCGCGCGATCGCCTCAAGGCGCAGGGCGTGCGCGTGCTCGGCAGCGGCGAGCCCAAGATCGGCGCGCACGGCAAGCCGGTGTTGTTCCTCCATCCCAAGGACCTGTGCGGCACGCTGATCGAAATCGAGCAGGCGTGAGCCCCCGTGTCGATCTTCACCGCGCTCGCGATCTATTTCGTGATCTGGTGGATCTCGCTGTTCCTGGTGCTGCCGTGGGGCGTGCGCAGCCAGGATGAATCAGGAGAGGTGGTGCCGGGTACCGACCCGGGCGCGCCGGTGCTGACCAATCTGCTCCGCAAGCTTGTTTGGACGACCATCGTCGCCACCGTCATCTTCGCAGCCTGGTTCATGGTCTATGTCAACCAGCTGGTCACGGTCGATCAGCTCGCCCGCTGGCTCGGCTTCCCTGGTTGACGCGCGCGATCAAATCCGTTGTTGTTAGGGAAAGCTTCTCCCAATCCGCGCCGCGGCCCCCCACAAGGATCGATTTCCCTATTGGCGCCCGCCGGTTACGCGTTTTTAACGCCCCTGTGGCTAGCGAAGTGACGCCCGCTGCAATAAGGTGCTGCAGAACAATGCCCGCAAGGCGGGGGAGCTTGGAGTGACGGCTAACAAATCACGCTCGATCACGCTTCTGGTCGCCGGGGTGTGCGGAACGATCGTCGGTGTGGGCGGAACGGTTGCGGCGGTCAACTGGGACCGGCTCGTCGGCTACTTGCAGATCGGTCGATCCGTGACCCCTCCGGCGACTGCGCCGGCCCGGGCCGCCGTTCCGGTGACCGCCGTGGTGGCGGCGCGCCGTGACGTGCCGATCTATCTCACCGGGCTCGGCACGGTCCAGGCTACTCTGTCGGTCGGCATCCATTCGCTGGTCGACGGCACGCTGCAGGAGGTGCGCTTCACGGAAGGCCAGCACGTGAAGAACGGCGATATCCTCGCCAAGATCGATCCGCGCCCCTACCAGGCCGCGCTCGATCAGGCCAAGGCCAAAAAGGCGCAGGACGAGGCGCAACTCATCGCCGCCCAGAAGGACTTGAGCCGGTTCACGACGCTCGCGCAGAAGAGCTTCGAGACCCAGCAAAATCTCGACCTCCAGCAGGCGAAGGTCGATCAGTTCAAGGCCATGATCGAAGGGGATGCAGCGGCGATCGAGGCCGCGCAGGTGCAACTCGACCGCACCGATATCAAGGCTCCGAACGACGGGCGCGTTGGCATCCGCCAGGTCGATCCGGGCAACACGGTGCACGCCTCCGATACCGCTGCGATCGTGAATCTGGCTCTGGTGCAGCCGGCCGCTGTTGTGTTCACGCTGCCGGCTCAGACACTCGACGACGTGCGCCGCGCCATGGACCACGGCACCGTCGAGGTCACCGCCTTCGATCAGGATAATCGTGTCCCCTTGAGCGTGGGCAAGCTGCTCCTGGTCGATAATGCCGTCGACGCGGCCACTTCAACCATTCGCCTCAAGGCGATTTTCAGCAACGATGACGAACGGCTCTGGCCGGGCGAATTCGTCAATGCCCATTTGTTGCTGGAGACGCGCAGCAACGTGCTCGCGATCCCGAGCGCCGCCGTCCAGCGCGGTCCGCAAGGGCTGTTCGCTTGGATTGCGACGCCAGAGAATACTGCCGCCGTCCGGCCCCTGCAGCTCGGGCCAACGGCCGGCGAGTACACGGTGGTCATCTCCGGCTTGAACGAGGGCGACCGCATCGTGACCGAGGGTCAATATAAGCTGCAGGCCAAGACGCCGGTCACGGTCAGCACACCCGAGACGGCCACCGCGCGGAGCACTATGTGAACCTTTCTGAGCCCTTCATCCGGCGACCAATTGCGACCTGCCTGCTGATGACGGCCCTCGCCTTCGTGGGCATTGCGGCGTTTCCGTTCCTGCCGGTCGCCCCGCTGCCGCAGGTCGATTTTCCAACCATCCAGGTCACCACCTCGCTCGCGGGCGCGAGCGCGGAGACCATGGCGTCGGCGGTGGCGACCCCGCTCGAGCGCCAATTCAGCCAGATCGCCAGCATCACGCAGATGACGTCGACCTCGACGCTCGGCAGCACCACGATCGTGATCCAATTCGACCTCAATCGGAGCATCGACGCTGCCGCGGCCGACGTGCAGGCCGCCATCACCGCCGCCGGCCGTTCCCTGCCACAAAACCTGACCACGCCGCCGGTCTACCGCAAGACCAATCCAGCGGACATCGCGGTCCTGATTTTCGGCCTCCACTCCGATACCCTGCCGATCACCACAATGGACGATCTTGCGAACAGCCTGCTGCTTCCGCCGCTTTCGCAGGTGCCCGGCGTGGCGCAAGTCTTCATCGGCGGCGAATCGCTACCGGCAATTCATGTCCAGGTCGACCCGGCCCGACTTGCCGCCGCAGGGCTGACGCTGGAGGAAATTCGCAGCTCGCTGGTCAGCGCCACGACCAATGCCGCCAAGGGGACGCTGAACACACCCGACAACAGCTTCACCATCGCGGCCAACGATCAGCTGACGCTGCCGGAGCAATACGACGACGTTGTGCTGACCTATCGCAACGGTGCGGCCGTGCGCGTTCGCGACGTCGGGCACGCGGTCATTGCCCCTGCCGACCGCACTGTCGCGGCTTACACCAATCATGATCGCGGGTTGGCCTTGCTCGTCACCAAGCAGCCGGGCGCCAACGTCATCGAGATCGTCGACAGGATCAAGGCCATGATGCCGCAGCTGGAGGCCAACCTGCCGCCGGCCATGAAGATCGAAACGCTGCTTGACCGCACTCTCACCATCCGCGCCTCGGTGCACGAGGTCGAATTCACGCTCGCACTGACGATTAGCCTCGTAGTGCTCGTCATTCTGCTGTTTCTGCGCAACGTGTGGGCGACGGTCATTCCGGGGCTGACGGTTCCGCTGGCGCTCATGGGCTCCTGCGCGGCCATGTACATGCTGAGCTTCAGCCTCGATAACATATCATTGATGGCGCTCACCATCGCGGTCGGCTTCGTGGTGGACGACGCCATCGTAGTCGTGGAGAACATCCACCGGCATATCGAGAACGGCATGGCGCCGTTCGAAGCCGCCCTCAAAGGGTCGCGCGAGATCGCGTTCACGGTGCTCTCGATCAGCATCTCGTTGATTGCAGTGTTCATTCCACTGCTGCTCATGGGCAGCATCATCGGCCGCTTGTTCCGCGAATTCGCCATGACCGTCACCGCCTCGATCGCGGTCTCCGGCTTCGTCTCGTTGACGCTCGCGCCGATGCTCTGCTCGCGCTTCATGCACGCTGATACGGGCGAGCACGGTCGTGTCTACAAGTTCGTGGAGGCCGGCTTTGAGGCGCTGCTCGGTGGCTATCGTCGCACCCTCGACATCGTGCTGCGCCACCAGTCGATTACGCTTGGGGTGTTCTTCGCCACAATGGCGCTGACCGGCGTGTTGATCGTTCAAATCCCCAAAGGCTTCTTTCCAAGCGAGGACATTGGTGTCCTTCTTGGTTTTGCCGAGGCGGCGCAAAGCGCGTCTCCGCAGCAGATGATGCGCTTCATGCAGGAGCAGGATGAAATCCTGCTGCAGGATCCCGACGTGCTCGCGGTCGCTATGTTCACAGGCAGCACCGGCGGCTACGCCAATACCGGGAATACCGCACGCGGCTACGTCACCCTGAAGCCGCGCGAGGAGCGCACCGCCAGTGCCTCGCAGATCATCAACAGGCTGCGGCCGAAGCTCGCCAAGGTCGGTGGCGCCAACCTGATCCTGCAGCAGGTCCAAGACATCACCGTCGGCGGCCGTCCTGCGCGCGGAAGCTATCAATATACGTTGCAGGACTCCAACATCGCGGAGCTGAACGAGTGGTCAGCGAAGATGTTGGCCAAGATGCGTACCCTGCCGATCCTGACCGATGTCGCGACCGATCTCTTGGCCAATGCGCCGCAGCTCAAAGTCACGGTCAATCGCGATCAGGCTTCGCGCTTCGGCATCTCGCCGCAAATGATCGACGACACCCTCAACGACGCGTATGGGCAGCGACAGATCACCCAATATTTCACGCAGATCAACACCTATCAGGTGGTCGAGGAGATCCTGCCGGACCTGCAGGAATCGCTCGCTTCGCTTGATCGCCTCTACGTCAGGTCGCCGCTTACCGGTGGCACGGTGCCGCTCTCATCCCTGGTTACGGTCGACTCAAGTCAAGTCGGGCCCTTGCTGGTCTCCCATCAAGGCCAGCTGCCCGCCGTCACCCTGACCTTCAACCTGCAGCCGGAGGTCGCCATCGGCGAGGCGGTCGAGGCCATCACGCAGGCGGCGCGCGAGATCGGGATGCCCGCCTCGGTGCTCGCGACCTTTCAGGGCAATGCCCAGGCATTTCAGGCGGCTCTGGCAAGCCAGCCGCTACTGATCGCGGCGGCGCTGGTGGTGGTCTATATCATCCTTGGCATCCTTTACGAGAGCTTCATTCATCCACTGACGATCCTATCGACCTTGCCCTCTGCCGGCGTGGGCGCGCTGCTCGCGCTGCGCTTCGGTAACATGGACCTCTCGGTGATCGGGATCATTGGTATTATTTTGCTCATCGGCATTGTGAAAAAGAACGGCATCATGTTGGTCGACTTCGCGATCACGGCCGAGCGCGACCGCCACTTGGCACCGGTCGATGCGATCCGGGAGGCGTGCCTGCTGCGGTTCCGGCCGATCCTGATGACTACCGCCGCCGCTATGCTTGCGGGCGTCCCGCTCGCCCTCGGTACGGGTACCGGCTCGGAGCTGCGCCAGCCGCTCGGCTACGCCATGGTGGGCGGGCTCGCCCTGAGCCAGCTGCTCACGCTCTACACCACCCCGGTGGTCTATCTCTACCTCGACCGGCTGCAGAACTGGCTCAAGGGCAAGCAGAAGGATGCGCCGCCGGTCCACGCGGAAGGGATACGCGCGGTCGCGGCGGAGTAGCTCCAACGTCCGGTCCATCCACTGGCATGACCTGGCCGGATTATGTTCGCTTGGCCGCGGCGCCGGGATTTCGCCATTTCGTGGCATGAGACAACGGTCGCCCAGGCGGACGGCGGTCGCCCAGGCGGACGGCACGGCGTTGCGCTGTCGAGTTCTTGTCGCGGAGACGGTGTCGATTCTCGACGTTTCCTTGGGGCAACCCCCG
>Ga0126373_10001845_pt1 | contig 15312 bp, 20 predicted proteins | sample PanSoiMetPlot_11_FD_92545 | JGI IMG/M metagenome (GOLD analysis project Ga0126373, IMG submission 92545) | Tropical forest soil microbial communities from Panama - MetaG Plot_11 | ecosystem: Environmental > Terrestrial > Soil > Tropical forest > Bulk soil | place: Panama | collected 2016-02-17 | reverse complement strand
TATAGCGACAGTCTGCTCCGCGAGTGCCGGTTCGCGGCACGTCGGAATTGCTCACTTTGGCAGGTCGGCCCCAGCCTGCTCCGCCACCATGTACGCGGCGTACCAGTCGGGCCAGTTCTCGTCGCGCTGCCCAGTGCGCTTTTCGTGCTGTCCGTGGGCAGCTTCCGCACGCCGCAGCGCGCTCGCCAGATCGTTCGCCGATGCGAAGGTCGTGGCCGCGGAGTCGATGCGACCGGGCAGCCGCGTGGTGAGCTCCTGGAACAGCCAGCCGTTGCCATCCGGATCATGGAACGAGGCGAACGAGCGGTAGCTGCGATGTTCGGGATCCGGACCGCTGACGCGGCGTCGCCCAAACAGGTAGGGCTCGTCCGTGCCAGCGTACACACCGCCGGCGTCGTGGAACACCTCGCTGATCTCGACGCCGCGACCGAGCAGCTCTTTGCGGGCGGCCTCGATGTCGGAGACAATCAGGTACAGGCCCTGGGCGGAGCCGGGTGTCGCCGCGGTAACGTTCTTGCCGAAGATGACCGAGCACCCGGAGCCAGGCGGCGTGAACTGGATCACGCGGAAGTCTTTACCGTTGTCGTAGTCGGCGTCGAGGCGCCACCCGAGCTTCCCACCGTAGAACTCTTTGGCGCGGTCGACATCCGAGACGGGGATGACGACGATCTCGAACTTCATGTCGACTTTCGCGACGCTGGCGTCGCTGGTCGCGTCGTGACTCGGTTTGGTCTGCGTGGACATAGTTCCCTCCTTTATGGGTCAAACAGAATCCTGATGTTGAACGCGGTGGACTTCAGTTCTATGCCCCACCCACCTACTGAACTGGCTCATACCCTCGCGACGCTTCGAGCGTTCCAATCGTTCTGCGTCTTCTTTCTCTCCATAAGCGCTCGGTATTGCATCTGGTTTCCGCGATCCGCAAGACCAAGTGATGGCGGTGCCGTACTCGAAGCTGTGAGTCAGCCTTCGTGCTCGCTTTCCGACCTGCTTTTCTGCGAGCTTTTGCATGTCTTATTTAGCCGCAGAAAACTGGACTTCAATCGCGGTGAGCACATTATTATCCTCAACGGCCTCGACCACGACGCGGTTACCCACGGCCGGTAGATTGGTGCCCTTGGGATTCCCCTTCTCCTTGAAACGAGTTTGCTTGTTGAGCTGTACCTCCACGATTGCGCCTTTCTGGGCCTTAAAAGATAACGAATTTGCCGCGCCATCACAATTTCCAATGCATGGGGCTCCGTTTTGGCGCTGAAACCGGTGGTGAACAATCGATACCCGACCCACCCCGATGCTCCGAGGGCAGCAAAGACAATGATGATCCCGGCGCCGATCAGCTTCGCCTTCATAGAAAGTTATGACATCAAATCGTGCGGCGGCCCGATGTACCGGGACTCGTCTAGTAGATCGCCATGCGGCTCAACTTTATCTCCTGTCACCTTTCCATTCGTCAGCGTTGACAAAAAAACGTCGACGACATCGTCGGTCAGTGTCCGGCCATTGTGCGGAAAGCGCACCGGGCGGCGAGGGTCATAGGAAAGAATGTCTGGGTGCACGTTCATAATCAGAATCGATTTCCCAGCGTCTCCCGGTTTGGGAAAGGCATACAGATCGGCGAAGACCAGTCGGGCGTCCCCATGGGGAAAGCCGAAGTCAGGGCCAGAATAATGATGCGACACGGATTAGTCCTCCCCTTGTTATGCGAGCTCGCCTGTTAGAAACTGCGGCTCACCATTCCCGAAGCTCCAGTCGGCCGCGGAGTTTTCGATGAGGCTCACCACTACGTCACTCGGGGCGATCGACGCCGTGTTCAAGAGCTCTCGTGTCAGTTCCTCGTAAAGCTTCCGTTTGAGAATCTCCTCGCGCTTCTTACTGACCACTGTGATAATCACTGCCTTATCTGTTCGGGGTATACCCAGGCCGGTGTCTTGTATGATTAATTGACTGTTCGGATGCGCATGATAGATCTGGTATCGGTCGCGCTCTGGTATATGTAGAGCTTTTACGGCCGCTCGGTGAACTGCATCGAGTAGAGTTGTTATTTCGGCGTCGCTCCGCCCCTCAAATGCGTCGACTCGTATTAACGGCATAGTTTTCTTCCTCTTTATTTATGGGTTGTGCGGCGGCCCGAGGTAGGGGAACTCGGCGAGCAGATCGCTGTGCGGGCCTACGCCATCACCCGTCACTTTGCCATTCGTGATTAGGCTCAGGAAGGCATCGGCGACGTCGTCGGTAGGTTTGCGGCCATTGCGCGGGTAGGACGCCGGGCGCGTGGGATCGTAGCGCAGGAGGTCCGGCAAGAGTGACCCTGCCAGCCGCCTTGCTTCCTCCGGCGTATACCCCCCCGTATGCTCCAGCGTATGAGCGAACACAGCGACGAAACGGGCGTCGTCTGCCGGCTCCCCGGCGCGATAGACCTCGTTCTGCTCGCCGACAAGGAAAGTGAGTTGTAAAGGCCGTGCGCCGCGCTCCGCCTGTACCCAGCCTCCGCCGTCACCCGCCGCTCGGACCAGTGTGCGTGCCCACAGGCCAAGCTCTTGCAGCCCCAGAGCCGAGTTGGGCACTTCCAGCACGATGCTGCAAACGTCTTTGTCGACCAAGAAATCCTCGCCGGTGAACTGAAAATTGTTCTGGGCGCCCTGTACGTCGAAGAAGAAGGGATCGCTGCGCCAGCCCGCAAAGAAGCGGTAGTCGCCGGCCTCGGTCACCTGCGCCTCCCGCCCCGTCGAGACCGGCGCCCCCTGGACGATAACCTGCCCGTCCTCGCCCGTCCCGGCGGCTTGCGGGCCCTCCATGCGGCGCAGCGTCGCAGTTTGCGCCCCGCCCTTGGATGACGCGAAGCGCACCTGGTAGGTGATATCGGTGACGCCATCCCTGTCCGTGTCGATCTTGATCTGGTAGAGCGCTTCGGGCGCGAAGGGCTCGGAGGTAGAAGGTCCTGGCGGGTTCACGCCGACGGAAGGGTGTACGTCCATAATGAGGATCGACTTGCTGGGATCTCCCGGCTTCGGGAAAGCATACAGATCGGTCATGTCAAGGCGGGCGTCTCCACGGGGGAACACCAAGTTGGGACCAGAAAAATGGTGCGACATTGGTATTCTCCTTTCTTCGGACGCTTAGCGCCCGAGTTGCCCGACGTGATATCCCAAGCGCTCTTCTACATCACCCGGCCGGTGAAATCCCTGCTCCATCAACTTCTTGATCCTCTCCTGCGCGGCGGGTCGCATGATCGAGGCAAAGCACACATCCCACTCCGGCGCGATTTCGAAGTCAGGAGGCAAACTGGCCACATCGGCGAAGTGCTTGGTCTCGCTGATCGCCCGCTTGTCGAACGATGCGATCCGGGTTGCTAACGCATCGACGAATGCGTCGAGATCGGAATCAGGCAATGACCGGTTGACGTATCCGTATCGTTCGGCCAAATCGCCCGAGAAATCGTCGGCCCCCAACAGTACTTCCAGTGCGCGTCCTCGTCCCATCAGACGCGGCAGTCGCGCCATTGGGCCACCTCCGGGGACGATACCCGCCCCGACTTCGAACTGCGACAAAATTGCTTTGTCGCGGCTCGCGAAACGCATGTCGCACGCCAGGGCAAGCTCACTTCCGACACCGGTCGCGCGGCCCCGTATTGATGCAATCGACACAACCGCGAGACGGCTCAGGCGCACCAACATGTCAGGCAGGGGCTGCAAGCCTGTGGGTCCCGGAGGTAAACGGGTTGTATCCTCAAGTTTCGCGAGGAAGTTGTAATGAGTTAGAAAGAACCCTTCAATCGCGCTGTCAAAGACGACCACTTTGACGTGTTCGTCAGTTTCCAGCGCTGTGATGATTTCGTTAAGCTGCGGAATAGTTTCCGGGCCAAAGATGTTGAGGGGTGGGTGATTAAACGTCACGCGCCAATACGCGGGCGATCGTCGCGTCAGAAGAATTTGTTTAGTCATAGTTGCTTGACTCATTTGTGGCTCCTTTCCAGCGCAGTGATCGCAACGCCACGCGAAGCTCTCGGATCTCGACCTCGCCTTCAGTCCATATGCCACCCCTACTTCTTCGTACAACGAGCGTCTGCTTTTTGAAGCTCTGCGATCTTCTGATCATCGAACGGGATCGGCGCACAGCCGTGCCCCTTTTCACAGACGAAATCATACCTGGCCGCTGGCTGATGACAACTTAAACAGGGGGCCCCAAGCGACAGATTGACGACCTTGTCTCCCCGATCTCTGATCTTGGTGCCCGCCTCGGAGACCTCCAACGCGAAAAACTCCCAGCCGTTCGTGTTGGGAAACTTCTCATGCGGATGCTTCACCATGGCTTCAAACGGAACCAGCTGGAGGATGGTACCAACGGGATACTCCTTGTCCGGCACGCTGTCTCGGAAGATCCGGATGGCCTCTTTCAACTTCTCCGGATCAGCATGCTTGAGGCGCGTATTTCTGACCTTTGACCAGTCGAGGATGCACCCAAAGGTTTGTTCAGTGACCGTGAGATCTTGAGCCGACGCGCTGGATGAGAGAGAAAAGCCAACGCCGACTGCAAGGAGGGTCCCTGTACACACCCCAACACAAAAGTGACACCAAACTTTGATGAGCTCAGTCATGTTGTGTCTCCTTTCTCTCGTTTTTATGGCCATGCCGCTCCTAATCGTCTTCACCCAGAGTTTGGACGTGCGCTTTGCCGTACGGGTGGAAGAGTTCTTTGCGGCCCTGCTGCCACGCCGCTTTGAGTTCGGGCGTTGTGATGTCCCAGTCCGGCCGGCATTTCTTGGTTACGGCACGGAGGTCCTGGCGAAGTTCTTCCAGCGTCGGCCGGCCGAAAAACCAGTAGCCGTAGTAAATCTTATCAATGACCAGACCGGGCTCGAGCACAATCGTGTGCGGGATCATGGGATTGTGGACAGGATCGGTGTACTCGGCGATGTCGAGATCTTTTTGGACCTTGCGCGTCGGGTCGGAGAGGAAAGGCCAGTGGGCACCGACTCCGTGGCGATATTCATTCGTCTCGGTAATGTTGTCGGTGCTAATCGTGACCAGCCGGCAATAGCCAACCTCGAGTTCACGATGAAGTTGAACAAGCCCTTCATGCTGCCGGCGGTCCTTTGGACAGTAACCGCCGCGGCTGAGGACGAGAACCATGGGATGTTGTCCTTGCAGTTCGGAAAGCCTTCGACGCTTCGTTGTGTGATCGGGAAGCTCATAGTCGGGGAAAACAGCGCCTGGAACAATATCAGGTCGCATATAAAATCCTCGATTGTTGGATGCGCATCGCCTTCGATGTCAGTAAGCGAATCTGAGCTTGGTTAGACACCGTTGCCGCCAATCCGCAGATACTCAGGCCTCTTTTGCCGACGCGCTGAATGTCGCCGCATTCTTCCTGACGAACTCCTGTACCCTCAGCGGCCCTTGCCCCGTTAGCGTGAGCACATCGTCCGACATTCGGTCGTAGCGTCCCGCGCGGTGCAGATCGGCCATGGTCGCGAGGTGGTTCACCAGGTGAACCGGCAAGCCGCGCCCGAGCAGCCCGTCCCGCCACGGCTCGACCGGAACGTCCTGATAGGTAATCGTGCGGCCGAGCGCCTTCGAATAGTCCTGTGCATAGAAATGCATGTTCTCGGACTGCGGACCGGTCAGGTGATAGATCTTGCCGATGTGCGGCTGCGGATTGGCGAGCAGCGCGGCGACCACACGGGCCACGTCTTCCGCTCCGACGGGCGACGTCTTGCCCTCGCCAAACGGGAGTCTGATCTGATTTGACTTTCTGACCGAATCCGAAGTGAAAATCAGGAAGAAGCCTTCGAGAAACACGGTCGGCCGCACGTGCACGACCGGCAAACCAGACCAGTTCAGCGCCTGCTCGGCGAGCCAGTGCAGCTTGTGCTGCGGGCTCGCGGTGGTTTCGGTAATGCTCATCTGTGAGAGCGTCATTTGCGACATATTGATGAACGCCGTCACGCCGTGATGCTTCGCCACCGCCGCCGCATTGACCGTCGCGGCCAGATAGGCGTCTGAAACCGACATGCCGAAGTACATCGTCTCGCAGCCGGCAATCACCCGATGCATCGAATCGAGATCGAGCAGATCGCCGACCACGACCTCCGCACCCATGGCGCGCAACGCCTGCGCGCGTTCGTCTTCCTTTCGCACCATTGCCCGCACTGCGTTGCCTTGCTTCAACAGCAGTTCGGTAACCGTGCGCCCTACCGCGCCGACCCGGCCCGCTGCACCAGTAACCAGAATGGGATTTGCCATGTCTTTTCCTCGTAGTCGGTCTTTGTTTTCATGGGGCGTAATGGGCGAAGACAAAGTCGCGAGCTTTGTCAGCTTCATGGCAGAGAGGACGAGCCTCGAGGATGGCTCCGCTCACGCCGCTAGACGCGCCCGTCACGATGGCCACGTTCTGTTTGTTGATATTGGCACTCATAGTTTTATTTTGCTTTGCCTTGCCCGGCCTCAGAACTCGCAATCGAGGGCCAGAATGTCGCCGCGAATCGGATTGATGAAGTTCTGCACAACGCGCTGATGCTCCGGGTGCGGGAAATAAGCTTCCAGCGCGGCCCGATCCGTCAAACGCACGACCAGTCCGTGTGTGTAGCCTTTAGCCAAGTCAGAGAAGTTCGCCCCGCAGGACAAATCCACAACGCCGGCGATTTTGCCCTTCAGTCCGCGCAGTTCCACCACCGCGCTGTCAATCGCTTCCTGACTCGCTTCCTCCGTCCACCGAAACAGAACAATGTGCTCGACCATAGTCGTTCTCCTTTCCAGAGACAGAACTGCCGCGACAGCCTAGGGAGAAGAGATCGAGACGATGATCTCCTTTGCGGTCACGATGGCACTGGCGTAGTTTGGGATATTGATGTCGAGAGCGGCGTGCATCTCTTCATCCGAGTAACTCGTGGTCGGGTCTTTTATCACCGTGACCTCGTACCCAAGCTCAGCGGCATAACGAACAGTTGCCTCCACGCACCTGTGTGCTATAAGCCCGATGACGATGAGCTGATGGATGCCATGCGTTTTGAGCTGCAAATCCAAATCCGTGTTGGCAACGCCCCTGGAGCACCAATGCTCGAGGGCCACGATACCGCCTGGCTGAAGCTCGAATTCGTGGCGGACCTCGCCACCCCACGTGCCGTTTTCGAAGGTCTTTCGCAACCACGCTATCTTGTGGATGGGCGTCATAGACTCCCAAGTCTCGTTGTCGCCTGGACGGAAGCGACGATGTAGCGCATAGAAGACGCGAAGCTTCGCCTTCCGCGCAGCATTCAGGACTTGCAACATATGAGGAGCGCAATCGTTTGCTTCTGCAACAGTCTTCAAGCGATCTCATACTTTGCCTCACTCGAAATGAAATCGTCGTACGGATCGATCATAAGAAGTGCAGTGATCTCCTTCTTAGATGTCACTTGTGCCATGTCTCTCTCCAACGATCATATGCACGTGGCATCCGATCACCCTCAGATCAGATGGTGAGTGGTACGGTGATTTACGACACCTCGGGAGTCGGTGTCCCGGAGGAACCGGCTGAGTAGGTGCTAATGCGCCTTATGGCGCCTTCTTTTCCATGACTTTTTTTGCCGCAGCGAATTGGACTTCCGTCGCGGTGAGGACGTTGTTGTCTTCGACGGCCTCGACCACGACGCGGTCACCCACGGCCGGTCGATTGGTGCCTTTGGGGTTCCCCTTCTCCTTAAAACGCGTCTGTTTGTTGAGCTGGAGTTCCACGATCGCGCCCTTCTGGGTCTTAATCTCAAGACGCGTTTGATCGATCGTGGTCACAGTGCCGAGTACATGTTGGCCTTCTCCATGGGCGAAGGCCAGAGTCGAGGTAAATGCGAATATGATGGCGAATAGCGATCGGTGAAACATAGCGAATCTCCTTGCGACAATTAGTGGTGATGGCCCTCAGCAGCTTTTTTCACAGCGGTCTTCTCGCCTTCGAGGAACTTATCAAACGCGGCTGCTTCCTGGATCTCCTTCGACGTTCTTGGATTGAGCGTTTTCATATCATCCAATTCTTCCCGCGTGATCTGCGGCAAGTGATGGATAAAATGGACCAATTGCGAACTGTCTTGAGGCTTCTCCGGAGTGCTGCGCCCGACGCCGCCATCGCCGTGAAGCGAATGCCGTTATGGATGACCCAGAAGAGTTCGCCGTCGGACATCGATTGGGTGTCTGGCGACTTCCAATCCGGTGCTTTGGGATACACATTTCCGCCGATCGGTGTCTTGCCGCTGCCGTCGTTCGCGTGGCAGCTGGCGCAATGGTCGGCAAAATGTGCACGAGCTTTCTTCAGCACTTTAGCGGAAACCGGGATCGGATTGACCACATTTCGCTGCTCATTTGGAATCGCAAGATGGCGAATTTGCCGCGCCATCAGAATTTCCAATGCATGGGGTTCGGTTGTAGCGCTGAAACCGGTGCTGAACATCTGGTACCCGACCCACCCCAACGCTCCGAGGGCAGCTAAAAAATGATGACACACACACCGATCAGCTTCGCCTTCATCTGCGTCGATTCGAACTCACCTGGTTTCGGACGGACGGAGTTGGGCTTAGGTCATGGTGAGCACCACGCGGAACCGCGCCTTGCCGCTCATCATGCGCTCGTAGCCGGCGGCGGCTTGTTCGAGCGGGAGCGTCTCAACCATGGGGCGAATCCCCGTGAGGGCACAAAAGTTCAGCGTGTCTTCCGAATCTCGGGCCGTCCCTGCTGGCCACCCTCGAATGGAGCGGCGGCCCGTGATGAGTTGAACGGGTGTCACGTTGATGGGATCGGCTGAGGCCCCGACGACCAGCAGTTGCCCTCCCACCCCAAGCCCGTCAATGAGCGCCGACATGGCCTTACTGTCCGGAGCAGTTGCCAGAATCACCGACGCCCCGCCAAGGGTCGTGAGTTCGTTCGCGACGTTGACGGCGTCTGTGTCGAGGTACCGAGCAGCCCCCAGCTTCAGCGCGAGAGGTTCCTTGTCCTTGCCGCGTCCGATGGCCACCGTGTGAAATCCCATCTTGCTCGCGAACTGGATGCCCAGATGGCCGAGTCCGCCAAGACCTTGCACGGCCACCAGATCTCCGGCCACCGCCCCGCTATGCCGCAGACTATTGAACGTCGTGATCCCCGCGCACAACAGCGGGGCCGCTTCGACCGGCGTCAGCGCCTCCGGAATCGCCGCCACCGCTTCGGTTCTTGCGATCATATACTGCGCGTAACCGCCGTCTTCCTGGAATCCGGTCACTTGGAAGTTCCGACAGCCCATGAAATCACCCCGCCGACACGACGCGCATTGCCCATCATGTCCGCCATGCCAGCCCACCCCCACCCGCTGGCCCTTCTTCCATGCCGTCACGCCCGGGCCCACCTCGTCGACCACGCCAGCGACCTCGTGACCCGTGACTCGCGGGTAGTGCAGCCCGGGCCAATAGCCCTCCTTCACAAACAGGTCACTATGACAGATCCCACAAGCTTGCACTCTGATGCGGACCTGGTTCGCCCCAGGTGCAGGGATCTCTCGCGTGACGACTTCGAATGGCGCGCCCGGTGAGCGAACTTGAACCGCGATCATCTGCGGCATGTCAGCCTCCCTTGCCTTCTGTGGTCAGGGTGTCGTCAGGCATCCCGTGAAGGAAGACACCACGAGTGGTTTGTCAATCGGCACAATCGAAGTCGGAACCTCATGAAGCATGGGAAATCAGTCGATGCCGTTGATGCACAAGACCGTCTGACGCCGATCGGTTACTGACACTTGGGGGTCGTCGGCTGAGGCGAATTCTCGACCTCACCGGGTTTGTAGTACGTCTTGCCGCCTCCATGTCCTGCGTGTTCCCCCTTGTACTCCATGTCGAATTCGGCGACGGCCACATGCTTCAGCCAATAGCCTTCCTCGCCTTTCGCCCCATGCATGGACGTATCTCCCGTCTCCGGCGTCGTGGTCCGATGAAAATGGGTAAAGCCGGTCTTCCCATGATCAGGCTGCGATTCGGCACAAAACCGGCCTTTGATGCCTTGGCCGACCCACTGCAAGACGGCCGTGGGATCGCTCACTGGCTTATCGAACATCAGGAACTGGACTCGGCCATTGCCTTCGTCCAGCCACAGATGGTTGGGCGGGTTCGGGTGGACCGGCTCAAACGTATAGGCTTTGATGAGGACCGGCCCGATATTGGTGGCAGCATCTGGCGAGGGAGCCGTTCCTTCGCCGGCACGACTGCTGCTGACCCACACACTGCCGAGCAAACCCACCAACACGACACTCATGACCCAGATCTTGGTAACCATCGCACACCTCCACGGTAAGGTTGCAGGTCTCTCTCGAGTTGCAGGTACCTATGGTCCTGAGGGCCATCCTATGCGGGAGCCGCGTACGGGACTATCACCCAGCGGATGGATTCGATCTCTCCCGTTCAGGTGATGAACAGAGAGATCAGGCAGGGTTCTGTATATAATGATCTGACTCATCGTGATTGGTTCTATGACGACATCGTCAGTCAACTGGATGAAAGGGTTCGGAGTGTTTGTCACAGCCTTAAGATCACTGCCTGACGAGGGCTCGAAGCTGTCCACCTTTCAAGATTTGTCCCAGTTACTGAGCGACTGTTTAAGATCGGCGAGGCTCCCCCTCGCTGAGAGAATTCAAAGGAAAATTGCTCAATTGCTTGAGCCCTCGCTTGTTGGATGAATCCTTTTTCCAACGATGGTCTCCAGAGAGCGTCTTAAGCAAGTTAAAAATACGTAAATTTTCATAGGTATCAGACGCCTTGGGGTCATGGGCCGAAATTATTTGTGTTTTCGCAATGATATAGCGACAAAAAGCCTCATAACATCTTTCGGACCCACTGAAGGCGAAGCAGGAGGGTTTTGGACACTCCAAACTGGACGTTTGTAGAGAGACGTATTCCGAGGGGGGAGAGACATCTATATCTTTGGCAAATGTGTCGGTGGAGGGCAGAGATACAACCGTCGTTACCCCCTCTCCTCCGCTTTGAAATTCGAGGGGTTGCTCTGGCAGCCTTAATCTCGGACCCCCGGGTGAGCTAAGTCTCTCAGCAGACCTAGATTCTCCCCCTCCTATAGGCGGGGGCCCTCGGTTCGAGTCCCAGGCTGCTCACTACTTTGTACAATTCATAGAACCTTTCATAGAACCTTCAAAACGACCTTCAGCTTCTTTACCCGCTCTAAGTAGCTCTCCGCCCAGTGCTCAAAACCCTCTCTGAAAAGTAAGAACCGGGAAAGTCGATTTTTCTGGGGCTTTGCCGTATCCTTCCGCGTGCCCCGCAAACAAATAATTGTCAGAGTACTGAGCCTCACCCGAACAGGAGGAATGAAGAATGAACCTCTGGCCAATTTTTGTGACGGTCCTTTTTGCTGAACTTGGCGATAAAACCCAGTTAGCAACCCTCCTGTTTGCCGCGCAGCAGAATACGAGCAAAGTAGGAGTTTTTCTCGCTTCAGCGGGAGCCCTTGTGTTTTCCAGCTTGATTGCGGTCCTGGTAGGCTCCCAGCTCTCAGCGTATATTCCACCCCGCGTACTGAAACTGGCCGCTGGTGTCGGGTTCATCGTCATTGGCGTATGGGTCCTGATCGACGCAAGAACTTAAAGCAGCCTGGAAGCCACTAGGGGAGAACCGCATGGAAGCGATTCACAACATCAACGTGATGTCTTTCTATGATACGCTGCTTAGCCTCATTACGGCCTTCCTCCTTGGAGGGCTCATTGGGTTTGAGCGGCAGTACAGACAACGCACGGCGGGTTTGCGGACGAATGTCCTCGTCGCGGTGGGCGCGGCGGTGTTCGTAGATATGGCGAACCGGTTGCAGGGGCACGATGGGGCAATCCACGTGGCCGGATACGTGGTTTCTGGAATTGGCTTTCTTGGCGCCGGCGTCATCATGCGGGAGGAAGGTAATGTGCGCGGACTCAATACCGCGGCGACGCTGTGGGGTTCGGCCGCCGTTGGCACCTGTGCTGGAGCCGACTTAATCTTGGAGGCCGTGTCGGGCACCGTCTTCGTCTTAGCGGCCAATACGCTGCTGCGCCCGGTCGTCCACTCCATCAACCGTGAGCCATTAGATGTAGCATCCGTGGAGGTGACGAACACGGTCTACGTCATCGCCCGAAGGGACAATCAAAAGAAAGCCTTCCAGTTGCTCGAAGACGAACTACGGCGCAGCAACCTTCCAACTCATGACCTCACCATTCATGCCTTCGGCGAGGAGGAAGTGGAAATGGAAGCGATGCTGGAGGCGACGTCTTTGGATCGCGATGAACTCGACGCCGTTGTGAAACGGCTCACCGCTTCGCCACTCATCACTCAGGCCTTTTGGAGTCCCAGAACAACTGGTCGAGGGTGACAGCAATACATCTCCAGCACAGTAGGGGGAGTATGTCTCTCGACAATGGATTGGCCGAGATGAGTTGATTTCAAACCATCGACAGGCCTGCGAAATACTCTGCACATTCTCATCTTTCTGGCCCCCTATTTCTCAGGGGTTTTTAGCCCCCACCTCGAGACCAACAGGGAGTGATCACTACGCCTTGAAGACGCGGATTGGGCATGTTTGGGATCGCCATCAGGACCATTGCGATCGGCTGCGCCATCGCTTTCTTCACCTGGACAGGAATAACCAGTTGCGCCACCGAGACCCCCCCTCAATGATGTCGCCCTCCCTATCTGTGGAAAATGCCTTGATCGGGAAAACTAAGCAGGAGCTTCTCGCTTGTACAGCGGTTAGCTCCAGTAAACGCGCGCGCGAGGAGGTGACCCAACAGATGTTCTACCAGGGAGCTTCCCTTTTGGAAGAATCGTTCCCGGTATCCAAAGGCAGCCTCCTTCAAATCCATCACGGGTGTCTGGCTCATGCCCAGCTGAGAGAAGGTCGCGTCGACAGTGTCCACTACCACGCGGTACCACCGAGCTATGCGGGACACGACCACTGCGACGCCATCTTTGAGGCCAGCCTAGGAGACTCACCCTCTGGCTGGCGAGCTGAAGACTCATAGGGTATGTGGTACAGAATCTCCCGGCTGCTCAACTCCATTTGGAATTCTATCGAAAGAAAGATAAATCCTTCGCCCAGGATCCTAGCGAGGAGCCGGTTCCACAATTTCTTTTAGCATCCGCTCCGCTTCTGGCTTGTATGTCCGTTCCCAGGCGAAGCGATAGTGGGGGTTACTGGCGCGAATTACGGCCTCCAGCTGTTGCTTGGCATCATCAATTCTGCCCTGCTTTTTGTAGAGCTTCGCAATGAGTACTCGCGCATTGGTGAAATTTCCATCGGCAGCGATCGCCCGTTCGAGATAGGTCTGGGCCTTTTTTTCATCTCCGCCAAGAAACCACGGGAGTTCCATCAGCAACCCACCCATCATTTGCAGAGCCTGGGCATGCTCGGGGTTCAGTTCGATTGCGCGCATCGCACAGTGCTTGACCTCCTTGAGGACCACTACAGCATTGGCGATACCTCTGAGACGCTCAGCGCTCCCCAAATTCGCAGCGTGAAAAAAATGCGCGTCGGCGTTGGATTCGTCCAGCTCGAACGCTCGCCTCGCCGCCTTGGCTCCAGCCTCATAAGCCGCCCGCCGGCGTGCCGCGTCAGTCAAGAGATCGTCAGCGAGATCGAAGTAGGTTGACGACACCTGCACTAGGAGCTGCGGCGAAGGGCTCCCACCACGTAGCCGACCGAGTAACAATTGCAAATCAGATTCGAGCGACTGCGGATACCCAACCGGCATCCCGTCGCGCTGAGCCAATGCCTGTCCGCATTCGACGAGAATCCAGAATACTAAAGAAAATCCAACGACCAATCGACTCTTGCTCATCTCACCTGTTTCTTGGTCCCATGCGGCACATCCATCTCGACAACATCAGCCCGTCTTTTGGTTAGGAACGACCGGATACGATATGCGGTTTATAGACCGATTCCTTCTCAGCCATGAACTCTGTGATGGCAGCTGCCGCGGCAGTTGGGTTCGTGTACATCGCGAAGTGGCGACCTGCTATTGTGCGGACACGGACTGATGCACGTACACGGACGATCTCCTCGACGTTACGCGGTGGGACGACCCCATCATGACTACCGGCGATGCACAGCACCGGATGCGGGCAGCTTCGCAAGTGCTCTCGCGCGTCGACGTTGAGGAGTGTCCTGATGCGCGCCGCCACCATGCGGGCACTCACGCGCCTCCAGGTCTCCGACTTGTCGCGTCGCAGCTGGTCGGCCGGACCTCTGAAAAGCCAGACGGGAACCCGACGCCCGGCCCGAATCGTCCAAATGACCGGTGCAACTGCTGTGAACCTCAAACGCGAATAGATCGGGCGAGGCGGGCGCACAAACGTCGCGGATAGGATTATCCCTTGCACTTTGGCCGGCTCCGCAACCGCGAGCATAAGCGCCAACGGTCCAGAGAATGACCACCCCAGCACATAGCACTCCGGAATCTCAGATAGCGCTGTGCGCACGAGAGCCAATAGGTCGGCATACTCGTTCGCCCCGTCTGGGGGAAAACCGACAACGTGCGGGCGGACCCATTGAGGAAGCGACGCTAGCAGCGGTCTGAAAAAAACATCTGTCCCATCGAGGCCTGGCAAGAGTACAAGCGTCATCGGTTTCACAATGCCTGTTGTATCAAGCCAAGAACATTCTGTCTCACAACTGTGCAGACTTTCTACACCGGACGACTCGACCACAGAGCCATACGCTAGATCAGGTGGAATTTTTCTTTTGGTCTCCGCAGCACATCCGTGGGAGTTAGGAGGCCAGTCCTGATTGCCACGTAGTCCTTAGACTATGTGGCAACAGTCTGCAACCGGAATACACTTGCGTCAATAGCGGAACAAATTTATAACGCAATCTTACCTGCACCGTTCTTGAATTTTCGGAACTATCCCAGGCTCGAATTGACGAGCCGGTAGTCGCATTGCCGCCGATCTCAATGGCATTTTTTGTCTCTTCGTTCCCCTTTCTGTCTCTTTATTACAAACGTGTTACATCCGTCACAAGATTCACATCACAAATTCACACCAATGAGAGGAAACCGTTACACGCTAGTAACATGCCCGTTATAGCTTGATGAGCATGATGGGTCCGGGGTGTATCACAATTACTGGGAGGTTGGGTGGATAAGCCCATTAGCTTCCGCTCTCTGTCGTACCGCACGGTTTGGATTTCCGATATCCATTTGGGCTTTCGTGGCTGTAGCGCCGATCATCTTCTCAACTTTCTTCACTCTGTCGACTGCGAATTTCTCTACCTCGTCGGGGACATCATCGATATTTGGGAGATGAAAAAGCGCCTCTTCTGGCCACAGTCTCACAACAACGTAGTGAGAACG
>Ga0126373_10001844_pt1 | contig 15312 bp, 15 predicted proteins | sample PanSoiMetPlot_11_FD_92545 | JGI IMG/M metagenome (GOLD analysis project Ga0126373, IMG submission 92545) | Tropical forest soil microbial communities from Panama - MetaG Plot_11 | ecosystem: Environmental > Terrestrial > Soil > Tropical forest > Bulk soil | place: Panama | collected 2016-02-17 | reverse complement strand
GACGACATCGGCAAGCGCAGCTAACTGCAGCTCGATGGGAGCTCCTAAATTCGGACTACGACGTACTCCATTTTTGCTGGTGCCGGAGCCGCTCGGGCTGGCACTGCGCAGGCAGAGCGGAGAGCCCGCGCGGCATAATGTGGCATAGGAGGATTCGAGAGATGAAAATTGGAGCTTTAGTGCGAAGTTGATTGCGTCGCTGACTCCGGCCTCTCGATCACCAACGCCTTAGCAATCGCGTGCGCTGTCGCGCTGCGCCGCGCCTCGGTCACGATGTCGGAACTGGCCCAGGCACAATTGCCGGAGCTAGCTCTGGCGACGGCCTTTGAGCGCGATATGCTGAACGCACGCATCTTTTTCATCTATCACGTCACCATTCAAAAGCCCGGAGCTCTCGCATCGGAAGGGAGCGAATCCGCAACGCCGAAGCGCTCATGCCGCAACTAGGCAATCAAGTGGAAGCGTCGGCCGCCCTAGCGCCGCTGCGTGAGCCAACCCTCCAGCTCCGGACGGACTTCGAGCAGTACAAGGAGGTACCGGGACGTATTCTCTTGGTCGTCGAGAAGCATGAAAACACGCAGCCAGAGTTCAAGGACTTGATCGCCGAGGGGTCTGCCGCTGGCGGCAAGGTAGTGAAGGACGCAGCCACTTTGCAGAAGCTGTGCTCCGATAGTGGTCGCTTCAGCGCGCGAGGAGTCCACTACTCTACGATCGCGTGTAAACTGGACCGCGGTCAGTTGCGTCCTGACGCTGGCGCTGGGCGGGCTGATCGGCTGGGGACTAAGCCGTATCGCCGGCCGGATGTTGGGCGGTGCGGTCCAGAAACTGAAAGAGGCTGTTCAACAAATCAGCAGCGCTTCCAGCCACGTGGCCACGTCGAGTCAAGTCCTCGCCAAAGGCGCTACAGAGCAGGCGGCCTCTCTTGAGCAAACTGGCGCAGCGGCTCATCAGATTGAAACGACGGCGCAACGCAATCGGGAGAACTCGAGGTCCGCTGCGGAGGCCGCCGGCAAATCCCAGCAGACGCTCGCGACCGCCAATACTCTCCTCGGCGAAATGGTCGGCGCGATGACTGAATTGCAGGCGCACAGTGCAGACATTTCCAAGATCATCAAGACCATCGATGAAATCGCGTTCCAGACCAACATTCTCACCCTCAACGCCGCTGTGGAAGCCGCTCCGGCGGGCGAAGCAGGCTTGGATTCGCTGTGGTCGCGACGAAGTCGGAGGCTTATCTCAGCGCTGAGCGCAAACTGCGAAGGACACTGCCGACCTGATTCAGGGCTCACTCGACAAGTCGGAGGCTGGCAAGTCCAAGGTGGACGCCGTTGCGAGCAGGATGCAGGTGGTAACCGGCGAATGCGAGCGCGTGGCCGTATCGGTGCGCGATGTGAGCGCCGGCAGTCAGCAACAGGAGCAGGGCATTCGCGAGATTTCAAGAGCCTGCAGCAAATGCAGGGGTTAACCCAGAGCTACGCTGCGTACGAGGAGAATGCCGCTGCGGCCGAAGAATTGAGCGCGCGGTCGGAGAGCCTCGTCGGAATCATTGCACTCATTGAGCGACTTCGCCGCCGGAAGATAGAACAGCCCGTCACCATTGTAGCTTCAGGCCGAACTGGATCTGCCGCGAGGTCGTGGCGGTCGAGCTAATCACGCCCGCGGTCGGCGATGGGCCGCCCGTCGCCGCCGTGTAGACCACCGTGTTTGGGATTCCAAAGTTCGCCTGATTCAGAATGTTGAAGAACTCGGCCCGAAACTGCGCTCGCAGCCGCTCGGTAACGTCGAATTTCTTTAAAGCCGAAAAATCGAGCTGGGCGAGGCCGGGACCCCTGAGAACGCTGCGGCCAGTATTGCCGTAAGAGCCCGCCGCGGGTACGACGAACGCGTTGGGATTGTAGTATTCCTTCGGGCCTCCAAAAATCACCGGTCCCGAGAACGCCGGATTCCATGACGGCCGGATCGGGTTGCGCGTGTCGCCATCATTGGTCGGGTTGAAGCCGAGGCTGGGTGTGAACGGGAAGCCCGATTGCAGTGTTTCGATGCCGCTCACGGTCCATCCGCCGGCGAGCGCTTGGCGCCATCCCGAGGCGTCATGCAACAGGTTGCGGCCGCGGCCCACCGGCAGCTCCCAGGTTCCGTTGATGGACGCCACGTTACGCACGTCGGAATTGGATGGCCCCCAATCGAGCTTGGGATCGAGCGGGTACATCACGAACCCGGGCGCGTTAGCACCCACGCTGCTGTTCAGCGCGGTACCGTCGTCGAGGCTTTTCGAATAGGTGTACACGCCGCGGACTTGAAAGCCGTGGCGGAAGCTCCGCTTGACATCCACCTGGAGCGCGTTATAGGAGCTTAAGCCTTCTGAGAACCAGGTCGTGGTCGGCCCCAGATTCGGATTCGCGAGCGGGGAATTCGCCGGGAAGAAGACCGAGCCGTTCGCGAGCGTCGTGGGGATCGGAATGTTGGCGTCGAGCGAGAGCAGTTCGTGATACCCATGCGAGCCGACGTATCCGACGGCGAGCAGAGTGTCAGGCGCGATTTCCTGTTCGATCTTGAAAGACCAGGTGATGACGTTGGGAGTGAACGCATCCGGCTGGATGCCGCTGGGCGCAATCTTCGATTCGGCGGGCAGAGGCGCGCCTGGAACAATCGAGAGCGCGTTCACCGCGACGTTCTTCAACGTTTCGGTGGTGTTGAAGGGCGCGGCCTGGTCGAGGCGGTAGTCGAGCCCGTCGAGCAGCGCGCGATAAATCCCGAATCCCGAGTGGATCACGGTTTTGCCCTTTCCAAACGGGTCCCAGGCGAGTCCAACGCGCGGCTCCGGCAAGAACTTCGCGCGATTTACGGCGAACGTCGACGACGAAATTGACGGATTCGTGTTAATGATGCCGTTGGTGAACGAGTAAGCCGACGCGCGGCCGTGCGCTTCGTTCCAGCCGTCTGTGGATTCGAACCGGAAGCCTATGCGGAGGTCGAGATTTCGCCGCAGCTTGATCGCGTCCTGAACGAAGCCGGCGCCCTCCGTGGAGCGCCAGCCCAGTTCAGTGGGAGTGAGGACCACAGTGAAGGTAGAGATGGTCCCTTGGAGAAAACTGGTGAGGCTGCTGAACGACGCTTGACCCCACTGATCCTGCGCGAGGTTGTCGTTGGCCTGGATGCGCTGGACCCACACGCCCGCCTCGATCTGGTGCCGGCCTTTAGACCAGGCGATGTGATCGTCGTAGGTGAACAGATTCCGAGTCGCAGTGAGATTCGTTCCAGCGTTGGTGCCTGCTCCGCTGATTTGGGACGCTCCGTTCGATGCCGTGCCGCCTCCCACCACGACGGCTCCAATGGGCTGCCCGTCGACCCAACCGGGAATGTTAACCGGTGTCGCGCCAGTGAAGAAAAAATTGGCCCGCGAAAATCCTATGCGGGCGGTGTTGAGCAAGGTCGGCGAGAAAACATGCTGCTCCTGAAGGCTCGCCACCTGCTCGCGCAGCCTTTCGACGGCCGTACTGAGCGGATTGATGGACGGCGTGTTGTCGGCGCTGTCGTCAACGGTGTAAACGCCGAAGAGCGTGTCGCGATCCGAAATGATGTAATCCAGGCGCACCGTGCCGAAGTCCTCACGGATCGTCTGGAACGGATGGCTGAACGCTTCCCCGATTCCACCGCCCAGATCCGGCCCATTCTGCGCCGGCCAGAGCGACAAGAGCCTTGCAATACCCGGCGCTACGCCGACGTTTTGCAGAACGCCGCTCGCGTTCGGGACGAATCCCTGGCGCGCAAGGTTATCCGGTACCAGCGTCACGTCGCTCAACCCGAGGTGCTGCCGGAACCCTTCATAGTTTCCGAACACGAACAGTTTGTCTTTCTTGAGCGGCCCGCCGAGCGCGCCGCCAAATTCGTTGCGCTGGAACTGCGGGATGGAGCCTTGGTCGAAGAAGTTGCGCGCGTCCAGATCGCTGTTGCGCAGGAACTCGTAGAGTGTCCCATGCAGTTTTTTCGTCCCCGATGCGGTGACGATGCTGACCTGCCCGCCGGGCCGCTTGCCATATTCCACACCATAGGTGTCGGTGACAACGTTGAATTCGCGTACGGCGTCAACGCCCAGGAGTTGGCCGCTTGCGCCGCCCGGCGTGATGTTGATCAATGACGCGCCGGTGTACTCGATTCCGTTCAGCAGGTAGAGATTCTCTTGCGGACGCCGGCCGGAAACGGCGAACATATTGCCGAGCGACGAGTTCGATGTACCCACGCCGCCCGAGCGTCCGGAGGTGTAATTCACTACGCTCGGATTCAGCGTCATCAGCCCGTCGTAACTACGGCCGTTGAGCGGCAGATCCTTCACCTGACGCTCGCTCACCAGTCCGGAGGTGGACTGCGTCGATAGATTCACGGGCGAAGCGGATTCTTCGACGGTGATGGTCTGCTTGATGTCGCCTAGCCGCAACGTAAGGTCGACGCCGATAGTTTGTCCAACCACGAGCTCGACTCCCGTCTTGGTCTGCGACTGGAAGTTTTCCTTCGACGCGGTTACCGTGTATCGTCCCACGGCGATGGACGGCGCCGAATAACGGCCCGATTCATCCGAGAGCAGCCTCCGTTCTGCACCCGTCTCGCTGTTCTTGAGCAGCACTTGCGCCGCCGGTATGCCCGCGCCGGTTTCGTCTTTGACGATCCCACTGATCGAACCTCCCACCACCTGCGCCAGCATGGGCGCCGCCCCGATCAGGAAGAGAAGAGTCGCCTCTTGGAAGCTTGGCATATTGTCTATAGACTATATCGGGATAATATAGATTCAGCAATCTGACCAAAATAAGTCTTTTGTTATGAATGGCCAGTCTGTTACAATCGGCCGAAGTGATTGACGAAGCTGTTCCGGATAGACTCACGCTGGATATCGAACGGACCAGGGATTCCGTGATAGTTCGATGCGGCGGCCAGTTGATGCTGGGCGTCACCGGATTCCTCTACGACAACGTCCGCAAGCTAATCCCTGAGACCAAGCACATCGTCCTCGATCTGACCAACCTGGCAGACATGGACAGCATGGGCATTGGGACGCTGGTGCGGCTTTACGTCTCGGCCAAGTCGGCTGGATGCCGTCTGGAACTTGTCAATTTCGGCCAGAGGATTCGCGATCTGCTCGGCGTGACGCATCTGCTCTCGATTTTCGAGGCCTGCGGGGAGCAGAATATGCGGATGCCCTGACGATCACTCCGGCTGCTTCACGTAGCGCGCGATCTGCTCACAGGTGGCGAACCAGACCCCCGACTTCGATTTCATGTAACCGATGAATTGATCGAGATGGCGGATCGGCGCACGGTGACCGCTAACGTGCGGGTGCAGCGTGAGAACGAACATGGTGTGCTCGGCGTAGGCCCCATCGAACTCGTCTTTGTATAAGCCGTAAAGCAGTTCTGGCGACGGCATGGTTCCACCGCGGCCTAGGAAGGGCGTTTCGGTGAGCGTCCAGTCGATGGAGAGCTCTACCATTCCGGTTGGCTGACCGTTGGAGACAATCTCGTACGGTTCGTCCATCGCCTGTAGGCTGCTGTCGTAGAGAAAACCGGCCTTCCGAATCAGGCCCATAGTGTATTGGCTGAAGGCCCAGCCCGGCGCGCGATATCCAACCGGCCGCTTGCGGCTGGCCTTGGTCAAGTAGTCGATGGCTTGATTTAGGAGGCGCTCCTCCTCCGCCTCGTTGTTGATGGCGGGCGGCGATTCGTGAATCCACCCATGCACTCCGATCTCGTTACGCCCGCTCTTCATGATGGCGGGAATCATTTCCGGATGGAGTAGCGCGCTCACCGCAGGGATGAAGAATGACGCCGGGACTTCGTACTTATCGAGCAGGCCGAGGATGCGCGGCAGCCCCGATTGCGCGCCGAAATCGGCCGCCGAGAGCGTAGTGGGCGAAGTCTGGCCGGCGGCGAGCAGATACGATTCATTGTCGACGTCAAAGCTCAGACAGACGGCCACGCGGGCCCCGTTCGGCCAGGATTTCGGAGTCAGCTTGCGGCCTGTTCGTGCTGGAGCGACGGCTGCGCGAAGTTGATCTTCGGTCCACTTGGCGCCGGACTGAGGATTAGGCTGCTGGGCGAAGCCGAGCGAGCAGACGAATGCGGGCAGGAGGACGAAACGCATGCTCCATCCTCGCATGGAGGGGGCCCGCGTTAGAGCATGACCAGCGGCGTGCCGCTAGAACATGAACAATGGCGTACCGGCGACAGGTGGCTTGTCTTCGCCAGGAGCGCCCACCGGTTGCTCTTGCAACTCCAGAGCAGTTCCCACGGGACGGCAGTAGATGCCCGTATCGCCTAAGTAAACTTCAAGCTCCGACGGCCGAGGCAGCGTGCCTTGAATCAGCGCTTCAGAGAGCGGGTCTTCGATGTATTTCTGAAGGGCGCGGCGCAACGGCCGCGCGCCGTAGCTGCGATCGACCAGCGTTTTCTCGAGAATGTAGCGAGCCGCGTCCTCGTTGACGCGAATCTTGATCTGCTTGGCCACGAGATTCGTGTTGATGTGCTCCACCAGCAGGCTGATGATCTTCAGCAGATCTTCGTCGTTGAGAGAGGTGAACAGGATGACTTCGTCCAGGCGGTTCAAGAATTCTGGATTGAACGCCTTCTTCACTTCGCCCATCACCTGGTCCTCCACCTTGGGCGGAACCCCGCTATTGGATGGCGCCGAGAAGCCCATTTGAGTCTTCTTGTCGAGGAAGCGCGCTCCGAGGTTTGACGTCATGATGATGATGGTGTTCTTGAAGTCCACCGTATTGCCAAGTCCGTCAGTCAATTGGCCGTCTTCGAAGACCTGAAGCAGAATGTTGTAAACATCCGGGTGCGCCTTCTCGATTTCATCCAGCAGGATGATCGAATACGGGGCGCGCTTGACGCGCTCGGTCAACTGCCCGCCCTCTTCGTAGCCGACGTATCCAGGAGGCGATCCGATCAGCTTCGAGACCGAATGCTTTTCCATGAACTCGGACATGTCGAAGCGGATCAGCGATTTTTCGCTTCCGAACAGGAACTCGGCCAACGCGCGCGCGACTTCGGTTTTCCCGACGCCCGTCGGTCCAAGGAACAGGAACGAACCGGATGGCCGCTTGGGCGACTTCAGGCCTGCACGTGAACGGCGAATCGCTCGGGCGAGAGCCGAGATCGCTTTCTCCTGGCTGACCACGCGCTTGTGCAGCTCTTCTTCGATGCGGATGAGCTTGGAAACTTCCTCTTCTTTAATGGCGGTCATGGGCACGCCGGTCCAGCGCGCGACCACTTCCTCGATGTCGTCCTTGGTTACGACGCCAGTGGAGGTGTCGTCCAGGTTGTACTTCTCGCGGAGCTGCCGCAGATTCTCGCGCTCCTTGCGCTCTTCATCGGAATAGAAGCGAGCCTTTTCGAATTCATGGTTCGCGATGGCGTTCTCCATGCGATGCACGATGAACTTGATGCGCTTCTGAATGTCGGCCACTTCGCCCGGGAGCGTAGTTTGGCGGAGCTTCACGCGCGCGCCCGCTTCGTCGATGAGATCGATCGCCTTATCGGGCAGGAAACGGTCAGGGATAAAGCGCGTGGAAGTGTGCACGGCCGACTCGATCGCTTCGTCAGTGTAGGCAACCGCGTGGAACTTCTCGTAGCGTTCTTTGATGCCGAAAAGAATGCGGATGGCGTCGGATTCGGTGGGCGGCGGAACCTTTACCGCCTGGAAACGGCGCTCAAGCGAGCGGTCTTTCTCGATGGACTTGCGATATTCGCCGGGCGTTGTCGCCCCGATGCACTGGATCTCGCCACGGGAAAGCGCGGGCTTCAGGATATTGGCAGCGTCGAGCGAGCCTTCGGCCGAGCCGGCGCCGACCAAGGTATGCAACTCGTCGATAAAGATGATGGCATTCTGATTCTCCATCAATTCTTTCATGATGGTCTTCAGGCGCTCTTCGAACTGGCCGCGGTACTTGGTGCCGGCCACGATCAGCGAAAGGTCCAAGGCGAGAATTCGTTTATCGGAAAGGAACGAAGGCACGTCGCCGTCAGCGATGCGCTGCGCGAGGCCTTCCACGATGGCGGTTTTGCCGACCCCGGGCTCACCGATCAGCACGGGATTGTTCTTGGTACGGCGGCACAGGATCTGGACTACGCGCTCCAGCTCATAATCGCGCCCAATCAGCGGATCGAGCGAGCCATCCATTGCGGCCTGCGTGAGATCCCGGCTGAATTCCGCCAGCAGCGAGCTTTCTTTTGGACGATTGGATGCTACCTTCTCCGATGACGACCGCTGGATCTCCTCGCGTACTTGCGACAACCGAAGACCACGTTCGTGCAAAATCTCAGCGGCGAAGCATTTCTCCTCGCGCAACAGCCCTAACAGAAGGTGCTCGGTGCCGATATGCTTATGATTCAGACGCTCGGCTTCCTCGGCGCCATAGGCCAGGACACGCTTGCATTCGTGGCTCAACGGGAGGTCCACCGAAGTGGAAACCTTCTCACGGATCGTCGTGTGCGCCTCAATCTGCTTGCGAATGGATTCGATGGCGGCGTGTGAGCGCAGAAAACGATTGGCGAGCGCCTTGTCTTCGCGCAGAAGACCCAGCAGCAGGTGCTCGGTCTCGATATAGGGGCTTCCAAACTGGCTGGCTTCATAGCGCGCAAAGAAAATTACCCGTCGCGCTTTTTCTGTATAACGTTCAAACATAATTCCCGCCGTCTTTCCACATTATCGACTGTTCGGGGGCCGGACGACAGGGTGGAATCCCGTCACCCGTCCAAGGGGCCAAAACCCCTTTATCGAGTTGAAGAATACGATCGCACCGTGAAGCGAAGGAGAGGTTGTGAGTTGCGAAGATGGAAGTGAGTCGATGAGAGCGGTGCAGATCCTCGAGCAGGCAGATGATCATCTCGCCCGTCCGGAAGTCCAGGTTGCCAGTTGGCTCATCGGCGAGCAAAACGCGCGGGTTTCCGGCCAAGGCGCGGGCGAGAGATACTCGTTGCTGCTCGCCGCCCGACAGCTCTCCCGCGCGGTGTGAGGCACGGTTCCGAAGCCCAACTTCATCCAAAATCTTTAATGAACCGGGCCGCGCTTCTGTCAGACTCACGCCCCGAATCAGCAATGGCATCATCACATTTTCGAGCGCCGTAAACTCAGGCAGCAGCGAATGATTTTGCCACACAAACCCAATCTCCCGGTTGCGAAACTCCGCCAGTTCACCCTCCGAGAGACTTGCAATGTCCTGGTGTCCGAAGTATATCGTACCGCTCGAAGGTCTGTCCAGACCTCCGAGTAGATACAGTAATGTACTCTTGCCGGCGCCCGATTCTCCGATCAACGCGAGGCGCTCGCCGACGGGAACTTCGAAATCCAAATCCGAAAAAATCACCAACTCACCTTCGCCGGACCGGAATTTCTTTGTCAAGCTGGCACTGCGGATAGCCGCAGTGCCATCAGTTTGCATGGATACAGTTGCCCTCTACACTTAGGCTAGCACCCGCCGGAGTGACGGGCGCCCGCTTGGCTAAGCGAAGGGGTTAACAACTTGGACGTTCCCATATCGCTGGCCCGCATTCAGGTCCTCTGAATAGACCGTCGTCGCGCCCAAGGTTTCTGCTGCGGCCAAAATGGCCGCGTCCCAGTAGGAGATCGCATATCGCTCTGATCGTTCAATCGCGATGCGGACGATTCGTTGGTCGACGGGTTGGCAAGGGAATACCGACCACTGCTCGATCCACTCCAACGCCTTTGCCGCAGGTAGTGGGACTGATGCCTTTCGAATAACCGTTACGTAGAACTCTTGCAACACCTGGGCTGAAGTGCCGAAGTCTTCGGATGCGATGAGTTCCAACGCACGGCGGCGTTTGCGGTCATCCCTACCTGCACCGATCGCGGCGTAGACCAGAACGTTCGAGTCGAGAAAGACACTAGCGGTCATAGAGGTCATCGCGGGACCAGTTCTTCTTTCCGAGCCGCCCTCGGGATTCCTCGCTCAGTTGCCGAAGTTTGGCCCGAGCCTTTTTGGCCCGATCATGATATGCCGCGATGTTTGTCAGGTATTGGCGGACTAAAGCGTTGACGGTCAAGTTCTGCTCGGCGGCGTGACGGCGCGCTGCTGCCAGTACATCATCGTCAACGCTTAAAGTAATGTTCCTCATACACAGTATATGTGTAACTGTGCTTGCTATTGGGAAAGCTAGCTCAAGTCTCTCGGGAAAACCAGAACGCGTTGCGCGATTTGTCGCGCACCTGATCGGCTGTCACACCGCGCTCGCGCAGAAGCTGAGCGGCCAGGGATTTCTCCTCGCGCAGCAGCCCGAGGAGCTTATGATCTGTTTCTATGTGCAAGGAGAGCATGCGCTCGCTTTCTTCAGCAGCGTAGGCAAGCACGCGTTTACATTCGATGCTTAGTGGGAGGTCGATCGCGGTTGAAATTTTTTCGCAATTTTCGGTTAACCCGTCGATCTGCTTGCGGATCGACTCCACTGCGCTGTGCGGGCCGAGAACACGATTCGTAAGGCCCTTGTCTTTGCGCAGAATGCCGAGTAGCAAATGCTCAGTCTCGATAAATGGGCTGCCGTACTGGCTGGCTTCGTAGCGCGCAAAAAAAATCACGCGCCGAGCTTTCTCGGTGAAACGTTCAAACATGGGGATTAAGGGAACTTCTTCTATTATCGGCCCCGCGCCTGCGCCGTTTCCCTGAGCCGGTAGATCACGCTGAGATCGGTTCGAGCGATGACACGATAATGGCCGAGCCAATCGTGAAGGTCGGGGTATTTTGCTAGGGCCAGCCGCGGATTGAGCTGACTCAAGCCGTCGACGATGAACGTTGGATACGTGAAGGCGAGCGTGGCCCGATTCCGGGCGGCCGCTTCGGGGAGAGTCGCCCGCGCGTTGAACAAGTGCCGATCGGCAGGCACGCCGGTGAGCGGTTGCGAATCCCAGAAAATCCGGGCAGCCGGCATGCGCGTGTACACGAAGTCGCCGGGACGGTAACCCCACACGAACAGCGTGTCTCCGTCGTGCTTGAACTGGTTCAGGTAGAGAGCCGCGGCCTGATCGTCCTGATCCAGCGCCACGTCGGTCCAATGATGGGCGCGGTGCGCGACAAGATCCCCGGCGAGCACGACATAGCGCGGTCCAAAGCGCGCGACCGGCAGCAACAACGAGGATGCCAGCGCCGCCCATACAATGCGGCGATGGGAGGTGGTTTCGAGCAGGAGTGTGATACCGCGCGATGCCGCCAGCACTAGCGGCGGAAGAAGCTGGAGAAAGTAACGCGGCGCGAACAGCGTTCCCGAAGCGACCCCGCAAAAAGAAATAACGCACCACAACGCGATCCACCACGTGCTTCGGTCGCGCTTCCACCAAAGCGACGCCGCGCCGATGACGAGCAGCACATGGAAGCCGAGCCAATCGAACGTCCGCCGCAACGCATTGGCGAAAGGATGCTCGATCGGCGAGCTGCCTGAATACGCCAGGCCCCATCTCCAGACTTGATTCACGTAGCCGGATAGCGCGCCCTTCCACCCGAGGAATCCGAGCAGGCAGCCCACGGGGATCGCGAATCCAGCCGCCAGCGGCAGTATTTCGCGCCACGCGAGCAGTGCGCACATTGCCAGGACGAACAGGCCTTTCGTGTGAAAGAGGAACGCGATGCCGCTGAACAGTCCCGCTTGAAACGCCCTCCTGCGCCAGGCAGCGTGAACGGCGAGAATCTGCGGCAACATCATGAAGAGATCGGGCGCGATGGGGATGACGGCGGAGGCGTGGTCGAAGCTCAGGGAAAACGCAATCAGCCCGGCTGCAAACAAGCCCTCGAGTTCTCCCCAAACGTCGCGGGCGAAACGATACATCGCCGCGCAGATCGCGAGAATGTAGAAGGCGTCGAACAGCCGCAGGGGCCAGCCGGGATATGCCCCGAGGGCCGCGTAGATCCACGCTGCGAGCGGCGGCTTGTCATACCAGAGATCGCGGTACAGCAGTTTTCCCTGGATCGCCTGGATGCCAGCGGCGAGATGATAGTCCTCATCGGTCCAAAGAATGCGCCCGTGGCACATCCGCAGCGCGAGCGTCGCAGCGAAAAGAATCGCGAGGTACAGCGGGGCCGTCGCAGCGAGTTGTCCTGCTTTGCGCAACCCATTATCATAGTAGGAGCGAGTTTGTTGGAAGTAGATTCGCCTGCCTTTGTAGGGTCGTCCATCCACAATTCCAGGTCGCGGTCGTTTTGGTTTGCATCTTTTGTATTGAGAGTGAGGTGATCGGTAGTGGCTGAAGTCCACATTCAAGAGGGCGAGACATTAGAGAGCGCCCTCCGGAGGTTCAAGAGGAAGGTACAGCAAGAAGATATCATCAAAGAGATCAAGCGTCACTCTTTCTATCTCAAGCCCGGTGAAAAGAAGCGCACCAAGGAAGCGCTGGCGCGCAAGCGGAACCGGAAGAAGCGGAACAAGGAAGTCGAGTAGCGGCTTCCCCTCCTGTATTGTCTCGGCGGCGCTCGGTCTCGGGCGCCGTTGGCATTTCTTCCTGCGTTCATGCCTCTGTATACTGAGGCTGAGCGATGCATTCCAAGTTCCGATTGTTCGTGGCGCTGGGTCTCGCAGCGATTTCCCTCGTCTCCTGTCAGAAACGCACCAAGAAACTCATCGGCGTAGTTCCTAAAGCCACATCTGATCTGTTCTTCGTCTCCATCCATGCCGGCGTGGACGCAGCGGCCAAGGAGTTCGGCGTTGATGTGCTATGGAACGGGCCGCGTTCGGAGACCGAATACTCGCGCCAGATCGAGATTGTGGATTCGATGATCGCGCGGCATGTCGACGCGCTGGCGATCTCGGCCGATGATCACGCCGCACTCGTTAAGCCGGTCAAGCGCGCGATGGATGCGGGAATTCCCGTGACGATTTTCGATTCGGGGCTGGACCTCAAAGGCTTCGTCACTTTTGTCGCCACCGACAACTACGCGGCAGGGCGGACTGCGGCGCGGCGCCTGGCGGCGATGATCCACGGGAAAGGCAAAGTAGGCGAGTTGATGCACAAGCCGGGGGGAATGTCAACCGGGGATCGAGAGCGTGGCTTCGAAGAGGTGATGGCGCGAGAGTTTCCGGCGATCCAGATTGCCGGACGTCAATACGGCATGGCCGATCGCGCCAAGGCGCGCGACGCGGCAGAAGACATCCTCACAGCGCATCCCGATCTGGACGGCATGTTCGCGTCGGCCGAGTCCAATTCCATCGGCGCGGTGCAAGCCATCAAAGCCCGCGGACTCTCGGGCAAGGTGAAGCTGGTGACTTTCGATTCAAGCGACATGCACGTCGAAGCGCTTAAGGACGGAACCATCGATTTGATGCTGGTTCAGGATCCATACAAAATCGGATACGAAGCCGTGCGCAGCCTGGTCACGAAACTGGGCGGCCAGACGCCGGCACAGCAGATTGCTCTGGAAGTCCATGAGATCGGCAAGAGCGATCTCGAGAAGCCCGATGTACAGGCGCTGTTGTTCCCGAAGTGGAAGACCGAGCAGCAGCCTTAGCGCTATTCCAAGAACTCGACGCGGTAGTCCTCAATTACCGGGTTCGCCAGCACATCCCGCGCGATCTGATCGAGCTCATCTGTGGCTTTCTCTCGATTGGTTCCCGGCTCCAGTCCGATTTCGAAAAACTTCCCCTGTCGAACGGACGCGATCGACGTGTGGCCGAGGCCTGCCAGTGCGGATCGAATGGTCTGCCCCTGCGGATCGAGGACAGTCGGTTTGAGGGAGACGTACACGCGTGCTTTCATGAAAGTCTTATTGTAGCCGGGGACTCGAGACCAAACGCGGGTTCCAGTACCCTCAGTGTTTCGTAGTAAAAACCGCGAAGCTAGCAGAATGAGACTCTGGATCGATTTGCGTGAGACGCCCCATCAGGTTTGATGGAGGTGACAAGTTATTCTTCGCTGGAGGGGCAAATGAATCTGACTCGTTTCGTCGGAATCGCTTGGGTCAAGTTGGCCAATGAGACTCGCGGGCAGCATTTGGTGGAATTCACTCTCATGGCCGGTTTCGTCGCGGTCGCGGCGGGAGCGGTGATGCCTGACGTCGCCGGCAGCATCGGCACGATCTTTTCGCAAGTGCCGAGTGTCATGGCAGCGTTCGCGTCGCAGAGCTAGGTATTCGGCTGGACACGCCACGCGCCGCTCGACTACCCTACAGATGGGAGCAGTTGCCTATCGTCAAGGTGTGTGTGCTCGCGAGCAGCAGCTCGGGGAATTCGACGTTCATAGGAACCGAGCGGACGCGCGTTCTAGTGGATGTTGGGCTTTCGAAGCGCGACATCCTGACGCGGCTGGCGGCCATCGGCGAAACGCCTGAAAATCTCACTGCAATCCTGATTTCGCACGAGCATTCCGACCACGTCAACGGACTGGTTGCGCTCGCGCGCCAGCTCGACGTCCCGGTCTACATCACGCGTCTGACCGCTCCCTCCATCCCCTGGTGCGAGTACACGCCTAAGCTGGATTGTTTTCAAGCGGGGACCAGTTTCACGATTGGCGACATCGATGTCGACAGTTTTACCGTTCCGCACGATGCAGTCGATCCGGTGGGTTTCTGTTTCCGTGCGCGCGGAATCAAGGTCGGCGTGGTCACCGATCTTGGCTACATGCCGGAATCGATCAAGTTTCACCTGCGCGGCTGCGATCTTATGATTCTCGAATCGAACCACGATCTGGAGATGCTAAAGGTCGGGCCGTATCCCTGGTCGGTCAAGCAGCGAGTCATGGGGCGCAAAGGGCATCTTTCGAACGAAGTGGTGTCCGATTTCATACGCGACGATCTGGATTCGTCCATCAGTACGCTGGTGCTAGGGCACCTGAGCGAACACAACAATCATCCGGAGATCGTCCGAGTGATGGGCGAGCGCGCGCTCGACCGCGCGGGACGGGCGTTATTCACGCGATTGGTCGTGGCCGAGCCGAAAGGCCAGAGCGAGGTTTTCAGCTACTAGATGATCGAGCGATACACGCGCCCCGCGCTGGGCCGGATTTGGAGCGAAGAGAACAAGTACCGTGCCTGGCTAGAGGTTGAGCTAGCCACCGCTGAGGCGCTGGCAGAGACCGGCGAAGTTCCCGCAGAGGCCGCGCGGAAGCTGCGCGAATACGCGAGCTTTAACGTCGGCCGCATTCAGGAAATCGAGCGCGAGGTGCGGCACGATGTGATCGCGTTCACCACCGCCGTCGCTGAGAGCATGAAGGCCGCCGGACATCCCGAGGCCGGGCGTTGGTTGCACTATGGCCTGACGTCCAACGATGTAGTCGACACGGCGCAGGCACTGCTGGTGCGCGAGGCCTCTGAGATCATCGCACGCG
>Ga0126373_10001843_pt1 | contig 15317 bp, 11 predicted proteins | sample PanSoiMetPlot_11_FD_92545 | JGI IMG/M metagenome (GOLD analysis project Ga0126373, IMG submission 92545) | Tropical forest soil microbial communities from Panama - MetaG Plot_11 | ecosystem: Environmental > Terrestrial > Soil > Tropical forest > Bulk soil | place: Panama | collected 2016-02-17 | reverse complement strand
TTGCTCGGCAATCAGCGAGACCAGGCTCAGCGCCCGGACGTCATTGTTCAGGGCCGGGTCACCGCTGCCCAGCGCGATGTTGTCATCGACAGACAGCAGCTCGCCGATCATCTTGGTGTAGCTGGCCATCACGTCGGCTGCGGGCAATCTCGTCGCTGTCGCCGCGGTCCGCAGCGTGCCAAGCAGCCCCACCTGGTCCACCAGGTTCCTTGCCCCCTGCTGGACCTGGAGCGGGTAGCCGGCGCCGACGGCCGCGCTGTCCGTGCTGACCTTGCGTACCCACGGCTGCGTCAGGGTCTGCTCCTGGCGGACCAGGCTCAGGTTCTGCGCCGCCGGGCTGCCGGCCTGGGCGCCCGCTAGGGTGCCTGCGCGGCCGTTATTACCCTGGCCGATGTACTCCATCGTCAGGTCCCGCTCATCTTCCAGATGAGCCGCCAGGCCGGTGACGTCGGAACTCAGCCTGGCCAGCGTCTCCGCCCGCTGCATGGCGAGCGCGTTCTGCACCGAAGTCGCGACATAAGTGCCGCCGAGCACGCCGAAGCCCATCGCGAGCAACCCAACCAGGACAAGCGAGATTGCGCTATAACGCCAGAGAATCTGGTACTGCCACCGCGCTTCGTCGTGAACCTGCGCCGTCACAGCAGCCATGGTCCCACGACGTGCGGTGTTTCACATAGAGCGCGAATCAGGCAGCACCGACATCACCCGTATCAGTCGGTCGTCTGCACGAACCCGTCTGGCTGAAACTCCGCCGCATCGCCCGGCCGCCGGTCGTCGAAGACGATCCGCTGCCCGGCCCGAACCTGCACCGTGTCGATGTACACGCCACGGCCGTGGTACAGCGGGTCGGTGGTGTACCGCCAGCGCAGCAGAAGCGGTCCGGTCCAGGCCGACAGATCAGCCCAAGCGCGCAGCCATTGATGTCCCTCGTAACCGGAGATCTTGCCAGGCGTCTTGGCGTCCAGCCGGCGGCCGTGAATGCTGAACGGCACCTTTTGCCACGTCTGGCCGCCGTCGGTGGAGACTTCGAGGTACAGAAAGTCGTAGCCGGGCTCGGTGTCGTACCACAGGGAGAAGTCGAGGGTAGCCGACGCCGGCAGGGTAACCGGCACGGCGAGCGTCGTGGTCGTGCTGTCGGCCATTCCGCCGAACCATTCGAGCTGGTCCGATGCCGGGTGTACGGCCACCGCGCGCGCCAGGTCATAGGTCATCGCTCGGCGGATCGGGTCGGTCGAGCCCCAGTTACGGCTCGGGTGAACGCGGTTGGTCAGCAGGATGACGAAGGAGTCGGTGGTCGGGTCGATCACGATCGACGTGCCGGTGAATCCGGTGTGGCCGATGGTGTACGGGGTGGCGAGCGCGCCCATGTACCAGTTCTGGTCGAGTTCGAGCCCGAGACCGTGGTGGTGCCCGGGGAAGTCCTCGTTGTCGTTGGTCATGAGCATCAGGACCGACTGTCGGGACAGGATCCGGGTACCTGCGTATTCCCCGCCGTTCAGCAGCGTCTGGGCCAGGATCGCCATATCGTGCGCCGTCGAGAACAGGCCCGCGTTGCCGGCCACTCCGCCGAGCGCCCAGGCGTTCTCGTCGTGCACGTGGCCCCAGACGAGGCCACGGTCGGGCAGCAGCTGGTACTCCGCGGCCGCGATTCGCTCTCTTAGCGAGGCCGGCGGGTTGAACAGCGTGTCGGTCATCTGAAGAGGTCCGGTGATCTGGTCGTGGACGAGTACGTCCAGTGGCTTCCCGGTGACCTGTTGTTCGACGAAAGCGAGCACGATCATGTTCAGGTCGGAGTAGATGTACGCGGAGCCGGGCCGCGCCGTGAGCTTCGTCGCGTAGACGGCGTCGACCATCTGCTGGTGCGCGGAGTAGGTCCACAGCGGCGGGCTTGGATCCGGCGGAAGTCCCGAGGTGTGGGTCAGCAGCTCCTTGATCGTGATGCCGCTCTTGCCGTTCGTGGCGAACCGCGGAATATACGAAGCGACGGTTGCGGTCAGCGAGAGATCGCCTTTCTGGATCAGCTGCACGGCGACGATCGAGGTGAACAGCTTGGTGAGCGACGCGAGGTCGTACATCGTGTCCTTGGCGGTGGGGATCCATTGCCTGCGGCGCAGTGCCTCGCCTTGCTGGCTGGCGTACCGGAGGTTGTAGCCGGCGGCCGCGTACTCGGCGATCACACCGCGCCGCGCAGCGAGCACGACACCGCCCGGGTATTCGGGGTGGTCGCCAATACCCGTACCCGGCTGCAGCCCGAGTTCCAGGTCGGCGACCATGTGATCGGCGTACAGCGGGACAAGCCCGGCATCGCGCGCCGTGCCGTACCGGAGGACGGGCCCGCCATCCGGCAGGAGCTCGTCCAGCGTCGGCCCGCCGCCGGTGGTCACCGAGACGACCGCCTGATTCCTCACCATGGCCGACGCAGCGCAGGCGGTGAGGACGAGTAGCAAGGATAAGAGGATGCGAGGCGCCCGGACACGCCGCATCATGCCTCCTGCCGATAGATCAGGTACTTCTCGCGCAGCGCGGCGAACTGTGCGAGCTCGTCCTGCCAGCCGGCCACGATCTCGTCGGTCGTGCGGCCGGCCTCGACGGAGGTGCGAATCCAGTCCGAGCCGGAGAGGTTATCCACCCAGGTCGGCACGAACGCGGGACCGCCATCCAACTCGTTGCCGTTGAAGCTCCAGTCGTTCGGGTACAGGCGTTTTGCGGTCACCATGACGGCCACCGCGGTGCGGATCGCGTCGAAGGAATCGCGGTCGGTGACATAGACCTGGATGCCACGGAGCGTGCTGGCCGGGCTGGAGTACTTGCCGAAGGTCGGGGTGAAGTAGTTCTCCCGGAATCGCGCGCCGGGCAGGTTTTCCTCATTGAGTGCCTCGTGCAAGTGGTAGTCACCGTACGGGGCCGCGATCATCTCAAACGGCCTGGTAGTGCCGCGCCCCTCGGCGAAGTTGGTGCCTTCAAACATCCCGAAGCCCGGGTAGACGAGGGCGGTGTCGAGCGTGGGTAAATTCGGCGACGGCAGCACCCACGGCACGCCGGTCTCGTCGAAATACTGTCCGCGCCGCCAGTTCTCCATCGGCACGACCGTGAGGTCCGCCTTCTTGCCGGCGGCGTCGCCCGGTACGAACTGGTCGTTGAAGAGCCGCGCCAGCTCTCCGACAGTCATACCGTGCTGCAGTGCGATCGGTTTGAGCCCGACGGAGGTCTGAAGTTCTTTGCGCACGGTCGGGCCCTTCGGCGCGCGTCCCCCAAGCGGGTTGGGCCGGTCGAGCACGAGGAAGCCGATGCCGAGTCGAGCGGCGGCGACCATCCCGTAGTACATCGTCCAGATGTAGGTGTAAAACCGGGTCCCGACGTCCTGGATGTCAAACGCGAGCAAGTCGACGCCCGCTTTCCTTATGGTGTCGGTGGTCTGGTCGGCGTCGCTGCCGTCGAGGCTGTAGACCGGCAGGCCGGTCTCGGGGTCGGTGAAGAATCCTCCGGTGCCGCCGGTCTGCGCGCTGCCGCGGAACCCGTGCTCGGGGCCGAAGACCGCGACCAGGTTCACCTCCCTGGCGGAGTGCATCACGTCCACCTCGTGGGTCAGGTCACGCGTGACGCCGGTCGGGTTGGAGATGACGCCGAGCTTCTTGCCCGCCGCGTGCCGGTAATGGCTGGAGGCGAACACGTCGAACCCGGTTCGCACCATGCCGGACCCGCCACGTTTCGGCGGCGGCGACGCGGCAGCCGCACACGCCAGCGGTGCGCTTATTCCCGCTGCCGCAATGGTCCCGGCCGCCGCGGACAGGAACCCACGACGCTTCATGACATGGCTCCCCTCGCTGGACTCGGAAGGGTGTGCGGCGAACCCTAGCTATTTCTGCACGCCACGATCGTGGTGATCGCTCGCTCGAGGGCGTACGCGGCACTGGCGCCTTCTCCCTTGACCTGAACATCGGCCTCCGCGACCGCGGCGTGCGCCAGGGCGATCCCCTCGGACGTCCAGCCGCGCAGCTGCTGCCGCGCCTTGTCGATCTTCCATGACGGCATGCCGAGATCCGCTGCCTGAGCGCTGGCGGACAGACCGCGGCCAGCCGAGCCGACCAGCGCCAGGGTTCGCAGCCCGGCCGCCAGCGCGCTCGTGACGAGGACCGGCGATGTGCCGGTGGCGAGGGCCCAGCGCAGCTGCTCGAGCGCACCGGGCAGGTTGCCCTCACAGGCCTTGTCCGCGACAGCGAAGCCGGTTGCCTCAGCGCGCCCGTGATAGTAGCGCCCCACGACCGCCTGGCTGATCACGCCGGTGGTGTCCGCTGCCAGCTGGCTGCAGGCCGCGGCCAGCTCGCGCAGATCTGTGCCCACCGCATCGAGAAGTGCTCGCAGGCCACCGTCATCCGCCTTGCGCCCGACGCGGCGGAACTCGGCACGGAGGAAGTCCATCCGCTCCCCGAACCGCCTGATGCTGGGGCAGTCGACTCGACGGGCACCGGCGCCGGCCAGGTCCGCGAGCAGCGCCTTGTTCTTCGCCCCACCGGAATGGGTCAGGACCAGCCATACATCGGGTGCCGCTGAGCTGGCCAGCCTCGTCAGCTCGCCAGCCAGGCCCGCCGTTGCATCCTCCACCGACCGCACCACGACAACGCTGCCGCCACCGAACAATGACGGAGCGGTCAGTCCGGCCAGTTCACCCGCGGTCAGCCCGGCCGCCGCCACATCGTGCACATCCGCCCCGGTGCCGTCGGAGGCAGCCGCGCCCGCGTCGGTCGCCGCCGCCACGGCCCCGGCCACGGCGCGCTCGACCAGCAGTTCCTCGTCGCCGACAATGAGCGTCACCGAGCCAGGCGACGCAGCCGTCGGCTGATCACCGTCCCGCCGCACGCCAGAAGCCATGCACGCAGCATGCCACGAGCCGGCGACCTTCCAGACCAGCTGGCGGGTGAGCCCTCACTCGGTGACAGGCTCGCCGCCCCGCCAGACCCTGGCCGGTGCCATGCCGTACGACCAGGCGAACGCGCCCTCGTGGTCGGCGTCCCAGGCGACGATGTCCGCCAGCCTGCTGCGTGCGACAGAGCCACGGTCGGGCGCTCGCAGCGCCTGCGCGCCGCCAATAGTGGCGGCTCGTAGCGCCTCTGTGACGCTCATCCCGTAGTTGGCGATCGCCAGGCTGACGACCAGTGCCATCGAGGTGATGCCATTGCGTCCCGGCGAATGATCGGAGCCGAGCGCGACTGGCACGCCGCTGTCCAGCAACGCCCGGACGGGTGGCTGCCGGCGCGAGTCACTAGCGGTCGCCGGGCACAGCACGGCGGTGACACCGGCACTGGCCAGCAGCTTCACATCATCGAGGCTGGCGCCGAGCAGGAGATCAGCGGACGCGCAGCCCAGCTCGGCTGCGAGCATGGCCGCGCCGGTCCGCCCGTCGCCCGAGGCGTGCAGCCGCGGCTGCAGACCCGCGGCGCGGCCGGCGTTCAGGATCCAAGCGGCCTCGGGCGCTGAGAACCTGCCGTCGTCGCAGAAGGTGTCGATGCTGTCCGCGCCAGCCGCAGCGGCGTCCGCACACCAGCTGCTGACGGCGTCGATGTAGTCATTGCGGCGGCCGAAGTATTCCGGCGGAATGACGTTGGCCGGCAGAAAGGTCACGTGCACGCGCGGCATGCCGGGTTCATTCTCCAGTGATCTCAGCAGCCGCACGTCAGCGAGCTCGCCATCCCTGGTGAGGTGATATCCGGTCTTCGCCTCGACGGTCGTCGTGCCAGACAGCAGCCAGGCGCGCAGCCGATCGCGGACTCCGCTGCACAGCGTCCACGGATCGGTGCCACGGGTGATGGTGACGGTCGACGCGACCCCGCCGCCCGCGGCGGCGATCTCCGCGACCGACGAGCCACCAGAGCGCATGGCCAGCTCGGCCCAGCGGTTGCCGGCATAGACCGGATGCGTGTGCGAGTCGATCAGACCCGGCGTGACCAGAGCTCCGCCGAGGTTCTCCACGTGATCGACATCAACGATGTCGTGGATGACGCCGGGGATGCTGGACGGCAGCTCGGCTGCCGGGCCGACCCAGGCGATGCGGTCGTGCGCGAGGAGGACCGCCGCATTGCTCCAGATCTCCGAGCCGGTCCACAAGCGGCCGATATTCGTGAGTAGTCGCACCGTCATCTCGCCAAGCCCCCCAGACTGGCGTCGTACGGCCACCCATGGCCGATCGTGATAGCCCAACATGTCGGTCGAGTCAACGTATGGCAGAAATATAAAGGGTGTAAAGGGTCTTACGCCATAGGCTGACTATTTCTCGTCCGGCAATCTTAATGGCTGGCCTGCGGACATCATGAGGAGCGGCGCGCGGATGTCTGCCGCGCGCTCAGAACGAGACGTTCATAGCCTCAAAACCGTTCTGGTCAGCCCGTGTTTTGCCTGGCAGACTAGGTGCTGCCGAGTCCCGCTACCCCGTTACTCTGCTGATATCGGGCGCGCCGAATAAGGTCAGCCGCGTGCATGTGCACGGTGCAATTGCGCGCGAAACATTTGCGATGGATAGCAGCGCGAGCCCGGATTTATTGGCGAAGCGCCGGCACCAGCCGGTCGAGCTCGGCGGCTAGCCCGAGCGGAACCCTGGCGGTCAGCTCGGTGCCATGGCCGCCGTGCGCCACGGCGAGGACCTCGCCCTCGTCGTGTGCCCGCGATAGCAGATCGCCCCGGCTGTACGGGATGACGACGCTGACCTCGCGGTACTGCCGCGGCAGCAGTCGCTCGATCTCGGCCAGCAGGGCGTCGACTCCGTCGCCGGTCCGGGCGGAAACCACGACTGACTGCTTCTCGGTCAGGCGGAGCCCCTCGACCACGATCGGGTCGGCATCGTCCGCCTTGTTGATCACGACGAGCTCCGGGACGTCCGCCGCGCCGATCTCAGCCAGGACCTCCCGGACAGCCGCCAGCTGCGACCTCGGATCCGCGTCCGAGCCGTCGACCACGTGCAGGATGAGTTCCGCGTCCGCCACCTCCTCGAGCGTCGACCGGAACGCGTCCACCAGCTGGTGCGGCAGATGACGGACAAAGCCGACTGTGTCGGTCAGCGTGTACGGCCAGCCGGACGGCGTCTTGGCGCGCCGGACGGCTGGGTCGAGCGTGGCGAACAGCGAGTCGTCGACGAGCACCTGAGCTCCGGTCAGGCGGTTCAGCAGACTGGACTTGCCGGCGTTGGTGTACCCGGCGATAGCGACCGACGGGACTGAGTGGCGACGGCGCTCGCCGCGCTGTACGTCACGGCCGACGGACATTTCGCGGATCTCGCGGCGCAGCCTGGAGATGCGGGATCTGATCCGCCGCCGGTCAGTCTCGATCTTCGTCTCGCCAGGTCCGCGGGTGCCGATGCCTCCGCTCCCGCCGACGCGGCCGCCCGCCTGCCTGGAGAGCGACTCGCCCCAACCGCGAAGGCGCGGCAGCAGGTACTGAAGCTGGGCGAGCTCGACCTGAGCCTTGCCCTCCTTGCTGCGGGCGTGCTGGGCGAAGATATCCAGGATCAGCGCGGTCCGATCGACCACCTTGACCTTGACCGTGCCCTCCAGGCTGCGCAGCTGACCTGGCGTCAGCTCGCCGTCGCAGATGACCGTGTCAGCGCCCTCGGCCGCCACGATCTCGGCCAGTTCCCTGGCCTTGCCCGCGCCGACGTAGGTCGCGGCATCAGGCCGGCCGCGACGCTGCACCAGCGCGTCGAGCACCAGGGATCCAGCGGTCTCGGCGAGCCGGGACAGCTCGCGGAGCGAGTTCTCGGCCATCTCGAGGGTGCCGTCAGTCCAGACGCCCATGAGCACGACCCGTTCCAGCCGGAGTGTGCGGTACTCGACCTCGCTGACATCCTGAAGCTCGGTCGACAAGCCCGCAACCCGGCGCAGCGCGTGCCTGTCTTCCAGGTCTAGCTGGCCTTCTGCTACCTCGGGATGATCGGGCGACTGCTCGGCAAGCGCCTCCCAGCTGTCGTCACGGTCTCGGCTGCTGTCTGATAGCGCGGTCATTCCACCTCTGCAGGGCCAGGCGGCCTGTTCCTCAGCTGGACGCCCGGATAGTTAGCTTTGTCTTATTAGTGAGTAGACGGGCGGCGGCGGCATGTCCGCAGTCACCACGCTGATGGTGCCACTGCTCGCTTCAGCCCTCACCTCATTAACACGCGGCGGCGTCCATATGTGCCCTGTCATGATCGCCGGCGATCGCGCCTGCGGCTCCCCCGGCCGCCATCGCCGAGATCGAAGTCGAAGAAGTTACCGCCCACGGCACCAATCAGCGCGGCGAGCACCAGGGCCAGGACACCGAGTACGAGCATGCCCGCCACCGCGGCGAAAGGCACGGCCACAAACAGAGTCACCGGCCGCGTCACGTAGGGCCGGGCCATGACGACACTCCCGATGGCGTAGACGACGGCCCCGGCGCACAGCACGCTCAGCCCGGTCCTGGTATGCAGCTGGCTGTGCCAGGCGAACTTGATCATCTGAGTGGTCAGGTAGCTGCCGACGCCCTGGTTGCGGACACTGCGCCACATGACGACCGCGACGCTCCCGACGCCGAGCGCTTGGATGATGAGGCCCCAGATGACCCAGGGGTAGCCAGACCGGAGTGGCCCGAGTAACGGGCGTCTGGTTGCTTGGGTGTCCACGCGCCACCTCTTCTGTCCTGGTGCTTATTACCGCACCGGGCGTGCCGGGGGCGCAATCGTCGTGATGCCGCGGTGCGGGCCGCAGTGTCGGATGCCAGGGGCGGCACGAAGTGGCGAGCACGATCCAGGTCGTGTGCGGCCGGGCAGTATGAGTTACCGTCTGGCGAGACGCAGGTAGCCCAGCGGCCGGCGAGGGCCTGCCGGACAGGAGGGTTCGAGATGAGTGGCGTGGAGATAGCTGGCCCGTCCGGCGACCGGTTCGACGAGATCCTCACCCCGGACGCGCTGAACCTGGTCGCTGCGCTGCACCGCGAGCTCGGCGCGCGCCGGCGTGACCTGCTGGCAGCCCGCGCCCAGCGGCAGGAAGAGCTGTCGGCGGGCGCGATGCTCGATTTCCTGCCGGAGACGGCGGCCATCCGCGCCGATTCGTCGTGGCGCGTCGCCCCGCCTGCGCCCGGCCTGGTCGACAGGCGCGTGGAGATCACCGGTCCGACTGACAAGAAGATGACCATCAACGCGCTCAACTCCGGCGCGAAGGTCTGGCTGGCGGACTTCGAGGACGCGAACACGCCCCTGTGGGAGAACATGATCAATGGCCAGCTCAACCTGCGGGACGCCCTGGACCGGACGATCGACTTCACGAGTGAGGAGCGCAAGGCCTACCAGCTGCGGCCGGACTCCGAGCTGGCGACGATCGTCGTCCGCCCGCGCGGCTGGCACCTGCCCGAGAAGCACATCCTCATCGACGGGGAGCGAGCCTCGGGAAGCCTGGTGGACTTCGCGCTGTACTTCTTCCACTGCGCCCAGCGCCAGCTTGACAAGGGCAAGGGGCCGTATTTCTACCTGGCCAAGATGGAGAGTCACCTGGAGGCCAGGCTGTGGAACGACGCGTTCGTGCTCGCTCAGGAGGCCCTCGGCATCCCGCACGGCACAATCCGGGCAACGGTGCTGATCGAGACGATCCCGGCCGCGTTCGAGATGGACGAGATCCTCTACGAGCTGCGCGATCACAGCGCAGGGCTGAACGCCGGCCGGTGGGACTATCAGTTCAGCATCATCAAGAAGTTCCGGACCCGGGGCCGCGATTTCGTCCTGCCCGACCGGAACGCGGTCACCATGACGGCTCCGTTCATGCGCGGCTACACCGAGCTGCTCGTGAAGACCTGCCACGCCCGCGGCGCGCACGCGATGGGCGGCATGGCGGCCTTCATCCCCAGCCGGCGTGACGAAGCGGTGAACGCGACGGCGCTGGCCAAGGTCAGGGACGACAAAACCCGCGAGTCGAGTGACGGCTTCGACGGGTCCTGGGTCGCGCACCCCGATCTGGTGCCGATCTGCCGTGAGGTCTTCGACGGCGTTCTCGGCGATCAGCCCAACCAGCTCGCCAGGCAGCGCCCGGAAGTCCACGTCTCGGCCGCCGAACTGCTCGCCATCGGCGAGACACCGGGCCAGATCACCGAGGCAGGACTGCGCAACGACGTCAGCGTCGGACTGCAGTACCTGGCCAGCTGGCTGGCGGGCAACGGCGCGGTGGCGATCTTCAACCTGATGGAGGACGCCGCCACGGCGGAGATCTCCCGGTCGCAGGTCTGGCAGTGGCTGCACAACAGCATCCCGCTGGCCGAGGGGCAGACGGTGACGAGGGATCTGGTCGAGCAGATCATCGACGAGGAGCTCGCCACCATCAAGGCCCAGCTCGGCGCCGCGTACGACGCGCCACGGTTTGAGCAGGCCGTCAGCCTGTTCAAGGAGGTCGCGCTCGCCGACGACTACGCCGAGTTCCTCACCCTCCCCGCCTACGAGCGCATGCCCTAGCGATGGGGCCAGGGTGCCGGGCCGTTGGCCAGTGGGCATGATGGCTACAGAACAGGATGGTGGGCACGCGCCCACCGCTGCGGGGGCAGCAATTTCGGGGGCAATCATGACCACGACGACTCATCGCGGCGTAGCGAGACGCCCGAGTACCCAACCAGCTCGCCGACCTGTGGCGCGGGCCAGCTCCGGAGAGAACCTCAGCCGGTCGGACCGGGCAGCTCTCGGCAAGGACGCGAGATCACTGGCACCGCTGGAGTCGCATGCGGAGTTCCAGCCCGATCGTCGACGGGATCCGATCCGATTGCTGCTCGGCCAGGCGAAAAGCCGGGTGCCCGAGCTGGTGCCGATCCGGCACGGGCGGATGCTCGTCTCACCCTTTGCCTACTACCGTGGGGCGGCGCTGCCGATGGCCGCAGATCTGGCGACGACGCCAGTGTCCGGTCTGCGGGTGCAGGTGTGCGGAGACGCACATCTCGCCAACTTCGGGGCATTCGCCTCGCCGGAGCGGAACCTGGTCTTCGACGTCAACGATTTCGACGAGACGCTGCCAGGCCCGTTCGAGTGGGATGTCAAGAGGCTAGCGGCCAGCCTGGCAGTAGCGGGCCGGGACAACGGCTTCCCCGGTAAGGCACGTCGCAAGATCGTTCTCGCGGCAGCTGAGGCCTATCGCACGGCGATGCGCCAGTTCTCGAAGCTGTCGTTCCTCGAGGTGTGGTACCAGCACCTGGACGTGGCAGACGCCCTCAGCCGGGCCAGACCGTTCATGCAGGCAAAGCGCCTGAAGGCCACTGAGGCCATGATCGCCAAGGCGCACACGCACGACAGCACCCAGACGCTCGCCAAGCTCACCACGTCGACCGACGAAGGACCGACAATCATCAGCGACCCGCCGACGATCGTGCCGATCGAGGCGCTGTATGCAGACGTGCAAGCGAGCGCGATCTACGAGCAGATTGAGGCTGTCCTCGGCAAGTACCGGCGCACCCTGGTATCCGACCGCCGACATCTGCTCGACCAGTTCCACCTCGTGCAGGTGGCGCGCAAGGTGGTCGGCGTCGGCAGTGTCGGTACCCGGGCGTGGATTGTGCTCATGCAGGCAGAGGGTACCGAGCCGCTGTTCCTGCAGGCCAAGGAGGCTCAGGAATCCGTCCTTGCGCCCTTCTGCGGGCGGAGCCGGTACGCAAATCAGGGCGAGCGCGTCGTGGCCGGGCAGCACCTGATGCAAGCCGAATCTGACATCTTCCTCGGCTGGACTCGCGTCGGCGGCCCAGACGGGGTGGAGCGTGACTTCTACGTACGGCAGCTCAAGGACTGGAAGCTCTCGCTGCCGATCGAGCAGATGATTGCGACCGGCATGCGCCTTTACGGCACCATGTGCGGCTGGACGCTCGCCCGGGCACATGCCCGGTCCGGCGACCGCATCGCGATTGCGTCGTACCTCGGCCGGTCGGCCGCTTTCGAGCAGGCAATTGCCGACTTCGCGGAGGCCTACGCAGACCAGAACGAACAAGACTTCGCGGACTTCCAGGCCGCCGCCAAGAAGGGGACTGTGCCCTACACGACCGACATCTGACTTCCAGACGCGGTCATCGATGGGCGGAGCCTTCCCGCCGCCGAGCGCATGCCTCTAGCCCGCTACCTGTTTCACCACGACCTGCAACGGCGTCTCGTGTGCCGGGCTGTAGCTGGTCACCTCCGCAGGCACGCGCAGTCCCTCCGTGGCGTAGAACTGGTCGATCTCCGCGACCGTGGGGTCCCCGCTCGTGATAGTGGCCAGCTCATCGAGCACGGCAAGCTGCCTGGTGTCGAGCACCGCGCCTGGTTCCGTCCAGCCCCAGTTGTCCCACAGCACCATCTCCCGCCTGCTGAGCGCCGCCAGGTCGTGGATGAGGTTATGCCGCACGAACGGCCAGCCCCTGGTCGCCGGGATATCCAGGCCAGGGTCGACGACATGGCGGGCTGGGTCGGCCTTTCCTGATCGGCACGCGAGCCAGCCGGCGGGTCCGGTCACGAACTCGCTCGGCTGCAGGTCCTCCGGGTCGACGCGCGTTCGGTCGGCCGGATCAATGTGGTCATCCGCGAGCTCGGCATCGACGAGGCGCCAGCGCTGTTGGTCGAAGTCCCACACTTCGGCGACGACGTGGTCGATGAAGTATCCCGGCACAAAGTACGTGGCGAACCCGACTCTGGCCCTGGCTGGCACGCCGTGCGTGCGGGCGATCGCGAGGAACAGCACCGTGAAGTCACGGCAGCAACCCAGCACGCGCTGGTTCGGCGACCGCTCGGCGGTCAACGGCAGGCCTGACATACCGAAGATTCGGGCGAGCATGTCCGCCGCATAGCGGGTGTCGATCTCGGTGATGCGGTCCGGTGCGATGCCGTTCGCTGCGTAGTCCCCGCCATCCCGGTAGTGGAAGACGAGCTGCCGTGCCGCGGCTCGCATCTCTGGCAGCGAGGCCGGGATCTCGCGAACACGGTCCGCAAACCGTCCGGGCTCCGTGACTCCGCTCTGCCGCGCGTAGTACTGCCAGTCCGGGGTCGCGCTGGCCTCTGTCGCTGGCGTGGTCTTAGTCATGGCTGCCCCCTGGCTGGCCGGCAGCAGGAGCGTGCGCCATGAGCACCTGCAGCTCGGTCACCCAGGTGTCCCTCGGTCCGTCACAGTCGATGTAGAGCTCTCGCTCGAAGGCTGTTGCCTCGGCGCCGGTCTGGTCGACCCACTCATGCAGGGCACGGAAGCCGCCCGCGAACCGGCTCGGGTCGCCGCGCACCACGGTGGTCGCTGCCCGCTCTACCGCGCCGAGCTCGACGGTCGTCACTCCGTCGCCGGCGATGGTCACGCCCGCCTGGACCTGGAGTGCGGCGGTGACCCGCAGCGGCCGGTCCGCAGCGTCGATGTCCTCGTACAAGGCGAGGGACAGGCCGTCGAACCGCACGCCCTGATGGGCGAGCGCGGCGTGCAGCCGCGGATACATGCGGTCAAGCGCCGGGCCGATCTGGTCATGGCCCTCCAGATCTTCGGAAAGGACCACAACGCGGACGGGCTCAAGCCTCTTCACAATCACGTCGTAGTCAGCCACCGACTTCTCCTCGAGTTGCGCGAGCCGGATCTCGACCCGCCTGAGTTGCTCGGTCTGCGCTGCCAGCCGCGCACGGGCTTCGGCCTGGCGCAGCCGGAGGATGCCGCGCAGCTGCTCCACCGTGACGTCGTCGTCGATCAGCCGGCCGATCTGCGCCAGCGGCACGCCGAGGTCGCGCAGGACCAGAATCCGGTGCAACCGGAGGACCTGCTCGGGGGTGTAGTGCCGGTACCCCGTGATCGGGTCGACGTGACTCGGCTTGAGCAAGCCAACGTCGTCGTAATGCCGCAGCGTGCGTACCGAGACCTGCGCCAGGCGCGCCACCAGACCTATCCCGTACATGGCAGCTACTCAATCAGCTGACGCAACGGAAGAGTCAAGTCGCGTTTCGCCGTGGCGTTCCGCCGATCAGCCGCCCTGGTGCTCGAACTTCCCGGTCCAGGGCATCCGGCCGCGGATGTTCGCGACAATGAGAGTGTGGTCAGCGGGGTCCCAGAGCAGTACCGTCGGGGCCTGCGTCAGCGCTATGAGCGCGCACATCTCGGCTGGGCTGGCAGGGGCGACGTGGCGGTCACCGTCGTCGGTGATGAGCAGCACGTCGAAGCGTCCTTCTGTTCCGCTCGAGTTGGGGATCCAGTTCGCGTTGACTGTGGTCACTCGTCGGGTGTGCTCGCTAGCTCCAGGCATGGAACTCCCTCCGGGTCGTGAGTCGAGGTCGTGATGCGCCGATAGCGGAAGCCGGGGCCGGAGAGCAGGAACACGGTCACGATGCCGCACCCGCCGCTGAGGGCGATCGCCATCCCCGCACCCAGCGCCTGCGCCAGGGCACCGGCGAGAGCGAATCCCGCGCCCTGCAACGCCATGAGCCCGGCAGAGTTCACGGTCATCGTCCGGGCGAAGAGGGGCGGCGGAGCAGCGTCCCTAACTCGTGCGTCCAGACCCAGCCCGTACACCGCGCAGACGCCGGCCACGACCAGAAGCGGAATCGCCAGGCTAATGTCCGGGTCGGCGGCGAAGACGAGGTAGGGCAGGAAACCGGCGGCGGCAGCAGGAATGACGAGGCGCCGCTGCTGGCTCGCGCTGAGGAGCCGGACGCCGAGGACATCACCCGCGATGATCCCGACCGGCAGCGCCATCAGCCACCAGCCGACCAGGCTCGAGGAGGCGTGCTGCGATGCGACGTAGGGAGCAGCGACCGCCTCGGGCGCGACCGCGAACATCGGAACGAGCCAGCCGAGCAGCAGCAGGCGCCGTAGCTCCGCGTTAGCGAGGACGGTCCGGGCACCGCGCAGCGAGCCCTGGACCCGGTCAGCACCGGGGCTGCCGAGCCGGTCGTAGTCACGTACGACGAACCGGATCGTCACCGCCGAGAACGCGAAGGACGCGCCGTTGACGAGCAGGGCGCCGCCGGGGCTGACGACCAGGAGCAGCACGCCGGCCCCGGCGTTGCCGCCCAGCTGGGCAAGCTGAGCCGCGATACGCATCAGCGAGCGGCCGGGCACGTACGCCTCCTCGGATACCGCCATCCGGACGAGCGCGGCCCGGGATCCGCTGGCGAGCGACGACAGCCCGCCGATGACGAACAGCAGCCCAAGCAGCGCCGGCACCGGCATCGACGGCCAGGCCATGCTGACCGCCAGCAGGGCCGACGCCCCGTCACAGCACGTCACGAGCCGGCGGGGCCGCACTCGGTCCGCGACGCTGGACAGCAGGGCTCCTACGACCAGGTACGGCAGGAAGCCCAGCGCGAAGGTCAGCGACGCAAGGACCGGGGAGGTCGTCCTGTCGTAGACGAGAACCGT
>Ga0126373_10001842_pt1 | contig 15319 bp, 12 predicted proteins | sample PanSoiMetPlot_11_FD_92545 | JGI IMG/M metagenome (GOLD analysis project Ga0126373, IMG submission 92545) | Tropical forest soil microbial communities from Panama - MetaG Plot_11 | ecosystem: Environmental > Terrestrial > Soil > Tropical forest > Bulk soil | place: Panama | collected 2016-02-17 | reverse complement strand
TTGCGGATGGCTGGTTTCGAACCGGCGATATCGGGCGTATCGATGACGACGGCTTCCTTTATGTAACCGACCGCAAGAAAGACCTGCTCAAGACCTCGGGCGGAAAGTTCATCGCGCCGCAGCCGATTGAAAGCGCGCTGAAGCACAATCCGCTGGTCGCCGAAGCGGTCGTGGTCGGCGACAAGCGCAAGTTCCCTGCCGTGCTGATCTTCCCCAATTTTGCGGCGCTCGAAGAACGAATGCGCGAGAGGCACCTTTCGTTTTCATCCCGCGAAGAACTGGTCGAGCTTCGACTGGTGCGGCAGCGTTACGCAGAGATTATCTCGAAGGTAAATGCGGATCTGGCGCAGTTTGAAAAGCTGAAAGAATTTCGCCTGATCACCGAAGAGCCCTCGGCCACAACCGGAACCATGACGGCGAGCATGAAGCTGCGCCGGCGGGCTATCGAAGACCACTTCCGCCACAAGATCGAGGAAATTTACTCCGGCGCGTGACGGTCTACTCGAGCGGGCGAGTTCAGCTCTTGCCTGCCATGAGTTCGTGTCCTCCCCTGACCAACTCTCGCAGACTCTGCTCGTAGGGGGCCTTGGCAATGCCATGCTCGGTCACGATGGCGGTAACGAGGTGGGCCGGCGTCACGTCGAACGCGGGATTTTCGATCTTGACCCCCTCCGGGGTGATCACCTTCCCCGCAATGTGCGTCACCTCGGCGGCACTTCTCTGCTCGATGGGAATTTTGCTGCCGTCGGGAGTTTCGAGATCGACGGTCGAGGTGGGGGCGGCGACGTAAAACGGGATGCCATGCTCTTTTGCCAGTACCGCCACGGTATAGGTTCCGATCTTGTTGGCAACATCGCCGTTTGCGGCGATGCGGTCGGCGCCGACGACAACCGCACCAATCTTTCCCTGGCGCATGATTGCGCCCGACATATTGTCGGAAATGACCGTCGTCGGGATTCCGTCTTTTACCAATTCCCACGCGGTAAGGCGCGCCCCTTGCAGAAACGGACGGGTCTCGTCAGCGTACACGTGAATCTTCTTGCCTTGCTCGACGGCGGCGCGAATCACGCCGAGTGCGGTGCCGTAACCGGCGGTGGCCAGCGCTCCGGCATTGCAGTGCGTCAGCACTCCACCCGTGGCTGGCATCAGCGCAGCGCCGTGGCTCCCCATGGCATGGTTGATGGCGATGTCTTCCGCATGCATCCGCTCAGCTTCTTCAATCAGGGCTTGCTTGATCTCGGCGACCGGGCGCACCCGCAGCAGTTCGAATTTCTGCTGCATGCGCCGGATCGCCCAGAATAAATTCACCGCAGTCGGCCGGGTCTTGCCAATGACCTGGCAAATCTGGTCAAACTCGCGTTTCAGCTCGCCCGTGGTTTCAGCTTTGGAGTTCTTGACGCCGAGCGCGATGCCCATGCCGGCCGCAACTCCGATGGCGGGTGCCCCGCGCACGACCATGTTGCGGATCACGTCGGCAACTTCCTGGTAGGTGGTCGAGGTCACGTAGACTTCTTCGGTCGGCAGCTTGGTCTGGTCGAGAAAGCGCACGCCGCGTTCGGTCCATTCAAGAGTTTGGAAGGATGGAATCATGGAAAAATGTTGGTGCGGAGTTCGGGATCGGCCGTCCGCCCTCCGGGCATGGCGCTAAGCGATGCGAGAGTGCCCAGGCTACATTTCGCACCTTTTGCGAGATTTGGGATGGCGATTTTCACTGGTTGCCCCCGCAATTACCCCGACGCGGAATGGCCGATAGCGGCGTGCTCTCGTTTAATCTCGCTGGCCGTAAACAGTGCCACAAATTTCGCCGGCGCAGCCGATTTCTCCACCGCCTCACGCCCTCCCGCCTCCTCCCGCTCTACCAGGCACATCACGCCCACAATATCAAATTCGAACTCGCGAGCCGCCACAATCGCCTGAATGGTCGATGCTCCGGTTGTGCACACATCGTCCACGATCACCACCGGCGCGCCCTTCTTCTGAAAACCTTCAATCCGCTGTCCCGTGCCGTGCAGCTTTTCGGCTTTGCGCACGAGAAAGCCAGCGATGGTGCCGCTGGTCACGGCCACGGCGACCACGACGGGGTCGGCGCCCAGGGTGAGCCCCCCGATGGCATCCGCCTTCCATCCGCGGGCTTCGATCTCATCGAGAAACACCCTCCCGGTCAGTTGCGCACCGCGGGCATCGAGCGTGGTAGTGCGGCAGTCGATGTAGTAATCGCTGGTGCGCCCGGATGCGAGTTTGAACTCCCCCAAACGAAATGACTTGGTGGCCAGCAAACGCAGCAATTCCTGACGTGGGGAGACCATGAACTCTTACGATAGCAGAATTCGTCAGCGCGTCATCCGGTCAAGATGCCGGAATCCTCCGGTCGAAACCATGGCCAGGACAAAATTGAATCCGTTGTACGCCATATGCATGAGCACACCGGCGGCAACCGATTTCTTCACGGCCCGCACGATCGTGATCGCGAATCCGACGATGGCAATCGCTAGAATGGCGCCCCAAGATTTCGCGAACGGCATCTTGGGATCTTCGAGCTGGGGAACGTGAATCAGGATGAAGGGAACGGCGGTGAAAATCACTGCGAGAATCAGTCCCAGACGCCGCGCCAGCACGGGATAAAGAAATCCGCGAAAGAACATCTCCTCGAACAGGGGCACCAGGGACATTCCACAGATGGAGAGAATCCAGGCCCGGAGCGGGGTCTGAAAGAAGACGTCGACCTCAATTTGATGCGGCATGGGCAGAACATTGGCCAAGAGCTGGAGGACGATACAGAAAGCGACACCCAGCAGCAGGTAAAACCCCCAGGCCCGGGGCCAGTTCCAGCGCACAGCGGCCGCGAACCCGGTCCCGGAGTTGCGCGTGGCGGTGGTAAACATGAAGCCGAGGGTCAGCACATAGGCCAGCATCTGCGACCCAAACGCCACCAGGGGAAAATTCATGATCTGCAGGAACGGCGTGTGCGGAAACGCGATGCGCTTGACGAACGCCGTGACCACGAGCAGGCAGAAAAAGAGTGTCCCAAGCGTCACCAGCAGGATGGCGAAAACGTCCCACCCGTGCCACGGCGGATTCTCGTCGCTCTGGCCGCGCGGCGCTAGCGATAGCGGTTCGGGCGGTGCCAGTTCTGGGTTTGGATACATAGGTTGAATGTACACGAACGAAAGCTCGGGTTCCTGGGAAAGCACCCGGGGGACTACATTGCTTTTCCTGGTTCTCGGGCAGTGCTGGTTCGATTCCCGTTCTTCGAAAAATATTCCGCCAGCGCCTGTCCGGTATAGGACTTCTTATTTCGCGCCACCTGCTCCGGGGTCCCCTGGGCTACGAGGCGGCCGCCGTCTTCTCCGCCCTCCGGGCCGAGATCGGTGATCCAGTCCGCATTCCGAATCACGTCAAGGTTGTGCTCAATGATGATGATGGTGTTGCCCAGGTCGGTGAGGCGGTGCAGCACGTCGAGCAGTTTGCGAACATCGTCGAAGTGGAGCCCGGTCGTGGGTTCATCGAGGAGGTAGAGTGTGCGCCCGGTCTGCCGTTTGCTCAGTTCACGCGCCAGTTTAATGCGTTGGGCCTCGCCGCCGGACAGGGTGACCGACGACTGTCCCAGGTGGAGGTACCCCAAGCCTACATCCACCAAGGTCTCGAGTTTCTGCCGAATCTGGGGAATATTCTCGAGAATCGGCAACGCCTCGGACACCGGCGTCTCGAGCAGGTCGGCAATCGAGTATCCCTGGTATTTGACCGCCAGCGTCTCCTGGTTATATCGGCGACCGCCGCACACTTCACAGACAACGTACACATCCGGCAGGAAATTCATTTCGACGCGCCGCTGGCCTTCCCCCTGGCAGGCCTCGCAGCGCCCTCCGGCAACGTTGAACGAGAATCGCCCCGGCTTATAGCCGCGCTCGCGGGACTCGGGCAACATGGCGTAGAGGTCGCGAATATGCGTGAACACGCCGGTGTAGGTCGCGGGATTCGATCGCGGGGTACGCCCAATCGGCGACTGGTCAATGCGAATGACTTTGTCGATGCCCTCGGCGCCCGCAATCGCTTTGTGCTCGCCCGCCTGCTCGCGCGAGTGGTAGAGAGCCTTCGCCAGCGAGCGATAGAGAATATCGTTTACGAGGGTTGACTTTCCCGACCCCGAAACGCCGGTGATTACGTTGATCAATCCCAGCGGAAACGCGACATCGATGTTCTTAAGATTATTCTCGCGGGCCCCCAGTACGGTGATTGCACTTCCGTTGACCCGCCGTCGCTCGGGTCGCATATCAATTCGCGTTCGCCCCGAGATATAAGCCCCGGTGAGCGATTCCGGAACCTTCGTGATCTGCTCAGGGGTGCCGCGCGCGACCACTTCACCGCCATGGCGACCTGCGCCGGGACCAAGATCGATCACGTAATTCGCCCGGCAAATGGTCTCTTCATCGTGTTCTACAACCAAGACCGTGTTTCCCAGATCGCGCAACTCTTCCAGGGCATCGAGGAGGCGTCCATTGTCGCGGTGATGCAATCCGATCGAAGGCTCATCGAGCACATAGAGCACCCCCCGCAGCTTCGATCCGATCTGCGTAGCCAGTCGAATCCGCTGCCCTTCGCCTCCGGATAAGGTCGCCGCCGAGCGATCGAGGGAGATGTAGCCCAGTCCGACGGCATTCAGGAACTGCAAGCGCTCGACGATTTCGTGCATGATGCGTCCGGCGATCTGTTCTTCCCGGCCGGCCAATTTGATCGTGCGGGCCTTCTCCAGCGCGCGCGAAACCGGCATGGCCGTGAAGTCCGAGATCGACATGCCTTCGACCTCTACCGCCAAACTCTCCGGACGCAGGCGCTTGCCGTGGCACGCCGGGCATTCCGTCGCCGACATATGCTCCATCAGCCAGTCGCGATAGTTCTCGGAGGTCGATTCATCCAGATTGTTCTTTAGATAGGCAAAAATTCCCAGAAACCCGGTTTTGCCCCGCCCCTCGGGCTCCCCGTAAAAGAACAGGTTCTGCACCTTTTCCGGCAGTTTTTCGAACGGCGTGGTCAGATCGATTCCGTAGGCAACCGCCACGATCTTGATCTGGTGAATCAGATTCTGCGATGCCGACCCGGGCCCGAGCGCGCCTTCGAGCAGGGGCTTCGACCAGTCGTTCACCACCTTGGCGGGATCGAAATCATAGGTGCTGCCGAGCCCGTGGCATTCCGGGCAGGCGCCATATACGCTGTTGAAGGAAAACGACCGCGGTTCGAGCTTGGGCACATCAATGCCGCAATCCGGGCATGCCAGGCGTTCGGAATACAGCTGCTCTTCACCGCCCACAATTGCGACCTCCACCAATCCCCCGGCCAGCTTCATGGCGAGTGCAATCGCCATTTCCAAACGCCGCTCAATCCCAGCTTTGATCAGCAACCGGTCGACGACAACTTCGATCGTGTGATTCCGCCTCTTGTCAAGAGAAATCTCGTCTTCCAGGCTGACCAGTTCGCCATCGATGCGGGCGCGTGTGAACCCGTGCTGGACCAGCTTCCCCATTTCTTGTTTGAATTCACCCTTGCGCCCGCGAACGATGGGGGCCAGGATCATCACACGATTTTCCGGGGTCAGGACCATCACCCGCTGTACGATCTGTGCTGCGCTCTGCCGGGAAATTTCTCGCCCACACTTCGGGCAATGCGGCTCGCCAATGGAGGCGAACAGGAGGCGTAGATAATCGTAAATCTCGGTAATGGTGCCCACGGTGGAACGTGGGCTACGGCTGGTGGTTTTCTGCTCGATCGAAATCGATGGGCTCAAACCATCAATGGAGTCCACATCCGGCCGCTCCATTTGATCGAGGAACTGGCGGGCGTAGGCCGAGAGCGTCTCTACATAGCGCCGCTGACCCTCGGCATAAATCGTATCGAACGCCAGCGACGATTTCCCCGAGCCGCTCAGTCCGGTGATTACCGTCAGCGTGTTACGCGGGATCTCGACGTTGATGTTCTTGAGATTGTGCTGGCGGGCGCCCCGAACCGTAATTTCCCTGATGGCCATTGTTCGACTGCCGTATGCACCTTGGTAATGTGGACGAGTCCCCGGAAATGTTGGAAAGTGGGTTTGCGCGGCTCTACTCACGTATCTTAGTGGTCAACAGCGGCTAGCGTCAACGCGGGTAGAGTGAGGAAGCGCACCAGACTACCCGTCCCCGCCTTCGGGAGACGAAGGGGCTGGAACGTATCCGTTGGTTGCCGCTGCTGGATCGACGGGAAAGCGGGCCAAGTTTGGGAAGCCTACTTGTTGCGTTTGTGATCAGTTTTACGGTTGCGGGATCCCTTGCCTTAGGAATCACCCTCGCCTATATCGCCGTTCTCGCCCTGTTGCACGCCTTCGCCGACAAGACTCGTCAGCCTAAGCCTGCATTGGTTCTGGCGCCTAGCCAAAGCCACGCCAGCGGCGACTAGCCATAGCTCTCGGCCACCGATTTCTGCCTACCCGGCAGTGTTGTTATCCTTCGCAGGATCAGGAATTCGCCGAGTTGCCCGTAGAACCTAGAGCGTAGATCCCCGGAGCAGAAGAGAACTCGACGCACAGTATGTCAGTCGCGTGCAGCGTAGCGGATGGCGAGAGCTGAGGCTCGTCTATTGCTGCTGTTGTTGCGGCTGGTTCTGCTGCATCTGTTGTTGCTGTTGTTGCTGTTGCTGCAACTCCCTAAGCAGCTGCTCAGGGGTCTTCACAACCGGCTGTTGTTGGCCGGGCTGACCGGGTTCTGGCTGATCCGGCTGAGCTTCTTCTTCCGGTGCCTGCTGCACCTCGGGCTGCTGCGGCACTTCGGTGGAAGAGTCGTCGCTGGTCTGCTCCGTATCCACGTCCGGAACCGCCGGCAATTGCTGGCTCGCTGCTTGCGGCGAAGTTGGTGCCGGAACCGGCTCGGGACCGCTGGCCCGGGCGGTTAGAACGATCTTTTTGAGCACCCCGGGATCGGAGGGCGACCCCAGCAGCACGTAATCATAGTGGGACCCGTTCAGCAGTTGTGCCATAACGTCGCGCGGCGCCCCGGGACCGAACTGTCCCACCACACGTTCGCCGGTCACCGCCGGCATGTCTACGGCTGCACCCGTCTTCAGCTTTACTGCATTCAGAACATCGCTCATGGTCGAGTTGCGAGCCGTAATCGTGAGTTGCCCGTTGTGGTAGTTGATCTCGGGCGGCGATGACGGCCCCTGTTCAGGGGTTGGCGGAGGCGGCGGAGGCTGAGGCGCCACCACCGGCTCAGGCTGGGATTGCGCTACGGGCGCTGGCGTTTTGTGTGAGCGGCGCTGTGTCCCGTACGAATAAGAGACCAAAGCCAGCACCGAAGCTACGATGGAAGTGACTGCTGTTGGGCGAAACATTGTTATCAGAACGAGGCGCACCGATAATCTTGCAGCGCGCGAAGTCGTTCCTCGTTAATCTCGATTCTACCACCTGGCCCCGGCAGGCTCCCGAGGAGCGGAGACCGGTATTCAGGGTTGAAAGGGGGGAAAGCTTTACTGCTGGGGGGCGAAGTATCCCTTGCGCGCCCGAACCTGCAGATCCTTCTTGAGAGCGGTGATCTGGATGGGCCGGAAGCGCCCGTCGGCTTCGAAATCTGCCGGATGGTAGGAAACCACGTACTGACTCCGCAGTTCGTCTTCGATGGCCGAGAACGAACTCTTAATATCCTTCATTTTGAAGGGAAAAAACGCACGCCCGCCGGTCGCGTCCGCCAGTTGCTGCAAGACCTTGTCGCCGCGCAGGATCAAACCGCTGTCGTCGGTGGAGATGGTGTAGATGATCACCTGCGCGCGTTCCGCCATTTCGATGGCCTGCGCCCGGCTGTGCTCACTCTGGTTATCCTCGCCATCGCTGACGATAACCAGAGCGCGACGCACCGGCCGATCCGAGTCGTCGCTCAGAAGTCGCTCCTTGCAAGCGTTATAAATCGCATCGTAGAGCGCCGTTCCGCCGCCGTCCTGCAAATGCTGAATTCCGGTTTGCAATAGGGCGACATTATCGGTGAAGTCCTGGACCACATGACTGCGGGAGTTGAAGCCCATCACAAAGGCATCGTCGTAACGGGCCCGGATGGTGTGCTCTAAAAAACCTGCGGCCGCTTCCTGCTCGAATTGAAACCGCCCTTTTACCGAACCGCTGGTGTCGATCAGCAGACCAATCCGCAGCGGCAAGTCTGTCTGTTGCGAAAAGTTAATGATGGACTGGGGGGGCTTGTGGTCATCGAGAATATTGAAATCTTTCTCGTTCAGGTCGCGGACGAACTTGCCATGCTTGTTGGTGGCAATAAACAGCACGTTGACTTCATCGACGCGCTTGCGAATGGTCACCGTGGGCTGGACGGAACTCAGGTCCGGGGAAGAGACAGCCGAGCCGCCGCTCGCGTACGCGGATGTCTGCGCCTCCGCAACCATCCCGAAGGCGAGCGCGACACCGATCATCAGGGCTATGTACTTCATTCCCAAACCATCCAAAAATTGCACAAATAGCCACGGCCAGAGGCTACCTCAGCTTCATTAGATGCACGTGGCTTGCCGAAGCTGCTTCATTTGCGCCCACAATCCCATACTGCCGAAGGCGCTACACGCCTGAATTTAGGCGAGTAGCGCCGGTTCGCCAAGTTACAAAAGGAGCACGCGGAGGTCACACGAACACACTTGGCATTTAGCATGAATACGGTTTCCCGTGGGTTTGGACAACCCCGGACTACTTGCCCCTACTGAAGAGAACACGGTGGCGAGTAAAATGTCGTGAGCTGCCCAGAATGGAAAATCGGCGTTCGAGCACCGGCCCGAACTGGGCGAGTTCTGAGTATCAACTACTTGCGTTTTCTCGAGGAGAGACAATGAAAAAACTCATCGCATTTTTCTTGGCCCTGGCCTGTGTTCCCGTGGCTTTGGCCGTAGGGGACGAAAAAGAAGTCGATCGAGTGAAAGATGCAGGCCAAGTAATGAAAGAGATCCTCAACATCCCGGACGATATTCCGCACGACCTGCTCGACCGCGCAGAGTGCGTCATCGTTCTTCCATCGGTGAAGAAGCTGGCCATTGGAATCGGCGGCAGCTATGGACGTGGCGTGATGGTATGCCGCGGGGGCGAACATTTCACCGGAGCCTGGGGTGCGCCCGCAATGTACGCGTTAGAAGGCGGAAATATCGGCTTCCAGCTCGGAGGCCAGGCAACCGATTTCGTTCTGCTGGTCATGAATCCGCGGGGCGCGGAGTCCCTCATGGGAAGCAAGGTCAAGCTGGGCGCGGATGCTGCAGCCGCGGCGGGTCCCAAGGGTCGGGACACGACGGCTGCCACGGACGTGGCCATGCGAGCGGAGATTCTGTCCTATTCCCGATCGCGCGGACTTTTTGCGGGCATCTCGCTTGAGGGCTCCACCCTTCGGCCAGACAACGGTGCCAACGAGAAGCTCTACGGACGCAAACTGGATGTAAAACAAATTCTGCGGGAAGGCAAAGTCGGGGTCCCGGCGGCAGCACAAAGCCTGGACGCAGAACTGACCAAGGCATCGCCCAGGAATCGGTCCGATCCTAACTCCCTCAAGTAGGAAAATGGGCAAGAGCAGTGCCGGGGATTCCCACTTCTTGCAGGTTTTGCGAAGAAGTGGGAATCCTTAACTTTAACGACTGCGGAAGCAGTCACGATTCCGGCTCAGCGCTACTTTGGTAACCACCAAGTACTTCCCTGTTTGGACTTCCCGCCGTATTCTTTCTCTTGGACCCTGAAGCCTGCTCTTGGGCTGAGTAAGCTATGTTTTCGATCCGTTTTTACGCGTTGCTCGTTGCGTCGATCGGCGCCATCATCGCGGCTTATTTCCTGTTTGGGCGCAAAAGGAAAACTCCAGCGGAACTGGAGCGTGAACGCCGCGAATGGCTCACCCAGACCGGCCGGATTACCGACGGAACCGTGATTGATGTCCAGGAAATCACGCCTAACGGCCATCCCGCTGCGACCATGCTTATCTTCCAGTATGACGTAGGCGGGGTTTCCTACGAAGCATCGCAGGATGTGACCCAGCTGCGGCAGTTTATCAATCTGCACTCCTGCCGATTAGGTTTGCCGACTTCGGTCCGCTACGACCCGGCGAACCCCGGCAATTCCATGGTGGTGTCCGAGAAGTGGATGGGATTGAGACAGTAAACCTCCCCACCCGTCGCACCCCTGGCATTTCGAGCTGCCGAGTTTCCTCGGCTTGGTTTTTCCTGGCCCGATTCTGCAATAGGTCCATCAAATTGCGGTGTTGGGGGCAAAGGCCCGAAGGCTTGGCGCCTGACGCTCAGTTGAATCCCACCCCGCCACTCCTTAGACTACAAAAGTGCACTTGCACACCCATGGCGGAGGCGAGAGGACCTCGAGGGTCCTGCGCATCTCGCTTCTTGTAACCGCAGCATACATTGCGCTGCTGGTCGTGGCCGGCCTGCGCGCTCACTCGCTGGCATTACTCTCCGAGGCCGGGCACAATCTCACCGATTTCGCTGCCTTGCTGCTCTCGCTGGTAGCCGTCTATCTCCACGCCCGCCCCCCCAGCGCCACCCACACCTACGGCTATCACCGCGCTGGAGTTCTGGCCGCTCTCGTCAACGCCGCCACCCTGGTCGTCATCGCGTTTCTGATTTTTTACGAAGCCGCTCGCCGCATCCAGCAGCCACAACCGGTCGAGGCTGCCACCATGATGTGGGTCGCGGCTGCGGGCGTGGTCATGAATGGCGTCATCGCCTTCATGCTTTACCGTGCTCAACGCGATGTGAACATTCGCAGCGCCCTGCTTCACGAAATCGGCGACACGCTTTCGACTGCGGCCGTGATCGTTGGCGGCTGGGCCATCATGGTCACCGGACAATGGTGGATCGATCCCGCGCTCTCCTTCGGCATCGGCGCGCTCATCCTTTGGTCCAGCTTCGGCATCCTGCGCGAGACGCTGAACATCCTGCTCGAAGGCACGCCGCGGGGGATGAAACTCGGGCTGGTCGAGACCGCAATCCGCGAGGTCGAGGGCGTGAATGACGTGCACGATCTGCACCTGTGGAGTATCGGCTCGGAAACCTGCGCGCTCTCCTGTCATATTTCCATCGCTGACATTCCGCCTTCCGCCAGCGAACGCATCCTGCGCGAGGTGAAAGAGCGTCTGCACCACGAGTTCGGAATCGACCACACCACGATCCAGTTTGAGCACGTCGTCTGTGAAGTGGCGCACGGTTGCGTCATCCCGGTGCAGGAAGAACACACCCATTGACCGGGGCAAGGCGAGCGGGTTCACACTAATCAAACATGCGAGCCGTCGTACAACGCGTGCGCCGTGCTCAGGTAAGGGTGGGCGCGGAGATCACCGGAGAGATCTCGAGCGGCCTGGTAGTGCTGGTCGGCATTTCCCACAGCGATACTTCTGCCGATGCCGATTACCTGGCCGGGAAAATCGCCGGCCTGCGCATCTTTGAAGACTCCGATGGCAAGATGAATCTTAGTGTGGCCGATGTTGGCGGCGCGGTGCTGGCGGTTTCCCAATTCACCCTTTATGGCGATGCGCGCAAGGGAAAGCGCCCATCCTTCGAGCAGGCTGCCCCGGCCCAGCAAGCGAATGGGTTGTATCAGGTTTTCGTCGAAAAGATCCGGGCCGCCGGAATCCCGTGCGAAACCGGCCGCTTTCAAGCCACGATGCAGGTGGAGTTAGTAAACGATGGTCCGGTCACCATCCTGCTCGACTCCTCGCGTGGGTTCTAAGGCATGCCCCGAATTTACCGCCCTTTCTGCGCCTCGATCCAGCCGGTCACGCGCTGATCGAGCACATCCAAAGGCAGGGCCCCGCCATCGAGAACCTCGTCATGAAACTTACGAATGTCGTATTTGCCGCCCAGCTGGTTCTGCGCGCGCGCGCGCAACTTCAAAATCTCAAGTTGCCCCAGCTTGTAGCCGAGCGCCTGCGCCGGCCAGGCGATATAGCGATCCACTTCCGCCTGAATATCGGGCTCGTCGTCCGACGAATGCTCGTGGAAGAAATCCACCATCTGCGGTCGCGTCCAGTGTTTGTAATGAACGCCCGTGTCGACCACCAGGCGAATCGCCCGCAACATTTCATCGGAAAGCCGCCCGTAGTCGGAATAAGGGTCTTGGTAGAAACCTATGTCCTTACCCAGCCTCTCGGCATACAAAGCCCAGCCCTCCTCGTAAGCCGAGAAGAATGCATGCTGGCGAAACGGCGGCAACTCGGGCAGAGTTTGCGCAATGGAAATCTGCATGTGGTGCCCGGGGATGCCTTCGTGATACGAGGTGGATTCGGCGGTCAACAGACTCCGGTGCGCGTAATCGCTGGTATTGACCCACACAATCCCGGGCCGGGATCCGTCCGGAGTCCCCGGCTGATAGTCCGCCGCCGCGGCTTCTTTCGCACGAAATGCCTGCATCTCGCGCACTTCGAGTGGAGCCTTGGGCAGAAGCCCAAACAGTTTCGGCAGCTCCGGCCGCATCTGGTCAATGTAGCCGCGATACCTGGCAAGGATTTGGTCTGGCGAAGTTGCAAACACCTTGGGATCGGTTTTGAGGTGCGCGCGAAAGCTTTTGAGATCGCTGAAGCCCAGCTTCTTGGCGATGGCCAGCTGTTCCCCTTCAATCCGCTCGACCTCCTTCAACCCTAGCTCGTGAATCTGCTCCGGATCCATGTTGGTCGTGGTCAGCTCACGAATATCGTAACGATAGAGGGCATCGCCGCCGGGGAGGGTCGACACCCCCGGCTCCGTCCGCCCGTTGGGGGCATATTCCGTGGCAAGAAAGTCAGCCAGTTTCGTGTAAGCAGGCCGAACTTCGTTGTCCACGGCCGCGAGAATCGCATCGTGCAACCGCTTGCGATCCGCCTCGGAAACGCTTTTCGGGAACTGCGTGACCGGCTGTCCGAACGCGTTCGCCTCGCCCGCCGGCTGGGCGATATTGCGGCACTGAGTGACGGTCTTCTCCAGCAGAAATCGCGGCGGCATCAGACGGTCTTGCTTGCCCTGCTTCAGCACTTCGACCACCTGATCAAAGACCGCCGGCAGCGTGTGCAAGCGGGAAAGAAAATCCTGGTAGTGCTTGGTCGAATCAAACGGCATGACGGCTACGAACTGCGCCGCCCCCAGGTGCACGCCGTTGAACTGGTCGATGGGCATTAGATACGTCTTCAGATCAATGCCTTCGATTTCCTGTTTGAGATCGCGCACCATCAGCCGCTCGCTCAACTGCTCTTGCTCGGTGAAACCGGAGCTGTCGACAGCCTGGAATCTCGCCAGCCACTGGTCGAGATCGTGCCTGCGCTGCTTGACGTGCGCCAGCGACAAATCCGACCAGCGGTCGTTGTAGCGATAATCGCCGATGGAAGTAGCGAGCTCCGGCCTCTCCCGCAGCGTGTACTCCCACTGGTCCACCAGCAGTTGCTTGAACTCGGAACGACGCTGATCGAGATTTTGGGTGTCGGCGCGAAGCGAAAGGGCAACAAAGAACCCGATGGCAAGAATCAACACAGAAGCAAATTGGGCAAGGTATCGCATGGAAGCCTCGAGCATTTCATTGAAACCGGCGCGAAGCGGCATTCTAGCTGAAAATTCCCTGGCCGGGCGCCTACGCCACCAGGTCCGCAACTTTCATTGCCTCCACCGAGGCCTTGACCTCGTGGGTGCGGATCAGGTGAGCGCCTTTCAAAACCAGGGCCACTTCCGCTCCCAGGGTTGCGAACAAGCGTTCGGAAGCGGGAGGCTCAGCCCCAGACTGCTCGAGCACTTTCGCCAGGAACGATTTTCGCGACGCTCCCGCGAGCAAAGGGAACCTAAGTTCGTGCAGCTTCTCGAATTCCCGCAGCAGCGCGTAATCGCCCCGGTAGCCTTTGCCAAAACCCAAACCGGGGTCAAGGACAATGCGGTCCCTGGGAATGCCCGCCCGCACCGCTTCCTCCGCCCGTTCTCGAAGTTCCTTCTTCACCAGCATGGCCGCATCGGGAATGGTGGGCAGCGACTTCCATTCCTCGGGACGCCCGCGGGTGTGCGTGATCACCACGCCGCACCTCATGCCCGCCACGGTGTTCCGCATTTCCGCATCCCAGAGGAAACCGGAGACGTCGTTGACGATCTCGGCTCCCGCCTCTACCGCCCGTCTGGCCACCACGGCTTTGTAGGTGTCGACAGAAACGATGGCTGCGGAATTTGCCTTCTTGATCCCCGCAAGCACCGGCAGTATCCGGCGTAATTCCTCATCGGCTCCGACTGCGGCCGAAGCGGTTCCCGCCCGCGCTCCCGGCCGCGTCGATTCGCCGCCGACGTCCACGATCTCCGCGCCCTCTTCGAGCAGCCTGAGCCCGTGCGCTATCGCCGCTTCCGGCGAAAAGTGTTGCCCCCCATCGGAGAACGAATCCGGGGTCACATTGACGACCCCCATCACCACCGTCCGCTTGCCCAATTCGAGCGAGCGACGGCCAAGATTCCAGGTAAAGACCGGGCGCATGTTCATGATCCTAAATGCATTGGTCGGCTTCGGAGGCTTGCGAGCAGAATGTTACAATCAGCTTTGTAGATGTGGAAGCACCAACCTCTCCCCACCCTCGTTCTGTGCTCGGTCCTGCTGATGGGTCAGGCGCATGCCGCCCCGCATCAAAAAGAAGCCAGTCTCAAGAAACGCATCGACCTAATCCTTGCCCAGCCGGATCTTTCGCGGGGCTACTGGGGAATTGAGATCCGATCGCTGGCGACCGGCGAAGTTCTCTATGCGCTGAACCCCGACAAGCTTTTCACCCCCGCTTCGAACACGAAGCTGTTCACCACCGCCGCGGCTCTCGCTCTAATCGGTCCCGACTACAAATTTCGCACCACCCTCGAAACCAACGGCACCGTCGACAAATATGGCCGCCTCACGGGTGACTTGATCCTGGTCGGCCGCGGCGACCCCAATCTGTCAGGGCGCGAATTGCCTTATAACATGCGCACCCAGCGCGAGCCCGACCCGGTCCGCGTGCTCGAGAAGCTGGCGGATGAACTGGCGCATAAAGGTGTGAAGTATATCGACGGCGACGTCATCGCCGACGATTCCTATTTCGCCTTCGAGCGCTATGGCGAGGGTTGGAGCCAGGACGATCTGGTGTGGCCCGATGGCGCTCCGGTTTCCGCGCTGACGGTCAATGACAATGTGATCTTCGTCAACATTCTCCCTGGAGGCCATGCCGGCGACCGGGCTTTCGTGAGTATCACGCCATTTGCCGACTACTACACCATCGACAACCGCCTGATCACGACTCCTCCCGGCACCAGCCGCAGAATCTACATCAATCGCGATCCGGGTTCGACGAATTTGACCTTATGGGGA
>Ga0126373_10001841_pt1 | contig 15319 bp, 14 predicted proteins | sample PanSoiMetPlot_11_FD_92545 | JGI IMG/M metagenome (GOLD analysis project Ga0126373, IMG submission 92545) | Tropical forest soil microbial communities from Panama - MetaG Plot_11 | ecosystem: Environmental > Terrestrial > Soil > Tropical forest > Bulk soil | place: Panama | collected 2016-02-17 | reverse complement strand
TTCCCTTACCCCAGGACAGCCGCCGCTCGAACTCTCGCCACGGCACCGGCGGGTTGTCCCAGCCCACGCTGCCTCCTCCAACCGCTCAGCTCACTACACGAGGAGCCGTCGCACATCTCCTCCTCTCGATAAGCATAGCGATCGGACCTGACAATTCTAGATCCACTCGAATATGTATTCGTTTCCTCTGCTGACGTTCGCCAGGCTGCGCAGGGCCTTGTTTTGTGCCGGAAGGCGGCGGGAACGGCTTCGCATACCGCAAAGCCACACAGCGGCTGAAGTCCCGTTCGGGCGATTTCGGGGGTGAAGCGGAAATGTCCCATCATCTCGACACGCCGCTCGCGCGGCAGAACGGCCAGCTCTACATCGATGACCTATACGTCTTTCCGGGCGACCACAGCACGGTCTTCGTCATGGACGTCAATTCCACTGTCACCGGGCCCGATGTCCAGCCTGGCTTCCACCCAGAGGCGCGCTACGAATTCAAACTGCACCTAAACGGATCCGAGTTCGAGGCCCTCACCTACCGACTGTCCTTCGACGCCCGTGACGCTCAGGGCAAGCAAGCTCTTAAGGTCCATCTGCTCAGCGGCGATGACGCATGCGAGGACACCGCAACTGGCGCACTCGTCCTCGAAGGCCGGACCGGCGAAACGACTACTGCGGGTGACACCAGGATCTGGGCGGGACGCATCGCAGACCCCTTCTACATCGACCTCGCCCTGCTCTCGATCGTGAACGCGGCCGTTAAGAACGGCACGCCACCGGATCTGTCAGCCTGGCGGCCTGAGAACTCGACCAACAGCTTTGCCGGCACGACGGTCGAGTCGATCGTGCTGGAGGTCTCTCACCAGCATCCGCAACTACATTCAGGGACCCGAGTCGGCGTCTGGTGTACAACCAAGCTCGCCACCGACGCGGGTGGCTGGGTTCAGATCAACCGCGCAGGTCATCCGATGATGTGGCCGATCTTCTGGCCCGACGACACCGACTTCACCAATCCAGCCAACGGGAGGCACCCGTCGGCGGACTTCACCGACGACGGCAAGCACATCGCCGACTTGATCGCGGCCGTGGTATCTGCGTGCGGAACATCAGCTGACCCCGACAGTTACGCGCGGACTGTGGCCCGAGTGCTGTTCCCCGACGTCTTGAGCTACATAGTCGGCACGCCCGCCACCTATGGCTTCGCGGTCCGTAACGGCAGAACTATTGCTGACAACGCACCTGAGGAGATGTTGTCCCTAGTTCTGAACACGGCGGTGCCATCCGGTCTCAAGCCGTCCGTCGCCAAGGAGCAGCGAGCTGACGCTTTCCCCTACGTCGTACCGGCCTAGCCATTCGACGGAGTTCGCGCGGGCGCGCCGCCGGACCCGACCTGCACTCGCCGGACTGCAGTGACCGCGACACGGACAAACCACGCTGCGATAGCCGCGATCGGCCCCGCGAACCGCAGCCAAGAAGTAGCTTCCGCGCGAGGAAGTTCGGGGCGGAGGCGCTGGTCCCTCCTCCCTTCCCGCATTCAGGTACCCCAGGGTTGGTGACCCTGCTATCTCGCGATGGGCCCGACGACCATCTTGACCTCGCCGGTTCCGCGGTCAACGATCACTCTGACGTTGCCGCCACGGGTGATCAGCGAAGGTCCACACCCCCAGTCTCCATAGTGGCGATGCACCTTCACAGGACCCAACCCACGGAATGGCGCGCCGAGCGCACTCAGCTCGGGCAATCTCGGCGGCGTCCGCTCGGCTGATGTTGCCCGTCGATAGAAGGAGCCAACGCAGGACTCGGCTCACTGACTACTCAGCCCGCGGACCGTATCGCCGTCGCTTAACTTCGGCGCCGATGGCGGCTTGCCGTCTTGCGTCAGCAAGCACACCGGCGAGGACCGCCATCAGCGTGTCGTCATCCGGGTCCGCTCCGCAGTTCGCGCGGATGCCAACGTCTCCGAGCTTGAGCGTCACGGTCCAGTCCTGGCCGGGCGCTGGCTGGGGTGGCTTCAGCGCGGCCCAGCCGCCGGGCTCGATAGCCACGCCGATTGCTTCACCTGGCAGCTTGTGCGCGTTGATGTAATCGGCGCTGAGACGCGTGTAGTGCGCGTGCTGGCTGTCCGGCTCGTCGGCGGTCGTCACCCGCGCAATATAACCGGCGGATCTGACAAGGGCGGACGGTCAACGTGTCTTAATGTCATCTCATGAGCCGTCTCTTAGTTGGCCGCTTGATGGCCGTCGGCATATTCGCCGTCGTCATCGTTGGGGAGGCTCTTATCGGGGGGCACAACTGGTTCGCGGCGGTGCCGCCCGTAGTGGCCATGTCGGCTTGGGGGAGCCTCTGGGCGGCAGGAAAGAAGGCGGGAGTACAGAAGAAGGCCGGCCGATAGGCGAGGGCCTCAAGCTATATGTGGCTTGCTTTATATGCCGTCCCAGCGACACCAATCGGGCGAACGTCTGACTCGGATGATGCGTGAATCCGGCATAACGGTCATACCGTATGCTGGGAGGATGCCACGGGCGTGGGACGCGCGCTGCCTCGTATCCGTAACACAGAATTTCCGGCAACCACCCTCCCCTGCCGGCCGCAGAGCGGCGAACAAAACCTCCAGCGCGTTGGCTGGCCCAGGTAGTGCCAGGTCAGGCGCTCGCGGCGAGGGGCAGGGCCCCTATTTCGGAGTCGACCGAAATTGCATCAATACGGCACAGGGTGCACACTGCTGCGCGACGAAACCTCTACATCGAACCCGGGGATGCTATGCGCTCTGTACTGACACGGTCCCTACTCGCGATGGTCGCTGCTGGGTCAGTAATCATCGCCGCGGGCTGTGGCGGCAGCGGCTCCAACCCCAGCGCCAACTCCTCAAACCCATCCGGATCCTCGTCAGCGCAAGCTGCTGACGGCAGCCAGCCAAAGCAGGCACCGCCGCGCGGTTTTCAGTGGGTCGGCAACTCCTCGCAGGGCATTTGGATAGCGGTTCCTAAGAGCTGGGTCGCGATCGACCTGAGTCGGCTGACCGTTAGGCAAGCCCTGCACACGCTGAAGGGGGTTTCGTCCGCAACAATGCGGGCTGACCTGAAGACACTCAAGCAGCACAAAGCGCTATTCGTCGCCGACTTGAACTCGGCCTCTGCGTCAGCACATCATTTCGCGACGAACGTTAACGCGTTCTGCAACTCCGAGGTGATCCAGCCCGGACCGGGAGCAGCGAGCATCTTCGACAAGGCACTGCGCAACGAGTACAACACCATTCACGCGCATGTGGTCTCGCTGAAGAACACGCAGGTCAGCTCGACGGCTGTGGTCATCCAGACGAAGCTCACACTGCAGGCAACGGCTGGCTATACGCTCACCGAGCTGCAAACGGCGAACATCACCAACCACAGCAAGATCTGCGAAGTGACTCTGTCGACTGACAACCCGCACAAATATCTGCGCGTCCTGAAGAGGATCCAGCGGACGGTGATCACCCACTAGCGAGCACAGCATCTCGACCGACCGAAGCCTCGCCGGGTTCGCGCTCGCCTGGGTCACTCCGGCGGATGGCCGGTTTCACGCTCGCCGGCGCGCGCTCGCCGGGTTCATTTCGGCGGGTGGACAGTAACGGTCGGCCATCGATCCCGCACCCGTTGCCGGGCCAGCCTCTGCATCGAGATCACGGGAGTAACGCGGACAGGGTTGACCCGCCAGATCCCGCCGAGCAGGTCGTCCAGGCCATGCGGCGCGCAGACCTCCATGCCGTGTGGTGCCAGCCGGACCGCGACGCTCGTCGCAGTCTCCGGCCAGGTCGCCACGGCGTCATGCACGCTGTCGAATGGTTCGACCGGCGACCCACCGAAGTAAGAGTGATACCAGGTGTGAACGGCAGCTTGGTTGGTCGCTTCCCACGGCAACTTCTCTAGCCGGGTCAGCAGCTCTTGTGCTGCGACGTCGCGCTCAAAGCTCAGATTTGCAGAATCGAAGTAGGCAACGTCCACATCCTTGACCTCGGCTGGATCGAACCTCCCGTGGCGAAGCCCCCAGACCAGGTCGCGGATGACGCCCGCGCCGATCCAGGCGTCGGGCAGTCCGCTGGCAGAGACAGCCTCTATCGCCCGCATCATCCATGGCTCGCCAGACACAAGCGCCCGCAGAGTGTCGGCCGCCTCCGGAGACACTCCTGGGCAGACATGCTCTGTCGAACTCATGATCGTCCTCCGCGAAATTGGGATGACCCACCCCGCCAACGGCAATACGGTCGGGGATATGGAGACCATGGTGACAGTTGGGACCGACAAGGTCTGGGCCGAGGATTCCGGCGGATCGGGTCCAGTAGTCGTGCTGCTGCACGAAGGCATTGGCGATTCGACGATGTGGGATCCGATCTGGCCTGAGCTGACTGCTCGCTGCCGCGTGGTCCGCTATGACGTGCGTGCCTACCGAAAGTCGCCACCGGCAACTGAGAAGTACACCCTGCTGGGTGACTTGCGCGCAGTGCTCGACCACTTTGGCCTATCTCGGGTTCATCTCGTCGGGTGCAGCATGGGCGGCGGCACAGCCATCGAGTTCGCGCTCGCCGCACCGTCGAGAGTTGAGTCCCTGACGCTGCTCTGCCCGGGAATCGCTGGCTACCCGTGGCCGGACGAACCCGAGCTGGAGGCCGAGTTCCAAGCCATCGGAGACGACGAGGACGGCCTGGTGGACCTGTGCCTACGGGTGTGGGGAGCCTCGGGCGCAAATGAGTTCGTGACCGAGATGACCAGGTCTGCGATCCGGGCCGGCGACAATGAGCAGGCCTATATGCAAGAGGGCGAGCCAACCTTCGACCGGCTCAGCGAGATAACCGCGCCGACAGTCCTGATGATCGGGGACAAAGACCGGGCAGCGCTGATCGATAGCAATGAGCAGGCGGCTGAAATGATCCCCGGATGCAAGCTGATCAGGATGCCCGGGGTCGACCACTATCCCACTGCGCGCGAGCCGAAGCTAATCGCCGAGACCATTCTCGCCCAGGCTTCATCATGACCGACTGCAGCGAGCATCAAGGAAAGTGGAGCATCACCTTCGGCGTCAACGACGCAGACGCGGTCGACCAGCTCCTCCGCTCGCTGCCCAACTGGTTCGGCATCGAGGCGTCTAACCGGGCATACGTCGAATCGGCCAGAACGTTGCCGACGTATTTTGCCCGCGACGCCAACAGCGCCGCCGACAGTGAGCCTGTCGGCGTGCTACTTGCGCAACGGCACTTCCCAGAGGCCGCCGAGATCCACTTGATGGCTGTCGCACCGGCCCTGCACCGGCATGGCGTTGGCCGAGCGCTTGTACAAGCACTGGAAGCCGACCTGGTTGCCGACGGGTGCAAGTTGCTCCAGGTCAAGACGCTCGGCCCTAGCCATCCGGATGAGGGATACAAGCTGACCAGGCAGTTCTACGCGTCGATGGGCTTTCTCCCGGTGGAGGAGACGTTCGACCTGTGGGACGCGCAGAACCCTTGCCTGATCTTGGTCAAGCCGCTGGCTCAGCCGGCCGGCAGTGATGGTACTGCGTTTGCGCGGACCACGTTTCCGTAGAAGCCCGCGCTTGCCTTAGGTATCCGTCGCTGCGTCTCGAAGTCCACGTACACGATGCCGAACCGCTTCTGATAACCCCAGCCCCACTCAAAGTTGTCGAGCAGTGACCAGACGTAATATCCGGCCAAGTTGACGCCTGCCTTGATGGCCCTGGCCGAAGCATCGAGATGCTGGTGCAGGTAGTTGATCCGGTCCACGTCGTTAACGACGCCCTTCGGGTCCACGTAGTCCTCGCTGGCGCGGCCGTTCTCGGTGACATACAAGGGCAGGCCAGGCGCTTCCTCAGAGAGGCGGACCAGCAGCTGGTAGAGCCCGTCGGAATTAACCAGCCAGCCCATCGGGGTACGCTCCAGCTCCGACGGGCGGTACTCGACGACGCCGGGCAGACCGCAGCTCGCTGGCTCCTCATGCTGGCGCAGATCGTCAGGATCACCGGCGCGCAGGTAAACGGGCGCGTAGTAGTTGATGCCAAGGAAATCGAGCGGCTGCTGGATTGTCGCGAGATCTCCATCGGCAATGAGCGACTCACCGGGCAGGAGCGCGGCCCGGGCACCGGCTGGGTACCGGCCATGCAAAACCGGGTCGAGGAAGATGCCGTTCTGCTCGGCATCGGTAGCAACTCGCGCTTGCTCGAGTACGTCAGAGTGATCGCCCGTCAGCAGCACGGGGTGCAAGTCGAGGGTTATGCCGACCGGTGTATTTGGACTCACGCTGCGTAGAGCCTGCGCGGCCAGGCCGTGCGCGACCAAGAGATGGTGCGTTGCGGCTGCGGCGGCCTCATCGTCTTGCAGGCCAGGTGCATGATTGCCGTCGCGGTAACCGTGGCTTGCGACTACCTGCGGTTCGTTCAGCGTGATCCAGCTCGCTACCCGGTCTCCAAGCTGTTCGGCGATGATTTGCGCGAACTCGCTGAAGCGCTCCGCCGTGCTGCGCACGGCCCAGCCACCGACATCCTGCAGTTCCTGGGGGAGGTCCCAGTGGTACAGCGTGACCGCAGCAGCAATGTTGTGGTTAGCAAGTTCATCTAGCAACGCCTTGTAGTAGTCAAGGCCTTTCTGGTTGATCGCTCCGGTACCGCCCGGCTGGACCCGGGGCCACGAAATCGAGAACCGGTAGGAGTTCAGGCCCAGCGTCGACATCAGCGCGACGTCTTCGCGGTAGCGGTGATAGGCGTCGCAGGCGACGTCACCCGTGTCGCCCCGGTTGATCTTCCCGGGCTGGCGGCTGAACGTATCCCAGATGGACAGCCCTCGGCCGTCCATATTTGCCGCGCCCTCGATCTGGTACGCGGCCGTCGCCGCGCCCCAAGTGAAGTGGGCCGGGAAGGAGAGGGCACCGTTGGAACTGGTCCCCGCTGAGGTCATCTGGCACTCCCTTGTGTTACCGGAACGTTGTCTTGCTATTTACGTGAGCCCTTGACGGCACTTGTCGCGAGTCCTAGCGTAAGCGCTTAGATCGACGAATGTAAGCGGTTAGATCAGACCATGTAAACGCTTTTGCCCCACCCTTTAGGGGAACTGTACATGCTGCGAGTGATCGGCATTCCTGGCCCTCAGAGCCGGTATGAGCACCTCTGACGTGCTCGGTCCTGGCGCTGCGGGCGAGGGAGACGAGGGCCGGCTTCCGGTCCCGCCTCCGCTGGGATCGGCGGCCATTCCGCAGCAGCCGGACAGTGCAAGCCGGATTGGCCCGGCGCCGATCACCCTCTACGACGTAGCGCGCATGGCGGGTGTCTCGATCGCGACGGTGTCCCGTGTCGTGCATGGTCAGGATCGAGTCCGGGAGAGCACCAGAGCGCGCGTCCGGGAAGTCATCGAACACCTCGGCTATGTCCCCGACGGCGCCGCACAGAGCCTGTCGCGCCGGCGCAAGAACGTGATCGGGCTGGTGTGCGTCGAGCGGCTCGCACCTCATCAATACGACATCGAGAGCATGAGCCTGCTCTTCTACGACGAGATCCTTCGCGGCGTCGAAGCGCGCATCCGCGATAACAACTGGTCGCTCCTCATCACCTACCTGCGCGAGGAGAACCTGATCGACCTGGCCCGGCTGCAGTCACTGTCGGGCAAGGTGGACGGGTTGCTGATCGGCGAGGGCATAGTGCCGCCCACAGACCTGGCCCGGCTTGCGGACAGGCTGCCGATCGTCGTCGTGGCAGGCGACCCTGCTGAGCAGGACGTAGACGTCGTCACCGCCGACAACCGGTCTGGTGCGGCTGCCCTCGTCAACCACCTAGTCGACGACCACGGCAGGCGACGGCTTTTCCATGTCGACGGCCCGCCGTCGGCACCAGACGCCAAGGAACGCCGGCTGGCGCTGCTTGACGTGCTTCATACACATCCCGGTGTCGAGCTCATCGGCTCGCACACCGGGCGGTTCAGCGTGGAGAGCGGCGAAGTCGCCGGCGTCAAGCTCATCGCTAACCGAAAGACCTTGCCCGATGCGGTCGTCTGCGCAAACGACCAGATGGCGATCGGCGTCCTCCAGGCGCTGGCACGCGGGGGCGTCCGCGTCCCGGAGGACGTCGCTGTCACCGGTTTCGACGACATCTTCCCCGGTGGCCTCTCGGAACCCTCGCTTACGACCGTCCATCAGCCGATGCGACTACTTGGCGAGCGCGCGTGCGCCCGCCTGCTAGATCGCATTGCCCGGCCGGAAATTCCACCGGAGGTGGAACTACTGCCGACCGACCTGGTGCTGCGCCGAAGCTGCGGCTGCCCGCCTGGGCCCGGAGCGCGGCGCACGCTAGCGCCGCTGCGGGAGGCGAGCGGCGAGGTGGCCTCGCATGTCTCGCGAGGCCGTCGCCATGCCCGTGCGAAATCAGAGAGCTAGGAACTAAGCAATGGCCTTTATTTTGCGTCGCCTGGGCTTTTACCTGGTGGCCGCCTGGGTCGCTCTGACGGCCAACTTCTTTATCCCGCGGGCAATGCCTGGCAACGCCGTTGAGGCGATCATGGCCAAGTTCCCGAACCTCCAGCCCTCCGCCTACCACGCCATCGAAGCCATGCTGGGCGTTGGTCACCCTGGCTCCCTCTGGCACCAGTACGTGACTTACCTGGATAACGTGCTGCACTTCAACTTCGGTCTTGACGTCTCTAACTACCCGTCCCCAGTGTCGACGGTGCTGGGCCAGACACTCCCCTGGACACTTACTCTCGTCGGTACCGCGACGGTGATCGCGTTCTTTCTCGGCACGTTTCTTGGCATCATGTCCGGCTGGCGGCACGGCGGCTGGCTTGACCGGCTCTTGCCTGGCCTGATGTTCCTGCAGGCGATCCCCTACTTCTTCTTCGCATTGATCCTGCTGTCTGTGCTGGCCATCAAGCTGGGCTGGTTCCCGATCGGATCGGGTTATGCAGATGGCTTGATTCCAGGCTGGAACGGGGCTTTCATCGGCAGTGCGATCTATCACTCGCTGCTGCCGGCCTTCACGATCGTCATCACGTCGGTCGCGGGCTGGATGCTGCAGATGCGCAACGTGATGATCACCACGATCGGCGAGGACTACGTACTCGCTGCACAGGCCAAGGGCCTGTCGAACCGGCGCGTCGTGTTCACCTATGCGGCACGCAACGCGCTGCTCCCGCAGTTGCAGGGATTCGGCCTGGCGCTCGGCTTTGTGGTATCCGGCGCGATCGTCATGGAGATCGTCTTCAACTACCCAGGCATCGGCCTGCTGCTTGTCAACGCGGTCACATCCAACGACTACCCGATGATGCAGGCGATCTTTTTCGTGATCATGTTCGCCGTGCTGCTCGCCAATCTCATCGTCGACCTCGTGATCGTGGCCGCCGATCCCCGCGTTCGCACAAGGGAGGCTCGATGACTGCCACCGGCTTTGTCGCGGTACCGGAGGCTGCGCCTACCACGGTCCAGCCCGCCCGGCGTTTCGGGCGATGGCAGCGGCTGCCGCTGAAGGCCAAGGCTGGCGCCGTCCTGCTCGGGTTCTTTGCTCTGGTCGGCATCTTCGGGCCAATGTTCACGCCGTACGACCCGAACTACCAGAACCCGTCGCCGGCGATGTCACTGATCGGACCGAGCGCGCAGCACATCCTGGGCACGACAACTAGCGGCCAGGACGTCTTCTCCCAGCTACTAGTGGGCGTCAGGCTCACCCTCGAGCTTGCGCTGCTGGTAGGCATCATCGCTGGGGCCTTGTCGGTAATCATCGGGGTGTCCGCAGCCTTCCTCGGCGGCGTCTGGGATGAGCTGCTCATGCTGCTCACCAACATCTTCCTGGTGATGCCTGGCCTGCCACTGCTGATCATCCTGCTCGGCTATTTCCAGCACGCAGGGCAGACCGCCACGATCCTGGTCCTGGCGGGCCTCGGCTGGCCATGGGGCGCACGAGTCATCCGGGCCCAGACTCTCGCGATCCGCAATCGGGACTTCATAGCGGCTTCCCGCGAGAGCGGCGAAACCAGCTGGCGCATCATCGTGTACGAGATCGTCCCGAACGAGATAAGCCTGATCGCGGCAAACTTCGTCAACACGGTCCTGTACGCGATCGGCGCTTCGGTTGCCCTTGCCTTCATCGGCCTGTCGAACCTGTCGAGCTGGAGCCTTGGCACCATGCTCTATTGGGCGCAGAGCCAGCAAGCCCTGCAGCTTGGCGCCTGGTGGTGGTTCGTGCCGCCCGGACTCGCAGTTGCCCTGATTGGCACCGGGCTGGTGCTGCTCAACACCGGCATCGACGAACTCGGAAACCCGAGATTGCGCGACGCTGCCCATGCCACCAAGATCGAGGGCCGGCGGCAGCGTCCGACCGATCCGACGCCTGTCTTGCCTACCGCTGTCGCAGCGGCGGCGGCTCGGACTAGTCCACTAACCGCGTTTGTGCGCTCGTTCTCGCGCTCTGCGTACCAGACCGACAGTGCTAGCAGCGCTAGCGCATCTGTACAACGGAGGCCAGCGAATGAAGGCTGAGGCGGGCGACCTCGTTCCCATGTCGACAGATACGACCGACCAGGCGCGCAAGCCCGGCGACCCGCTGCTGTCGATTCGCGACCTGTCGGTTGCGTACCGCACGCCGGCCGGTGATGTGCACGCCGTCGAGCATGTGAGCCTGGACCTGCACGCAGGCGAGATTGTCGGCCTGGTCGGCGAGAGTGGTTCGGGCAAGTCCACGCTCGCCTACGGAGCTTGCCGGCTTCTCCGGGCGCCCGCACTGATCACCGGCGGCAGCGTCCGCTACCAGGGCCGCCGAATGAAGCACCCGGCTGAGATTCTGCAGCTAAGCCCGGAACAGCTGAACAGCATGCGCTGGCGCGAGATCGCAATCGTCTTCCAGAGCGCGATGAACGCGCTCAACCCCGTTCTCAACGTTCGCGACCAGCTCACCGACGTGATTCACGCGCACCTCCAGGGATCACGGGCCGAGGCGCTGCAACGGGCTGGTTCCTTGCTGGACTTGGTCGGCATTCCCCGTGCCAGGCTCCGCAGCTACCCGCACGAGTTGTCGGGCGGTATGCGCCAGCGAGTGATGATCGCTATGGCGCTGGCCACCGAGCCCGAAGTCGTCATCATGGACGAGCCGACGACAGCATTGGATGTCGTCGTCCAGCGCGAGATCCTGGGGCAGATCCTTGAGCTGAAGAACACGCTCGGTTTCGCCATCCTCTTCATCACCCACGACCTGTCATTGCTGCTGGAGCTGGCTGACCGCATTGCCGTCATGTACGCAGGGCAGCTGATGGAGGTTGGCACGGCCTCCGAGGTTCAGAATGAGCCATCCCACCCTTACACCAAGCGGTTGCTGCGCTCTTTCCCGTCACTGCGAGGTCCGCGCAGGGAACTCACTGGCATCCCCGGTACGCCTCCGTCGCTGCTAGATCCGCCGCCAGGTTGCCCGTTCCTGCCGCGCTGCACCGAAGGCACAGAGGCATGCACGCGGATCGATGTCACGCTGGCCCAGGTCCGCACATCACCAGATCCAAATCACTTGACGGCCTGCCCATTCGTCCTGCCTGACAGCAGTGAGGCAGGCACGCAGGCGAACATCGAGGAGGTGCGGCGGTGAGCAGCGACGCAGTCGAACTGCAGCCAGCTGCCGGCGATCTGGTCTCCGCAGCCGCAGCGCGAGGCAGCCTTGTGCTCGAGGTCGTTGGCCTCAGCAAGGACTTCAAGCTCGGCCGCGGCGAGGTTCTGCATGCTGTGCGCGATGCCTCGCTGGGTTTGTACCGCGGCGCGGTCGTGGCATTGGTTGGAGAGAGCGGATCTGGCAAGTCCACCGTCGCCCGCATGCTGGCCGGCCAGGAGCGTCCTACCGCGGGAACTATCAGCTTGAACGGCAAGCCGGTACACCTGGCTAACCGGCAGGCGTTCCGCCGGTACAAGAGCGAAGTTCAAATGGTCTTCCAGGACCCGTTCGCCTCACTGAACCCTGCACACACAGTGCGCTACCACATCGAGCGCCCGCTGCATTTGCATCGCAGCTCGCTGTCCAAGGAGCAGGTTCACAAAGAAGCGGTCAGCCTTATGGAGCAGGTGCGCCTGACGCCTGCCGAAACCTTCCTGGCCAAGTATCCGCACGAGCTGTCTGGTGGCCAGCGGCAGCGCGTCTCGTTCGCCCGCGGACTCGCCGCGGAGCCGAGCGTACTGCTGGCCGACGAGCCGGTCTCGATGCTGGACGTGTCGATCCGGCTGGAGATGCTTAACCTGCTCGACGATCTTCGCAAGCGGTTCGAACTTGCGATGCTGTACATCACCCATGACATCGCCTCAGCGCGGTTCTTCGCTGACGAGGTGCTCGTCATGTACGCAGGGCAGATCGTCGAACGCGGCCCGGCTGAGCAGGTGACCCAGCAGCCTGCGCATCCCTATACGCAGCTGCTGGTGAGCTCGGCACCTGACCCCGACAACCTGGGCGGCATGCTGCGCGACGGCGGCAAGCGCGAGCGCCCGGGTGAAAGCGCTGGCTTGCCCGCAACCAACGCCTGCCAGTTCAGTTCCAGGTGCCCGTTCGCCATCGACCGGTGCCGAGCAGAAGCTCCGCCGCTCCTGCAAATTTCCTCGTCCAGAGCTGCCGCCTGCTGGCGCCTGGACGTCGCAGCCCCTTCTCTCGTCTCCGGCGAGGAAGGGGGTGGGGACCTTACGAGCTAGCTCACGAACCCCTCAACAGGCGGGACATATCCCCAGCACAGGAAAGGTAAAAATGAGCAGTTACCACTTGAGCTCCCGAGGGCTCATAGCTATGGCTGCGGTCGGCCTGCTAGCGGCCGGCCTTGGCGCTTGCTCATCGAGTAAAGCGCCCGGCTCATCATCATCGGGTGCAACGACTCTGATCATGGAGAGCTCGCCGGAGAGCTCGATCACCCAGAACTTCAACCCGTTCGTGGCAACCGCCGCTCCACAAGGCATGGGTGCAACGGGCCTGATCTACGAACCGCTGATCCAGTTCAATGTCGCCAAGCCGCCGCAGTACTACCCGTGGCTCGCAACCTCGTTCACCTGGGGTGACGGCGGCAAGTCGATCACGTTCGCGATCCGGCAGGGCGTGAAGTTCAATGACGGCAGCGCGATGTCGGTTAGCGACGTCGTCTTCTCCTACCAACTGGTGCAGAAGAACTCGGCGATCAACCTCGGCGGAATCCCCATCACTGGGGTCACCTCGTCGGGGAACAACGTGACCGTCACCTTCAGCTCGCCGCAGTACCTCAACCTGCAGCAAATTGCCGGCATTCCGATCCTGCCCAAGAAGCAGTGGGGCAGCGCAGGTAACCCGGCGACCTTCACAGTTTCGAACCCGATCGGTACGGGGCCGTACAAGCTGAAGAGCTTCACGCCGCAGGGCTTCACGTTGTCGAAGAACACCAACTACTGGCAAGCCAACCTGGTGAAGATTCCGAACGTCTACTTCCCGGTGTACACCTCGAACACCGGCGCGCTCGCCGCGCTGTACTCGGGGCACATCGACTGGACCGGTAACTTCATTCCTGGCCTGCAGAAGCAGTTCGTCAACACCGCACCTAAGTACCACCACTTCTGGGAGGCCGCGGGCAGCACCAACGCGTTCATCCCGAACCTGAAGAAGTGGCCGACCAACCAGCTGCCAGTCCGGCAGGCGATCAGCCTGGCGGTCAACCGCAACCTGCTGGCGTCCGAGGGTGAGGCTGGCCTGGAGAACCCAGTAACCAACGCAAGCGGAATCACTCTGCCAACCTTCTCGGCTTGGTCCGCACCAGCATCTGCATACAGCGTCTCTCCCACGGACAACGCTTCTGCCGCTGCACAGGTGCTGACGAAGGCCGGTTACAAGAAGGACTCCGCTGGCTTCTTCGCATTGAATGGCAAGGAGGTCAAGATCGAGCTCATCAGCCCGGCGGCCTACACCGACTACGCAGAGGTCGGGTCGATCGCGGCACAAGAGCTCAAGGCAGCAGGCATCAACGCCAGCTTCTCTGGCATCTCGGTTGACGCCTGGAGCGCCGACATGGGCAATGGCAACTTCCAGCTGGCCGAGCACTGGTCAGCCGGCGGCCTGACGCCGTTCAACCTGTACGACAACTGGCTCAACAGCTCGCTCAACAACGGCAAGACGTCGACGGGCGACTACGAGGGCCTGAAGAACCCGCAGATTGACGGCCTGCTCAACAAGCTGGCAGCGGACTCGACGGTGGCGGCGCAGACGACTGACCTCGCGCCGATCATGAGTTACGTCGCCAAGAACCTGCCGGTGATTCCGATCACCACCGCCTCGGAGTGGTTCGAGTACAACTCGCAGCGCTTCGTGGGCTGGCCGACACAGACGAACCCGTACGAGACCGGTCAGCCAACCGGTACCAACAGCGGGTCCGGCACGGGCACCGACGAGGTGGTCATCCTCCACCTCAGCCCAAGGACCTGACGGCCGAACCGCAAGTAAGTCTGAGTAACAAAGTTGGCCCGCCCCTGGTAAGCCAGGGGCGGGCCACAGCCCGCACGTAACCTAGCCCGCCTGAGTGAACGCGCAGCTAACGGCTGACTGCTCAAATGCAGTCAGCCGTAGCTAGCCTCGATGAGCCAGCGGCCTTCCTGCACCACGGCAAGCCATGCATTGCCGTCATCGGTAACCAGCTGAAACCGGGCCTGCCTGCGCGCTGTCAGCGGATCCCACCACCGCTCGGTCACCGGCCAGGGCCCTGCCCAGCAGGTGATCGCGCGGGCAGCGCCGTTCTCGGCAGTCAGCCAGGCAGGAGATCCGGACAGCTCTGCTCGCCCCGTGACGGTCACCAGCTCCCCCCGGCTATCGGTAACTCCGGCGGCTAGCGGCACCGGGTACACGGTGGCTGGCGCCGGGGCCGGAATCTGACCAGGCCACGGCCGGTCGGCAGGCCGCTGTGGTACCGCGGAGTCGCCAAAAGGAACAAGCAGCACCTGCTCAGCCGGCCTGCGACCGCCAGCCAGCACGGGGCGGGTCACCGCGTCATGCCCGAGCATTGCCTGCACTCGGATGGCTGCGCGCGCAACTCGGTCGCTGATCACTGAGTCGCCCCACAAGGCCATTTGCCGACCAGTGGCGCGGACCAGCTGATCAGGTATCAGCCGCAGCAACGTGATCCCGGAGGCTGTCGTCTCGTCTGCGGCACCGGAACCGCGGTCGGCGCCAGAGCCGCGGTCAGCACCAGAACCGCGGTCGGCACAAGAACCGCGATCAGCAGCAGAGTCGACGCTGGGCCTTTCAGCCCCACGGAAGCCATTGAGTTTCATGCGATTGCGGGTAGCCACCGCGAGGGCAGAGAGCAGCCCGTCGTGTCGCCACAGCCGGCTGAATTCCTGGCCATCCTCGCAGTGCACCAGCA
>Ga0126373_10001840_pt1 | contig 15319 bp, 13 predicted proteins | sample PanSoiMetPlot_11_FD_92545 | JGI IMG/M metagenome (GOLD analysis project Ga0126373, IMG submission 92545) | Tropical forest soil microbial communities from Panama - MetaG Plot_11 | ecosystem: Environmental > Terrestrial > Soil > Tropical forest > Bulk soil | place: Panama | collected 2016-02-17 | reverse complement strand
GTACTAAGCCCAACGGAGTGGGACCTGCATACACGGCCGGAGGTATGACCGGCGATGGCGCGGCAACAGTGAGGCTCTCTGGACTTATCGCCAGGGCCGGGTACCCGCTGGCGTGCGTGCTCGCCTCAGTCGTGCTCGTGGCCAGCGGGTTCGGCTACGTCATCGTCCGTGACGTGAGCGGCATTGGCGGCTCGCATGCGATCGTCAGCGGTCCGTCGACCGGACCGCAGAACATCTTGCTGATGGGCCTGGAGAGCCGCAGGGACTGGAACGGCAACGTCCTGCCAGAGAGCATCTTGAAGAAGCTGCACGCGGGCAGCAGACGGGGCGTCGCCTACGAGGGAGTGGGCGGCAACACCACGAATACGCTGATCCTCATCCACCTGTTCGCCGGAGGAAAGAAGGCGGTCGGGTTTTCGATTCCGCGCGACGACTGGGTGACCTTCGCCGACACGGTCGGACCGCAGCAGGTCGGCAAAATCGATCAGGCCTACGGCTTGAGCCTGTATTACGAGGAAGGCGTACTCCGGCAGAAGTACCCGAACATAAGCAATGACCGGCTCGCTTTCCTCGGCAATGAAGCAGGCCGGGCGGCCGCTGTGGCCACGGTCGAGAAGCTGACCGGCGTGCACATCGACCACTTCGCCGAGGTGAACCTGGACGGCTTCTACGAGCTGGCGAGGGTCTTCGGCAGGGTGGAGGTGTGCCTCAAGCACCCGGTGCACGACAGCTACTCAGGCGCGAACTTCCGTGCGGGGCACCAGTATCTGGACGCGGCGCAAGCGCTGGCGTTTGTGAGGCAGCGCCATGGTCTGACCAACGGCGACCTCGACCGCACCCACCGTCAGCAGGCGTTCATCGACTCGGTCATGCACCAGCTCCGCACCGAAGGGATACTCAGCGACCTATCCAAGCTCGGGGCGCTGTTGTCGGTCGCCAAGCGGTACGTGATCACCGACGCTGGCTGGAACCTTCTCGACTTCGCATCCCAGACCAGGGGTTTGACCAGCGGGAACTTCGTCTTTCACACGTTGCCGATCCATGGCTACGCGGTGATCGGCGGCCAGGACGCCAACGTCGTCTACCCCCGCTACATCAAGCGCATCGTGAAAGCAGCGTTCGCGAGCCCGTCGTACTACGGCAACGGGCGGCATCGGCGGCACAAGGGCACCGCCGGCGCTACCCCCGCGATCAAGCCAGCGACAGTGGACGTCTACAACGGCGGCAACACCACTGGGCTGGCCGGACGAGTTTCCGCCGCGCTTGTCAGCGCGGGGTACAAGGCAGGCAAGGTCGGCAATACGGCCGCCCGCAGCACCACGGCGGTGGTCTACGGCGCCGATGCGTCAAGCAGCGCCACGCTCATCGCGAAGGACTTCGGCGTCACGGCCACGGCCAGCTCATCGGTACCACCCGGCCACGTCAGGATCCTGCTCGGCGCCAGCGCCGTCCTGCCTGCGATCACGCCAGCATCACAACACACGGCGTCGCCGAAACCGAGCCACCACCCGGTTGCGATTCCGACGAAGGGCGCGCAGGGCGGCGCGGTTTCGGCCAAGAACGGCGTACCCTGCGTGAACTAGCTAGCCAGCTGAGGCAGGCGGCTAGCCGTCATCGCGGCGACACCGCCATGAGCGGTCTGGCGCCGTCGGCCGCCCGCAGGATGTCCTGGACGGTGTCGGCCGCGAGGCCGGTGTTCCTGGCCAGCAGCTCAAGATCGACACCGGTCTCGGCCAGCATCTCGATGGCCTTGATGAGCAGAACTGGGGTCTCCCTCGGGCCCAGATCGCCTGGCTCTGGGTCACCCCATCGGGCGAGTGTCACCATTGCTGAGCGGTAGGCCGACTCGCCGAAGAGACCGAGCTTGTGCGCCCGGTGGACCAGTGCCTTGAGCGACACGCCCCACCGGCGCTTGGCCACCAACAGGCGATCCCAGTCGACCCGGCGCGGAAGCTCACCAGCGATCTCCGCCTGCGGCATCAGGAACTCGGCGGCGAAGTCATGCGCCTGATTCTCGACGATCCGGTTGCCGGGCTCGGCGTCATGATGCAGCACCAGGTGGCCTAGCTCGTGCGCGGCGTCGAACCGCGACCTGGCCTTGTCGTCCTTCATCGGGTTCAGGAACACCACCGGTCGCGACCCGTACCAGTGCGAAAAGGCGTCAACCCGCCGCGACGTAGCGGGTAGCCCGATCACCACCGCGCCGTGCGCCTCAAGCAGGCGCACCACGTGCGACACCGGCCCGGCGCCGATGCCCATCGACTCGCGGGCTCGCCGCGCGGCGGCAGCGACGTCGGCACCGCCTGGGTCGGCGGGGTCGCCGGTGTCGGCGGGGCGGGCGGGCAGTGCCGCGTGCGGGATCCTGGACGCGGGCAGCTCGATGTACTTCTCGATGCCGGTCATCAAGCGCCAGGCAAGCTGCCCGAACGCGATGGCCTGGTCACGCTCCAGCTGAGTGGTAGCCCGCAGGCTGCGAAAATGCGCAGCGCTGGGGCTTACCGGCTTAGGATGCCCGAGCACAAAGAATCTGATTGGCATCCCGAGCGCGAGCGCCAGCCTCGCCAGTACCGCTGGCGACGGCCGTGATTGGCCAAGCTCGTACTGGCTCAGCGCCGCCGGGGTGACGCCAACGGCCTGGGCCAGTTCGTTCTTCCGCAACCCGCGGAACTTTCGTGCCAGCGTGAGCTCGTCAGGATCAAACGCGCAGGCCACCGCGGCGGCCTCGGCGGCCCGGTCTCGGCTCACCGGCTGGCGCCTGGCTGCGCGCCCTCCCGGCCGGCGCCCGGCCGCGGTACGAGCTCGAACTCGGGCAGCGGCAGCTGGTCGTAGCGCGGGCCAGCGGGCGACGCCGGATCCGCGGGCAGATCAGCACCCTGGCCAGCCTCACCTGAGTGGCCGAACACGACCGCGACGTCGAACCAGGGCAGGCCGATCACCCGGTTGTCCCGCGGAATCCCGAGGTAGATGACGCAGTCGCCGGTCTCGAGATCGGCCGCATGCGCAAGCCGCAGATGCCGCATGGCCGGCACAATAGCGCCGAATGCGCCCGCGCCCTCGGCGAGGTCGCCATCAAGAGACAGCTGGCCGGTCGCCGAATTCGCCACCGCGCCGTCTAGCTTGGCCTCGCTGTCATCCCACGAAATAGCGTTCACGCTGACGTCGCGAGCCGTGCCTGGCAGCTTGTACTGGCGCAGCACGTACCCGGCGCAGAGCACCTCCAGGGCCGTGTCAACCAGGCGGGCAGACACCCCGGGGATCACGTTCAGCCGCTGCACCGCAAGGTTCGCGATGTTCCGTGACGTGGTGATCCCGAACGTGGTCGCGTCATCACCAAGCGCCGGGTCATGCCTGGTGGCGTTCTTGACGTACACCTCGGAGATGATCTTGGTCATCTCCTGCATGACACCATGGCGATCTAGCACATCACGGGCGCGCTCAAGCTGATCGGACACGCCGTGACTATAGCCAGAGCCACTCATTTCTGATCGGAAATCAAGCACGCCGGCGTGTCGCCGTCCGAGCCGTCCCTGATTGACGCAACCAGTTAGTTGCTATATTATCGCAACCAGACAGTTGCTACTTGATGGAGGATCTCATGGGCTTTCCCGACCGCATCGAGCGGACCGTCCAGGTCGCGCAGCCACCAGTCGTCGTGTGGGCCGCGCTGACCACGGCCGAGGGCCTGAGCGCGTGGTTCGGTAACACGGCAACGATCGACCTACGCCCTGGCGGGTCAGCGCGGATGACGTGGACCGGCGGGGAAACGGCGGACATGCGGGTCGAGCGGGTGGAGGAGCCCGCGGTGTTCGGGTTCACCTGGCACATCTACGGGCTCCCCGAAGACGATCCGCGGCGGACCTATGTCGAGTTCACACTCGAGCCAGCGGGAACGGGAACCCGGCTGACCGTGGTCGAGACTGGGTTCGCGCAACTGCCTGACGATGTTTACCGCAAGGCGTTCGACGGCAACACCGAGGGCTGGGCGAGCGAACTCGGCGAACTGGTCGCCTACCTCGATGCCGCCTGACGTAGAGGCGGTTGCTGAGCAGGTCTTCGCCGCCTTGGCCGACCCGACGCGGCGTACGATCCTGGCCGCGCTCGCCTCGGGAGGGCCGGCCACCGCGACTGATCTGGCCGGCCGCCTGCCGATCACACGGCAGGCGATCGCCAAGCACCTGGCCCTGCTGGCGGAGGCCGGGCTGGTAACGGCCGAGCCTGGCGAACGACGCCGGATACGGTACCGGCTGCGCTCCGCGCCAATGCAGCTGGCGCAGCAGTTCCTCGCCGCGCTGGCGCGCGACTGGGAGAGCCCGCTAGACGCCCTGAAAGATCATCTCGATGGAAGGAAGACACCACCATGAATGCCATGAACACGATGAAGACCCCTCCGGTCGTTACGCCCGAGGAATGGGAGGCAGCGCGCCAGAAGCTGCTCGTCAAGGAAAAGCAACTCACCCGCGCTAGGGACACGCTGGCGGCTGAGCGCAGGCGGATGCCGTGGGTAGCGGTCGAGAAGGCCTACACCTTCGACGGGCCTTCGGGCAAGGCGAGCTTGCTCGACCTGTTCGATGGCCGTCGTCAGCTGATCGTTTATCGCGCCTTCTTCGAGCCAGGCGTGTACGGCTGGCCCGACCACGCGTGCCCGGGCTGTTCCCTCGTCGCCGACCAGGTCGCTCATCTCGCCCATCTCAACGCCCGCGACACCACGCTCGTGTTCGCCTCGCGCGGGCCGCAGCCGGAGATCGCGCGGGTGAAAGCGCGGATGGGCTGGACGATCCCCTGGTACACGATGACCGACGAGTTCGACGCCGATTTCGGCGTCGACGAATGGCACGGCACGAACGCGTTCATCCGCGATGGCAGCCAGGTGTTCCGCACCTACTTCGTCAACAACCGCGGCGACGAGTCGATGGGAAGCACGTGGAGCTACCTGGACATCACCGCGCTCGGACGCCAGGAGGAATGGGAAGACTCCCCCGATGGCTACCCCCAGACGCCGCCTTACGGGTGGTGGAGGTGGCACGACGCCTACGACGAAGCCGATACGCCTCAGGTGTAGCCTGCCGGCGGCATCACAGCCGTGGATCAGCCGCGGCCGCGTGCCTCCTCGATGGCGCGCCGCACGAGCACCTCGGCCAGGTGCTTGCGGTAACCGGTGGTGGCGTTCAGGTCGTCGGCAGGGTTGGTTGCCTCGGCGGCATGTGCCGCAGCGGCCGCCGGATCGGCTCCCGCCGACAGCGCCTGTTCGACCATGCCAGCTCTTACCGGTGTCTGCGCCATATTCACGAGCGCCACGTTCCCGCCCTGCACCGCCACGCCGACGATTGCCCAGTCGATGGCGCGCTTGGTGAACTTCTGGAACGACCAGCCGGCCTGGGCGGGCTTGGGCACGCGAATCTCGGTGAGCAGCTCGCCTGGTCGCAGCGCCGTCTCGAAGAAGTCGGTGAAGAAGTCACGCGCCGCGATCTCGCGAGTGCCCGCCGGGCCCTGCGCGATCATGGTGGCGTCCAGGGCCAGCACCACGGCGGGCAGGTCAGCGGCAGGATCGGCGTGCGCGAGTGAGCCGCCGATCGTGCCGCGGTGCCTGATCTGCGGATCACCAACCTGGCCGGCCGCGTGCGCCATCAGCGGCACGTCGCGCCTGAGCAGCTCAGAGGTAGCGAGATCGTGATGGCTGGTCAGCGCGCCAACGCAGATGTGGCCATCCTCGTCGCGTACGTAGCTGAGCCCGCCAAGCCGCCCGACGTCGATCAGCGTCTCCGGCACCGCGAGCCGCAGCTTCATCAGCGGCAGCAGCGACTGCCCGCCGGCGAGGTACTTGGCCTCGTCCCCGCCTGCCGCCATGAGGTCAAGTGCCTCGTCGACCGACTGGGCCCGCTTATAGGTGAAGGATGCCGGGATCATTGCGCTACCCTCTCTGCGGCAGCGGCCAGGACGGCGCGCACGATGTTGTGGTAGCCGGTGCACCGGCACAGGTTGCCCTCCAGGCCCGACCTGACCTCTTCCTCAGTCGGCGCGGCATTCTCGTTGAGCAAGCTGACGGCTGCCATCACCATGCCGGGCGTGCAGAACCCGCACTGGAGCCCGTGCTCGGCTTGGAACGCTCGCTGCACCGCGTGGAACTCATCCGGCCCTGCCGCCAGTCCTTCTACGGTCGTCACGCTGCGCCCGTCTGCCTGCGCCGCGAGCACGGTGCACGACTTGACGGACTGCCCGTCGAGCAGGACGGTGCAGGCGCCGCAGGAGCTTGTGTCGCAGCCGACCTTCGTCGCGGTCAAGTTGGCCCGCTCGCGCAGGAAATGCACCAGCAGCGTACGGTCAGCCACGTCCGCAGCGACCTGGCTCCCGTTCACAGTCACCGTGACTTCCACTACCCCTCCCTCGCCTCGCTGATCGCTGCCCACACCCGGACTGGCGTGGCCGGCATGTCGATGTGCCGGACGCCCAGATGAGTGACCGCGTCTATGACGCCGTTCTGCACGGCCGGTGTGGCGCCGATCGTCCCGGCCTCGCCGATCCCCTTGGCGCCCAGCGGGTTGATGGCGGTAGGAGTCTCGCTGGTCAGCAGCTCAAAGCTTGGCAGTTCAGCCGCGCTGATAGCCGCGTAGTCCGCGAGCGTGCCCGTCTGCGGGTTGCCCTGGCTGTCGTAGACCACCTCTTCAAGCAGGGCCTGTGCCACTCCCTGAGCGATGCCGCCGTGCCGCTGGCCCTCGGCCTGAACGGGGCTGACGATGGTCCCGGCGTCGTCAACGGTCACGTGCCTGACCAGCCGCGCCTTGCCGGTGTCGGTGTCTACCTCGACGACCGCGAGATGCGCACCGAACGGGAACGTCGGCTGTCCCTCTGTGTAGTTCACCGAAGCGGTCAGGCCGTCGGGCCCCGCGTGGGTGGCCACGTCCGCCCAGGTCTTGGAGGTGGCGGGATCGCCGCGCACGTGCCAGAGGCCGCTGTCTGTGTCAAGCTCGAGGTCGGCTTCGCTGGCCTCCATCATCGCCGCCGCCACCGACCTGGCCTGGTCCTTGACCTCGCCCGCCGCCCGCTGCACGGCGACACCGCCAAGCTGCAGCGACCTCGATGCGTAGGTGCCGACGCCCATCGGTATCAAGTCGGTGTCGCCGTGGATGACGGTCACGTCGGCCATCGGAATGCCAAGCTCGGACTCGACCAGCATCGCCCAGGTCGTGTGGTGGCCCTGGCCGTGCGCCGAGCTGCCGGTGTACACGGTGGCGGTGCCGTCGCCGTGGACGTCCAGCCGACCGGTTTCGCCGCCGTTGGCGTCGGCCGCGGTGATCTCGACGTAGGAGGACAGGCCGAGGCCGAGCTGAACGGTATCGCCCCGCTCGCGCCTGCGGGCTTGCTCGGCCCGCAGCTCCTGATAGCCCGCGCCCGCCAGAACCTTGTCGAGCGCGCTGACGTAGTCGCCCGAGTCGTACACAGGTCCGGATGGCGACTGATACGGGAACCGGTCGGCCGTCACGAGGTTGGTCCGGCGGACCTCAGCGGGATCCATTCCGATCTCGGCTGCGAACAAATCCACGGCCCGCTCGATCGCCGCCGTCGCCTCAGGCCGGCCCGCGCCGCGGTAGGCATTGATCGGAGTGGTGTTGGTCACGACCTCCCTGGAGGCCGCCTCCACGTGCTTGATGTCGTATGGACCTGCCGCCATCAGCTTGGTCAGGAACGGCAGGAACCCGCCCATCCGCGGGAACGCCCCAGCGTTCTGCACGACGTCAAGGCGGTAAGCCTCGATGCGGCCATCCCGGGTGCCGCCGATCTTGATCACGTGCCGCTGATCCCGGCCGTGCGTCATGCCGACCAAGTTCTCGCTCCGGGTCTCGGCCCAGCGCAGCGCCCGGCCGATGTGCTTGGCGGCCCACGCGACAATCAGCCCGTCGCGGTCAATTCCGATCTTGGCGCCAAATCCGCCGCCGACATCAGGCGCCACAACCCTGATGCTCGCCGGGTCAAGGCCGAACACGCCGGCGAGAATGAACCTGGAAATCTGAGCGTTCTGTGTGCTCACCCAGACTGTCAGCTTCCCGTCCGCCCAGCAGGCGGCCACGGCGCGCCCCTCCATCGGCAGCGGCGCCAGGCGCTGGTTCATGATCGTCCGCTCGACCACGACCTCGCAGTCGGCGAACGCGCCTGCCTCGGCCGGGGCCCCGGATTCGACCGCGACATTGGAGTCCGCGTCAGGGAAGAGCCGCGTCTCATTGGCCAGCGCGTCTTCGATCGTCACCACCGCGGGAAGCGGTTCGTAGTCAACGCTGACCAGTTCGGCCGCGTCCGCACCGGAGTAGCTGTCTTCGCAGACGACGATAGCTACCGGTTCTCCCACGAAGCGCACGCGGTCAACGGCCAGCAGCGGCTCCATCCACGGCCCGCCGAGCGGCAGCGGGGCTGCCTCGCCGCCACCGTCAGCCGGCGGACCTTCACCTGGAGGCGGGGGCGGTGCCAGATCGTCTATGTCCGCCGCGGTGAGCACGGCCACCACCCCGGGCGCTTGCCGGGCCTCTTCCACGTCGATGCCGGTGATCAGAGCGTGCGCGATCGGGCTGCGCACGAACGTGACCCGCGCCGCCGCGCTCAGTTCCGGCACTCTGAGGTCGTCAACGTACGTGCCGCCGACCGTGAGAAGCCGAGGGTCCTCAGTCCGGACGACCCTGGTGCCCAAGATGCTCATATGACTCCCTCCGCCACAAAGGCATTCTTTCGTCTCGCCGCGGTCAGGACCAACAAGATCGCTGAATTCGCCGCCTGACGGGGCTGGCCAGAGTCGTATTAACGGCCAATATGCGTGTTGGTGATCGAGGTGAACTGGCAGATCAGTGCCGCCGAGAGGAAGACGAGGCCGATAGCGATCTCGTTGAAGCGGCGCAGTTCGCGGCCGCTCGCCGCGAACGCGAACATCGCCATGGCCGCGACAGTCAGTACGAGGGCAAGGGCGTCCATGCGGTCTCCCGGAAAGGTCAGCCCCAGAGATCTGGGCGGTAGCGTGCGGCCATCTCGAGCTCCTGCACATAGGCCGCTGCGCCCCGCTCCGACAACGACCCGTGCGCGGCGGCGATGTCGATGATCGCGGCGCGGACGGCGTCGCGCATCGACTGCCTGCCGCAGACGTAAACGTAGCCGCCCGCGGCCAGCAGGCGCCACACGAGAGCGCCTTGCTCAGCGAGCAAGTGCTGGACGTAGTTGCGGGAGCCTGGCCGCTCACGTGAAGCCGCCACGTGCACGTGATCAAGCACTCCGTCGGCAGTGAACCGTTCGACTTCTTCTCTGTAGATGTAATCCTGGTCGCGCGAGCGGATCCCGTTGAATAGCGCGGCCTCCGCGAGCGCGACGCCCGAGTGCTTGCGAGCCAGCCGCTCCCACAAGAACGCCCGCATTGGCGCAAAGCCAGTGCCGGCGCTGATGAAGATCATCGGCTTCGACACGTCCTCCTGCAGGTGGAATCCGCTGGCGCTGTCGATGAAGACGTTCAGCCGATCGCCTTCCCGCACCGAGTGCAGGTATCGCGAGCTCATCCCGCAGAAGTCACGGTCTGGCAGGCCTGGCACCTGAGAGGCTTCAAGGCTGACCGTCAGGTGAGCGATGCCTTCGCCGTGGATCAGCGGGCTCGAGCTAGGCGAGTAATAGCGCGGCTTGAGCGGCTGCACCACCTGCAGGAACTCGAAGATGTTCAGCGAGCAGGAAGGGAATTCTTCCAGCAGCCTGAAAATGTCGTAGCCCCCGCCGTCTACGGCGGCCCGCACCGGCGACGCGGGACCGTCCGGTGCACTGACCACCTCCCTGATCTCAGCCAGCCTTGACCACTCGCCAGGGTCGGTGACCTTGGCCAGCATGAGATCGAGCATCGGTGCCGTCGGCCTCGCGGTGATGTCAACGAGATTGGCCAGTACGTTGCGGACCTGGAGCACGACGCCGGCGGGCACAGCACGGGCGCTGACCGTTTTCGGCGCCCTGAACAGGCCATCGGGCGCCGCGCCGAGGTGCCTGGCGAGACGTTCGACCCGATCCTCGTCGTTCTTCGGGCAGACGCCGATGTGGTCGCCGGCCAGGTAGCGGACTCCAGGCGGCAGGCTGATCTCGAGATGCCTGGTGCGCCTGGACGACCCAGGCGCCTGGAGTTCTCTCCACCCGCCGACGCGGGCCTCGAACGTCTGCTGGCCCGCGGTATTGGTCAAGATCGTGGGAGAAAGCATGATCCGGGGCTGGGTCCGCTCGGCAGGCACCGACGTGCTGCCGACGGGCGACGCTCCGCGGCGCCTCGAGACCGAAGACATGCGTCGCATGATCATCGAGACGCCCGGAGTCTTGGGGACCACGGGCGCGGCTGCGGCGCCGGCCTGGAGCGACCTGTGCATCGCCGTATTCGAATCGGCGCCCGTCAGCGCGCCGGTGGCTGCCGCCTCGGTGGCGATGCGCGCTGCCGCTGCCTCCGTCTCCCGCGCCCCTGACAGCCTGAGCAGCACCGGCCACACGAGAGCGTTCCAGTCCGCGTGCTGACGCTCCCAGACGGGCGTGCCCACATCGGCGTACGCGAAGTCGGCGAGCGGCGCCGCGCCGAGATCGGCCAGCCGCTTGTAGACGTACCTGGGAAAGGCGAGGAAGGCGTTCCACTGGCTGTTGCCGAGCCCCCAGACGAGGTACCGGCAGTTCCGCCAGGTCTGCACGCCGGGCTCGGATTGGTCCAGCCATGCTTTGAACCCGGCCGCGTTGGACGGCGGGTACGAGGTATAGGTAGAGGTCATCACGACGAGCAGCCAGGGCCGCTGATGAGGCGGCGACTCGGCCAGCCTGTTCAGCGTCATCACGTCGGTCGTGTAGCCGTAGTACTGGCTCCGTTCGGCGAACCGCTCGGCCAGATCCTTGTTGGCGCCGAAATTGCTGCCATAGGCGATCACGAGATGCCGGTAATCGCTCGCCGCCGGGATCTCGGTGGGCTGACCCCACGAAGGCTCGGCGGCCGGCCTGGCGGCGTCCCGGTCACGCACCGCCACCGGCGCGCGTGAGCGCACCTCTGGCGTCCGCGGCACACGGATGATCGGGACCGCGGCCGGCTTGGTAGTGACGACAGTGTTCTTGACCACGGTGGCCCCCGGCGCCAGCCGCAGGCGGTAGTGCTTGCAGATCTCGAACATGACCACGCGGAGCATCATGAACGTGACCTCTTGCGCCATGCACTGCCGCTTGCCGACAGAGAACGGGATGAAGGCGTGCCGCGGCCGGTCTATGACCTTGTCCAGCTCGAACTGGCCTGGATCGAACCTGTCGGGGTCTTGCCCCCAGTAGCGCGGGTCGCGCTGCGCGGCGAGCGTCCCTACCAGGATGATGTCCCCTTTGCGCACCCGGTAGCGGCCAAGCGTTCCGTCCTTGAGGCTGCGGCGGATCGAGACCGGCATCGGCGGATAGATCCGCATCGTCTCCTTGATCACCTGGGTGGTGTAGGTGAGCTCCGGCAGGTCGTCGTAGCGCAGGTCATAGTCGGGGTCGCCGCCGCTGATCCTGTCGACCTCGGCGAGCAGCCTCTCCTCGACATCCGGCTGGGTGGCCAGGATGAAAGCGAGCCACGCGCCGGTGATCGATGGTCCGTTAAAGCCGTTCGACAGGTGCATGAGCACCTGATCGCGCACGGTCACGGCGTCGAGCAGCTCGCCGGTCTCAGGATCGGGCGTGGTGACCAGCCGGCTGAGCAGGTCTGTAGGCTGCCCAGCCGGACGGACCTGCATTCGGGCCCGCACGAGCGCCTCGGCGGTCCTGAACAGCTCCTCGTTCTGTGCGCGGTAGCGCCTTCGCCGCTCTCGGATGGCGCGCCCGGCGAACAGCGTGAAGTCAGGGCTCGGATCGGCGACGCGCCTGATGCTCTCCTTTGTGCTCTCTGGCACGGCGACTGCGAACGCGGGGGGATCACCGTCGCCGTCGAACAGGCCGAAGTTGTAGTTGCACGCTCCGCGGCCCGAAACCTCAAGTGCGTAGCGCTCCATCCAGGTGCGCGCGTCAAGGGGCTCGCCGTCTGGGATGGAGGCCCAGGCCGCGACGAGGTTGCGCGCCTGCTCTTTCATCAGGTTGAGCTGCGTCCGCTGGTTGGCTGGCGCATACCACGGCAGCATGACGCGGCGTACCTTGTCGTAGTGCTCGCCGTCTCCGATCACCGAGATGCCGCCGCCGCGGGAGTTGCTCAGCTGGGCGAAGAAGTTGATTTCCTCGACCCGCTTGCCGAATTGGTCCTCGTTCCCTGCCACCTCATCCAGCAGCACGGGATCAGAAACGACAACCAGCCGCCATTTCTTGGTCGGTACCCCGACCGCGTAGATGTGCCCATACCGGCGGTAATAGTCAAGCTGGGTGTCGTTGTCGTTCAGGATGTCGAAGTTCGCGAACCTCTCGCCCTTGGGAACTAGCCAGCGAACCGCGTAGGGGATCTCGAGCGAGCCACCGTCTTGGACCGAGGTGGTCGCGACCGGAGGCGGTACCGCTGCGGGGCTGTCATTGGCCGCCGCCAGGGTCGTGGCGACCTGGGCGTGCGGCATCGGAAGGGCGCCGACAGCGCAGAGCAGGACAACCCCGTCGGCAGGATGGCCGAGCCTGACCAGGCAATGCCGGTCGATCTCGATCAGCCGCACCCGACGGCCCTGCAAGAATGTGCCGTTGGCGCTGCCATTGTCGGCCAGGACCCACCGGCCTTCGGAGAACCTGAGCTCGATGTGCTGTCGCGACACGCGCGCGTCGGCAATTACCAGGTCGCTCTCGGGGTCGCGGCCCACGCGATACGTGCGGCCCGCGGGCAAGTGCAGCTCTTGACCCTCGAACCTGACAATCAGCGGCAGGATGGACCCTTCCAGCCGGGCTTTCTCAGGGTCCATTCTCCAACTGTAGGCGCAACCCTCACCCCGTCAGCACGCCGGCGATCAAGCGCTCCTGATTCCGTTAAGCCACTCTGCTACAACTTCTCGATCGGATGCCGAAAGCTTGCCGAGACGGACAGCCGCTTCGAGCGCTTGATCCACTGTTGTCAAGGCGGTCACCGTCACCCCGTCATCAGCGAGTCCCCGGCTCGCGGGCGCTTGATAGGTCACGATGCATGCGCACCTGTCGACCTGAAGTCCGGCATCTCGCAGTGTGCTGACAGTATTGCGTGCGCTGCCGCCGCTATAAATCAGGTCTTCGACGACAACGGTGCGCCAGCCATCGCCAATGAATCCCTCGATGCTCTTCTGCTTGCCCCACTCCTTGGCGCCGGATCTCACGTAGAGCATCGGGACGCCCCAGAGGTCGGCCAGCCACGCTGCCCATGGAATCCCAGCCGTGGCCGTTCCGGCCACAGCGTCGGCGGGTGGCGCGCCACCATTATCAGAGATCGCGGCGGCGATTCCTTCAACAAGAGCGCGACGGACATTAACGAAGCCAAGCAGGAGACGGTTGTCGACGTAAACAGGACTAATCGCGCCCGAAGTGAAGCGAAATGGCGGGTCAGTCCGAAAGTCAATTGCGCCGCACTCGACCAGCATGGTTGCCACCCGGTCGCTATCCATCATCTCTCCCAACTGTGGCCTGGCTTACCTAGAGTAGTCTCGCCGTATGGCGGTCATTCACGAGACGACCATGAACCCGACCAAGGTGGATCTGCTGGCCGCGTGGTTGCCCAGGCAGCCCTGGTTCCTTGGCGCAGCCAAGGCGCCGCGCCTGGCCAGGGCCGGAGGGTTCCGGCTGGATGACCCCGCTGGCGAGGTCGGCATCGAATTCGTGGCAGGCACGGACCGCTCGGCCGACCAGGCGGTCACCTATCTGATGCCGATGACCTATCGCGGCGAGCCGCTCCCCGATGGCGATGCCGCCCTGATCGGCACCTCGCAGCACGGCGTGCTAGGAAAGCGCTGGATCTACGACGGAGCCTGCGACCTGGTCCTGATCACCCAGCTAGTCGCGCTCATCCAAGGTCAGGCCGCACCTCAGGCGCAGTCGGTCAGCAACACAGCGGATCCCACCGTGACCAGCCGACCGGTTGCGAACAGCCTGCTGGCGGTGACCGGGTCGGCAGTCGAGGTCAACGGCCCGTCGGGCACGGACCTGCGGGTGCAGACGGCCAGCGCGGATGGCATGCCAGGCGGCCAGTTGCTCGTTCGCATCGTCAGGCTCCTAGAACCAGATGCCGTCGCCCCAGGTCGCGGCCTGGAACAACCTGGGGTGTCCGCCACCTGGCGGCAGCTCGACGGCACGACTGTCCGCGGCATGTTCGCAACGGCTTCATTTGCCTGATCAGCCGTCGGGCGCATAGTCGGCGTACCGGTGGGCAGCGTTAGCTGGCACGAGAGCGGCTCCGCGACGCGCCGCCGCCACCGCCGGAAGTGAGCTATGCGATGAGAGCGCTGTTAAGCGGGCTGGTCATCGCCCTAGCGTGCCTGACCGCCGTGGCATGCACGGACAGCCAGGCCTTGCCAGGGTCAGATAGGAAGTCGGTCTCGCTGGTGTCGCGGGGCTGCGCCCACTTCAGCCGGCATCAGTACGAGGTCTGCTACGCGTACCTGATCAACGACTCGCTGCTTGGCCGGCTGCCATTCTACGAAGCGAGCCGCGAACCCGCGCTCCGGCAACCGGCCCTGACTCGCCTCAAGAGCCGTTACTACGGGTCGGCCAGGCGGATGGTCATCCGGCAGGTGCGGCACTGGCCGCGGCGCGTCGACGTGGGGGTGCCCGTAATCCGGATCGTCGGCCCGGTGCGGGTGTCCGCGCACCTCCGCACGGCCGTCATCCACACGATCGAAACGTGGCTTGTCCGCGCGGACCCGAGGGCGGACGGCAAACCGGGCCGGGTCTTGTTCGCTGAACGCGACGCCCATCTCACGATCTTGCTGGAACGCACCCCGACCATGCTCTGCCTGTTCGGACACTGCCTGCACAAATGGGTCGTCCTGCGGATCAGGTAACGCCGGTGAGGCCAGGCAAGCTCCTACATTAGGAGTCGCTTCACACTGTCTCCGGCCCAGCCTCACGCCACGAAGGAACTCCTCATGCGAGCCGCGCAGCTTCGTGCGACCATCGCCCCGATCATGGCCAGTCCGGTGCTGCGCCGCCTGCTGCCCGCATTCGCGGCGTCGGCGGTAGGCGACGGGATGAGCGCTGTGGGCGTAGCGTGGCTGGCGATCAGGATCGCCCCGCCCGCCGATCGCGGCCTGGTGGTCGGCGTGGCGGTCGCCGCCTACACGCTGCCTGGCGCGGCCGGAGCCGTGCTGCTAGCCAGGCCGCTGCGGGCGCTGACAGGCAGGCATCTGGTCGCCGCCGACGCGACGCTGCGCGCCGTCACGCTGAGCGTGATCCCGCT
>Ga0126373_10001839_pt1 | contig 15320 bp, 6 predicted proteins | sample PanSoiMetPlot_11_FD_92545 | JGI IMG/M metagenome (GOLD analysis project Ga0126373, IMG submission 92545) | Tropical forest soil microbial communities from Panama - MetaG Plot_11 | ecosystem: Environmental > Terrestrial > Soil > Tropical forest > Bulk soil | place: Panama | collected 2016-02-17 | reverse complement strand
CCCTGATCCGCTGCGATGCCCGCCATCTGCAGCGCCGCGCCTACTGCCGTCAGCCGCGCCGCTAGTACCGATCGCGTTTCCGTCAGCTCCCCGCGCAGCTGATCGTATGCGGCAGCCATGCCGGGGGCGGGCTCGTAGTGCCTATGCGCTAGCTCAACAGCGACCCAGCCGCATGCCACCGGCACCGGCGCGCGCAGGATCAGACTGAAGCCAGCGAGCGCTCCTGTGCCTGGCGCGGTGACCGCGTGCACAGTGCGGCGCTCGGGCCCGGCATGCCGGCCCTCGGCAGGCCGCAGCCCGTTGGTAGTTGCCGCAGGCTGCGGGACGGTGGTCAGCAGTTCGGGAAGCGGACCATCCGGGTACCCCCGGCTGACCGAGACGCGCAAGCCATCGTCGAGACCCAGGTCAGCGGCGCGCCTCTCGAGGAAGACCGACAGCAGCGGCGGTGGCCAGGCGGCGTTGCGGGACAGCGGGCCGGAGTCACGGAGTCGTATCCCTCGCCAGGAGGCGAGCAACTGCCCGTCGGCGTCGACTGCTTCCACATTCCACAATTGCGTGACGGAAACGTGCGCCAGGCCGTCGGCTGCTTCAGCGCCGTTCGACGCGGCAGCGTCCGCAGAGGCAAGCGCGCCCGCCGCACCGGCATCTTCGCCCGGCTGGTGGCGGCGCTTGCCGCGGCGTGGCCAGCGGGACGTTGCCGGTAGATCGGCGAGTGCCATTGTCGCCGTATCAGTTGCCGCCATGCGGTCTTGTGCCATCTCCGTTGCGGGCGCGCCTGCCTGATTGGGAACGACTGCCTGGCTGGGAACGAGTGCGTTGGCCGACAACGCGGGCATCGGCTCGGCGGTAGCCCGGATCTCGATTGGGCCGACGGCGCTGCCGCCGGCGAACTCAACGGATTGGCAGCTAGCCGGGCGAACCCTACGGTGCGGCACGCAGGCCTGCAGGGCTTGCAGGGCGGCGTCATTGAGGCCGGGACTGCCGAGCAGGAAACTGGCCTTGCTGAGCGGACTGTTGACAGCGAACCATTGATGCGCGTCCGCGCTGCGGACCAGAGCCCGGCAAGAGCTGGCGGTGACCTCAGGTAGCAGCGCGATCCTGCGGAACCGGCCTGATTGGAAGCAGATCGGCCCGTACAGCTCGGCAGCATCAACCAGACCCGATGGCCCCGCGCCCAGCTGCTCCAAGGCGAACGGGTCGGTGGCCGTGGCGGCCTGCGGCATCTCGTCCGGCTCGGCTGCGCAACTGAACTCCGCCCTCGCGTGATCGACCTGGTACGAGCTTTCCGCGCACCGCAGCGCTGCAACGATCGTGTCGCCATTCCGTAGCGCGTAGACGCGCAGCGCAGCTTCCCTGCTGGTCGGGATGAGTACTGGCGACTCTAGTGTCGCCTTGGCTATCCGCCGGAGGGGCTGGCCGGCCAGCACCGACGCGGCCTGCGCCAGCGCCTCGAGTGCAAGTACCGGCGGCAGCACGGGCATCCCGTCGATCCGGTAATCGGCCAGGTAAGGATCGCTGGCAAGGGACAGCCCGGCCGAGCATACGAGTTCGGCTCCCGGATAGTGCATGTTGACTTGGCGCAGGAAAGCAGCGCCGTCGGCCAGCCCCGCCGCAGCCAACTCCGCACGCGTGATGACCGGTGCGGGCGAGGCTGGCAGGCCGCCGACGCGGCCATGGATCGCTAGGTTGCGGGGTAGGCCAGGGGTCGACATGACCTTGAGCAACAGCCTGCTAGCGACACCGAGGTCGAGCAGGTCCGTGTCTGCTGCGGCTAGCTCTTCGCCAAGCTTCGGGCGTTCGCCCAGACCAGTAACTGACAACGCTGGCAAGTCCAGGTGCAGCACCTGACAACCGACGCCGAGGCCGGCGAGCTCGGCGGCCCGGTCGGCGAGCGCAGCACGGCTCAGGGCATGCAGGCCCGCACCGGCGAGGCCGTAACGGCTGGCGACAGTCCCGACCGAGATGATCAGTTTGAGCTGCCTGGCCCTGACGGAGCCGGCCAGCAGGTCGATGACTTCCGCGTCGTCGCTCACGCGGACGGATGCTTTTGCTTCCGCTATCTCATCCACCGGAACGGGGTCGTCCAGGCCAGCCGCATGCGCGATCGCCGTGACCGGACCGAGCCTGTCCTCGATCCGCGCTATTGCGGCGGTTACGCCGGCCGGGTCATCGAGATCGATGATTTCGTAGCCGACGCGGGCTCCGGCCGACCGCAGGTCTTCGAAGCCCGCAATGAGTTCGCTGTCATCGTGCTTGCCTGCCCGGCCGACTACCGCCACCCCGGCGCCGCAACAGGCGACAACCTGAGCGAGCGCGAGGCCAGCGCCCTTCGTCGCCCGGGTGATCATGATGACGTCTTCGGAGCCGAGCGCGACGTCACCACCGCCGGGCAGATCCACCTCGGACAGGACGGGTTCGCTGACAGCGTCTTCGGGCCCGAGCACGAGCTCGCGGAACACGCCGCACTCGGTGGTAGCCAACTGAATGAGCAAGTCGGGGCTGACCGTGTCGTCCTCCACGCGCAGCACCGTGATGCCGATCGACGGGTGCTCGGCGTGCAGGCTCGCGAAGAATCCGGTGAAGCCAGCGCTGGTCGTCAGTACGACGATCTCGCCGGTCGTGATCGCGTCCTTTGCGGCCTGAATGGCGGCAGCGCAGGAGCGCTGGTCGGATGGGTCCTCGACGACCGCAAGGGTTCGGCCCGCGGCCGGATCGACCGCGAACAAGCCGCTGAGGTTGGTCAGGACCGGGCTGCTGGCCGCCCCATAGGCGCGCCAGGGCTCGGGGGCAATCTGGGTGAGCGGGCGCCGGACTGGACGCAGTTCTGCTGCGAAGCAGCGCGTCCACGAACCGAGCCCGGACTCCAGCGTGGTCTCGGGTGCGGACGGCACGGCGATTTCGGCCCCGGCCGCGTCGGGCACGCTTTGCGCCGGTGCCCGTCGTCTACCACTGCGGGCAGTTTCCAGCCGCGCCACTGCGGAGGCCGGCCCCTTGGCGGCTGGTTCTGGGGCGGTCGGCTCTGTAGCGGTCGGCTCTGTAGCGGTCGGCTCTGCGGCGGTCGGCTCTGCGGCGGTCGGCTCTGGGGCGGCCGGCCCTGGGGAGGTCGGCCGTCTGGCGGCCAGCTCAGCTGCAGCCCGTGCGGCAGCGGCTAGCTGGTGCGGGCTCGGCACGCGGGGAGCGGGCTCATGCGCGGCTGGCTCCTGTGGGTTCGGTTCGCGCGAGGCTGGCTCCTGCGGGGCTGACTCTTCCGTCGCTGACTCTTCCGTCGCTGCCGATTGCGGTGCCCGCTCCGCCGAGGCCTCTGGCTGGCCTGCCGCGGCGGCGATGAGCGGATGCGCGGGCAGGCGGCGCTCGAATTCGCCACGCACGCCCGAGATGCCCTCGTCGGCGGCGGTCGCCAACTCGGCGGCTGCCTGGTCCTGATCGACGTCCGCTGGGCCACTAAGCTCGGCTGCCGTCGCGGGCGCGGGCTCGCTGCCGTCCGATGCATCCTTCGCACTTTGTGCACGGTCATCGGGAGACTCGCTTGCCGCAGCATCCGGGGCAACGCCGGAGGAGGATCCGTCAGCCGACGCTGAGGGTGTCACTGCAGGAGCGCTGTCGAGAGCCTCGTCAGCCGGGGCGCCGTCAGCGACAGCACTTTCAGGCTCGGGCGCTTCGGCGTTGGCGCTGCTGGCCGGTGTGGTGTCGACGGTGGCGTCAGCGGTTGCATCGTCAGGGGTTGCACCGTCAGAAGCCGCGCTGTCAGAGGCCGCGCTGTCAGAGGCCGCGCCGTCAGGGCCCGCTCCGTCAGCGACAGCACTCTCAGGCTCGGCGTTCGCGCTACCGGCGGACGCTTCGGCGTTGGCGCTACCGGCGGACGCTTCGGCGTCGGCGCTGCTGGCGGGTGTGATGTCGCCGGTGGCGTCTGCGGCTGCATCGTCAGAAGCTGCATTCTCAGCGGCCGCGCCGTCAGCGGCCGCGCCGTCAGCGAGAGTGCCCTCAGCGAGAGTGCCGTCAGCGAGAGTGCCGTCGGCGGCGACTGATGGCGACGACAACTTGCCGGCGTCCTGGATTTCAGCGCTTGTTAGTGCGGGCTCAGCGTCAGCCGGTGACTCGACCTCGGGGGAGCTGTCGACCAGGGCATCGTCTGCTGTCGCACCAGTAGTGCTGGCGTCGGCGGCCGCAACATCGTCTCCAGCCTCCGCCGGGCTGCCGGTGGGGGTTGCTGAGGACACCGCGTCTTCTTCGACGGCGGTGTCAGGTGCCTGTCGTTGTTGTGGCACGGGCGCGCACGGGCTGGTGATGAACACGTGCTCGCGCCAGATATCTAGCGGCCTGGCTGGCCGGCCGGCGAACAGCGGCTTCGGCTCACCCAGAGCCCCGGCAGCGAACAGCGCCGCAGCAGCTCGCGCCATGCTTGCCGGGTCGGCCAAGCCTGACTTCAGGCTGATCGCGGGCACGTCGGTAACGTCAGCGGCAGCGTTTGCCAGCGCGTGCCCTGGTCCCGTCTCCAGCAGCAGAGTGGCGCCGATCGCGCCCACCTTAATCGCGTCGGCAACACGGTCAGCTCCGGCGAAGCCATTGCAAATCAGGTCGATGGAGTCGGTAACGGACTCGATTTCGCTGCCGGTCCGCGTTGAGATCAGGCGCCGCCTAGGCGGCCCGAACCGGAATCGCTGCGCGATAGCCTCGCTCAGCGCGGTCGGGTCGGCAGTTGCCGAGGCGCCCGCCTCAGCATCGGCCTGCGTGGCCGCTGGCTGCCGCTCAGCTGACCTTCGCAGGAACTGAGCCCGCAGGTGCGCGATCTCGAGTACTTCGGACTCGCCGAGCGCGCCGGCCCAGGCGAGCCCGGCCAGCGCGCCGACGCCATGACCGATCGCCGCGTTAGCGTGCACTTCCAGTGAATCCAGCCAGCGCAAGGTGGCCAGACAGCGTGTCACCGCGGGGCTGAGCGCGGCCGGCGCTGGCTCCTGCTGTGATGCACCACCCCGGTCAGCTGACAGCAGCAGCGTCACCCTGCCGTCCGCGTTGTCAGAGGCGAAGATTCCGGGCCGGACTGTTATGAGCCCGTCGGGCAGGTAGGGCAGCATCGTGACTGCTTCTCTGGCGAGCATTGCCAGCTGCTCTTGCCTGGCGGCCACGATCGCGACCCTGACGCGGCCCTGAGTGCCCACGTCCCGGCCAAGCGTGCATGCGAGATCCTGCATCTCCGCGTCGGAGAGCCAGTCACCGATTTCGGCAATCCGGGACAGCACCGTCTCCAGCGCCTGCCAGCTGGGCGCGTGCAACAGGAACGGCATAGCCGTTGGCGCGCCGGTCAGCTGCGCCTGCGCGCCAGTAGCCCCTCGCTTGGTCGCCTTTGTGAGCGGTGGCGCTGACTTCTGCCGACGATCCAGCCTGGCCCGGGCCGCAGGTTCGTGCCGCAACACGACATGCACGTTGCTGTCACCGAAGCCGGTCGCGGACACAGCGGCGAGGCGGGTACCCGGTTCCCAGTCCTGCGCTGTCTTCGGCAGCACGAGATTGCCGTCGCCTTCTGTGATCAGCTGATGCGGCGACTGCGCACCGGTGGTCGGCGGCACGACGCCGGTCGACAGCGCCAGTACCGTCTTGATCAGTCCGGCTGCCCCGGCCGCTGCCTTGGCGTGGCCGATGTTCGCCTTGACTGATCCGAGCGCGGCCGGGTGCTTAGCACCCGCGCGGATCGAGTTCAGGGCCGTGAGCTCGGCCTCATCGGCCAGCTGGCTACTAGCCCCGTTCCCCTCAATGAAGTGAATATCAGCGGGGTCGACGGCGCTGCGTTCGTACGCACGCTTGATAGCTAGCAGTTGGCTGCTGGCATGCGATTCGGCCTCGCTGGGCTTAGCGCCGCTCGAGGCGCCCCACCCGAGGATCTCGGCGTAGATCGGCAGGTGCGCCGCGCGTGCGTCAGCGGTGCGCATCAGCACCACCACGCCGCAGCCCTCGCCTGGCAGGTATCCGGTGGGATGCTCGTCGTAGACCCGAACGTCACCGGTGGCCAGCAGGCCGGCCTTAGCGAGTCCGATCAGCTCAAGCGGATCCAGGCTCAGGTCAACGCCGCCGGCGATCGCCGCATCCAGGTCGCCCGTCGCCAGGGCTGTGCAGGCTGACGCCACCGCCTGCAGCGCCGAGGAGCAGGCGCTGTCGACTGTATGGCTGCCGCCCCGGAAGCCGAAGTAGCTGCTGATCGCCGTTGCGATCGTGCCGGGTATGGCGCCGGCCAGGGACAGCGCGCCCATGGCTGGAAACGGGCCGAGGTAGTCGCTCTCGGCCTGCAGGAGTACTGGCGCGGCCTGGCTGGCCGGAATCTCCGCGCCGCTCAGGGCGTCGGCCAGCACGCGGCGGACGTAAGGCCAGCGAACGCGGAGCGCGTTGGCTCGCGAGGTGTCGCCAGCCAGCGTGTTGCCGATGATGACGCCGGTCCGGTCCCGGTTCAGGCCGGTGCCTTCGGGCAGCCCGGCTGCCGAAAGTGCCCGTGCGGCCGTCTCGAGCGCAAGCCAATGGACCGGGTCTGCGGCCGCGTAGGAGGACTGGTCGAGGCCGAATGCCGCGTACTCGAACTGCCAGCCGTCGATCAGAGCCGCGCGGGTGCTGTAGGTGGCATCAGAGATGGCCAGGTCGGGCCGGTAGTAATCGGCCAGGTCGATCCGCCCTTGCGGGAGGCGCCGGAACGACCTGCGGCCGGTCAGCACCACGTCCAGCAGGGCGGCCGGGTCGTCGGCGTCGGGAAAGCGGCAGGCCAAGCCGACGACAGCGAGCGGCGGGGTGGGACGAGAGATTCCGGCGCGATCAGTCATGGCACCGCCCGGCGGTAAGCGGCAGGGCGGGCGCCGTGCCGCTAAGGCGGTGCGGGCGATTACTGGCAGACCGCTCAGAGCATTCGTCGCGAGTCAGCCGGATTAATTTCGCGCGCGAGAAAATGTGCATTTTTCCCCCGGATAATGGCCTGTCATCTCATGGGCCTTGCTCAGCAGCGCACGCTAACCACAGCGTGGGCTGACCCTGCGCCGACCTGGCCACGTTCCCCGTGCTGGCATGCCGGCATGCCCCCGCCGCGATGCGCAATGTCAGCACATTATTTGCCTGCTGCGAACCCCGGTCAAGTCGGAATTCACGACGCGCGGCTTTTCCCGTTCGGCGGCATTTACTTAAATCGTGCAAGATATTATCGTGAATATGCCTGGTGGCGTAGAAGCGGCAGCGATCGTCCGGTAGCGCCTGGTGTGCGGCGAGGTGGCCGGCCTCGCGGGCCGCCGCATTGCGCTCAGTCCTCCGGGCCGGGCGGCGTACGCTACCCTGTGCACATGCGTTTTGCCGGGCTGCTCCTTAGCTAGCCGCGCCGACCGCCGAGTCGCTGGCGCGGCTGCCCCTCGTGACCCGGGGGGCTGTTGTTTTTGTGGCACCGGACCTCACCCTGTTCGCGAGGAAGTCATGACAGCCGCCGATAACGCGGATCGCTACGATCCGCGCGCGATTCAAGACAAGTGGCAGCAACGCTGGGCCGCGATGGACATCTTCCGCGCCAGCGATGATCCGGCCGACCCGCGGCCGCGAACGTACGTGCTGGACATGTTCCCGTACCCGTCTGGCGACCTGCACATGGGTCACGCTGAGGCGTACGCGCTTGGCGACGCGATGGCCCGGTACTACACCCTGCGCGGTCACAACGTGCTCCACCCGATCGGCTGGGACGCGTTCGGCCTGCCCGCGGAGAACGCCGCGATCAGGAACAACACGCACCCTGCCGACTGGACACAGGCGAATATCGAGGTCCAGGCGGCGTCGTTCCGCCACTACGGAGTCTCGTTCGACTGGTCGCGGCGGGTTCAGACCTGCGACCCGGAGTACTACCGGTGGACGCAGTGGCTGTTCCTGCGGTTCTACGAGCGCGGCCTGGCCTACCGAGCTGACGGCTACGTCAACTGGTGCCCGGTCGACCAGACGGTGCTCGCGAACGAGCAGGTGATCAACGGCAAGTGCGAGCGCTGCGGGTCCGAGGTCATCCGCCGGGTGCTGCGGCAGTGGTACTTCAAGATCACTGAGTATGCCGACCGGCTCCTGGACGACATGGCAGCGCTGGAAGGCAAGTGGCCGGATCGGGTCCTGCTGATGCAGCGCAACTGGATCGGCCGCAGTGAGGGCGCCGAGGTCAGCTTCCGGATCGAGGGCCGGGACGAGCCGGTGACCGTGTTCACGACCCGGCCGGACACGCTGTACGGTGCGACATTCTTCGTAGTCGCGGCCGATTCGGCGCTGGCTTCTGAGCTATGCGCTCCTGAGCAGCGGGCCGCGCTCGAGGCCTACCTGGCCGACGTGCGCAAGCTCACCGATATCGAGCGGCAGTCGGCTGAGCGGGAGAAGACGGGCGTTTTCCTGGGCCGGTACGCGATCAACCCGGTGAACGGCGAGCGGATCCCGGTCTGGGCCGCTGACTACGTGCTGCCTGACTACGGCACTGGCGCGATCATGGCGGTGCCCGCGCACGACCAGCGCGACCTGGATTTCGCCCGGAAGTTCGGGCTGGAGGTCCGTGTGGTCCTGGCGACCGACCTGCCAGATCCGGCAGAGACTGGTGTCGCCACGCCGGGCGAGGGCACTCTGGTCAACTCAGGCCCGCTGGACGGGCTGTCCAAGCAGACCGCGATCACGAAGATCATCGAGATTTTGCTCGAGCGGGGGCTGGGCCGCGGTGCGGTGAATTACCGGCTGCGGGACTGGCTGCTGTCCCGGCAGCGGTTCTGGGGCGCGCCGATCCCGATCGTCTACTGCGACGGCTGCGGCGAGGTCGCGGTGCCCGACGATCAGCTGCCGGTGCGGTTGCCTGATCTTCGCGGCCAGGAGCTGGCCCCGAAGGGCAGTTCGCCGCTGGCGGCGGCAACGGACTGGGTCAATACCGAGTGCCCGAAGTGCGGCGGTCCTGCCAAGCGGGACACCGACACGATGGACACCTTCGTTGACTCGTCCTGGTACTTCCTGCGCTATTGCTCGCCGCAGTTCGAGCACGGGCCGTTCGAGGTCGAATCGGTCCGCCGGTGGTGCCCGATCGACCTCTACGTCGGCGGTGTCGAGCACGCGATCTTGCACCTGCTGTACTCGCGCTTCTTCGTGAAGGTCCTGCACGACATGAAGATGCTGGACTTCACCGAGCCGTTTACCGCTCTGGTCAACCAGGGCCAGGTGATCAACCAGGGCAAGGCCATGTCCAAGTCGCTGGGCAACGGCGTGAACCTGGGCGAGCAGCTGGCCGCTCACGGCGTCGACGCCATCCGGCTGACGATGATCTTCGCGAGCCCGCCAGAGGATGACATCGACTGGGCGGACATGCACCCTGACGCCCTGACACGATTCCTCGGCCGGGTGGTTCGCGTTGCGGCGGACGTCGCTGCCAGCGGCGGCGCCGGTACGGGTGCCGGTGCCGGCGGGCCTGGTCCGGGCACTGCCGGCGTGCAGCTGCGCAGGACGACGCACAAGACCATCGACGAGGTCACCAGGCTGGTCGAGGGGACCCGGCTGAACGTGGCCGTTGCCAGGCTGATGGAGCTGACGACCGCAGCCCGCCGGGCTATTGACAGCGGACCGGGGGCAGCTGACCCGGCCGTCCGCGAGGCGGCCGAGGCGCTGGCGATCATGCTGTCCCTGTTTGCCCCGTACACCGCTGAAGAGTGCTGGGAAATGCTCGGGCACGAGCTGTCGGTAGCTCGCGCTCAGTGGCCGCAAGCGGACCCGGCTCTACTGGTCGAGGACACTGTCACGTGCGTCGTCCAGGTCGACGGCAAGGTCAGGGACCGGCTCGAGGTCGCACCCTCCATCGGCGAAGACCAGCTGAAGGAGCTCGCCCTGGCGGCCCCCGGCGCCGAGCGCGCGCTCGCCGGCCGCGGCGTGCGGACCGTCATCGTCCGCCCGCCGAAGCTGGTGAACATCGTCTCCGCCTAGCCTGTTCACCAGCGCTATCAGTCCGATGCGGTGACCAGATCGGTCGATACCCGGCTGACCTGGCTTGCGCAGGCGAATCAGGTACTGTTCGCTAAAGCTCGCTCATCACTGAGGGGGGCCGGGCGCAGTGCCCGAACAGGCATGAGTTCACATCTGCTGACCGCCGTAGCTAGCGGTGCGGTCGCCGTTGTCTCGCTCGCGAGCGTGACAGCTGCGGCAATCATCGGGGCACGGCGGTCCGGCAGGGTGGAGGAATGGGTTCCATCGCAGCAGGATCAGAGCAAGCTGAAGGTGCTGGAACCGGAGCAGGGGCGGAAGGGCAGGAAGGGGCGGCCGGGTCGATCCGCTTCCACCGCGCCATACGCCGCCGCGCGGCCGCCGGGCTCCTCGACGCGGCCCGCGCGGTCGCGGCAGCTCACCGGCTGGCAGCCGTCCTCGCCTGCGCAATCCTCGCGCTCGCAGCAGACGCCGTCCCGAGAGCCGGCGTCTGGATGGTGGCGCAGGCGCCGTGACGATGGCGTCTTGCCCGCAGGGGCCAGCGTGACCTTCGGCGAGGAGCGCGAGGCGGCCAACATCGATGACGTGCTCACCGGACTTGACCGCGACCTGATCGGCTTGGTGCCCATCAAGCGGAAGGTCGAGGAGATCGCTTCGCTGCTGCTGGTCGATCGAGCCCGGCGAAAGTTCGGCCTTACCGCACCCCGCCCGAACCTGCACATGTGCTTCACCGGGCCGCCTGGCACTGGCAAGACCACGATGGCACTGCGGATGGCTGAGCTGCTGCACCGTCTTGGTTACCTGGAGCAAGGTCAGCTCGTCCACGCCATGCGCGACGACCTGGTCGGCGAGTACGTCGGGCAGACGGCGCCGCGGACAAAGCGGGTGCTTGAGCGAGCCATGGGCGGGGTGTTGTTCATCGACGAGGCGTACTACCTGTACCGCGCCTCGGACTCCAAAGACTACGGCCAGGAGGCCATCGAGATCCTCCTGCAGGTCATGGAGAATGAGCGCGACAACCTCGTGGTCATCCTCGCCGGTTACAAGGACCGGATGGACGAGTTCTTCACGTCGAACCCCGGCATGAGCTCGCGGATCACTCACCACCTCGACTTCGCGCCTTACGACGTGGGCGAGCTTGTGTCGATCGGCCAGCTCATGCTCGAGCAGTCCAGTTACTACCTGTCCGCGGAGGCGGAGGTGGCATTCCGGGAGAGCCTCGCGCGTGAGCTCAACGCGCCCGGTTTCGCCAACGCTCGCAGCGTCCGCAACGAGCTGGACCGCGCACGCCTTCGCCATGCTTACCGGCTGGCGGCTGATCCGGGCCGCAGCTGGAGCCGGGCCGACCTCATGCGCCTCGAGGCCTCGGACGTTCTCGAGGATTATGCCAATCTGCGACTGACCGGGCCGGGCCCCAGGTAGCAGAGCGTCAGGGGCCGGCTCGCCCCGCCGGACAGCGCGAAGTCGGCCTCAGCTAGGGACGGTGACTGGCGTCGTTCGACAGCGCGGACTTGCCGAGCAGCCGATATCGGCAGTTCACCGCAGGCGTCGTTTCCTCAGGAATGAGCTCTTCTTGGGTCTGGCTCAGGTATGCGGCAAAGTATCACGTTGACGAGACCGCGATCGGCCAGTCAGCGGACGAGACGACAGGACCGCCGACCGATCGACGCGGTGGCCTCGCCCGCCGCCGGCGCGGCCGGTCAGACCCGGCGCAGCACCGCGACGACCTTGCCGAGAATCTCAGCTTCGTCGCCGGGGATGGGTGTGTACGCAGGATTGTGCGGCATCAGCCAGATGTGGTCCGTGGACCGTTTGAAGGTCTTCACCGTGGCCTCGCCTTCGAGCATCGCTGCGACGATGTCGCCGTTCTCCGCTACCGGCTGCTGACGCACCACAACCCAGTCTCCGTCGGCGATGGCTGCGTTGATCATCGAGTCACCGACGACTTTCAGCAGGAAGAGATTGCCTTCGCCGACGATCTGCCTGGGCAGCGGGAAAATGTCCTCAATGGCCTCTTCGGCGAGAATCGGGCCACCGGCAGCGATCCGGCCGACGAGCGGGACATACGCCGCTTCCTGCGAGGTGATGTCCATCGGCACGTCCTCGTCCAGGTCCTGCTCCGGCCGGACCGCCGGATGACCGGGCAGCCGGACCTCGACGGTCCTCGGGCGGCCAGCATCCCGCCGCAGGTAACCCTTCCGCTGCAACGTTGACAACTGGTAAGAGACGCTGGACGTGCTGGTGAGCCCCACAGCCTCGCCGATCTCCCGCATGGACGGGGGATAGCCGCGCCGCTGCACCGATTCACGGATGACCTGGAGCACCTTCCGCTGACGCCAGGTCAGCACATGGCCCGGATCGGGCTTGTCAGGCAAGTCCGCGACAACGGCGGGAACGCTGCCCTTCGGCCTGCGGCCCGGCTTGCCGCGGGGCCGTTCTGATGGCTCAGATCCGGCCTGCGCCTGCGTGAGTTCGAGGTCAAGGGTCGGGGCCTCGTGCGCCCCTCCATCGCTGGTCGCATCGCTCATTTCGGGCCTCCGGCTCGGGTGATGTCGGTGTTAGGTGTGCCTTCTGTCAGTCGCAGCAGTACTCAACCTGGTGCTTCCCGCGAGCCGCGGGCGGGGCTCCCGCGGCTCGTGGTGCTGATGTCGACGGTCGTGCGCTGTCCAGACTGACGCTAACGGTTCCGGTCCCAGATCTCAAACATCTGTTCGACCAAAGCCAAAAATGTCGTACCCCCGCGATATGACAGTACCGCAATCTCGTTCGATCGAACGAGATTGCGATAGAACAGAGCTACGATCGAACTGTCATTCGTTAGATGGAGGATGTCATGAGTGCTCTGAGCGCAATCGAAGCGCCGGCTCTCGGCGGATCCGACGCGACAGACGCAGTTAGCACGGACATTCGTGGCAGGACGCCTCGCCTGGTGGTGGTCACGCCGGCTGGCCGGGCTCCAGCGGGGCGGCCGGTGCGGTCTGGCGAAGCTGCCAAGCCGCGCTTCAGTTCGATAGCGCACGGCGGCCCGCCGGGAGCCCTGGCACCTGTTGTAGTGAGCGGGACGGTGCTTGCCCGGCGCCAGGCCGCCGGGTCGCGGACACCGGTCCGGCTGACCCGGCGCGGCCGGGCTGTGGTTGCGTGCCTCCTGGTGACTGGCCTGACGGTCGGGGCGCTGCTTATCAGCCTGCTGGCATCTGGCGGCGCGCAAGCCACTAATAATGGCCAGGCGAGGGCTGGCTACCAGGGCATGCACCAGATCGTCGTGCGGCCGGGCCAGACGTTGTGGTCGATTGCATCGGCGGCGGAGCCGTCGGCTGACACGCGGGTAGTCGTTCAGGAAATCATGACGGCCAATGCGCTGACCAGCGGTGCCATCAACGCTGGGCAGTTGCTGTGGGTTCCGCGCTGAGGCGGGCGGCTCTCTGCAGCCATGCGCAGCGGACAATCGGGGATGCCCCGCCGTGGAACGGGCCGGACAAATGACCGGAGCGCACCGGGGCCGGTGGTCATCGACATGTCGTTGACGGCCGCTACGTTGCTGTGCTGCCCGGCGACCCGGTCCCGCCGCAATCACGTCCCTAGTCGTGCGTATTCGCAGCTAATCGCGTGGCTTGCCGGGCTTGTGCTGGGTTGCACCGCGGCCGCAGAGCGACACGCCGGCGTGTTGAGCAATTTCCCGGCGGTGCTTGCGGCGGCCGTTGCATTGTCTACCAGCAGGTTCGGTCGCGGGCATGGCGGACTTGCGGTAACCCCGATCGTGGACCACAATATGTAGTAGTTGCACGCGTGTAATTTTCCTATAGCTTGTGCTTACGAGCGGCTTCTGGATAACCGGGGGAGGTGATCGCGTGTATTGCCCGTACTGCAGGCACCCTGACAGCAGAGTGATCGACAGCCGGACTAGCGATGACGGTGCCGCGATCCGCCGTCGGCGCGCTTGTCCGGCCTGCGGCCGCCGGTTCACCACGCAGGAGACGGTCATTCTGACTGTCGCCAAGCGAAGTGGCGTTACCGAGCCGTTCAACCGGGACAAGATCATCCGCGGCGTGCGCCGCGCGTGTCAGGGCAGGCCCGTGAGCGAGGACCAGCTCGCCCTGCTGGCGCAGCAGGTGGAAGACACGATCAGGAGCAGAGGCAGCGGCGAGATCCCCTCTCACGAGGTCGGCCTGGCGATACTCGGCCCGCTGCGGGAGCTCGACGAAGTCGCCTACCTGAGATTCGCCTCGGTGTACCGGGGGTTCGAGTCGCTGGCTGACTTCGAGGAAGAGATCGCAGCACTGCGCGCTGAACATCTGGATAACTGGCGACCCGAGGACGTCCAGCTCCTGGCCGCGGAGGCCGGGCTGCCACCTTCGGGGCAGCGGAGTTCACGGGCGTCCGCCGGGGACCGCGCCGCTAAGCATGACGGGCAGCAGCCCGCACCGGCCAGCTAACAGGGCCGGAGACTAAATCACCGGAGGGCTGATGAGGCCCGCGATCGGGTCCGGCGGATCCGTGGAGGGGGAGAGATGACTGAGACGGCAAGCGGGGCAGCGGCACAGGGCAGCAGCGAGCCTGCCAAGGGCCTGACCCTGCGCCGGATCTACACCCGCGACGGGATCCATCCCTATGACGAGGTCACCTGGGAGCGCCGCGATGTCGTGATGACCAACTGGCGGGATGGCTCGGTCAACTTCGAGCAGTACGGCGTCGAGTTCCCCGATTTCTGGTCGGTTAATGCCGCGAACATCGTCACGACGAAGTACTTCCGCGGTGCGCTCGGCACACCGCAGCGCGAGTGGAGCCTGAAGCAGCTCGTCGACAGGGTGGTCGGCACCTACGGCAGGGCCGGCCGCGAGCACGGCTATTTCGCGACCGAGCAGGACGCGGAGATCTTCGAGCACGAGCTCAAGCACGCCCTGATCCACCAGGTCTTCAGCTTCAACTCGCCGGTCTGGTTCAACGTCGGCACGACGTCGCCGCAGCAGGTCTCGGCCTGCCAGCCCTATGACGCGCCCGTGAGCACGCCGGCCGGCCCGGTGCCGATCGGCAGCCTGGTCAGTTCGAACGCGATCGGCGCTAAGGTCTACGACGCGCACGGCACTACGCGCATCGTGGCGACTAAAGCCAACGGGATTAAGGAAGTGCTGCGGCTGCACACGACTGCCGGGCACGTGCTCGAGGCCACGGCCGATCACCTGGTGTGGCGCGCCGCCGACGCTGACAACGGCGAGTTCACCGTGGCCGGGTTCCTGCGGCCAGGCGACCACTTGCTGTACGTCCAGCCCGACGTCGGCGGTTCGGACCGGACGCTCGTTGACGTCAGCAAGGTCGAGAACCTCGGCCCGATGGAGGTCTTCGACATCCAGACCGAGAGCGGCGAGTACCTTTCGGGCAACCTGCGCGTG
>Ga0126373_10001838_pt1 | contig 15329 bp, 14 predicted proteins | sample PanSoiMetPlot_11_FD_92545 | JGI IMG/M metagenome (GOLD analysis project Ga0126373, IMG submission 92545) | Tropical forest soil microbial communities from Panama - MetaG Plot_11 | ecosystem: Environmental > Terrestrial > Soil > Tropical forest > Bulk soil | place: Panama | collected 2016-02-17 | reverse complement strand
GCCACCTCACCGTCCTCCGGCATGAGGGCACGGATCAGGCGAGTGAGCCGAATCGCCTCGGCGGTCAGGTCGTGACGTACAGGCTCGGTGTCGGGGCCGGTCGCCAGGTAGCCCTCGTTGAAGATGAGGAAGAGGACGGCGAGTACGCCGGAGACGCGGGCCGGCAGATCGTCCGCGGACGGCACGCGATAAGGGATGCGAGCAGCCTTGATCTTGGCCTTCGCGCGGGTGATTCGCCGCCCCATGGTGGCTTCCTGCACAAGGAAGGCACGGGCGATCTCAGGCACCGTCAGGCCGCCGACCATGCGCAGCGTCAGCGCTATGCGGGTGTCCATCGCGAGCGCTGGGTGACAGCAGGTGAAGATCAGCCGGAGCCGGTCGTCCTCGATGGCACCGAGAGGCTCGGGCGGGTCGTCGTCGTCCAGCATCTGGGCCTCCTTCTGCTTGTCATCGCGCTTGTTCTCGCGCCGGATCCGGTCGACGGCCTTGCGGCTGGCGGTGATGGTCAGCCAGGCGCCGGGGTTGGGAGGTACGCCGTCGGCGGACCACCGCTCAACTGCGGTCGCGAACGCGTCGGCCGCCGCTTCCTCGGCGACGTCGAGGTCGCGGAAACGCCTGGTCAGGATCGCGACCAGCCGCGCCCACTCCTCGTAGTGGGCCTGGCTGATCGCGTCCCCGACTTCGATCCGGCTTACTGGAATGGCCGCACCTCGACCTTCCGGTTGCAGGCCTTCGACCCAGCGGAGGCCAGTTTGAGCGCGACGTCGAGATCCGGGGCGTCGATGATCCAGAAGCCGCCGAGGTACTCCTTCGACTCCAGGAACGGCCCGTCGGTGAAAATTGGCTCCGCACCTCGGTTGTCGATGACGGTGGCCGCGGTGGGCAACGCGAGGCCGCCGGCGAAGACCCAGTGGCCCTCGGCCTCGAGCCGGTCGTTGAACACGTCGATGGCAGCCGCAACGCCCGGGGTGGCGGTGCCGGCATTGTCGTCGATGACGGAAACCAGGTACTGCATCTCGGATCATCTCCTGTGGCGTGGGCGCCCCACGCGGGCGCCCGCTCAGCTCTGCTACGAACACCATTGCCCCGATCCGACACTGCCTCCCGGACTTCTTTCAACGACTGCTGAGGACTGGCACAGGGAGCGCTGAGCTGCGGGCTCTAAGTCAGCGGGTGCTGAGGATGCGCACAGTCTGGTCGGTCAGGCCTGGCTGGCTGGTCGCGGGCGACGAGTTCGCCCGTTCGTCCGCCCGGTTCGCTGAACCACTCCGTCCCGCAGGCGATCCGGAATAGTGGCAGCGGAGACCCTGCTAGCGCACGGAACAAACGGGCTCCTCTTCCCCGGCCAGATAGGGGCGTTCGGTGTGCCGATAGCGCCGCTCGCTTTTGCGCCGCGTAGCGGCGAACGTCAACCCGGTGGGTGATCGCGGACTGCGGCACACCGTAGCCGCGCATCTCATCGAGGCGATGGCGAGTCACCAGGCGAAGCAAAAGCAGCAGGCGTGCGAACCTGGCCACGAGTTCGCGCGGCACCGTCGCCTCCACGACACGCACTCCGGTCAGCTGGGCCGCCCGCGCGCCGACCAGGTGCACTTGCACATGATCGCGATGGCCGTAACCGCCCTGCGGATCATAGCTGAGCAGCAGGTCGGCGTGCTCGTCCGTCAGCAGGCCGGCGAGCTTTCCCGCCGCCTCCACAACGTCTGCCCGCGCGAACCGCGAGCCGCCGGGCGGATCATCGAACAGGACTGGCCCGTGCCCGCTGTCGGCGTAGCCCAGATGCACAACCTTGTCGGCGCCGAGGATCGCCGCGCTCGCCCGCAACTCCTCCAGCCGCCGGCCCTGATGCTGGTCAGGCCAGATCTCGCCGCTGGTCGCCATCACGATGATGACCCGATGGCCTTCGGCGGCCAGCCGGGCGATGGTCCCCCCGGTCAGCAGCACCTCATCGTCCGGATGAGCATTAAACGCAACGATCGTTGCCACACGCGTGAGCCTAACCGCGAATGACCAAGTGCACTGACACCCGGCGCGCGGGCGCTGGCGGAGTGGCAGAGCTTTGGTGGCGGCCGCCGGATCCACCGCGGCTATCGCCGTTGTCGCGGCAGTATCGCTGGCGGCGGCAAACGTGTTCGGTCACAGCAGCTCGGCTGAACCAATGCCGCCCAGAACGTTCCGGGCCACTACCTCGCGGTTGGCCCGACCAGCACCAAGGCTGGTGCGACCTACCTTGCCGTCTTCCGCAGCACGGCCACCGGTGAGGCTCTCGCGACCATTCGGCCGCCCCGGCCTTACGCCGGATTCATCGACGTGACAGGAGCAGTCGACGACCGCACATTGGTCGTCACCGCCCAGACGACGAACGGCTACAACAACTCCACGACGGTTGCCAAGCTCTATCTCGTCAGGTTCAAGCCGATCGACAACGCGGTAACCATGTCCGCGCTGGCCATCCCAGTTTTCAAGATTGGCCTGGGAGTCCTGGGCACAGCCCTATCACCAGACGGAACTGAGCTCGCGGTCGCCACCGAGCCCGTAGCGATACCCGCGGCGGGAACGTCCAGGATCACGCTCTATTCGGTCGCGAGCGGCCGGGTGCTGAGTAGCTGGCACACCACAACCGACCAGCCGAACCCCTTCTCCCTGACCTGGTCACAAAACGGAGTCCTCAGCTTCAACTTGACCGATGGTCTGAGGTTGCTGAACACCGGCACCGGGAGTGGCGGCGTGCTGGCCCACAGCAGGCACGTTTACTGCGGCATCCTCGGGGATCCCTACGGCTTTTCCGGCGGTTTCCTCACTCCGGACGGGACGCGGATCATCTTTCCGCGGACAGTGCCGGTCGAGCCCGGCGAACGCGCAGATCTCTGTAACCGTGGGGCCAACCGATGGAAGCCGTCCGCGCCAACCCCCGGCCAGGCGAAATACCCATTCGGTACACGCGCGGCCGCGCCAAGCCTGGAGCTCTTCTCGGCCGCAACAGGCAAGGCACTGCGCGTCATTTACCGCAGCCCTTCGCGGAGCCTGAAGCCCTCCTACGGAGTGAGCTGGTCCAATCCCGACGGCGGTGTGCTGGTCATCAACTCGACGACTTCGACCGGCCCGGCCGCGTGGGCGCAGTACGGAGATCTGCGCGACGGGAAGTTCACACCACTGCCGGGCCTGCCCGACTCAAAGTACCTATCTAAGTACACAACGCTCGCTTTCTAGGACGCATAACCGCCCAAAGGCCAGCTTTGGCGCCCGGCTGCCGACCGGTGCCATCACACTGTCCAAATGCCGCGTCGCCGTTCGTCGGTTCGGTGAGCGCTGAGCTGACGCGAGAGAAAGAGGCCCACACATGGCTGGCTGGGAGAAGCAGATCTGCGCGATCACGCTATTCGTCGAGGACGTGGCGGTGTCGAAGGCGTTCTACCAGAGCGTGTTCGACCTCGCGCCATTCGACGATGGCGAGACCAATGCCGGGTTCAGGTTCAAGGACATGTTCTTCTTCCTGACCCTGTCCTCGAACGCCCCGGAGATGATCGCACCGCTGACCGCGGGCGCAGCCGGGAACGGGCCACGACACGTGTTCGCAATCATCGTCGACGACGTCGACGCGGTCGCGGCCGAGCTGAAAGACAAGGGAGTGTCGCTGGTCAACGGTCCGGATGACCGCAGCTGGGGTATGCGCACGCTGAACTTCGCCGACCCCGACGGCTACGTCTGGGAGATCGCCCAGCAGATCGACCGATAGGGTCTGCTGACGATTACGTGCCGGAACTCGACGATGCGGGATCGTCTAGTCGATTCCAGCGAGATACGCCGCTTCGGCGTGATCGCGGCACGTGCGCAGCCCGACGATCAGTCCGTCCCGGAGCGTGACAACGTCATATGTTCGGTCGCCCGCCTGCCAATGCCGGTGCTCGGCGAATCCCGGCGTCCGCGTCACCAGCATTACGCGATCACCGGAGGCGACGACCGCTTCGAGTTGCGCCCGCATCCCCTGGTCGGTCCGCTGGCGCACGGCCTTCTCCAACTCCTCGCGGCCATGACGAACCTGCGGCTGGGGATCCTCCGAGCCCGGATCGAGGTAAGTCCATTCCAGATCCGGGTCCACCAACTCCATCATCCGCGCGATGTCGCCTCGGTCGTAAGCCAGGAAGGCCTCGCGCACGATCCACTCGTTCTGGTTGCACATCTGGAGTCCTCGCGACGGAAACGCCAACCATGTGCCTGGCGTAGGCACCACACACTATTCCCCCAAAATGACCATTAGAGCAAGGCACTTTGCATTCGACAGGGCGAATGCAAAGTGAACGCCCTCTGGATGGCTTCGGGCATGGTGACGGCGGAGGGGCAGTGCCCGTTAGGAACGGCTACGGCGATGAAACGGAGTACACACGCCACTTCTCGGGCACGCCCTTCAGCTCCTTAAGACCGCGGTCTTCGAAGGCGATCCCAGACCCAACGACCAGGTCTTTCACTGTCTGAGACACGAGCACCTCGCCGGCTGCGGCCAGGGCGGAAACGCGAGCGCCGATCGAGACCGCCAGACCTGTCACCTTGCCATCTAGAACCTCGCACTCGCCGGCGTGCAAACCCATACGCAGCTGCAGGCCGATTTCGCGCACGGCTTGGCGGATCGCGAGCGCGCAGCGGATCCCCCGCGCTGGCCCGTCGAACCGGGCGAAAAACCCGTCGCCTGCTGTGTCGATCTCCACCCCGCGGAACCAGGCCAGCTGCCGGCGAACCCGGGCGTGGTGCTCGGCCAGGAGCTCACGCCAGTGAACGTCGCCGAGCTCGGCGGCCCGTGCCGTCGAACCGACGATGTCGGAGAACAGGACGGTCGCCAGCACCTTATCCGGCTCGGGAGCTTCGCGAGTGACCGCTTCTTCCAGGAAAGGCAGCACCTCTCGCAGCAGTTGTGGCGCGCGAGCAGCTGATATGAGGTGTTCATTGCCGTCGAGTTCCACATACTCCGCACCCGGGATGTGCTGGGCGAGGTAGCGGCTGTGTTCGACCCGGACCCACGGATCAGCCTGCTGATGCAGGACAAGGCTTGGGACGCGGACCATAGGCAGCACATCGCGCACGTCGATCGCCGCGTTCATTTGCAGCATCTCGAGGAGGGATCCAGGGCTGATGCCGTATCGGCCAACGCGCGCCCACGCCTGCACCTCGTGCTCGTCAGCGGATGCCATCCCGCTGCGGACAATGGCTTCAGGGCCGCCGGGCGTCACGAATGCCTCGAAATTCGCCTCGGCAATCCGGCGCGCTTCTCTCTCTGTATTTCCCCACGGGTAGTCGGGCGCCCACCGGCTGCGGGCCATGCCTGCATACAGGACCAGCGCTGATACCCGCCCCGGATGTGAGGCGGCGAATACGACGCTCATCGGAACACCTTCCGAGGCGCCCAGGAGAGCTGCGCGGTCCGACTCGGCAGCGTCCATGACCGCCCGGATGTCGTCGCTGCGTTCCTCCAGCGTTGGCACACCAGAGACCCGGTCGGACAGGCCAGTACCCCGCTTGTCGAAAACGACCACCCGGGCATGTTCGGCTAGGCCACGCAATAGCGCGGCCCAGCCGGCTGCCTCCCAAAGCATTTCCACGTGCGAAACGCTGCCTGGCGTGATGATGGCGTCAAACGGGCCGTCCCCCAGCACCTGATAGGCGATCGAGACGTCCCCACTTCGTGCATAACGGGTCTCAGGCATTTGCCCCACGCCACTGAGTGTGCATTGCCCGCTGGGTCGCCGCAATAAATGCAACTCCGCCAGGGATTGCCGTCGCTCGACCGCGTGCTCAGACGTTGAAGCGGAACTCGACCCGACTTCGCTTCACCAAGAGACGGATCGGCTGGCGGACCTAGGCTTCCGTGCCTCGGAAACAGAACGTGATCTCGGGGTAGCGTGGCGACGGCTGATCCAGCAGGGCTTGTGGCCTGCCCCATAGGTGCTGGTCGAAGAACGCACGGACGTAGGCGCGGGTGATGTCCAGGGACCGGGCTCCTGTAGGCACTATTTGGAGAGTCCGGTTATCGGGCCAAGGACCACCCATACGGCGAAGACCCCTCCCGCTGGGGCGTGCACCTCCAGCCGTTACGGGCATCGCGCATCGCTTGCCTGGCTGGCCGCCATTGACAAGACCCGGCAATTGACGCTAACTGACACCCAACATCGAGCGTTTCGTGACATCGGCCGCGTCGGCCACGGGGGGCAGGTATACGTGATGACAGACCCAGAGGGCATTGCCCACGACGCATCAACTGCTGCTCCCCTTGCCATTCCTGCGATCCCGGCCGCCGCTCAGGACCTCGTCACCCAGCATGACCCGGCTGTCGACCAGCCACCGGTCACAGTCCCCCCGCGCAGGCGACGGCGACGGGCCGTGTTCGTACTCGCCGCGATAATTGTGCTCGGGCTAGCTGCCGGCCTAGTGGTCTGGGCCCCGTGGACCCCGCCACCGCCCGTCCTACGCCCGACTGGGCTCGTGGCTGGCCCTTCCACCGCCAATTCGATCTCGTTCCGTTGGTCGCGCCCACCCACCGGGCCGCTGCCAGACAAGTACCTGATCCTCGGCTTCGGCATGAAGGTCGAGTCCGTCGGAGGGAAGGTGACGTCCTACCGAAAGGCCGGGCTGACGCCGTCCAGCACCTACGTCTACCACGTGGTGGCGGTGCGGGCCGGGAAGCGGTCTCCGCCGTCGGCAGCACTGTCCGTCAATACAGTCACCCCACCGATCTCCCAGGCGCGCCTGCAAGGAGGATGGCAGGTCTACGGAAAGAACCTTGTAGGAGCGCCCAGCAGTGACGACGGGTACATGACCTGGCAGCTCATGCCGGTTTGCGTGGCTGGCGCATGCGATGTCATGGTCCACGTGACGTCCACTCACCTCTCGTTCAAACTTCGGCTGGCGCACGCGGGCTCTGCATATAAGGGACAGACCGTAGCCAACGTCGGTCCGTGCGGGACAGGCGCCAACTCCTTCCCCGACCCGACCACGGTGACGATCCAGATACGCGTCAAGACCGCCCTCGGGAAGGACCAGCAGTGGGTTGCTGCTTCATTCACGGGCACAATGGTGTGGATATCCAAATACGTCTCCTCTGGGGCCTATTACTGTCTCGCCTCTTACCTCAAGGCCTCCCTCAATGGGGCCCCGGCGTAGGTGTGAATGCACAGCAGCACCGCATTCACCGGGCATGACAGTCTCAGTGCGCAGCTTTCCCGCTTGATGTTGTCTGGAAGCGGAACTCCACCACGTCGCCGTCACGCGTCCCAGGGTGTCGAGGCCACAAGATCTTCAAACTTTGGGCGCATGCCCAGGCCTTTGTCACCACCAGGCGAGACGGGTTTGAGCCACGATCGGCAGACGGCTGCGACCGGGCCATGGCCACTAGCCGCCGGATGGCGTGCCGCCGCCGGGTACCTGGCTGGCCGGGACTGACTTTGTCTCGGTCCCACCGTTCATGCACGAATACGTCGCCTGCCAGTGCACGCCATCGCTGCTCTCGTAGCTCGGCGGCACCATCTGATCGATGCCGCCCCGGCAGCCCGACATGGACCCCGCCGCCGCGCTGAACGCGATGATCGGGATCAGCCAGCCCGTGCACAGCCAGGCGGCCGAGCCTATAGCCCAGTTCTTCAGGAACTGCCTGCGCTTCGGCCCCCGCTCTGCTGAGCGCAGCGCGAGTGCCGCGATCAACGCGATGAGCGGCAAAAAAACGGTCAGTAGTACTGCCCCGGTCGTCGCCCCGCTGCCGTATGGCTCGTCGCCGATGGGCCCAGTCTGCGACTGTGCTTGCGACGCGGCAGATCCCTCGGCCGGCGCAGAGGACGGGCTGGAACCTTGGTCACTCCCGTCATCGGGCGAGGGTCCGAGGACGCGGCTGCCGCAGTGACCGCAATACGCCTGCCCGGAACTGTAGGGCGAGCCGCAGGCCGTGCAGTAGCCGACCGGCTGACCTGGAAAACCTGAGCCGGTGCCGGACGGTGTCATCGGCCACCCCGCAAGTGGAGCGAGCTATTTTGCCGTCACCATAGCAACATTAAGTACCCAGAACTAGGAGGTCTTGGTCACGGCTCAGACGGAACGGAACGGAGCGACCGTCGTGATGGCGGGATTCGCTCCATGCTGTCATCGGTCATGGCCAGCGCTTCCTAAGTGTCGGGTTCTCATCGCGCGGCGAGTTCATGGTCAGACATGGAAACGGAACTCGACTACGTCGCCGTCACGCGTCCCAGGGCGTCGACGCCACAAGCTCTTCGAACTTAGGACGCATGCCCCGTGCCCTCGTGACCACGAGGCTCTGCAGGTTCGACAGCTCGAGAATTGGACTGTAGTCAAGATCGTCAACGACGAGCGTATCCAGCCGCAGCCTGCGCAGTTGCCGCATCTGACGGAGAAACGAGAGCGAGTCGACGTGAGCTATTCGCATGCTCCAGGTGTCTCCGGCAACCTCGAGGCTCGTGACCGTTCGCATTGCGCCGATCGGGTCCAGGTCGTGAGCATGCCGCAGGGAGGCGAGTTCAAGCTCAACCACACCCGCCAGCGCGGAAAGCGGGCTCAAGTTCCGGACGCTCGACGCTCCGCCGAGTCGGAGGTACGTCAGCCGAGTCAAGTCACTGAGCGCCGAGAGGTCCTCATAGTCGCCCCATTTGACTGAGAGCCTTCGCAGTTGCTGCTGGCCGGCAAGCGCGTCGAAGAGTCGCCTCGGAGTCCGCGAGACGAACTGGAGATCTCGAATTGGCGAGGGTCCCGCGGCCAAGAATTCGACCCACTCGGCCACGATTCTCTTCGCGTCCGAACTGGAGTACCGGGGGCCAAGCTGAGTCGCGGACACCCGGATGGTCGACTGCCCGGCGTACTCGGCGACGGTCGTGATGATCGGTACGGGCTCCGCGCTGTCATCGGGCACGGCTAGCTGCTCTCAAAGTGTCGCTGCTCGCGATGCGAGCTGATGTTTAACTGTGCCGGAACTCGACCACGTCGCCGTCGCGCATGACGTAGTCCTTGCCCTCGATGCGAACCTTGCCGACGGCTCGGGCAGCGACGATGGAGCCGGCCGCCATGAGGTCGTCGAACGACACTACCTCGGCCTTGATGAAGCCCCGCTGGAAATCGGTGTGGATGACCCCCGCGGCTTCCGGGGCCGTCGCGCCGACAGGGATGGTCCACGCCCGGGACTCCTTGGGCCCGGCAGTCAGGAACGTCGACAGTCGCAGCGCGGCGAAACCGGCCCGCGCAAGCTGCGCCAGGCCAGGCTCGCCGAGGCCGAGTTCGGCTAGCAGTTCGGCGGCCTCCGTAGGCTCGAGCTCGGCCAGCTCAGACTCGCTCTTGGCGTCGAGGAAGATCGACTCGGCCGGCGCGACCATAGCCGTCAGGCTCTTGCGCAGCTCGTCATCGGCGATCTCCGCGTCATCCTCGTTGAAGACGTACAGGAACGGCTTCGCCGTCAGCAACTGCAGTTCTCGCAGGTCGCCAACATCAATCCCGGCGGCAGCCGCGCCGGCGAACAGCGTCGTACCGCCGTCCAGCACCTCTTGCGCTTTCTCGGCCGCCGCAAGAACTCGGATCCGCTCGGGATCCCGGCCTGACTTCGCCTCCTTGGATAGCCGCGGCGTCGCCTTCTCGAGCGTCTGCAAGTCAGCTAGCATCAGCTCCGTCGCGATGGTCTCGATGTCACGCTCCGGCGAGACGTCCCCGTCAACATGACTCACGTCCGGATCGGTGAACACGCGCACGACCTGACAGATCGCGTCGGTCTCCCGGATGTGCGAGAGGAACTGGTTGCCGAGGCCCTGGCCGGTCGATGCACCGCGCACGAGGCCGGCGATGTCCACGAACCTAACGGTCGCTGGCACTATCTTCGCCGAGTCGTACAGGCCCGCGAGCGCGTCGAGGCGCGGATCGGGAATGCCAACAATGCCGACGTTCGGCTCGATCGTCGCGAACGGGTAGTTGGACGCCAACGCGTTGGCCCGCGTTAGGGCGTTGAAGAGCGTCGACTTGCCGACGTTGGGCAGCCCGACGATCCCAATGGACAGGCTCACTAGGGGATTCTATTAGGGCAACGGAACGGGGCTACCCCGGCATCCGCCGCCCCTTATGGGCGGCGCCGCTCGATGCACATGGGGCGGCGGATCCTTCAAGTGGCGCGCGCGGCCGGGCGTGTCGGACCTCAAAACTGTCGCGATCGGCTGCAAGCATGTCGAACATGAACGCGATTTCGCTGCTCATCGGCCTCCTCCTAGGGTCCGCCATCGGGGCCGTGATCGGCTTCCTGCTGGCCCGCGGCCGACTGGCGGCCCTCGCCGCCGATCTCACCGGGCGGGCTCGCGCCGCCGAGGAACGGGCCCGTTCAGCCGCCGACCGGGCTGCGCTCATCGAGCGCGCCGCGCAGGACAAGGCTGCTCTGCTCGACGGCACGCTCGCCGAGCGATTCCAGGACCTGTCGGCGCAGGCGCTCGACCGCAGCACCCGGATGTTCCTAGAGATGGCGGAAGGCCGCCTCACGGCCGCGAACGCGAAGGCCGCGGGTGACCTCGACACCCGCAAGGCGGCTGTTGAGCAGCTAGTGCAGCCACTCCGCGACACATTGGCCCGGGTCGAGAGCCAGCTACGGGAGACAGAGGCCGCCCGGCAGTCTTCCCACGCTGCGCTGACGGAGCAGGTAGCGATCGCGCGACAGAGTTCGGACCAGCTTCGAGCCCAGACGCAGGCACTGGTGACCGCGTTGCGCAGACCGGAGGCGCGCGGTCGGTGGGGCGAGATGCAGCTGCGCCGCGTTGTTGAGCTGGCCGGTATGACCAGCAAGTGCGATTTCGACGAGCAGGTCGGCGTAGCGACGGCCGAGGGCGCATACCGGCCCGACATGGTGATCCGGCTGGCCGGCGGCAAGAACATCGTCGTCGATTCCAAGGTGTCGCTCGCTGCGTACCTCGAGGCGGCGGAGGCAGCTGACGATGGCGTCCGTGAAGCGCGGCTTGGCGCGCATGCGCGGCATCTGCGCGAGCACGTCGACCGGCTCGCGGCCAAGGCCTACTGGGCGGCGCTGAGCCCGTCACCCGAGTTCGTTGTGTTGTTCATCCCAGGCGAGGCTTTCCTCGCTCCGGCGCTCGAACACGATGCGGGCCTCCTTGAGCACGCGATGGCTCACAAGGTGCACATTGCCACCCCAACAACGCTGGTGACGATGCTCCGGACTGCGCAGTACGCGTGGCAGCAAGCCGCGCTCTCCGATAACGCGCGTGCCGTCTTCGACCTCGGCCGCGAGCTGTACGACCGGATCAGCGGACTGGGCAAGCACGTCGACGGCCTCGGCAAGGCACTGACGAACGCGGTCTCCAGCTACAACAGGACGGTTGGCTCGCTGGAGAGCCGGGTGCTCGTCACCGCCCGCAAGCTGAACGAGCTCGGAGTTGTCGACGCCGAGCTGGAGCAGCCAAAGCCGGTTGAGGACACGGTACGAGCGTTGTCCGCGCCTGACTTCGTCGTCGACGGCGGCCCAGAGCTGGTCGTGCCCTCCGGAACAGCACGTGAGCAGGCGACGCAGAGTCAGCTCTTCGGCGGTGGACGCGCCATCAGCGCGGCCGGTTAAGCGGACGAACCACGGGTCAGCGGCCTTTGTGACGGCTGGCACCGTGCAAGCGGGCCTATGCGGAAATGAAGTCCCTGATGGTCTGAACGACCTCAGCTGACTGCTCAGAGTGCGCGTTGTGGCCGGCCCGCTCGATGAGGACCAGCCGCGCTCGCGGGATCTTGTCAGCCAGTTCACGTTGATGCTGGGGCGGGAAGATGAAGTCGTCGTGCCCCGCCACGACGAGCGTCGGCACGGTGATGCCGCCCAGCCGGTCCATCACCGTCCAGTCCTTAAGCAGGTGACGACCGGCGAAGATCATCGCTTCCGGACGCATCTTCGAGCGCCACTCGCCGCGCACCAGGTCGCGGACAACGAGCGACAGGCTCGGATGAGAGTAGTAGGCGCTGCCGATCCGCATGATGATGAGCGGCATCTGGCGCGACCGGAACTCGCCGGTGAACAGCCGGCGCGCTAGCTCCACTTTTGTTGGGCTGTAGCCACGGCTGGCGAGAAGCTCAACGGCCTTGTGCCGGGACCAGCTACTGTCGCCGCCGGTGTCAAGGAGCACCAAGTGTGACACGCGGTCGGGGTAGCGCAGCGCGTACTCCAGCGCTACGTGCCCGCCGAAGGAGTGGCCGAGCACGGCCCACCGTTCATAGCCAAGCTTCTGACGGAGCGCGTCGGCATCGGCGGTGAGATTCTCGAAGGTCATGGACGAGACCGGAGCGCCCTGCGACCGCCCATTGCAGCGGTGGTCATAGAAGATGAGGGTGAACTGGTCCGCAAGGCGCCGCAGCGGCAGCAGCGTCCAGTGATCGGCGCCAGGACCGCCGTGCATCAGCACCAGCGGGTGACCCCGGCCGACCACGTCAACGTACAGGGTCGCATCTCGGATCGGGATATTCTTCCCGGTGCTATGCCACGTCATGGCGGTGACGCGTGGCATTCGCGGCGATGGCCGGGGCAGCCGTGCTGGACGCGCGACTCATCCAGTACCGCACGTTCCCCGCGCTTGGCTGCTTGTCGAACGATATAGGCGCGACGTCGAGGTCGACGTGGAGGGCCGTCACCCGCGCGTTTGGCGCCTTGCTGAACACGACGCGGCTCGTGCCCATAGCGAAACCAGACAGGTCAACCCGGAACACGTAAGGGTCTTCGGTGTCATCCGGGAGCAGCGGCAGTGCGCGAGCGAGCGCGGGAACTGGTGTGATGGGCCTGAGTGTGAGCTGGCCGCGCCGGACAAAGACCTGCGCTCCTACGATGAACCACTTCTGCGCGTCGCGGAGCGACCCGCGGAAGGAATACCAGCCACGAACGTCAGGCCAGATCTCCGGGTGGTGTGCGACATCCGTCCTGATCGCAGCGTCCGGGGCGCCGATCATGCGCCCGAAAATCGCGGAGACCTCGGCCGACAGCCATGCCATAGCGTTTCGCGCACCGTTAGTGAACGCCACCACTCCTATGCCGTCCTGCGGTGCCACCAACATTTGCGAGGTGAAGCCGGGCACTAGCCCGTCGTGCGCGACGGCGAGGTGCCCGCCGACATCCCGGCGGAAGAATGCGAGCCCAACTCCCGGCAAGCGCGGATCGGGCTGGTACTGCGCGGCGAACATGCCACCAAGAGTTTCGGGTTTGAGTACCTGACCGTGCTCGGCTGAGCCGCCGTTAAGCAGGGCCGCGATGTAGCGCGCCATGTCGCGCGTGGTCGAATAGATGGCTCCGGCGCCGACCGTCACCAGGTCGCAGTCGCGCACCTGGCGCGGGCCCCGCCCGCGCAGCGCGTATCCGGTCGCCAGCCGGGCCTTGATCCGATCGGTTCGGGCGATGTCAGTGTCGGTCATGCCGAGTGTCTCGAAGATGTGATCGCGGAAGTACTCCCTCAGTGGCTGACCGGTGACGTCCTCCACGATCTGGCCGAGCGTGGCGAACCCGTGGTTGGTGTATGTGTGCCTCGTGCCGGGCTGGGCCACAAGCTGCAACCGACCCCGGTAGAACTCAGCGAGCGTTGGCACGCTCTGCCCGAAAGGCACTGTCTCGCCCAGGATCGGCCCGAACGCGTGCAAGGGGTACACAAGCTGGGGAAGCCCGGACGTATGGGTGAGAAGTTGGCGGATTGTTGGCAGCTCAAGCTCCGCCTTCTCCGGGACTAGCCGATAGGAGCGCAGGTAATCGGAAGCGGAAGCATCGAGGTCGACGAGTCCCTGTTCGGACAGCTGCATGATCGCGACGGCTGTGAACGTCTTGGTAATGGATCCGATCCGGAACACTGTGTCCTCTGTCACAGGTGCGCGCGCGGCAATGTCAGCGAGCCCGTGGCCGTAGAAAGTTTCAAGCCGCCCGGCGCGGACGACACCGATCGCTAGGCCGACCGTCGGGTGGCGGCTGGCAATCGCCGCGAAGCGGCTGCACAGGTGCGCGGCTGCGGCCTCGTCCGGCAGCGCACAAAAAGTTCTGATCGCCATGGCCGCCTCCCGCTAAATGCCGATGCTGCTACCCAGGCCGATATTGCCAATGGCTTTAGGCTCACGCCGCAGTCGTCAGGCCCGCGCAGGCGGGACGTTCGCCCCTTAACGACACCCCGTTCTGAGCCGATGCTGGCGAAATCAGGAGGCGTGAGATGGACCGGCTGACGGCGGAAGATCGGCTCATGCTGTGGCCAGATCAGCTATGGCCGCAGGAGATCGGCGCGCTGGCCATTCTCGACGGGCGCCCTCTGCTCTACCCTGACGGCCGGCTCCGGATCAACGCGGTTCGCCAGGCCGTCGAAGCGCGGCTGCACCTGGTTCCACGGTTTCGGCAAGTACTTAACGTGCCACGACGCGGGCTGGGCGGACCCATGTGGGTGGACGACCCGGGCTTCGACGTGGCCGAACACGTGCGGGTAACGAATGTCCCGGCGCCCGCGAACGATGCCGCGCTGCTGAGTGTCACCGAAGAGCTGCGCCGCTGTCGCCTGGACCGATCGCGGCCGCTGTGGGACATGTGGTTTCTTACCGGCTTGCCGGACCAACGTATCGGGCTGTTCGCGCGCATGCATCACGCCATCGCCGACGGCATCGCAGGGGTAGCCACACTCGGCGCGTTCTTCGACGTGAGCGCCGACACGCCGTCCGGAACAGCGCGGCCATGGACGCCGGCTCGGATGCCACCCAGCCGTGCGCTGATCGCCGACAACATCCGACGGCATGCGGCCGGGCTGGGCGGCGCATTGTCTCACCTCGCCCGTCCGACGGACACGATGCGTCACATTCGGGACGCGTGCCCAACCGTGCGGAGCATCTTCTTCGCGTCGCCCACGCCGCGGACGAGCCTTGACCAGACCATCGGCCCCGATCGCGCCCTTGCCATCATCCGGGGCAACCTCGACCTGACGAAGCGGGCCGCTCACCGGCACGACGCGAAGGTCAACGACGTGGTGCTCGACATCACCGCCGCGGGCTTGGATGCGCTCCTGCGCAGCCGCGGGGAAACCGCCAAGGATCTCGCCCTTCCGGTCTACGTACCCGTTACGCTGCGGCGGGCGCAAGACCGCGACGATGCGCGCGGGAACATGATCGGACAGATGATCGTGTCGGTGCCGATCGGTGAGTGCGATCCCGGCGCGCGGCTAGAGCAGATCGCTGCCGCGGCCACCAGGCAGAAGGCAAGCAGCCACCCCAACCTGGGGACGTTGTTCCGCAGCCGGCTCGCCCGGATGGCGCTGCTGGCTCTCTTGCAGCGGCATCCGGTCAGCGTGACCACCGCTGACGTGCCGGGCCCACCACAT